>Ga0265320_10001976_pt1 | contig 14479 bp, 14 predicted proteins | sample 4827metaG_FD_202087 | JGI IMG/M metagenome (GOLD analysis project Ga0265320, IMG submission 202087) | Rhizosphere microbial communities from Carex aquatilis grown in University of Washington, Seatle, WA, United States - 4-8-27 metaG | ecosystem: Host-associated > Plants > Roots > Rhizosphere >...
GCGTGTCCTTTGGGTGCAGGAATATGCCGCTTCCGGCGGCGCGCGGGTATGGGGAATTCACCCCAAGCGTACAGTAAGCCGCCGGCCCGGCCGGTTCCCTCCCCGCCCGGGCCGCGCCGCACCCTGAAATGTTTGACGCTCCCTCGGCGCGCGCAGAGCGTGCCGGAAACCCGCCGACATGAAACGTACGCCAAAGCCCGCACCCCAGTGAAGGAGCCTACCCGTGAGGAACGGCAGCTCAGGTGCTTCCGCAAGCGCCGGTACAAGAGCCAGGGCGACGCGCTCGACGCGGCGATGGTCGCCGGCGTCGAGCGCCAGCGCCGGGCCTACCTGTGCATCTACTGCAAGAAGTGGCACCTGACGACGGCGGGGTGATTCAAGCCAAAAGGCCCACGCCGGGCTGGACCCGGGCGCCCCAAGGGTCCAGAAGGGGGTGTCCGCCGCCAGGTCCCCAACAACCCCCGCCCCCCATGGATATCACCCGTCGCGATGCGCTCAAGGCAATGGCCGGAACGGCCGCCCTCGCCGCCCTGCCCCTCGGACGCGCCGAGGAGGCCAAGGCGGCTCCCGCCGCAGCCGACCCCTCCGGCTCGTTCAGGCACTCGGTCTGCAGGTGGTGCTACCCGAAGATCCCGCTTGAGGACCTCGCCGCCGGGGCGAAGCGGATCGGCCTCGAGTCTGTCGAGCTCCTCGACCCGGCCGACTGGCCCGTCGTGCAGAGGCACGGCCTCACGTGCGCGATGGCGAACGGCGTCACGACGATCCCCGAGGGCCTGAACCGCGTCGAGCACCATGCCGTCATGGTCCCGGGCATGATCGAGAGGATCGGCGCCTGCGCCGACGCGGGGCTCCCCAATGTCATCTGCTTCTCCGGCAGCAGAAAGGGCATGGACGACGAGCTCGGCCTCGCCAACTGCGCCGTGGCGCTCAAGCAGATCGTCGGCGAGGCGGAGAAGCGCCGGGTCACCGTCTGCATGGAGCTCCTGAACAGCAAGATCAACCACCCGGACTACATGTGCGACCACACCGCCTGGGGCGTGGAGCTCGTGAAGCGGGTCGGCTCGGACCGCTTCAAGCTCCTCTACGACATCTACCACATGCAGATCATGGAGGGCGACGTGGTGCGAACGATCCAGGACAACCACCCGTACATCGGCCACTACCACACGGGCGGCGTCCCCGGGCGCCACGAGATCGACCAGACGCAGGAGCTCTTCTACCCGGCGATCGCCCGCGCGATCAAGGCGACCGGCCACCGCGGCTTCGTCGCCCAGGAGTTCATCCCGGTCCGGGACCCGATGACCTCCCTCGCCGAGGCCGTCGCCATCTGCACGGTCTGAGGCGACCGGGCCGCCCGGCTCATTTCGTTCGTCTCCCCGCGCCCCCTCCGCTAGGACGGGGGCCATGATACTCGACTTCGCCGGGCTTTCGCCCCGCAACGCCTACCAGTGGATGACCTCCACGATCATGCCCAGGCCGATCGCCTGGGTCTCGACGATCTCGCCCGACGGGCGGACCAACCTGGCGCCGTTCAGCTTCTTCCAAGGGGTCACGGCCAACCCGCCCACCCTCATGTTCGTCCCCGTAAACAACCGGGAGGGCGCGAAGAAGGACACGGTGCGCAACATCGAGCTTGTGCCCGAGTTCGTCGTGAACCTCGTGCCGCACGCCCTGGCCTCGGCGATGAACGACACGGCCGCGCTGCTGACCTACGGCGAGAGCGAGTTCTCGAGGTTCGGCGTCGCCCAGGCGCCCTCGCTCAAGGTGAGGCCGCCGCGCGTCGCCGACTCACCCGTGGCGTTCGAGTGCGTCCTCGACCGGATCGTCCATATCGGCACCGGCCCGCTGGCGGCGAACGTGATCTTCGGGCGGATCCTCACGGCGCACATCCGGGACGATGTCATCGGCCCGGGGGGGCTTCCGGACTCCGCGAAGCTTGACCTCGTCGGTCGGCTGGGCGGCGAGGACTACACAATGACGCGGGACACGTTCAACCTGGCACGGCCCGACCGCTGACGCGCGCCCGCACAAGCGAGCGCTCGCGCAGGGCCTCGTAGATCGGCTTGTCGCCCATCGCCTCGGCGATCCCGTACGCGGCGAAGCAGCTTACGAGGAGCGGGAGCATGAAGGCGTACTGCCCCGTGAGCTCGATCATGAGGACGATGCCCGTGAGCGGCGCCCGCACGGTCGCCGTGAAGAGGGCCCCCATCCCGATGACGGCGAAGGTCTCCGGGAAAGCAGCCCAACCCGGCAGGAACGCGTGGACCCCCGCGCCGAGCGCCAGGCCCCCGAGGGAGCCCAGGACAAGGAGCGGCGCAAATATCCCGCCCGCGGCGCCGGAGCCGTAGCTCACCATGGTAAGGACGAAGCGGGCGGCGATCAGGACGAGCATCCACTTGACCGCGATCTCGCCATTGACCGCACGCTCCGAGAGGAGGGAGCCCGAGCCGCTGATCCCGGGGTAGATCCATGCGGCGAGGCCCACGACCAGGCCGGCGCAGGCGCCGACGGCGAACGGCGGCCAGCGGTTCAGCCTCTCAAAGAGGTCCAGGCTCCTGAGCAGGGCCTTGTTGAAGGCCACGCCCCCGAAGCCGGCCAGGAGGCCGATGAGCGCGGCAACGGGAAGCGCGCGCAGGGTCGGGGGCGCCATGCCGTGGAGCGCGAACACGGGGGTCTCCCCGGTCACGACGCGGCAGACGACGTCGGCCGTGACGGCGGCGAGGAACGAGGCCACGAAGACAACGGGCGTGAAGGCGCCCGTCAGCTCCTCGAGCGCGAAGATGAGGCCGGCAAGCGGCGCGTTGAAGGCGGCCGCGAGGCCCGCGGCCGCGCCGGCGCTGATGAGAGCCTTCCTCTCCCCCTCGCCCTGCTTCACCCGGAACCAGGTCGAGACCATGAGCCCGGTCGCCCCGCCCATCTGGACCGTGGGGCCCTCCCGCCCCAGGGTCAGGCCCCCTCCGATCCCCGCGACGCCCGCAAGGAACTTGACCGGGAGCACGCGCTTCCAATGAAGCTCCTTCTCGCCCATCACCACGGACTTCAGGTCCGGAATCCCGCTTCCGGCCGTCTCCGGCGCGAAGCGCCGCACGAGCCAGAGGCCGACCCCGCTGCCCAGCGCACCAAGGGTGAGCGCAACAAGGAGCCCCTCCACAAGGGGAAGTCGCTGGATCCACGCGATGCGCCCGAGCTCGCAGGCCTGGAGGGCCATCCGGAACAACGAGGCGATCAGCCCGGCGATGAGTCCGACAACGAGGGCCTTGGGAAGGATGTGGCGACGCTTGACCTCGACAGACTGGAGGCCGGAGGTGGCAGGCGCGGGATCGCTCATGGATAAGCCATCGTCCGCCGGGAGGGCGCCAGGGTCAACCCGGCATCGCCCCCAGCAGGGCGGACGCACCCGCGGGGCCCGGGCCCTACCGCGAGGACCGGTGGTCGTGGACCCTGGGCGAGCCGCCCTTTTTCCCGCCGCCCGTCAGCTTGTTCACGGTCGCCCACGCCCTTGCCTCGGCGGTTTTCACGTCGAGGCCCTTCTTCTCGTAGCCGGACTCGATGTGGCCGGCCTGGCGCTTCTGCTTGTCGGTGTACTTGGATTTGTCGCCTTGGGGCATGGTGACAACCACGGACCGCTGGGCTTCGCGCCGGTTCCGACGCCGAGCCCGCTATTCCGCCTCCGTGAACTCGCAGAGCGAGAAGACCTCGACGCCCATGCGCTCGAGCCGGCGCGACCCGTTGAGCTCGGGAAGGTTCACGATCGCGCCCACCTCGCGCACGCTGCAGCCCAGGTGCTCAAAGAGCTGCACGGCCGCGCAAAGGGTGCCTCCTGTTGCAATAAGGTCGTCCATGAGCAGTACATTGGCCCCTCTCGGGGCGGCGTCCGACTGGATCTCGAGGATGCTGCGCCCGTACTCGAGCTGGTACTCGGTGTGGATGGTCTCGCCGGGAAGCTTCCCCTTCTTTCTCACCATGACCAGGGGCTTTGAGAGCGCGTAGGCGAGGACGCTGGCAGGTATGAACCCGCGGGCATCCAGCCCAGCAATGATGTCGATCGGCCTCCCCTTGTAGTGTTCGATGAACAGGTTCATCGCCGCCCGGAAGCCTCCGGGGTGGCGAAGCAGCGAGCTGACGTCGCGGAAGCGCACGGGGGCGTGCGGCCAGTCCGGAATGGTCCTTATCAGGGCCTTGATATCCATGCTCCAGTACCTGGCAGGCCGCCGCGCGACGCCCCGCCGGTCATAGCAGCGGGGCGTTGTTCGCCGGGTCCGAGACCATCTCCTTGAACCGCGGGTCGTCCTGAAGCGGACGGAAGCTGACTCGCACGAAATTCACGTTCGCCCCGAAGGGCACCCGGAAGAGCCGCTTCAGCTCGGCCAGGGACCGCTCCTTCTCCCCGGCCCAGGCCAGGGCCAGCGCGCATGTGACCGAGTTCTGCGGCGCGTTGATCGCATCGCGCGACTCCGGAAGGAGCTCGGCGGATTTCTGTGCGGAGCGGAGTGAATCCTCCTTTTCGCCCAGGATCGCCTGCGCCAGGGCAAGATTGGCCCAGAGTTCCGCGTTGTTCGGCTGGCGGATCATGGCCTCCTTCATCTGCGCCACCGCTTCTGCGGACCTACTCCGCGCCGAAGCCATGTCGCCCGACTCGGCGAGGACGTCCGCGGCGGTCGCGTCCTGGCTCCAGTGAACATCCTGCGTATTGCCGTCAAAATACCGCTGCTCACGGTCCAAGCGGATGAACTCGGGCCAGTCGCCAGCCGCAGAAGCGTTCAGCTCCCTGAGGTACAGGAAGAGGCTCTTGTCCGCGTCGGCAACCGACCGTTGGGCGAAGGCCTTCATTTCGGCGGTCGACCCATTTGCCATGTAGGCACCCTGGCAATACCCCCAGGCCGCCTCAAGGTCCTCGGGATGCGCGTCGCTGTATTTTCCGCCCAGATCCTTGGCCTCGCCGTACACGTGGTTGTTCACAAGGGTTTCAGCCAGGGAAGAGACGTACTGGTGGTTGGCCGGGTCGAGGCTGAGACCGCGCCTCAGATTGGGGATCGCGTCCGCAAACCGGCCCTGGCGCCTCTGGATCAGGCCAAGCGAATAGAAGACCACGGCCTCGTTCGGCCGCAATTGCTCGAGGCGCATGTATTGCTCGGTGGCCCGGGCATAGTCGCGGTAGCCGTAATAGTAGTAGTCCCCAAGCCCCTCTATGACGGACGGATCGTCGGGCGCCACGCGAACGGCGTTGTCGATCGCCTCCTTGGCCAGCCGCAGCTTGTCCTGAGTTCGCGCATCCCCGAAATACTCGAACGCCCGCACGGACGCGAGTTCGGCCCACGCCTGGGCAAAGTTGGGGTCGAGGCGCACAGCCTTCTCGAGAAGCTCGACCTGGGATTCATGCACCCCCAGCGTCGCCGTGCTTCGAATGTGGCGCGCCTTCAGGTAGTCGTCGTAAGCCTCGGTGTTCTCGGTGGGGCGCCGGGCGAGGAGCACCTTCGTCTCGGGTGACAGGACGGATTGAAGGGCGTCGGCTATCGCCTGGGCGAGCTCCCCCTGGATCGCAAAGATGTCGTTCAAGTCGCGGTCGTAGGCCTTGGCCCATACGTGCTCGTCCGTCCGCGCGTCGATGAGCTGGCCCGTGACCCGCACCTTCTTGCCCTCGCGCCGCACGCTGCCCTCGAGCACGTAGGCGACGCCCAGCTCCTTGCCGATCTGCTTGATGGACTTCGTGGTGTCCCTGTACTGCATGACCGAGGTGCGCGAGACGACGTGGAGGTCCTTTATGAAGGAGAGGTTCGTGAGGACGTCCTCGTGCACGCCGTCGCTGAAAAACGCGTTACCCTTGTCCTCGCTCATGTTCTCGAATGGAAGGACCGCCACCGACTTGGGGTCGACGGCGTCCGCGGGAGGGGCAGCGGGGGGCACGGCCGACGGCGCCGCCGCGACGGCAGCCGGGGCCGCTGCGGAAGGGACCGGGCGCCTCAGGACCACGATGGCTCCGATAGCCGCCACGAGGACGGCGGCGATCGCGACGATCACAAGCGCCTTGTTGCCGGACGCTCGCGGCACGGCACCCGAGGTCGTTTGCGGCGCCGACACCCGTACGGATCCCGGAGAATCCATCATGCGCCTGATCTGGCCGACGAACTGGGGCGTCGGGAGCGATCCAGGTAGCCGGATCCACTGCACGCGAAGGAATTCGGCCGGCACGATGGCCGCCCCCTCGGGGGTCTCGTCCACGACAACGGGCACGAGGAAGGGGACCCCCTCGGCCATGAGGTGGGTCCGCTCGACAGCCAGCTTCCATTCCAGGCGGAAATATCCCTCGCCGCGGGCCTGCGTGCGCCCCGAGATGATGGGCACAAAGAGGGCGCATTCCTTGATCTGCCTTCGGATCATCTTGTCCCAGACGTCGCCCCCGCGCAGCTCGCTCTGGTCGAACCAGACCTCGACGCCCTGGCTGCGCAGGGCATCGGCAATGCGCTGCGCCGCCGCAGTGTCCTCGCGCGCGTAGCTCAGGAACACCGCGCGGTGCGCCGGGGCGTCGGTTGAATCTGGAGAAGCGCTGGACATTGTCAGCCAAAGGCTAGCGCAATCGCCCCCTCGATCCAGCCAATTAAGGCGAACGCCGCCAAACGGGGATCGGAGCGGGCGCCTTGGACGTTGACAGGTGGCGGCAGCCGTCGGTCACACTGGCGAAGACAATGAGTCTCGAGTCCGAAATACCCCTGTTCCACGTGGTCGGCTTCTCGGGACACCGGCAGATCGCCGACCCCTCTGGGCTGGGGCGCGCCATCGCCACCGCCCTGGGATCCCTGCGCAAGCAGGCGCCTGGGGAATGGCTCGGCCTCTCCTCCGTCGCGGAGGGCGGCGACCTGCTCTTCGTCGCGCAGGCCCGCGAGCTCGGGATGGCGTGGCATGCCATCCTGCCGATGCCGAAGGCCGAATTCGCAAAGGACTTCACTCCGCCCGAGTGGACGGCGGTCGAGGAGACGCTCGAGCACGCCGAGCACGTCAGGATCATCACCGAGAACGGGACCCGCGAGGACGCCTACCTCGACTGCGGCATGGCGACCGTCGACGGCGCCGACGTCCTCCTCGCGGTCTGGGACGGCGAGCCGGCCCGGGGACGGGGGGGCACCGCCGACGTGGTCTCGTACGCGAGGTCCATCGGCAAGCCGCTTGTCCTCATCGACGCGAACACGTTCAAGGTGAGCCGCGAGAACCTCGAGAAGCTCGAGCGCACGGACACGAGCCTCGCCAAGCTGAACAAGCTGCCCGCGACCCCCGTGATGAACGCCGGCAACCCGTTCAACGCCCCCGTGGCGATCTTTGCGTTCCAGCAGAAGTGCGACCACGCGGCGAGCCGCGGGGCCCCCCAGTTCCGGCGCCTCATCGTGCTGACAGTACTCCTCCACGTCATCGCAACGCTGATCGCCGCGGCGGCGCTTGCCTACGACGTGCACTACGCCGTCATCCCCTGGCTGAAGCTGCTCTGCCTGGCGGGGGCGCTCGGCGTGGCCCTCCTCCTGCGCCACCACCACCACTCCCACCACAACTGGGTGCGCTGCCGCCTGGCCGCCGAGTTCTGCCGCTCGCTGCTGGCCACATGGGGCCTTCCCCGTGCGTCCCCCCTCTTCGAGGACCTGGACCTTCCCGAGATCCGTGGCCTCTCCCGTTCCCTGCACATCCTCCACAGCCGCTCGTCGAACACGCAGCCGATCTCGATCGAGGAGTTCAGGGACGTCTACGTCGAGAAGCGCATCGACGACCAGCTCGCGTATTTCAGGAGGCAGGAGGCGCGTGCGCTGCCGATGTTCAACCGGCTCAAGCTGGGGTTCTGGATCGCGACGGTCCTCGCCCTGATCAGCACCCTCACGTACGCCGTCTGCCACACCGCCCGCATCGAGGTGCCCCCCTGGACCCAGGACACGGCGTTCTATTTCCTCCCGATCTCCCTTCCCATCATCGCGGCCGCGCTCATATCGCTGATCTCGATCAACGACCTCCAGCGGCGCGTGGCGAGGTACCGCGAGATGCAGCTGATGCTCGAGGAAAGCCGCATGCGCGTGGCCTTCTGCCAGACGTGGAACAGCCTCGAGCGGGTCGTCCTTAAGACCGAGCGCGCGCTCCTTCAGGAGGTGATCGAATGGCACTCGCTCACGAGCTTCGCCGAGTCCCATTAGCCGCACGAGTCGGGCCGGCCCTCCGGACCAGCGCCGTGGCGGACAATCCTTCGGGCAGCGAACGCGCGAATGCGGACCCTTCCCGGGGGTTCCCGTTGCCCGGAACTCGGGCTGCCGCGTGGAGCCGGGTCCTGCCAGATGCGGGGAGTGGGCGGCGTTTCGGGCCGGCCAACTTCTCCCCTCCCGGAGCCCTCTTCAATGGCTCCAGTGGAATCCGCACCTTTATCTCCGTGCCGCCGTGATGAATGGAGACCAGCTCGAGGGCCCCGCCGGCCGAGCTCACCCGCTCGCGCATGCCAAAAAGTCCGAGGTTGCCCTTTCCCTTTCGTCCGATCGGGGACAGGGCTGAATCAAAGCCAACCCCGTCATCCTTGATCTCCAGCTGAACAAATCCCTTCGGCTGGGTCAGGTTCACGGAAACGTTCTTGGCGAGCGAGTGCTTCTCCACGTTCCTCAGGGCCTCCTGAAGGATGCGGTAGAGCGTCAGCTCGCATTCCTCTGACAGCCGTACCGCCAGCTTGGCGCAGGCAAGCTTGACCGACACGCCCGTCCGATCCGCGAACTCCATTCCGGCATCGCGCATCGCGGCGACAAGCCCAAGCTGGTCCAGAACGCTGGGGCGCAGGTTGTGCGCGACCCGCCCCACCTCCTCTACCGTCTTGCCCGCCATGTCCCGCAGCTTCTTCGCTATGGCCATCGCGGGCCCGCCCTGGGACGAAAGGCTAGCGACCAGGGCCTGGCTGCGGAACACGATGGCGCACAGGAGCTGCGTGATGCCGTCGTGCAGCTCGAGGGCCACGCGGCCGCGCTCGTCCTCCTGCACCTGGACAACACGGTGCGTGAGCGCCCGCAGGAGCTCCTCCGTGCGGCGGGACTCGGTAAGGTCCGTCACCACGATGCCTGTGGTCGCAGTTTTCTTTCCGTTCTTGGCCGTAAGCCGTATGGAAATCTGCACCGGCATCAGGGATCCGTCGCCTGCATGGAGCACCACCTGTATCTTGGAGCCGGATTGGCCCGCGAGCTTCAGGTGCGTCCGGAGGGCCGCCTGGTCCCCCGCGGAGAGGAAACGGCGCAGCGATCCTCCCATCACCTGTTTAAGGGGGCACTTCACCATCTTGGCGAAGCAGCTGTTCGCATAGAGGATCATCTTGTCCGTCGTGAGCGTCAGCGCCCCCTCGTTCATCGACTCGATCAAAAGCCTGTAGGCCTGCTCCGCACCCTGAAGCGTGAATACCTGCGGGCCCTGCTTGCCCGCGACCACCAGCGTGTCCACCTCGCCCGAGCGGATCGCGCGCAGCGCCTCCTCGGCCTCCGCGAGGCGCGCCCGGACCTCGACAAGCTCTGGAACAGGCCGCGCGCGAGGTGACTGCGACCTGCGGGACGCCCTCATGCCGGAACCCTGCCCGGCATGCCCGAGTCGGACTCGGCGAACAGGCCGGTTGTGTTCATGAGATTGCCGATGAACCGTCGAACTGGAAGGGGGAGCTCCTTGACGAGGGTCGGGGTCGCGATGATCTGGTTGTCTCTTGCGAGCTCGGGCTGCTGGTAGACGTCAATCACCTCAAGATCGTAGTTGTCCTTGAGCTCCACCTCGCACAGGCGGTAGACATGCTTGAGGGCCTGACGCGACCGCGCCGTGGCCCCCGCCACGTAGAGCCGCAAGAAGTATCTCCCCTGGAGTTTGGCCTCTAGGGCCTCCTCCAATGCTCGGGTCGCGCGGGTTGCCCTTTTTGTTTTCAGGATTGGAGTCAGGTTCAACCGCCGGCGCGCAGATCCAAGCCGACGAGCACTTGGTCGAGATTTGAAAGGCTGCCGATGATCGTGCGCACGGGGACCGGCAGCCTGCGCACCACCGTGGGAGTCGCTAGGATTTGGTCGCCCTTGGCCAGCTGGGGATTCTTCAGCAGATCGATCACGGTGATGTGGTAGCGGCCCTTGAGGTGGTCATCGCAGATCCTCTTGAGGTTCGCGAACGCCGCGAGCGAAGTGGGCGTCTCGTCCATCACATAGAGTCGCAGGCGCCACTTCTTGCCGGTCTTCGCCGCTGCATAGGCCCGCTTTCTCTTCACGGCCCTCACAGGCGCCCCCTGCCGTTTCCCGAATGGTTCCTGGCGGCGGACGGCAGTGATATGTCCGCCTGGCGCAGGCGGCCCAGCTCATTGCGCTCGGTGTTGAGGAGGCGCGTCTGCGTCCCTACTTGTTCGTCAATCTGGCGCAGTTCCTCGGCGCCGGCCTCGTGCTCCGAGCGCAGCCCGCTGATCTGGCGCTCTAGCGCCGCGCGCGTGCGCTCCAGCTCGCGCTTTCTCCGGGCTGCCTCCTGGTGGCTTGCAAGTACCGAAGCTTTCTCAAGTGAGGTTTGCGCCGCCCGAGCTGAACCGGTCAAAACGCCGCTGGGACCTATGTAGGCGTCCACGACGTCGATTCCACGGTCTGAGATGAGGAATTCGCGGATCTGGTTCGAGTGGGCCATTCCCCGGGCCTTCAGCACGTAGAGAACGCGGTTGCGTTCGCCGTTTCCCACGAAGTTCTGCAGCAGCAGCCAGGAGTCCATGAGCGAGGACATTGCCGCCTCGCTTTGCTCCAACGAATGGCCGCCCTGGGTCAGGCTCGTGAAGAGCGACGTGACCTGTCCGGCCTTCAGATAATCGATCAGGCGCGTCACCATGCCCTTGCCTTCGGACGAGGTGCCGGAGTCCATCAAGCTGGTGATGGGGTCCATGATCACGACGGAGGGCTCAAACTCCAAGATCTCCTTGAAGATCGTGGCCAAATGCATCTCCAGGCCGTAGAGCGACGGCCGCGCCGAGTGAAACCGAAGCAGCCCACTCTTTACATGCGGCTCGAGTCGCAGCCCGATCGAATGCATGTTGCGGATGATCTGGTTGGGCGACTCCTCAAACGAAAAGAAAAGTACGCGCTCTCCGCGCTTGCAGGCAGCGTCGGCGAAGTTGGCGGCGATGATGGTCTTGCCGGTTCCCGGCGTGCCCGTGAGAAGGATGCTGCTGCCACGGAAGAATCCCTGGCCGCCCAGCATCGAGTCGAGGCGCGGGATGCCCGTGGCTATGCGCTCCCTCGACACCTTGTGATTCAAGGACAGCGACGTGATAGGCAGCACGCTCAGGCCATCGGAGCCGATGAGGAACGGGAATTCATTCGTGCCGTGCAGCGCGCCGCGATACTTCACGACGCGCATATGCCGCGTGGCGATCTGGTCATTGACCCTGTGGTCGAGAAGGATGACGCAATCGGAGACATACTCCTCCAGACCATGGCGGGTCAGCTGCTCGCGCCCGCGCTCGGCCGTGATGACCGCGGTGACGCCCTTGACCTTGAGCCAGCGGAAAAGCCGGCGCAGCTCCGCTCGCAGGACGGTCTCGTTGCGCAGCCCGCCAAACAGCGCCTCGAGCGTGTCAAGCACCACTCGCTTGGCGCCGATCGAATCAATCGCGTAGTTGAGGCGGACGAACAGTCCCTCCAGGTCGTACTCGCCGCTCTCATGGATCTCTCCCGGCTCGATGTGGACGTAGTCGATGACGATCTTCTTGCGCCGGACCAGGCCAGCCAGGTCGAATCCGAGCGACGCGACGTTCGCCTTCAGCTCCGCCTCGGTCTCCTCGAAGGCCATCAGGACGCCAGGCTCGTCATACAGCGCGGCGCCGCGAACGAGAAATTCCGTGGCCAAGAGCGTCTTGCCGCAGCCGGCTCCGCCACAGACCAGAGTGGGCCTTCCCTTCGGCAGTCCCCCACCCGTGATCTCGTCGAGCCCGTGGATGCCCGTCGGACACTTGGGCAGTAAGGCGGCAACCGGGGCTGGCTTGGGACTCTTCTTCATGCGCGTGTTGCGGGGACTTTCAAGGTGGGCCCAAATCAGACCGACCTAGACAGGTCTACGGCTCATGGGGTCTTCACCCAATGCCCGGAATCACGATGTTGCATAAATAACGAACAGATAATGGGATTTGACGCGTTCATTGGAGCGAATCACCGGGATGTATCTTGCAAGAGCCCAAATAACAATGATTTATGAGTTCACCTTGTGAAAACTTAAGTCATTTTTAGTAAGACTTTTAGGAATCTCGCTTCAATCGCGCCGATGCCTCACGTGTCGGCTTTCGGCTCGGGTGCCTTCTCGTTTCCCTGGGCGGCGCGGGGTCCCGTGCGCTGGGGGATTCCCGTGGTCAGGCCCACGTAGTCCGTGCGTCGCGGGTGTATGAGAACGATGCCCTTGTTTGTGATGACATACTCGCGGATGTCTTTGCTGTGATTGCCGCCGCGCTTTTTTATGACGACCATGACCTTGCGCAGCTGCCCGTCTATCTCCACATAGCGGAACCGGATGATGTCGTCCGTGAGAAACGAGATCGCATAGTGGCTGAAGGGAAGCCCCGTAAACGTATCCTCCACCTCCACCGTGCTCAGGATCGTGATTCCCGCGCCGGTAAGCGCGCCAATCATCCGGTAGAGAGACTCCCTGAAGTCGGCCCGGAATCCGGGCGCCAGCGCCATCTCGAACCCGACAAGCGAGTCAATCACCAGGCGCTTTGCGCCGACCCGTCTGATAGCGTCCAGGATTTCCTGCATCGTCTCATCCACCGAGAGGTCGAGCGGGCGGAGATAGAGGGTCTCGAGGGTTCCCTTTCGCTCGGCCTGTTTGAGTTTCAAGCCGAAGGTGGCAGCCCTTCTGGTGTAGCCGTCGGGGCGCTCCTCGAAGATGGCCATAATCCCCGGCTCCCCCCTTTTCAGCCCCTCGGCGATGAATTGCGTCGCCAGGGCCGACTTTCCCGTTCCCGAGGGTCCGGCCACAAGAAGGCTGTCGCCCTCGAAAATACCCCCGCCCAACATCGTGTCCAGATCGGGCACGCCTGTGGACAGATACCGCCGCCGAGCCGGCTTGGTCCTTTTTCCTGTCAGTCCCAATGTGCGCGAAAAGGCCTGCAGGCCGTCCTCGCCGATGCGGATCGTGTGCAATCCCGGCACCGATTCCTGGCCGCGCAGCTTCATGATCTGCAGTTTGCGAACGACCGAGTTCCTCTCTGAGACCTGTGAGAGCCAGAATATGCCGTCGACCATCGTGAACAGGGAGTCGTCGCGGATCTCGTCCTCAACGTATTCGCCGACAAGAAACGTCGTGGCCTCCCACGTGGTCAGGAACTGGGAGAGTCGGTAGACGAATGACTGCACTTCAACGTCGCATCTTTCTCCGGTCGCCTTGCGCGCGAGGGTGCGAAAGGAATCAATCACGACAAGGCCCGCGTTGGCCTCCTTCACCTGCGCAATTATCTCCCCGAGCACCGCGTTCAGGTCCCTCTTCAACGCCACGTCGGAAAGGTTGAAAAAGCGGACTGACCTTCCGACCTTGGCCTCCTCGAAGTAGGAATATTGCTGCTGGTAGCGCATCATCTTTGGGGCGGGTTCACCGAGAAAGGTGAAATAGAGCGCCGGCCTCCTCGGCGTCCCATTGGCGAAGGCGATCTGATGCGCCATCGTGGTCTTGCCGCAACCGGGCGCGCCCGCGATCAGGTTGAAGGAGAATTCCAGGATGCCGCCGCCCAAGATGTCGTCGAGGCCGCGCACCCCCGTTGGAAGCCTGCGAATCTCGACCCTGTTTGCCTTGGCCGCGGCCGCCTTCGGGCCAGGGAGATCGGCGGTCTTGTCGCGTTTTCTCATCCCGCGCTCCTGCGGTCAGAGTCCAGAGAGCCCAGCGGAATCTTGGGCCAGACCTCACTCACCAGGCGCCGGGCCAGCCCGGGGCCGACGTAGGCCACCAGCGACCCGAGAAGCTGGGACAGCAGAGCCACCTTCCCTTCAAGAATCTCTTCCGAGCCAAGCTTCGCCTTGGCGGCCTCGAAGCCGTCCAGGGAGCCATCCGATTTCATGTGCATTCTTCGCAGCCAGGGAACCTCCGCGTCGGCCTGGACAAGGGCGCGCGAAAGGAGCGAGCGGTAGCCGGCAGCACCGTAAAGTGTCTCGATATGCGGGCGCAGCCGCTCGTTAAAGTTGAATTCCACATGGGGAACCATGCCGGGTGATTTCTTTGACGGCGTCTCATAGACCATGAGGTCCCTTGCGACGCTCCGGATCTGCAGCGCGACATGGGCCGCGTGGGCGCCCGCCCGTAGGTGTTTCTTCTGTGTCTTATTCATGGGTGCGGCTGCTCTCGGAATTGGTTTGATGGAAGCCCGTTGGGAATGGGCGGAGCTCTGGAATGCTGAGTCGTTCGAAAGCGGGAGACCGGCTGTCTTCCCCATCCCCAACGCTACAGGGTATTCGGGCCCCGAGATATGGGGTATAACCAGACGGGGACCAAAGGGCCG
>Ga0265320_10001977_pt1 | contig 14471 bp, 9 predicted proteins | sample 4827metaG_FD_202087 | JGI IMG/M metagenome (GOLD analysis project Ga0265320, IMG submission 202087) | Rhizosphere microbial communities from Carex aquatilis grown in University of Washington, Seatle, WA, United States - 4-8-27 metaG | ecosystem: Host-associated > Plants > Roots > Rhizosphere >...
CAGTTCTCGACAGCTTCGCGCTTGAAGGTTTGGTCGAACTTGCGACGGATTTTGACAGAGGTTTCTTTGATAGCTTTCAGCATACACGTTTATCCAATTCTCTGTCCGTCAAATCGAGACAGCCTCAGCTGGGAGAGGAGGCGCAAGGTTTTCCAGCTCATTTCGAATCAAATCCCCTCACCCCGGCCCTCTCCCCGCTCGGGCGGGGAGAGGGAGACGGGGGGCAGTGTCAAGATGCGCCCTTCCAAAAATGGGCAGCCTCACCGTCACGGTGGTGCCTTCGCCGATCTTGCTGTTTAACTGCAACTTCCCGCCGTGCAGGTCGGCGCAGCGTTTTACCAGCAGCAGGCCGAGCCCGGTGCCGGGCCGCGTGCCCACGTTGCTGCCGCGGTGAAAGGCCTTGAACAAATTTTGCTGGTCCTCGTCCGAAATGCCGATCCCCTGGTCGCGAACGGTGCATACCGCGTCCGGCCCATCGCGCTCAACCGCGAAACGCACCGTGGTTCCCGGCTCCGAATATTTAACCGCGTTGCTCAGGAGATTGGTGAAAATGTGCTCGAGCAATCGTTCGTCCGCCTTCACTTCCGGCGGCATCGACGCCAGGGACAATTCAATCACGCATCGCCGGTTGGTGGCGGAAAGAACCTCATCCACCACGCGACGGCAAAAGCCGGTCAGGTCGAGCCCGGCGGGTTGGAAGTCCAGTTTGCCGGCATCCAGGCGGCTGAGGACCAGGATCTCTTCCATCAAATCCGCCATCCGGCGCGTGTTCCGGGTGATGGATTCCAGATGTTCGTCGCGTTCATTGGCCGGCATCCTCTGATAAAAATCGCGGAGCAGTTCCGCCGAGGACTGGATGATGCCCAGCGGCGTGCGGAATTCGTGCGAAACCATGGAGACGAAATTGCTTTTGAGCCGGCTGAGTTCCACTTCGCGCGCCAGCGTCCGGTGCAGCTCCGCTTCCGCCTGCTTGCGCTGGCTGATGTCCACCATCATGCCCAGCAAATGGTCGACGCCATCGAATTCGATGATGACTCCCGACGCCAGCATGGTGGTAACCTTTCCGCGGCGATTGCGCAACCGGCATTCCACTGCCCGGATTGAGCCGGCGGACCGGACCGCCGACCAGAACCGTTGACGCTCCTCCGGGCTTTCCCAGATGCCCAGCTCATTCGCGGTACGCCCCAGCACCTCCTCGCGGCTGTAGCCCGACCAATTCAAGAACGCATCGTTCGCCAGCACGAACTTGCCGTCGCTCGCGCGGGAAATGGCGGTGACGGTCGGGCCGGAATTAAAGGCCGCGCTGAAGCGCGCTTCGCTCTCGCGCAATCGCGCCTCGCTGGCTCGCAATTCGCCCTCGGCTCGCTTTCGTTCCGTAATGTCCACTCCCATGGACAGCGTATGCGGCACGTGGTTCAGTTGGATCACTTGGGAGGACAGCAAGATCGTGAAAGATTTGCCCGAGCGGTTGCGAAAACGGCATTCCCGCTCGCGAATCGAGCCGGTGCGGCGAAGCTCCGCCCAAACTTCCTCACGTTCCTCGGGATATTCCCAGATGTTCAATTCGGCGGTGGATCGCGCCAGAATTTCTTCGCGGCTGTAGCCCGTCCAGCGCGCAAAAGCATCATTGACCAGCACGAATCGTTTGTCGCTCACCCGGCCGATCGCAATTAATACCGGGCTGGCTTGGAAGGCGGCGCTGAAGCGCGTTTCACTCTCGCGCAATCGCGCCTCGCTGGCCCGCAACTCGCTCTCGGCTTTCTTCCGCTCCCGGATATCGTGGAGGAGCGCCTGGATCACCTGGCGTCCGCTCCATTGAATCCGGGTCAAGGTCACTTCCAGTGGTATTTCGCTCCCCTGCCGATCGCAACTCATCCATTCGAAGCGCGCGCTGCCGTTGGCCAGGCATTCCTGAATATTTTTGCGGGCCAGCACCGCGGAACTTTCACCATTGGGCTGAAACGGGGGTGAAGTATCGGTCGGACTTTTACCGATCAGTTCCTGCGGGCCCTGACAGCCCATAATCCGCACCGCGGCGGGATTCACCTCCAGGAACTGGTTTTCATCGTGCAGGATGACCCCATGGCTGGAGCCTTCAAAGAGCGCGCGAAACTTTTCTTCCGATTCGCGCAGCGCCTGCTCCGCGCGCTTGCGCTCGGTGTTGTCGGTGATGCTGGCGCGAACCAGGTTCTGGCCTTCCGCCGGCAGGCGCAGCAGCCGCACCTCGGTCGGGATGAGGCGGCCGTCGGGCTGCCGGTGAATCCATTCAAAAACCGGGGTGCCGCCTGCCAGGGCCTCGTCCATCAATTCGCGGGCCAGTTCGCTGGAGCGCCGCCCGTTCGGCTGGAATTCCGGACTCACCTCCGTCGGCGTCAGCTCGGCCAGTTTTTCCATCGGCACCCCGTAGAGTGCGCACGTGTGCTTGTTACCGAAGAGGAACCGGCCGGTGCGGCCGTCAAAAACCACAATCGCTTCCGGCGCGTGTTCGACGAGGGCGCGAAACTGCGCTTCGCTCGCGGTCAGCGCGGCCGTGCGCTCCGCCACGCGACGCTCCAGCGACTGATTCAACTCGAGCAATTCCCGTTCGGTTTTTTTCCTTTCCGAAATATCGCGGGAAACGGACACCAATATTCTGCGGCCGCCCAGGTGCATCGGCGTCAGCAGGATCTCCACCGGGAATTCCTCGCCAGTGGAGCGCTTGCCCACCCACTCAAATCGCTGCGGACCATGCGCGAGCGTGCGCTCCGCCCAGGCTTTACCGACTTCCCGGGAGGGCCTTCCGTCAGGCTGGTGCAGGGGTGACAGACTTTCGATCGGTTGTTTCAGGAACCATTCCTTGTCCAGGTAACCGCCCATTTTCAAAGTGGCGTCGTTGCAATCGATAATCCTGCGTTCCTGCGGATCGATGATCTGAATCGCATCCGAACTGGCTTCAAAAAGTCCGCGAAACTTCTGCTCGTTCTCGCGGAGCGCGGCCTCCGTGCGTTTGCGCTCGGTGATGTCGCGCGCTACGGACACGTTCAGGCTCCGACCATCCACTTCGATCCTGGTCACCAATACTTCCATCGGAAATTCCTGCCCATCGGAGCGGCGCCCCACCCATTCGAACCGATGACCGCCGTTTCTTTCAACCAATGCCAGGACCTCGGCAGTCATCTCGCTGCTCGATTGGCCGTTGGGTTGCAGCGGTGGCGAGAAGTCTTCCGGCCGCCTCCGCAGGAACTGCTCTTTCGAGTCCGCGCCCATGAGTTCGACCAATGCCTGATTGCAATCCACGAACACACCCAATTGCGGATCGAACAATATGATCGCATCCGCACTTCGCTCGAACAAGAGCTGGAACATGGAGGGATTATCCTTGAACGACGACCCCGCCGCACTGGGACTTTCGTCCCATTTACAGTCGGTTGCGGACGGATTATTCATGAACTCATGCAAACAAGTTGTTTTGGATTTGCTGGCGCCAACCTGGCCCAACCACCGTCCATCGCGGAAATAAACCCAACCCGGACCCGTCACTCGAAGAGAGCCGGCGCGCTGTCTGGATTGGAGCCAAGGCCTTCATGAGATTGCTTCAGCTAATGGATATCATAAACCGCCGTGAACAAACCTGCAAACCGATAATTTGCGCTGGTCCACGGCCAGGCGCATCTCAGTTTCTAAGTAGCTGTTTGGTTCCGAAGGAACCATCGAAAATAGCCCGGCGTTTCAACGCCGGGACGCTTGCCGAGCATGTCCATAAGTCCCGTAGGGACGACCGAAAAAAACTTTATATTTCAGCCGTCCCTGCGGGACTCGACGCGTTGCCTGTCTTTCCCGGCGTTGAAACGCCGGGCTATTTTCAAAATGTCCCTTTGGGACACGGTATTTCCGGTTATCCAAAAACTAAGATTCACCTCCCACAGCGTTTTCCCGCCCGACCCGGCTTTGAACCTTGATGAACTCAATCTTCACCCCAAAATTTTCCGCCGCGTTCGCCGCCGGGTGGATTGAGGCCTGGAACTCGCGGGAGCTCGAACGGATTTTGAAACATTATGCGCGGGACATCGAGTTCACCTCTCCGTTTGTGAGCCAGATGCTCAACAGTGACAATAACACCGTGCGCGGAATCGCCTTGCTGCGGGTTTATTTCACCCGCGCTTTGAATGCCTATCCTGACCTCCAGTTCACCCTGCGACAGGTCTATTCCGGCGCCCAAAGCCTGGTGATCGAATATCAGAGCATCTCCGACCGGCTGGCCGCGGAGATGATGGAGTTCAACGATTCAGGCCTGGTCGTTCGTGCTAACGCTCATTACGCGGCCGTGAATGCGAAGCCGCGCGCGTAGCGGCGACGTCAATATTCCTCGTACCTGACACGGGTGATGGGACCTTAGTCCCATCGGGCTTTAAGAAAAAAACGGAACAAGTGCGAGGCTCATTCTTCGCACTTACATGAATAACCAATGCAGATTCGCAAATGCCCGGATCAAACCGAGCGGCCCGGGCCTGGGGCGGCGTTCCATTATCGGCTGGGTCGCAATGGCGCCCGCCCGCTCAAAGTCCCGATTGCCCGGGAGCATCAGGCCCACGTTGCCAGCCGAAGCCGCCCTGGCTCCCGGCCGCAATCTCATGATCCAGCTGGGGTGGATCCGATTGTTTTACGCCATCGTTTCGAAAAATTACGTCCCGCCAGCGTAAAAGACCCGCTCGATGAAAAAGAAATCGCTTCGCGCTTTCCCGGCGGACCCGATGCGCTTTCGTCCGTTGCCGCGTCCGGGACGGACCCGAAACGGCAGGGGAATAAGACCGATGAATGGGCCGGCGATTAAAACCCGGCGGCATTCCGCCAAGCCAAAGCAACTGAAGGTAAGCTCCTGGCTGGTCCTATCCTGGAAAAAGGCGATCCGTCAGTAAGATACCGGCTCGGCAGTGTCCGCATTTGTAGCGTTGAGCCTCCGGCTCAACTATCGAGCCAGAGGCTCGACTCTACAGCAACCAAATCAGGACATTACCACCGGCTCGCTTCGTGAAGATTTTCAAATGCTCCCACGCCCGGCCCGCAGCGGCCGGTCCATTCCATGAACTGCCCGGGGTCGTGTCGCTGGCTCCTTGGTCCCATTGCCTCCCGATCGATTCTCGGGGAAGATGATCGGGTCATGAATAATCCAACCGGAATTGCCCGATGCCAACAGATGACTTTGAACAGATAGTGTCCCGGCATTATGAGTCGCTTTACCGGTTCGCTTTCAGCCTGACCCGCACGGAGGCCGACGCATGCGATCTGACCCAGCAAGCCTTCTGCACCTGGGCGATGAAAGGCCACCAATTGCGGGATCGCAGCAAGGTCAAGTCGTGGCTGTTTACTACTTTGCACCGGGAGTTCCTGAGCATCCACAGGAGGGCAACGCGTTTTCCACAGGTCGAATTGAGCGACGAAAATGAAGATCTGCCCGTCATCTCGCCAGAAATGGTCAATACGCTTGACGCCATCGGGGTGCTCGAGTTTCTCGGGCAGGTCCAGGAACCATTCCAGGCGGCGCTCAGCCTCTTTTATTTGGAGGACTATTCGTACAAGGAGATCGCCGATATCCTCGAAGTCCCGGTCGGCACCGTTCGGTCCCGTATTTTCCGCGGCGTGCTGCAGTTGCAGCAATCAATCCTCAAGGGCAGAAACACGACGTCAAGGCGATCAATCCGGGCGCAGGAAAACGAGTCGCCCGCCGGGTCTTACACCTCAACGGATATACAGTCGCAAAATTGACGGGGAATATATTGGTTGCCATGACCAGTGTTGAGAACGGGCTGAGGGCGGGCGTTTTGACCATGAGAGTTCCACGGTATTGTCCTGATTTCCGGTAGGGCGCGTCACTCCGTGCGCGCCGTTCACCATCCCGCTCTGCGGGACGCCGGGCCGAGGACTGCCCGCCCTAACCGAATTTTAAAATCCTGACCCAGCCAATTCCCCTGAAGAATTGACGGTTGAGCACGCGTGTGCTTCTTTGTATCGGTAATAAGGTCAAGGTTATGATTCTCCAACGCTCACTCGGCAAACAAGGTTTGATGGTCGGCGCCGTCGGCTACGGCGCGATGGTGCTGGAAGGCTGGTACGGTGCGGTGGACGAAGCGACGGGGGTGGACACCATCCGCCACGCGCTCGACATCGGGGTCAACTTCATTGATACGGCGGATGCGTACGGCAACGGCCACAACGAGCAGCTGGTGGGCAAGGCCATCAAGGGCCGCCGCAAAGACTGCATCGTGGCCACGAAATTCGGCATCGTTTTCGAGCCCGGCATCAAGGGGACAGAATGGCCGACGAATTTCGGGTTCTCACTTTTCATCAATGGCAAACCGGATTACGTCCGCCAATGCTTGGATCACAGCTTGCGACGGCTGGGGGTCGAAACGATTGATTTGTGGTATTTGCACTGGCCCGACCGGGCGATGCCGATTGAGGACACGGTGGGAGCGATGGCCGAAGGCGTGAAGGCGGGCAAGGTGCGTTATCTGGGGCTGAGCAATGTGACGGCCGACGAGGCGCAGCGGGGCAATCGGGTGCACCCGATCGCGGCCGTGCAATATGAATACTCCCTCTGGCGGCGCGAACTGGAGACAGCGTTGCTGCCGGCCTGGCGCGAACTGGGCATCGGGCTGGTCCCCTGGGCGCCGCTCGGGAGCGGTTTCCTGGGCGGAAAGGTCCCGGAACTTTCCAAGGACGATTGGCGGAATAAAAATCCCAGATACGTCGGCGACAATCTCAAGGCCAACACCGATCGCTTTGCGCCGTTGCTGTCGCTGGCGAAGGAACTGGGCATCACCCCCGCGCAACTGGCGCTCGCGTGGCTGTTGCATCAGGGCGACGACGTGGTGCCCATTCCCGGCTCGCGAAAAAAGGAACGGGTGATGGAAAATGCAGCGGCAGCGGCGGTAAAATTGAGCCCTGACGTTCTCCGGCGGATTGGCGAGATTGCTCCGGCCGGCTCCGCTGCGGGCCAGGCGCTGATCGCCTAGCAGGAGAGCCGGCGGTCGCAAACGATTCATTTTCAGGATCCTCCCTTGTGGCTTTCGGACCTTTAAAAATAATCCTTGCCCGAAGGTCGGTCATGGGTTTTAAATCGATATCAGTCACGAAGGATTATGCTGATGATTAGGACAACACGTCGCCGCGGTTTCACGCTGATCGAGCTGTTGGTGGTCATCGCCATCCTGGCCATTCTGGCTTCGTTGCTGTTGCCGGCGCTGGCCAACGCAAAGGCGAATGCCAAACGGATTCCCTGCATCAACAATCAGAAGCAGCTCTTGTCGGCCTGGGCGATGTACGCGGCGGACAACGACGATTTGCTGGTGGCCGTCGGCAGGCAAAATCCGGCCAGCCCGGCGCGAAAGTTTTGGATCCAGGGCGCGTTCGTCAATCCGCCCGACAATTTCAACACGGGGTTGCTGTTGGACCGGCAGTACGCCTTGTTCGCGGATTATTTTAAATCGACGGACATTTATGTGTGCCCCACGGATCGCGACCGGGTAAAAGCCGGCGGTCAGGAGGGTCCCAAACTCCGCAGTTACGCCATGAATGCCTACACCGGCTGGTCCGGGTCCTGGGACTATCGCCTGACCACGGGATACAAAATTTACCGGAAGTATTCGGATATCAGCCAGGCGCCGCCGGCGGGGCTTTTCGTTTTTCAAGATGTCCAGCCGGACAGCATTTGCTGGCCCTTTTTCGGGGTGGAGATGAACATCGACTATTTTTTCAATTTCCCGGGAAGTTCCCACAATCGCGGCGGCATCATCGCGTACGCGGACAACCATGTGGAGTGGCACAAGTGGCAGGACCAGCGGACGTTGACAGCGTACTCGCCCAGCTATCACATGCATCACGACGCGGCGACCGGAAACCCGGACCTGACCTGGTTGCGGGCGCGGACCACGATTCCGGATAACAGTGCCAACGGCAGTGGCGGCCCGGGTGGCCCGGATGGGCTGGGGCATGGATCTCAGGATTTTCCTCCCAACGACTAAACGGTCGGCTGGGGGCTGGTGTGATTCCCGTGCAGGACTTCATGCAGGGTATGCAACATGGCTTCAGCGGTGTACGGCTTGGGGATGAAATGACAGATGCCGGCGTCCCTGACCCTGGCTGTGCCGCCGTCGGAAGCCCCGCTTGAGCTGACGATCCGGACCCCCGGATTTATGGCTTTGAGCGCAACGATGGCGGCCGGGCCGTCCATGACGGGCATCGACATGTCGATGATCACCGCGTCAATTTCCTTCTGGCGGGGCCGGTAAAGCGAGACCGCTTCGGCACCATTTTCCGCAAGCAGGACGCGGTAGCCAAAACGTTCCAACACTTTTTGCGCCAGTTTGCGAATAGGTTCTTCATCATCCACGACCAGCACCAGTTCATTGCAGCCGTGCGGCAGCCGGGATTGTCTCACCGCCGCCGGTTCCGGGGCGGCCAGAGTGGTATTGGCGGGAAAATAGATCTTGAAGGTGGTGCCCTTGCCCGGTTCGCTGTAACAGTTGATGAACCCGCCGTGGCTCTTGACAATTGCCAGAGTCGTAGACAAACCCAGCCCGGTGCCCTTGCCCAGTTCCTTGGTGGTAAAGAACGGATCGAAAATCCTTTCCTGGATCTCTTTGGGAATTCCCATGCCGGTATCCGTCACCTCGATCAGCACGTACGGGCCAGGGCGGGCCTCCAGATTCAAGCCGGCATAGATTTCATCGAGCACTACATTTTGCGCGTGGATGGACAGTTTGCCGCCGTCAGGCATGGCATCGCGGGAGTTGACACAAAGATTCAACAGGACCTGGTGAATCTGGGTCGGGTCGCCGGTAATGGTCCAGAGGTCGGCCGCGGAACGAAACTCGGAGGTCACCGATTTCGGGAAAGTTTCATCGATGATCCGCCTGATTTCACGGGCGATGTGCCCGGGATGGATGGCGGCGCGTTCGCCCTGGACGCCGCGCCCGAAACCGAGCACTTGCTTGACCAGGCCGGCACCACGCTGGACGTTGGTTTCAAGGGTTTCCAACAGTTTGAGCCCGTCATCATCGGTCACTTTTTCCTTCAACATCTGGACGGAGACCAGGATGGGCGTCAGGATATTGTTGAGGTCATGGGCGATGCCGCCGGCCAGGGTCCCGATGCTTTCCATGCGCTGGGACCGCAGGAACTGGGCCTCGAGTTTTTTCTTTTCGGTGACGTCGATGAACAGGAGCAGGAGGTGTGGCTCGTTCCCCAGGACAAAGGGAGTAAAATGACAAACCAGCCAGACCTCCTTGCCGAACGTGGTGATGAAATGAGGCTCGCACGGGCGCGGTTTTCCCCCCGCCAGGGTTTCCTCGGCGATCTGGAGCAAACCGGAAACGCGCCAGGATTCGAGCTGCCGGAAATCCTGGGCCAACATTTGGGGAACCGTGGCGTTGATAATCCGGGCGGCGGCCTCATTGGCCAGAACGCAGCGGCCGGACGCCTTGAAAACGACAATCCCCACCGAGGCGGCCGAGATGATTTTCTGGTTGAAATCGAGCGTCTCGGTCAAATGATTCGCCGTCCGCTTGCGTTCGGTGATGTCTTCCTTGGTCGCCAGAAAATGGGTGATGTGGCCGGCGGCATCGAAGATCGGCGAAATGGAAACCGATTCCCAAAAAAGTTCGCCGCCTTTTTTCCGGTTGTGAAATTCCCCGCGCCACTCCCGGCCGGCGGTGATCGTCTCCCATAATTGCCGGTAGTCTTCGGGCGGCATTTCGCCCGACTTCAGGAAGCGCGGATTTTTGCCGCGCACCTCCCGGAAGGAATAGCCCGTCACTTCCGTGAACCGGGGATTGACATATTCGATGTTGCCGGCCCGGTCGGTGATGACGATGGAGGCCGGACTCTGTTCAACCGCGCAGGACAGCTTGCGCATTTCCTCGCCGGCCTGCCGGCGTTGATGGATGAGCACGGCCATGAGCCAGATCACACCGATGCCCATGCACCGGCTGATGAGCGCCAGGCGGGGGTCAACCCCCGGAGATGGAAAAAAGAACCCGGCCAGGACCAGGATCGAGAAAATGGCGGCGAGCAGATACGGCAAAAACCGGGTGCCGATATAAACCGATAAGAGCAGGGGAATGACATACCAGACCCAGTCGGTGATGCCGAGCGGGGTGAACAAATCCGCTACAAAAATCCCCATGGCAAGAACCGGAATTGCCAGAAGCGCTGTTACCCTGAGCCGCTTGGAACTCATAAAACCACGCTATTCCTGCTACAACATTTAATTTACGGCATTACAGCGGCTTAAGCAAGATGGATTCTTTCCGGCGGGTTGGCGAAAGGGCCTTCGGGCTCGCGGCGATGACCGGGCGATCAGTTCCCGTTCAACACGTCATGCAGCGCATGCAGCATGGTCTCGGCGGTGTAGGGCTTGGGAATGAAGTAACGGACGCCGGCGTTCCGGGCCTTGGCCATGCCGCCCTCGGAAGCCAGGCCGCTGGAACTGACAATTTTGACATCGGGATTGATGGTCTTGAGCGCCACAATCATGGCCGGACCATCCATGATCGGCATGACGATGTCCGTGATGACCACATCGATCTCTTTCCGGCGGGGGGTGTAAAGGGAGACGGCTTCGGCGCCGTCCGCCGCGAGCAGGACGCGATAGCCGTAGTGTTCCAGTGTTTTTTGCGCGATTCTCCGGATGGGTTCTTCGTCGTCCACCAGCAGCACCAGTTCATTGTGGCCATGCAACAGGCTGGCTTCCGCCGCTGCCGCTTTGGCCGCGGGTGCGGCGGTGTTGTTGGCCGGGAAATAAACTTCGAACCGGCTTCCCTGGCCCGCCGCGCTGTGGCAATGGATGAATCCGCCGTGGCTCTTGACAATGACCAGGGTCGTGGACAGACCCAGCCCGGTGCCTTTGCCCAGTTCCTTGGTGGTAAAGAACGGATCGAAAATCCTGTTCTGGATCTCCCGGGGAATTCCCGTGCCGCTATCCGTCACCTTGATGCACACATACGGACCCGCCGTTGCTTCCGGATTCATGCCGACGTACGTCTCATCGAACATGATGTTTTCCATGTGGATGGAAAGTTTGCCGCCCTGGGGCATGGCATCGCGCGCATTGACGCAGAGGTTCAGCAGGACCTGGTGAAGTTGGGTCGGGTCGCCCGTGATCGCCCATAAGTCGGCGGCCGAATGCAGCTCGAACTCCACCGATTTGGGGAAGGTTTCCTGGATGATTTGTTTGATTTCCCGGGTGATGTGTTTGGGGTTGATGGCAATGCGCTCACCGCTGACCCCGCGTCCGAACGCCAGCACTTGTTTGACGAGGCCCGCGCCGCGCTGGACATTGGTTTCCAGCGACCGTAGCAGTTTCTGTCCGTCTTCGTCCGTGATTTTTTCCTTCAATATCTGGACGGCGACCAGGAGCGGGGTCAGGATGTTGTTGAGGTCGTGGGCGATGCCGCCGGCGAGAGCGCCAATCCCTTCCATGCGCTGGGAACGCAGGAACTGCATTTCAAATTTTTTCCGTTCGGTGATGTCGGTGTTGATGATGAGCCGGGATTTGAGGCGGCCTTGCTCATCGCGAATGAGGTTGCATCGTCCCTGGACCGTGACGGTTTTGCCGGCCTTGGTGCATTCCTGCAATTCGCCGACCCACTCGCCGCGTTCGTTCACGGTTTTCATGGCATGCGCCAGTTGGGGCGTGACCACTCCCTGGAAGAGCAATTCCACCGACGATTTGCCGATGGCTTCGGCGGCCGTCCAACCGTAGATCCGTTCGGCGCTTTTGTTCCAATATATAATGCGGTGGTCCGGATCCAGCACGAAAATGGCGTCCTGCGCCTTATCGAGCAACGCGGCCTGTTCCCGGACGTGTCCCTCGGCCTGCCGGCGCCCGGTGACATCGTTGAACAGCAACAGCAGGTTGGGCTCGTTACCCCGAACGAAGAAGCTGAAATTGCACGACAGCCACGTTTCCTTGCCGAAGGAGCTGACGAAATGCGCCTCGCAATGCTGCGGTTTTCCCGTGGCCAGGACTTCTTCGGCGACCTTGAGCATGCCCGAAACGCGCCAGGATTCCAGCTCCCGGAAGTTCTGGTCCAACAGCCGGGGAGTCGTGGCATTGATCGCCTGGGCGGCGGTTTCATTGGCCAACACACATTGGCCGGATGCCTTGTAAACGACGATTCCCGCCGAGGCGTCCGAGATGATTTTTTGATTGAAGTCGAGCGTCTCGGCCAATTGCCGCTCCGCCTGCTTGCGCGCGGTGATATTACTGATGATGCCGACGATGAATTGTTCGCCCTTTTCATCCGTGTACAGTGTCTTCTTGGCAATGATGGTACGGATGTCCCCGCCGGCCGTGGTATAGATTTCCTCGTTGATGTTCTCCTTGCCCGTGTTGAACACCACCTCGTCCTTCAACCAGGAAACGTCCGCCTCCGCCTTGGGGAAAAAATCATAATTGGATTTCCCGAGAAGTTCCTCCCGTTGGCGGCCGATGAAATGGCAACAGGCATCGTTGACCAATACCCACCGGTGTTGCCGGTCTTTGACAAAAATGGGATCGGCCGCCGCATTGATGATCTTGCCCAGGTAGTTTCTGGATTCCGCCAACGCCAACTCCGCCTGCTTGCGCCCGGTGATGTCGCGCGAAACCCCCATGATGCCGATGATCTTGCCGGCGCTGTCGCGTAACGGCATCTTGGTGCTGGTCACCCACGTGATCCGCCCGTCCTTCCAGTCTTCCCGCTCCTCCTGGTCAATCATCGGTTCGCCGGTGGCCATGATCCGCTGTTCGTCCTCGTACGCCCGGCGCGCGTGCTGTTCCCCGAAGATGTCGAAATCGGTTTTGCCCGGGGCCGCGGAGGGATGGAGCAATCCAATCCGCCTGGCAAAAGCCTCGTTGATCCGGACGAAACGGCATTCCCGATCCTTGAAATAAACCTGGTCCGGAGTGGCCGTAATGAAATTGTTCAACAGCCTTTGCTCCGTCGCCAACGCCTCCTCGGCCCGTTTGCGCTCGGTGATGTCCTCCTTGACGGCCAGGAAATGGGTGATTTTGCCGTTGGAGTCGGCCATCGCGGAGATGGAGGCCGATTCCCAATAGAATTCCCCGTTCTTCTTCCGGTTGCGAAATTCCCCGCGCCATTCCCCGCCGCCGCTGATCGTCTGCCATAGCCGCTGGTAATGTTCGGGCGGCATTTCGCCCGACTTCAGGAGGCGCGGATTCTTCCCGATGGCTTCCGAAGAGGAATAACCCGTCACTTCCGTGAACTTCGGGTTCACGTATTCGATCTGGCCGGCTTTGTCCGTGATGATAATCGACACCGGGCTGTGTTCGACGGCGCGTGACAGCCGGCGCACCTCGGCTGCCGTCTGCTTGTGTTGTCTGATCATCAGCGCCATGACCCACAACACCAGCACCCCGACCAGGCGGCTGATCAAGGCCCATTGGGGATCAATCCCCGGCGGCGAGAAAAAGAATCCCAACAGCATGAGCCCCGAAAGGGCGGCCGCAAGTCCGTAAGGCAAAAGCTGGCCGCCGACATACAGTGAAAACAACAGGGGGATGACATACCAGACCCAGTCGGTGACGCCCAACGGGGTGTTTAAATCCACGACGAATTCCCCAACGGCAAGGATGGGAACGATCAGCAGGGTGATGGTTTTGGTTCGCGCAACAGTCATACGCGTGTATTCATGTGTGAATCAATGAAATGGAGCATAATTAATGCCCCTATTAGTTGAATTTTCATTAAGCCGGGTTGCTGGCAGCCGACGGCCAGCCGGCCAATAACGCTTGCCAAATGCTCGCACTGCATTAAAGTGGGCGGCCAATTTTCAATTTATGCATTTAATGGTCTCGAACATTCTTTTGGCGCAGGCGACCGGTCCCGCGCCGGGACAAACGCCGCCGGCCGGCCTGCAACTGCTGTTTGGCAGTCCCATCACCCTGGTGGTTCTGATGCTGATCATGATGTATTTTCTCATGTTCCGTCCCCAGCAGCAGCAGCGCGCGCGGCATGCCGAGTTGTTGAAAAATCTCAAGTCGGGCGACAAGGTGACCACGGCCGGCGGGATCGTCGGCATCGTCGTCTCGGTCAAGGAACGGACGGTTTCTCTCCGCTCGGCGGACGCCAAAATGGAAGTCACCAAATCATCCGTGACGGAAGTCCTCGCCGCCGACACCGCCGAATCCTGAGCCAGCCATGAAACAAAACGATCGTTGGAAGTTCGGTCTCGTTGTCGCCATCATTTTCTGGGCGCTGTGGTCCATCGGCATCATCGGGCCCTATTCCCCGAATTCGCGCAGCCTGGTGGAGGTGTTCTCGTCGCGGGCGGTTAACCGGGATGCGAACTTCACCAATATCATGGAACGGCTCCAGCCGTTGCTGCAGGCAGGCACCAACAGTGAATTTGCCAGTTTGTATGCAGCCATCGGTACGAACGACATCGCAACCAATTTCCCGTCCATCAACGCGAAGAATAAGGTGCACCCG
>Ga0265320_10001979_pt1 | contig 14469 bp, 11 predicted proteins | sample 4827metaG_FD_202087 | JGI IMG/M metagenome (GOLD analysis project Ga0265320, IMG submission 202087) | Rhizosphere microbial communities from Carex aquatilis grown in University of Washington, Seatle, WA, United States - 4-8-27 metaG | ecosystem: Host-associated > Plants > Roots > Rhizosphere >...
TCGCCCCGGGCACGATGCTCGTGCGGACATTCACCGCCGACGAAGGCGCGGCACTGGGCGCCTTCGCGCGACTGGTGCAGCGGCATCCGCTCGTGCTGGCCGCGCAGATTGCACCGGCGGATTTTCCCGGCCTGGACGAATGTCTGCGGCAGGTCGGCGACGCCCGCCTCGTGTTTGCCCTGCCCCTGCCTTCCGGCTCCGCTGGCCACGCGGTGGGCGCCTACCGGCAGCTGGCGGAGCAGCTCCTGCGGCTCGGTTCACGTGCGCCGATCTGGATCCGCAACACGGCCGCTACCGCCGTCCAAGGCGACAACAGCTTTCTCTCGAAGCTGCTCGAGGCGAGTTTTCTCACCGGCAGCCTCCTCTGCGACGGTCTCGGCGACCTCGTCAGCATCGAGACCGAGGCCGACCCGGCGCGGGCCACGCAGCTCGCGTACAACGTGCTGCAGGGCGCCGGCGCGCGCATCTCGAGGACCGAGTTCGTCGCGTGCCCCAGCTGCGGCCGCACGCTCTTCGACCTGCAGACGACGACCCAGCGCATCCGGGAGAAAACCGGCCATCTCAAGGGCGTGAAGATCGCGATCATGGGCTGCATCGTGAACGGCCCGGGCGAGATGGCCGACGCGGATTTCGGCTATGTCGGCGGCGCCCCCGGCAAGATCAACCTCTACGTCGGCAAGCAGTGCGTGCAGTACAACCTCCCGCAGGCCGAGGCGGACGCGCGCCTCATCGCCCTCATCAAGGAGCACGGCAAGTGGGCCGATCCCGCTCCGGTGCCGGCCTGACCGGGCCGGGGCGACCGCGGCGGAAAAAACGCCCGCCCGCCACGAAGCGGGGCGGGACCGGCTGCGTATCCAACGTTACCGGGACGTAACCTGTCCGTGACAAAAACCCGGGGCGCGGGCCTCGGGGAGCGGCCGGCGTCACGCGTAATTCGAATCCGATACAACTGCGCGGCGTTCAAGAATCCGCGCGGGCACGCAAACAAAATCCGCCGGAAGTTATGCCCAGATCGGATGTGAATAAGTTGTTGGAAAGTTGCACTTGAAATGCTTTTTTGGTTCCCCGTTACTCCGCATTCGTCCAATACGTTTCAGCCATCCGGCTCGTTCTTTCACACGTCTGTTGGGATCATGCATCTGCCGAGCCGCAAAGCTCACCAATATTCCTTGGCCATCAATGCCTTATAATACTCATCCGCAACCACCCCCTGTGCGATGGCTGGAGCCGATTTTCTTTGCAGCTTGTGGCGCCTGTGTGCCGCCCTTGAGACGTGTCGAACCGACCCCCGGCGGCCTCGTGTGAATAAACCAGCTTTCCGACCGCCCATGCCTGCCTCATCCCTGTCACCCAGCCTTTGGGAAACCGTGAAGTGCGACTTCAAGGGCTTGTTCCCGGAGGACGTGTTCCAGATGTGGTTTGAGCCGATGGTCTGCCTCGAGGCCTCGGAGGATGTCATGACCCTCGGCGTGCCCAATGACTTTGCCGCCATCTGGATCCACGACAACTATCTCGACCTGATCACCCAGCGCCTGAGGCTCACCGCGGGGCGCATGGTCAACGTCTCCCTCAAGAAGATCGATTCCAGCGCCAGCCGCCATGCCGGCGGGCGCACTCCGGCAGCCGCCGATCACGCCGCCTCGTCCGCCAAGGCCCGCGCCGGAGCGCCCCGGCGCGTCCCGCGTTACGACGAGCGGCATCCCTCCTCCGGCTCGCTCAACCCGCGGAACACGTTCGAGACCTTCGTCGTCGGCAACAACAACCAGATGGCCCATGCCGCCGCCCTCGCCGTCGCGCAGTCGCCCGCGCAGGCCTACAATCCGCTTTTCATCTATGGCGACACCGGCCTGGGCAAGACGCACCTGATGCACGCCATCGGTCATGCCATCCTGCGCAACAATCCGGATTCCCGCGTGGCCTACCTCTCCACCGAGAAGTTCACCAACGAGTTCATCCAGGCGCTGCAGGAGAACGCCCTCACCAAGTTCCGCCAGCGCTACCGTCATGTCGACGTCCTCCTGATCGACGACGTCCAGTTCCTTGCCGGCAAGGAGCGCATCCAGGAGGAGTTCTTCCACACCTTCAACGACCTGTTCGAGTCCGGGAAACAAATCGTCCTCTCCAGCGATCGCCGCGCGAGCGAGATCCAGAAGCTCGAGTCCCGCCTTGTCTCCCGCTTCGAGTGGGGGCTCCCCGCCGACATCCAGGCGCCGGACTTCGAAACCCGCGTCGCCATCCTGCGCACCAAGGCCGCCAGCCTGAAGTTCGACATCCCCGCGCCGGTCGTGAACTTCATCGCCCAGAACATCTCGAAGAACATCCGCCGCCTCGAGGGCGCCCTCATCAAGGTCGCCAGCTACGGCGCCCTGACCGGCAAGCCCATCGACCTCGCGACCGCCGAGATGCTGTTGCAGGACGTGCTGATGGAGCAGGCCCAGAACATCCTCACGATCGAGACCATCCAGAAGCGGGTCGCCGACCACTTCCAGATCCGCCACAGCGACATGACCAGCAAGCGGCGGCCCAACAACATCGCCATCCCGCGCCAGATCGCGATGTTCCTCGCCCGGACCCTCACCAAGCATTCCCTCCAGGAGATCGGCGACGCCTTCGGCGGCCGCGACCACGGCACCGTCATCCACGCCTGCAAGGCCGTGGACAACATGATGGACCAGGATGTCTCGATGCGCGGCAGCGTCGACTTCCTCCGGGCCCAGCTCTCGCGCTGACGGCGCGTTGCGCGTCCAGTCCGGAGCCCCGGGGTCGAGATCCAGGGCCGGATTATGTCCGGATCAACTGCGCTTTCTTGCTTGCCCCGGACCCTCGACTCTCAGCTCTAGACTATTTGCCCTTAGCTCGTAGTTTCTCCCTCCCATGACCCTCACTCCCGAGCAGCAACAGGCCGTCTCCGGCTGGATCACCGCCGGCGACAATCTCTCCGCGGTGCAAAAGAAGCTCGCCGAGCAATTCCAGATCTCGATGACCTACCGGGATGTCCGCTTCCTCGTCGACGATCTCAATCTCGCGCTCAAGGATCCCGCTCCGAAGGTCGACACCAGCGACGTGTCCAAGGTCCAGGCCGCGAAACCCGTCGGCGGCGAGCCCGCCCGGACGGCGCCGGCCGAAAAGAAGGGCTTCTTCGACAAGGCCAAGGAAAAGCTCGGCCTCGGCAAGGATGACCCGGAGGCCGGCCTCCCGGAGGACGACCTTGCGGACGAGGACCTGTCCGCCGCCGTCCCCGCCGCGGGTGGCGTGACCGTCGAGGTCGACAAGGTCACCCTCATTCCCGGCGCACTCGCCAGCGGCACGGTGCGTTTCGCCGACGGCGTCACCGGCAAATGGGTGGTCGACCAGTACGGCCGCCCCGGCTTCACCGAGGTCAGCAAACCCAACTACCGCCCCACCCCGGCCGACGGCCAGGCCTTCATGCAGGAGCTCAGCGCACAGCTCCAGAAGCGCGGGTTTTGAAAGGTGGCCGCCGACCTCCGGGCGGCGGTAGGGGCGCCGCTTGACGACGCCCGGGCGCGGCGCCCCTACGTAAAACCAAATTGCGCGCAAACCAACCGTGCCCGGAGGTCACGGTCCACCTCGATCCAAAGGCACGATCTCGGCTCAGCCGCCAAGCAACGCCAGCATTCCCATCTCGTCGATCACCGGCACGCCCAGTTCCAGCGCCTTGTCCAGTTTCGAGCCGGCCTCGGCGCCCGCGAGCACGTAGCTTGTTTTCTTGCTGACGCTGCCGCTGACCTTGCCGCCGGCCGCCTCGATTTTTGCCGCCGCCTCCTCTCGGGTCATCGACGGAAGCGTGCCCGTCAATACGAACGTTTTTCCAGCCAACACCGTGCTGGTCACACCCGCGGGTTTTTTGGCTGGAGCCGCCGGTGCCACGCCGAGGGCAAGCAGTTCGCTCACCAAGGTGCGGTTCCGCGGCTGGTTGAAATGCCCGATGATCGCCTGCGCCATCGTCTCGCCGATGCCTTCGATGCGGCTCGCTTTCTTCTCACCGATAAAATCACCCAGTTTCGCGTCCGCCAGCACCTCCAGGCTGCCGAAATGCCCCGCCAGATCCTTGGCCGCCGCCACGCCTACATGCGGGATTCCCAGCCCGTGAATGAATCGCCACAGGTCGGCGCGCTTGCTCGCCTCGATCGCGGCCAGCAGGTTGTCCGTGGATTTTTCCACACTCTTGCCCAGCGTCAGCAAATCGTCCCGCCGCAGTCGGTAAATGTCGGGGATGCTTTTCAACCAGCCTTTTTCCACGACGGTGTCCACCATCGCCTCGCCCAGCCCGTCGATGTCCACGCACGCCTTGGATGCGAAATGCTGGACCCGCCGGCGCACCTGCACCGGACAGTCATAGTTCGGGCAGCGGAGCGCCACCTCGCCCTCGACTTCCACGACGGACGTGCCGCATGCCGGGCACTTGTTGGGGAAAACATAGGGCCGGCAGGCCGGCGTGCGTCGGGCAACATTCGCCCCGATGACCGCCGGGATCACCTCGCCGGCTTTCTCCACGAAGACGTAATCTCCCACCCGGATGTCCTTGCGCGCGATCTCGTCGCGGTTGTGCAGGGTGGCACGGGCCACGGTCGATCCCGCCAGGAAAACCGGCTCCAGCTCCGCGACCGGCGTGAGCACGCCGGTACGACCGACCTGGATCGTGATCGCCCGCAACTGGGTTTCCGCCCGCTCCGCCGCAAACTTGTACGCCATGGCCCAGCGCGGCGCCTTGCTCGTGGTGCCGGCGTCGCGCTGCAGCTGAAGCGAGTCCAGCTTCACCACGGCTCCATCCGTCCCGTAGGAAAACCGATGTCTCAGCTCATCCAGTTCCCGTACCGCTGCCCAGACCTCGTCGATGCCCCGGACCTTCCAGAATTTTTCCACGGTCGGCAGACCCCACGCACGGACCCTCTCGTGATAGCCGCTTTGGGTCTCGCCTGACGACGACGACGGTTCGCAGTAGCCTACGCCGTACAGCACGATCTCCAGCTTCCGCTGCGCGACTTCGCTGCGGTCAAGGAGCTTGATGGTGCCGGCAGCGAGGTTTCGCGGGTTCGCATAGCGCTCGAGGCCCTCCTCCTCGCGCGCCTCGTTGATGCGCTGAAACTCGGCCAGCGTCATGAAAATCTCGCCACGGATCTCGATGACGTCGGGCACCGGCATGCCTTTTGTTTTCTTCAGGGAATGCGGCAGGGAATGGATCGTCCGGGCATTAACGGTCACATCGTCGCCTTCCACGCCATTCCCGCGCGTCACCGCGCGGACGAACTGGCCCTTCTCGTAGGTCAGGCTCACGGCCAGTCCGTCGATCTTGGGCTCCACCACGTAGGCCAGCTCCTCGCGGTCCAGCAGCTTGACGAGGCGGGCATGAAACTCGCGCAGCTCGGCCTCGGAATAGGTATTGTCGAGGCTCTGCATCGCCTGGCGGTGCCGGTAGGTCTGGAAGCCTTCCGCCCGGTCGTCGCCGACCTTCTCGGTCGGCGACTCGACCGCGACCGCTTGAGCGGCATCGGGGAACTTTTTCTCGATGTCGGCCAGCGCGCGCTTCAGCCGGTCGTACTCCAGGTCGCTGATCGCCGGCTTCGCCTTGCGGTAATAAAGCTCGTCATGGCGTGCCACCTCGGCCCGCAGGGCGGCGATTTGTTTCTTGGCTTCGGCCGGGGTCATCGTCCCGAGACTGTCGCAAGCCCGGCGGTTTTTTCAATCCGGCGGTTGCCTGGACCGGCAATTTCCCTCCGGTCCGACCGGCGCCGCGCACCTCATCCGGCTTGTTATCCCCCGGGTCCGCGGCCAATGATGCGGGCCGCATTCGCGCCGGCCAGATGGACCATCCCGATCACCACGACAGCGGACCGCCCGAGGACCAGACCAGCACCCCATTTCAAAAGAAGTGGCGGCGCCGGACGGCCCGGGTCAAGGGTTTCGATCTCCGCGATGTCTGGTGGCGCCTGCTCGATTTTCTGGAGGCCCGCCGCGCCCTGCGCCGCGCGTTGTATGCTGCCCTGGCCCTGCTGGTCGTCGTCGGGGCGGCCTGGGCGTGGGCCTACCCCTGGTGGCTGCGCCGTAATGCGCTCAGCATCGCCCGCCAGTGGATCGCCTCCGGCCATCTGGACTACGCGGCGGACACCATGAAGCAGGCCCTCGCCAATTCGCCGGACCGCCCGGAGGTCTGGCTCCTGGCCGCCGAGGTGGCCCGGCTCCGCCACAGTCCCGCCGAGGCGATGGATTACTCGCGCCATGCGGCGACCCTCGATCCCGACAACGTCGAGTACATCCTCGGATGGGCCGAGGACGCCCTGCTGGCCGAGCTCCCGGACGCCGCGGAACGGGCATTGGCAACGTTGCCGGGCGGAGCCATGGCCGGTTCCTCGCACGCCCAGCGGATCGCCGGCGAAATCGCCCGGCGCCGGGTCGAGCTTACCTCCGCCCGGCTGCACTTTGAAGCGGCGCTGCGCCTGGACGGTCCGGTCGCCATCGATGAGGTGCCGCTGGGCGCCATCCTCATCTATTCCCGCGACCCTGCCGAGCGCCGGCATGGCCTGGCCCTTCTGGCCAAATGGGCGCCCGACCCGGAATGGGGCGCGACCGCCTCGCGCACGCTGCTCGGCGACGCCCTCGATCACGACGACCGCGCCGCCATGCTGAAATGGGGTGAGATACTTCGCGCACATCCCCGGTGCACCCTCGCCGATATCCCCAACTGCCTGCTCGCCCTTTCACGCGCGGATGAGGCAAAGTTCGCCGAGGTCCTCGCCATTCTGGAGAAGAAACAAGGCGCGGAGCCCAGCCAGGCGGCCCAGCTCGTCGGATGGCTCAACCAAATCGGCCGCGGTGCCGAGGCGGTTCAATGGGTCCGGGGGCTTCCCGCCGAGCTGAAGGCGAAAGCGCCCCTCGCGGTCGTTGCCGCCGAGTCTTTCCGGCAGGTATCCGACTGGGCCGGCCTGAACGCCTGGGTGGCCGGCGGAGACTGGGGCCGCGACATGGAGTTCATGCGATTATCCTACGGCATGCTGGCTTCGCGCCAATTGGGCGACGCGGCGCGTGCCGACGAGCTGTGGCAGACCTTGCAGGGGGACACCCAGGCCAACGGAGCCCACGCGCTCTTCGCGGCCGACACGTTCTATACCTGGGGCTGGCAGGCCGAATCGCTCACCCTGCTCTGGATTGCCGCAGACCAGCCGGGCGTCGCCATGCAGGCGCTCGGCACGCTGGCGCGTCACTATCAGACCCAGCGCGATGCCGAGGGCCAATACCGCACCTTCCGCCGTCTACACGCCTTGCGGATCCAGGATGCGTCGATCGCGAACAACTTCGCCTTTTTTGCCGCACTGACCGGCAACGACTTTGCCATGGCGGAAAAGATCGCGCGGGAAAACCATGCACGGGCCCAGGCCAACCCGGCCTTCCTGGCGACCTACGCCTTCGTGATTCTCGCGCAAAACCGCGCCGCCGATGCCGTCGACCTGCTGAAGCCGATTGCCAGCAGCTGGGCAAAATCGCCTGGCGTGGCCTTCGCCTACGGCCTGGCCCTCGCTGCCACCGGTCGCAAGGAAGAGGCCCGACCGCTGCTGGCTTCGCTCGATCTCGCCACCCTCACCACGAGGGAAGAGGAACTGGTCAAGGCCGCGTTAAATTGACGCCGGAACCTTTTGCCGCCCGCGGCGCAAGGCGAACACGCCGTAAAGTCCTACGGCCGCGATGAGCGGCAGGCACGTTCCCGTCTCGGGAATGGGGTTGCCGTTGATCGTGATGGCCGAGCCAACCTGGTAAACGAGAAGCCCGCTGGCGTTGGTGGCCGTGCTGGAGCTGCTCCCGGTCGCGCTGTTGGTGTTGTCCACCACGATGACCAGGTAGTTCGTGCCAACCTTGAAGATGGAATTGCCCGATGTCCCGGTCCCGTTCGTGCCGTTTTGCAACGTGGCCGATGTCGAGTTGTTCCAAGCACTGTATCCCGTGGCGGCGGCGCTACCCGTCGGCAGGCTGGTGCCGTTGCCCGCCGGATTCACGTAGATCGCATATTGGTCGTCGGCCGAGATCGTGATGCCGATCGAGACCGCATTTGTCACCGTGCCACTGCCGGTGCCCACGATGTTGAAGGCCAAGGTATAGACATAAATGCCCTCGTTGCTGCCCGTGTTGCCATTGCCCGGAAGGAAATCGCCTCCGGTGTTGACCGAGTTGCCGTTGTTCGGGTCCGTCGCGCCCGGTGCAACGATCCACTGGGAGGTGCTGGTGTTTTGCGTCCAGGCGGAACTGGTGATGTTGCTGTTATTGACCACGTAAGCCGCCCCTTTGTAGGTGGAATTCTGCGACGAGCCGCCATTCGTGGAGGCATAAGTGACGGTCCAATGGGGATCGGTGGCGCCGCCACTCAGCAGGCCATTCGAGCTGTTCACGCCGGTGTAATACAACCCCGTCACATCCGTCGCCAATCCAGTCGCGCGGGCCACCCCACCGAGCCCAAGGGCCAGTGCGGCGACGATCGCGAAACAAAGCGACGGTGCATGCGGTTTCATCTGTATCTCCAAACGTAGGGTGAAACACCCAGCCCGCAAACGAATTGGCCGCGTTTGCGTAATACTACTTAGGCATCGGCCCGTTCCGTGCGGAAACAACGTAATGATTGCGCGAAAAACTCAGTCAGCCGGCGCAAATGCAGGCCACACCGTCAGCTCACCAAGAATCATGGCGAGTAGCGTGGCCTCGCCGTTGTTGGTTCCGGAAGCACGGTGGTGTCCGGACTCGGTAGGGCGAGGCGTCCCCGCCAAACCGCGGCTCACCGGGACGGTTCGCCCGTTAAGCTGACGGCCGAGGTCAAGCTAGTGCGGTACTTCAGCCCGCGTCTTGCGTCCCAAAGCGCGGGCCGAAGCACCGCGCTACTCCCGAGCTCCTTCGCCCGTCTGATACGCGAGACTCATCAGGGCAACCCCGGCAAACTGGCCGGCTGGGTGGTCGCCGGACGACGGGATTGTTCTTCCTCAATCACGCTCTTCAGGACGGAAGCAGGGCCGATAAAATTCGTGGCGGGTACGCGAAAACGCATTGCCGCTGCTGCGGCCGCCTTGGCCAAGTCCTCGGAGTGATATGGCAGCGACTGCCGCGCGCGAAGGTCCGCGACAACCTTCGCGCGATCGGAAGCGGTGGAAAACAAATCGGTCGAACCTGCCGGAAACCGTTCGCCATGCACCTGTAGGATCGGCGCGGGAACCAAGAACGAATCGTTCATGACCGTTTCCGTGGACTTCAGCGCGGAAGGATACACGGGCGGGATCGCGATTCCCGGTTCCCGGAACCTGGACTGCGCACTCTCCTGGGCGCAGACGCTTGCGGCCAAAGCCGCATAAACCGCCAGCGAGAGTGTCTTCATGTCGGCAAATTACCGCAAAAGCGGGCGCCAGCCAATAATTTTCAGACTGACCCCGAACCGCGCATGGGAAAGCCCGGGGAAAATGGTCGGGCTGGTGAGATTCGAAGGCCTAGGGCATTTCCTCAAATCAACGTACTCGTAACATGATACACGGAGTAAGTTATGAGACATACACAAACAAGCGCACAGGCAAGCACACCGGCGGTCAGAATTCCAAAGGTCTGCGACGTGCAAGCGATGGTGAAGGAACAAGCCCGCATGGTTCGGATCACGGGCGGACTGGCGGACATGAAACAGACCTTGCGGGAAATCATCCCGGCAAGCTTCGCGTGGTGGCTGGTCATTGATTCAGAGATCAACGTCAAGGTGACGTGGCAATGGAACGGGGAGCCGGGAGTCGAGCACCTGGACGAAGTGGAGGACTACGATTTTCAGATCGTGGCGGACCTGCTTCGGCGCATGGACTGGAAGGCGGAGGTGCGGAAGGCCATCGAGTCCATCGGTGGCTTTCGTCGCATCGTCGCCATGACGGACGCGGAGCGCGCGGAGAAGAAACGCGTGGCCGAACTGTGCAACAGGCACGCGGCAGATGCAGACGTGATTAGCATCGAATCCCCGCAATCTCTGCGCGGGGAATAACTATAAGGGCAAGTAAATGCAGCGGAGCGTGCCGCGAAGCGGCACGCCCGCTGCTTCACTTGTCTTATAACGAACAACCTCCGGGTATATTAATGTTTTCTTGGAGTAAACGAGGTTTACCGGGAAAAATAAATACGGCGCCAAACGGGTTCCAAAAACGGCGCGTCGCGAATTGTGGTATAACGCGGTTCAATCAACTGCGTATGCGCGGCACAGATACACCATGAAATGCTTCGTGTTCAAATCACGTCGCACCGTGAAAGGCGTAATTCGGGAACGTCCGAACTATTACGCCAAGCTCCGCATGCCGTGGGAGGACCGAGACACGGTTTGGGCGCTGCCCACAACGGACAGGACAGAGGCGGAAAGATTGCTCAAGGCGAAGTGGCAAAAGCGGGAGGAACTGCACCGGAAGGGTCTGCCTACCCTTCCCCCTCCCCAGCCCCGGAAAGGGGCCTTAAACGGGCTCCTAGCGGCCTTCCTGAGGGAACTGGAGGCACAGGGACTGAGCAAGGGGACGTTGAAGAAATATGCCAACATGCGGGTCATGTTTGAGCGGCTGGGGTGGAAAGACCCGGGAGACGTGGACCCGTTCAAGTTTTCGAACTGGCGGGCACAGAGCGAACTCGCACCGAAAACGCTCAACGATTTTCTTGCGAACACGAATGGCTTCTTTCGGTGGCTGCGGAACATGCGCAAAGTGACGGAGATTCCTCTCGAACATGTGCGACCGCTGAAACCAAGGCGGCAGGGAAAGTACCGGCGCGCATTGACGCATGATGAGGCGCAACGTTTGTTGCAAACCGCACCGCGGCACCGGGCGTTGATCTACCTGATCTTTCTGCGGACAGGTCTGCGGCGGACGGAGCTGCGCAATCTGCTGTTGAGCGATCTCCGTTTCGAGCAAGCGGAGCCATATATTTTTGTCCGGGCAGAGGTATCAAAAAACAGGACGGATGCGACGGTCAACGCATTGCCCGAAGTGGTGGCGGCGTTCCGGGAGTTTATTCCCGCAGGTGCGCCACCATCTTTTCAGATGTTCGCGACCTGCCTTCCTCGGGGGAGCACTTACATGAAAGACTTTAAGGCGGCGGGGATTCCGCTCGTGGATCATTTGGGCCGCAAGGTGGATGTGCATGCCCTGCGGGGAACGTTCATCACGGATTCAGTCTTGGCGGGAAATTCCATTGTCGAGGTGCAACAGCTCGCACGGCACAAGCATATTGAAACGACAATGAAATACTACGTGGACGTGTCGCAGCTGCGACTTGCACAGGCCGCCGCGAAACTGCCCAAGCTGTCGCTGACTCCGGCGGTGATCGAAAAGGCCATATGATTTTTGCGCTGCATCTCTTGACCGTTATGGTATTATGGATACGTGCTCAATTCAGTCATATTTGCGGGCGGGGTGTACCGCTGGCGGGAGGTCGTCAACACGTCCGAGGAACTGCGCGAGCGAATTCTGCGTGGCTTGGCGGAGCGGCAGTGTGTGGAGTCAGTAATGCTCAACGGGGCGCTGCTGACTCCATCCGAGGTCGCGGAGTTCGTGGAGGAAGTGATTGCCGCAGCACCTCGCCCGCTTCCACTGCACCTTATTACCGGGTTATGGCGGTTCCTCCCGGCGTTGGCCAATCTGCGCATCCGGGACGATGCTTTTGCCCCGATGAGGTCGGAGTGGGTAGGCGCCGAGCAGGCGGACGGCTGATGGCAAGCCCGGCGGGTAGGGACCGCGCCCGACGCCCTGCCCAAAGGGCAGGCGGGCGCGGAGGCCGGAGGCCGGTCCCGCAAACCGCGTTTGACGGGCGCCGGGTGGCAGAGACACACAAGCAAGGACACACTGGTTTTTGCCAGTAAACTTCGTTTACTCGGGCGGGCAGCCGGAAGTGTGTCCGTAGGGTTAGCCTTGCAAAGTGCTCACGGCCCCGCATTTGATGCCGCTGTCCTCGTCGGCGGTTACCCGGCGGGGAACTGGGGAAAATGGTCGGGCTGGTGAGATTCGAACTCACGACCTCTTGCACCCCATGCAAGCGCGCTACCAGGCTACGCTACAGCCCGAACAGAAGAGGGGTCACAAAGCGGCATGCGCCGAGCAGTGGCAAGTGCTTTTTCTCCCGGGCCTCCCTGCCAGACACATCCCACAGGCCTACGCCGGGTGATTCCGGTCCAACTCCTTCCGGCCTTGTCCGGATTTCAGGAATTTTTCCCTCACCGGGGCTCTGACATAATCCTCGAATTCCTCGGTTCGAAGCACTTCAAACGCCCCCAAAAGCTTGCCCACCGTCGATCCAGGACGGCGGTGTTCGTTCAGCCGGCGCACCAGGTTGTCCGTGATTCCCACATAGCGCTTTCCGTTTCCAAGACTGCGCAGAACGTAAACCGTGATCATCGGCGAAAATTTGCTAAGAGTCCGGCTGGTGAGACTTGCCCGCCTCCGGCGGGTTCGAATGCGCCGGAGGCGCACAGGCTCACGACCTCTTGCACCCCATGCAAGCGCGCTACCAGGCTACGCTACAGCCCGAACAAGGAAGGGTCACAAAGCGGCATGCACCGGACAGTGGCAAGTGCTTTTTCACCCGGGCAAAACCGGTGCGACTCTTTCGTTGCGCATCGTCCCGGCCGGCGGAAAATTCCATCCGTCCGCCCGAAGCCCCTACGATCCCATGACCTTTCGCTCAACCTCCCTGAGGCTATCTCTCGTTGTAGTCGCAACCCTAGCACCGATGTCACTCCCGGCCCAGCCAGCGGCCAGCGTGATGGCCGGCGGCGGCAACGCCCCAACCGGCTACGACATGGCGCCCGAGACCCGGCTCGAGGTCGTTGAGGCTGCCGTCGCCGCCATCCCGTCCAAGCTCCCCGCCGGGCCGTTCCAGCCCACCTGGGAATCCCTCAAGGAAAATTACCGCGTGCCTGCGTGGTTCGTGGACGCCAAATTCGGGCTCTTCATGCACTGGGGACTCTACTCCGTCCCGGCCCACCACAACGAGTGGTACGAAAAACACATGTACGGCGCCGACCGGCAGTGGCACGCCGATCATTTCGGCCCGCAGGACAAATTCGGCTACAAGGATTTCATCCCGCGCTTCACCGCCGACAAGTTCGACCCCGACGCCTGGGCCGAGCTGTTCCGGAAATCAGGTGCCAAATTCGTCATCCCCACCGCCCAGCATCACGACAATTTCGCGCTTTGGGACAGCGCCGTCACCCCGTTCAACGCGAAGCAAATGGGTCCGAAGCGCGACCTCATCGGCGACCTTGCAAAGGCCATCCGCGCCAAGGGCCTGAAGTTCGGCGTGTCCAACCACGGCATCGAGAACTTCCAGTTCGTCAATCCGCCCCCCGATCTCGCCGCCGACCTGAAGACGAAGCAGGCCGACCTTTACGATCCCAAGTGGGCCGATTTTTATCATGTCGCCGACCGCAGCGACGCCGCGTGCGAGAAATTTCTCGTCAACTGGTTCGAGCGGAACGTCGAACTCATCGACAAGTATCACCCCGACATGCTCTGGTTCGACAACGGCGTGGACCAGCGCTACCTCGACCCGCTGAAGCTCCGCGTCGCGGCCTACTACTACAACCGCGCGAAGGAATGGGGGAAGGAAGTCTCGATCAGCACCAAGAAGGCCGCCTACGCCCCGGACAACGAGAACCTCCACACCATCGGCTCGATCATCGACTTCGAGAAGATCGGCGCCCGCTCGCCCGCCGGCATCCGGCCCGGCGTCTGGCAGGTCGACGAGCCGATCGGGACCACCTGGGGCTACACCAGCGACATGAAGGTCTCGGGCGCGGGCCCCATCATCGCCAAGCTCGCCGACACCGTCAGCAAGAACGGCACCCTGCTGCTCAACCTCTCGCCCCGCCCCGACGGCACGATCCCACCCGAGCAGCAGGCCACGCTCCTCGACATCGGCCGCTGGCTCGATGTGAACGGCGAGGCGATCTACGGCACGCACAACTGGACCACCTTCGGCGAGGGCGGCGGCCGCGACGACACCCGCCTGAACGTCCGCTTCACCGTCAAGGGCGACAACCTCTACGCCATCATCATCGGCAAATGGCCCGCCCTGAGCTCCGCCGAAGGGCCTGCCTCCGAAGTCATCCTTTCCGCGCTGGCCACGACCGCGCCCGTCGAGGGCCGCATCGAAAATGTGAGCCTCCTCGGCGGCAGCGACCGCCTGGAGTTCACGCGCGCCCCGGATGGGCTCCGCGTGAAATTACCCGCCGAGGCCCCATGCCAGTACGCCTACATCCTCAAGATCACCGGCCTGAAGATGAACGCACCGACCTGGACGGCCTCGGGCAATCCGGAGTGAAGCCGTTTACACGGTGGAACGCATTGCCCCCAACGCGTTATTTGGCTCCGTCGGCATTCAAACGCAGGCAGCGCTTCTTAACGCGTTGGGGTCAACACGTTCCACCGGATTGACGAAGCGCACTTATTCCGCAATCCGCAGCCCGCGGTA
>Ga0265320_10001980_pt1 | contig 14466 bp, 10 predicted proteins | sample 4827metaG_FD_202087 | JGI IMG/M metagenome (GOLD analysis project Ga0265320, IMG submission 202087) | Rhizosphere microbial communities from Carex aquatilis grown in University of Washington, Seatle, WA, United States - 4-8-27 metaG | ecosystem: Host-associated > Plants > Roots > Rhizosphere >...
GGTGTCCGCGTCCCCCCTCCACGGAGACGAGGGCCAGTACGCGGTTCCCCCTCCGAGCCTCCTGACGACGGCCGGAAGCAGGCGGTGGAACAGGCGGTCGTAGTCGGCCCGGGCCCGCGCGTTCCCCGGGTCGATGAGGTCGCGGCCGTTGAGGCTCCATATCTCGTTGTTCCCGCACCAGAGAGCCAGGCTTGCCCTGTGGCGCAGGCGCTTGACCTGGTGCTCCGCCTCAGCCCGCGAGCTCGCGACAAACGGCTCGTCGCCGGGATATAGGGTGCAGGCGAACATGAAGTCCTGCCAGACGAGGAGGCCGAGCTCGTCGCACAGGTCGAAGAAATCCTCGGACTCGTAGATCCCCCCGGCCCAGACCCGCACCATGTTCATGTTGGCGGCGACCGCGGCCTCCAGGTCCCGCGCATAGCCGGCGCGCCCGAGCCCGGCCACGAAGCAGTCGGCGGGGATCCAGTTGGCCCCCTTGGCGAACACCGGCCTGCCGTTGACGACGAACTGGAACGACTCGCCCCAGCGGTCCCTGTGCCGGTCCAGCGAGATCGTCCGCAGGCCTATCCGGCGCGCCCAGCCCCCGATCGCCGCCCCGTCGGAGCCGACCACCTCGACCTCCAGCCGGTAGAGCGCCTGCTCGCCCTGGCCGCTCGGCCACCACAGCCGGGGCCTGCGGATGATGATCCTCGGGCCGGTGCCGGAGGACACGGTCGAGCCGCCAAGGGAGATCCGCCAGCGGCACTGCGACCCCGGGTCGCGCCTCGCGAGCTCCGGCGCCAGCGAAAGGGCGACGGTCCCGTCCCGCGCGTGGCGCTGGGCCACCGCGACGCCGGCCAGCCGGTTGCCGCTCCATCCCTCGAGACGGATGTCGCGCCAGACCCCGGCGGTCACATACCGCGGGCCCCAGTCCCATCCGAACTGGCACTGCTCCTTGCGGATTATCGTGCAGCCGCCCACCGGGTCGTTGATGTTGCGCGGCCTGTGGCCGGTGCGCTGGGTCCGGATGTAGCGGGTGGCGCTGTCGAAGCGGATGCTCAGCCTGTTGCGGCCCTCCAGGAGGAGCGGCTTCACGTCCCACCTGTACCCGATGAACATGTTCTCCGTGCGGGCGACCACGGCGCCGTTGAGCCGCACGGTGGCGACCGTGTCGAGGCCGTCGGCGACAAGGTCGACGACCTCCTCCCCCAGCAGGGCGGGGCCGGCCTCGAACTCCGCCGAGTATTCCCAGGCGCGCCCGTCTATCCACTGCAGCCCTGCCTCGTTCGTGCCCCTGAGGAAGTCGGGGATCGCCCCGGTCCGCCGCAGGTCGGTGTGGACGCACCCCGGAACCGTCGCCGGCAGCCACGCGGAGCCCGAGCAGTCCCGGAACCTCCAGGGCAGCGGCGCTAGCGGAATGACCGTCATCCGGTGCCGTTTCTACTTGAGCCCGAGGAAAGTCGTGACCCAGCCCGAGATCGCGTCGTACTGCTCGGTCGTGTAGGAGTGGCCGAGCTCGAGGGTCACCCCGAGCGTCTTTGGCGCGGTGACCACGTTGTACGCCGCGTAGGCTGCGGTGGGCGGGCACACCTCGTCATTGTAGCCCCAGTTGTAGTAGCCGGGAACCTTCAGCCTTTTCGCGAAATTCACGGTGTCATAGTAGGTGGCCGTCGCGATCTTGGCGGGCGTGACCTGCGCCGAGGGCTTCCCGTCCTCGCCGTCCTTGAACGGATGGGGCCATCCCCCGGCGCGGCCGTTGAGTTCCGCCGAAACGTCGCAGAACGCGGGATGCGTTGCCGAGAGCCCGGTCACCCTCGGGTCGAGGGCCGCCGTCACGATTGTGAGCTGCCCGCCCTGGCTCGAGCCCATGACGACCAGGTTCTTGCCGTCCCAGTTCGGGAGCGACGCCAGGAAGTCGTTAGAGCGGACGCAGCTCAGGTAGACGCGCCGGTAATAGAAGTGCTCCTTGTCGTCGAAGTTGAAGAACCAGTAGCCGTTGAGCGCCCCGGCCGCCAGCTCGTCATAGACCTCCTTGCCCATGTTGACCGGGATCCCGTGGATTCCAATCTCGAGCACGATGACACCCTTCGCGGCCATGCCGGGGTCGCCGGAGTAGGGCCTCACGCCGGCTCCCGGGACCTTGAGTATGGCGGGGTAGTGGCCGGGCGCCCTCGGTTCGCAGAGGATGCCGTAGATTCGCGCGGGCGCCGGGCTCCATGAGGGTCCCACGGTCCGGAAGCTCACATGGTAGACATCGACCGTCGAGGTGCACGCCTCGGGCATGAGCGTCATCCGGGCGTCGATCGGGACCTTTCCCAGCTCGGCCTTGCCTGCGTCCCAATACGCGTCGAAGTCCGGCGGCTCGACCTGGATGGGCTTGATCTGCTCTGGGGAGAACGCCGCGGTCGCCAGGCCCCGGTAGCTGTGGCCCGCGACCTGGGTCGTGACGATGCAGCGAAGGAAGCCGGGCGCGGCCATCGTGCCGGCGTCGATGGTCAGGCCGGACAGCGGCACGGCCGCGGTCTTCTTCTCGCCGGGGAACATATCGGGGCCCACCGTGTAGGTCACCGTGACATCGTCTATGGGCTCGCTGTCCGCGGTCACCGCGACCGAGAAACGGGCGGCCTCGCCCACCTTGTAGGTCCAGTCCCGGTGGTCCGGCGAGACGACCACCTTGACCGTCGCGGCCCTGAGGGCGACGCCCGGCGGAACGGGGGCGATGGGGGTTGAGGCCGCTGGTTGCGGCGCATCGGCCAGGGCGGCGGCGCCCCCGGCGATCACGGCGAGGCATGCGAGTGAGTACAATCGGTTGATTTTCATGGTATCGTTGGGGTCGACGGCGCCGCCGCCCTGGAAAGGGCCGCGGGGACCGTCATCTGCCTGGAGAACCGGCGTCCGCGAGGTTTTCCACGCCCCCGATTCATTGGCAAGAATTACCGGCCCTGAATTGACGGCCCCCGGGGATGCTGATGAATGGAAGGGTGAAGATAAGCCCCGGGGCCCGGCTCCTTTTCATCGGCGATTCCGTGACGGACTGCAACCGACTGCGTCCGGTCGGCAGGGGATCGCGCCAGGCGCTGGGCGAGGGCTATGTGGCCGAGGTGGACCGGCTCCTGGAACAGGTCCATCCGAGGCGCCCCATCCGGATCACGAACATGGGGACAAGCGGGAACACGGTGAGGGACCTCGCGTCGCGATGGGACGCCGACGTGATCGCGCACGAGCCGGAGTGGCTCTCGGTCATGATCGGCATAAACGACGTGTGGAGGCAGTTCGACAAGGTCGACAGCACGGCGGCCGTGCCGCTGGAGGAGTTCTTTGACACGTACGACGGCCTCATCAAGCGGACGCGCCCCATGCTCAAGGGGCTTGTCCTCATGACGCCGTATTACGTGCAGAGCGAGCGAAGGGACCTGATGCGCCTCCAGATGGACGAATTCGGCAGGGTTGTGAGGGACCTGGCGACGAGGCACAAGGCCCTGTTCGCCGACACCCAGGAGGCCATAGACGGCGTGCTCGGGCGGCTGGACTACACGCTGGTCGCCCCGGACCGCGTGCATCCCACCGAGATAGGGCACAGGGTCCTGGCGCACGCGTTCCTGCGCGCGATCGGCTTCAAGCCGCAGATTCGCCGGTGACCACGGTCCCGCCGGTCACGTTCACCTTCTCCAGAATCGCCTTGGTGATCTTCTCCGCGAGCTCGGGCTTCTCCCGGATCGTCTGCTTCGCCGCGTCCCGGCCCTGGCCGACAAGCTCGCCCTGGTAGGTGATCCACGCTCCCTTCTTGTCGAGGATCCTGTGCTCCAGGCCGAGATCGAGGAGCGAGCCGGACGCCGAGATGCCCTCGTCGTACATGATGTCGAACTCGACCTCCGTGAAGGGCGGGGCGACCTTGTTCTTCACCACCTTTATCTTGGTGCGGTTGCCGATGACCCGGCCCTCGGGCGTCTTGATCTGGTCCTTGCGGCGGATGTCGATGCGTATCGAGGAGAAGAACTTCAGGGCGCGGCCGCCGCTGGTGGTTTCCGGGTTCCCGAACATCACGCCGATCTTCTCGCGGATCTGGTTCGTGAAGATGCAGACGCACTTCGTCTTGCTGACGACCGATGTCAGCCGGCGCATGGCCTGGGACATCAGCCTGGCCTGGCTGCCCATCGTCATGTCGCCCATCTGGCCGTCGAGCTCGGCCTTGGTAATCAGGGCGGCCACCGAATCCAGGACGATGACGTCGATGCTGTTCGAGCGGATCAGCGTCTCCATGATGTTCAGGGCGTCCTCTCCGCTGTCGGGCTGGGACACCAGGAGGTCGTCGAGCTTCACGCCGACGACGCGGGCATATTTCGGGTCGAGCGCGTGCTCGACATCGATGAACGCCGCCAGGCCGCCCCTGCGCTGGCATTCGGCAATCACGCTCAGGCAGAAGGTTGTCTTGCCCGACGCCTCCGGACCGTAGACCTCCACGATTCTTCCGAGCGGCAGGCCTCCCACGCCAAGCGCGAGGTCGATGGCCAGGGACCCCGTCGACATGGTTTCGACCTTCATCTTGGCATTGCTGCCCAGGCGCATGATGGAGCCTTCGCCGAACTCCTTGGTGATCGAGGAAAGCGCCAGCTCGATGTTCTTGTCGCGCATGTGCGCGGCGGGTGCGGATGCGGGCGATTTCGTCTCGGGGGCTTTTGAGGGAGTGACTTTGGACATGGCTTTGAGGGGGGCTCTTGTTGACGCATTCATTTTGAACCGGAGCGATTAAAAAATCCCGAATATTCCCAGTTTTTTTCCGAGTCCCGAGTCCGAGAGGAGGCGCAGCGCGACGCAGGACCTGCCGGTCACCTCGCCCAGCACCCGGACCGTGGCCCCCGTTCCCGGCTTGGAGCCTCGCTCCCGTCCGGGGCCGAAGGTCTTTTCAAAGCGGATGACGGCGCCACCGCCGGGCCCCCTGCGCCCGGTGGGGAGCCTGGACCCGTTCGCAATGGTGTCGCACACAACCCAATCGGGAAGAGGGGATCCCTTTGCCGAGCATTGGCCGGCTATCCTGCGGGAGAAGCGGATGACCGCGATGGCCGTTCGTCTGGGCTGGGTATGGCTCACGGGTCCGGGAAAGGGTGGGGCGCGAAGACAGGCCGGGGTCCTGGGCCAAGTCAACACGTTAATTGGACAAGTCCAATAAAGTCGGCATGGCGCGCCTTAGTCCCATGCCGGCCGCCGGAGGTAATGCACTCACTGGTTGCGGTTTGCGATAATGTGGGCAAGGGTTGCCTTGTGTCCTTTGGCGAATGGCAGCAGCTTGCACCAGAGGCCGCCGCTCGCGAGATGCGGCGGAGGGTCGAGGCATTCCTCCCCCCTTCGCAGCGAAGCGCGGCTCTGGCGTTCATCCCGGACGAATCGTCCCTCGCGGCCGCGTTCGCAGGCTCCAGTCCCGGAAGTCCGCTTCGGGGGGTTCCCTACTTCCTGAAGGACCTTTTTGACGTGGCCGGGCTGCCCACGTTCGCCGGCTCGTCTTTCCTTCCGGAGGTCAGGCCGAACCCGGCCGGTGACTCCGCGATTGTGCGCGCCCTGGGCGCCGCCGGCGCCGTCATGGCGGGGAAGACCCACCTTTTTGAATTCGCATGGGGCCTCACCGGGGAGAACGCGCACTACGGGGACTGCGAGCATCCCCGGTTCCCCGGGCGCACGTCCGGCGGCTCGAGCAGCGGATCCGCGCTGGCCGTCGCGGCGGACGTGGTCCCGCTCGCGGTCGGGACCGACACGGGGGGCTCGATCCGGGTGCCCGCCGCCTTCTGCGGGATCTTCGGCTACCGCGGCGTGCCCGGCGACGCCTGGATTGCGGACGCGGTGCCGCTGTCCCCGAGATTCGACACGGCGGGCTGGTTCACGAAGTCCGCGGCGGACATGCGGTCGGTCCTGGGCGCGATGGTCGGACTGCGCGCGGGCGGCCAGGCGCCCCGCGGCTGCTATCTCGAGATGCCCGGCCTGGAGCCCGAGGTCGCCCGGGCGTGCCGCGCCGCGGCCTCCGGCCTGGCGGAGCCCGCCGACGGACCGACCCGCGACGAGCTCCTTGGGAGGTTCGCGCCCGCCGCGGAGGTCTACGGCGTCCTGGCGGGCTCTGAAACCTGGAAGATCCACAAGAAATGGGCCGAAAGACACCGCACCCGGTACGGCCCTCTCCTCCTCGACCGCCTGGAGCGCGCCCGGGGAATATCGATGGCGCAGGTGGCGGCGGTGGAGCCGAGTTTCGAGGCCCTCAAGCTTGCCTGGAAGAAGTTCTTCCTGACCCACGATTTCCTCGTCATCGCCGCGTCCCCCTTCCCGGCGCTCGCCAAGCCCGACTGCACCCCGGCCAACCGGCTTCGCATGCTCAACCTGACCACGCCGGCCAGCCTAGCGGGCCTGCCCGTGCTGACGATTCCGGTCCCGCTTCCATCGGGGCTGTCGACGGGACTGCAGATTGTCCCTGTCCATCCTCAAAGCCCCGTCTTCCCGTGGGTGCTGGACAGCCTCGGCTAGGAATCCCTCCGGCGGCGCCACCCCAAGGCAGGCGCGGCGTTCAATGGGATGTTGAACCCCAAATGCCTGGCATGAAGGGCTCATCCAGCCCGTAAGCAGGCCCTATGGACCGGCTTCGCCGGATGCGGGAGGCCGACCAACCCCGATACCCCGCAGCAACCATGAAGACCCCAGCCCTGGCCTTGGCCATTGCCCTCTCCACCGCGTCGCTCTCGGTTTGGCCAACCGGCCGCGTCCGACAGGAAACCGCAGGACGAAACCGTCCAGGCGATCGCCAACCTGGAGCACGAGTGGGCCGCCGCGCTCGTGAAGGGCGCCGGTCCCCCGTAGAACCGGCAGCTCGGGCATCAGTCGTCCGGCTGGTTGAGGAAGAGGAGGCTGATGCCCATGAACACGAACATCCGCAGGGCCGCGTCCTGCCCGTTCCACACCTTGGACTGCCACATGAGGAACCACTCCCCTCCCACGGTCACGAAGGCGAAGTACCACTGGACCAGGCCCGCCGTCAGCCCCACCGACGCAAGCCCCTTTGCCTTGTTCCATTCCCCCGACGGCGCCCCGCGCGCCCTCCAAAGCCTGAGGGCGCCCGCCCCGATGAGGCCGCAGCAGAGCGCCTCCCATCCGATGATCGAGGCGTAGAACGCCTTGTGGAGGACGGGCGCGTGGATCGCGCGATATAGGCCCGCATTGCCGGGGAAGGTCGTGTCCATGCCGAGGACGTGCCGGACGAACTGGTAGTTGGAGTTCGGGTCCGTCAGGTTGTTGAACACGACGACGAGAAGGAACACGGACGACAGGGATGTGACGACGATCTTGCAGAGCCGGAGTTGCATGGGGGATTGCTTTTAGGGGTCTTTGGGCTGGGAAAGCCTGGTGGTCGGGGCCGGGCAGCGGAGTTCGCCGTATCCCGGCGGGCGCGCGTCCCGGATGTTCTCGCCGTCGACGAGCCTGCGGCCCGATCCGGGCCGGCTCAGGAACTCGCTGAAGGACCGCGCGGGAAAGATTACGAGGTGGGCGGGCGCTCCCGGAGCCACCCTGCCCATTTCGGGAAGGCCGACGGTGTCGGCGGCCGCGGTGGTGACGACTCCCACGGATTGCGCGAGCCGCGAGTCCAAGTGGGCGAGCCGCACGCTCTGTAGGTAGACCTCGGCCGCGTCGAAGTCGCCGTACGCGTGGAACGCGTCCCGGACGTTGTCGCTCGCGCACGCCATCGGCACGCCGGCGTCCATCAGGTCGTGGATGAGCGTGAGCCCCCTCCACTGGGGCGTGCGCGGGAATTCGCCGCCCCGCCGGTCCTGGAGGTAGAGGTTGCAGAGCGGCAGCGAGACCACGCGGATCCTCGCCTCCCTGACGAGGGCGATCGTGGACCTCTGCCTCTCCGGCGCCTGGACGGCCAGGCTGCAGCAGTGCCCGCAGACCACCGGTTTCTCGAACTGGTTGCGGATCACGGCCTCGGCCAGGGTGCGGAGCACCTCCTCCTTCGGGTTGCCGTTCTCGTCCACGTGGAGGTCGAGCCCGACTCCCCTGTCCCTCGCGATCGCAAGGAGCCGGTCGAGCTGCCGGGGGAGCTCCGCCGACATCGGCGACCACCCGCCGAGGGCGCACGCGCCGTACTTCATTGCGAGGTCGGCGACCGCGTCGCCCTCGGGGCCCGAATAGTTCGCAATCCCCGTGAGGGGCACGGTCTGGAGCGTGATCCGCCCGCGCCACGCCTCGCGGAGCTCCTGCATGGCCGCGTGATTGACCTCACCCCAGGGAAGCCACGTGTCGACGTGGGTCCTAAGGACCCGCGTCCCGTGCTCCCAGGCGCAGTGGAGCGCGAAGCCGCCCCTGCGAAGCAGGTCGGCCCGCGTCCAGTTCTCCTTGTCCGCGGCCAGCACCTCCAGGGCCTCGTGGAACCTTCCGCTCTTGTTCGGGGCGCGATCCCAGGTGTGCGCCTTGTCGAGGTGGACATGGGCATCGACGAATCCCGGGAAGACAAGGGCCCCGTCCAGGTCGACCGCGCCCCGCACGGCGGGCGCGGGCGAACTTGCCAAGGGGGCCGAGCGGGCCACGGACTCGATCCTCGCACCGTCGACCTCGATGTCGCAGACGACCGACGGCTCCATCGGATCCGGCGCCGGGATGGCGACCGAGGGGGGGAGAACGGCGGCGGGCACACGGGCCCTCTTTAGGAGAAGCATGCCGGTTTTTTGGAGACTGCGGGTAGCACCCTACGTGCCACCGGGGCGCCGCCGCAAGGCTCCATCGGGTCGCGCCCCTGCGCCGATACAGCGGCTTGCGGCGGCGCTCGCGAGGGCCGCCTGATGGGTCACGGTCAATCGTCGGCCCGATCACCCTGATCCTGCTCGAATCCGCGAGGTGGCTCGACCGGACTTCAAGTCAGCGCGGGCCAGGGACATTCAGAGCGGGTTCAGTCTGACCGTCAAAGACTCAAAGCCGACGCTGCGCTGGTAGCCCTCCTCTTTCTCAATGTGCTCCTTGGCTTCCAGGATCGTGACGCCTCGCAATCGATCGGAGCATTTCTGGAGGAGGGTTCGAACGAGCAGCCTTGCATGAGGCGCGCCGAGGCACACGTGGGCTCCCATGCCGAAGGCCACGTGGGGATTGGGCTTGCGGTCGAGGCGCACCTCTCCCGGCTGGTCGAAGGCCTTTTCGTCCTGGTTGGCCGACGCCCAGCAGAGCGACACGCGGCCGCCCGCCTTCACGGCCACCTTGTGGACGTCGGTCTCAACCGGGCAGACGCGCCCGATGTGGGTGAGGGGCGTGACCACCCTGAAGAATTCCTCGCTCGCGTGGACGATGCGCGCCGGGTCCTGGCGCAGGAACTCCAGGGACTCCGGGTGCCCGCCGAAGTACGCCATGACGGAGGAGACCGTGTGGATGATCGTGTCGCGGCCCCCGGCAAACGTGAGGTTGGCGAAGCCCATCATCTCGGCCCGGGTTAGGGCCCGCCCGCGGAACGTCGCCTTCGTGAGGGCGCTGAAGAAGTCATCGCCCGGATTCTCGACGGCGCGGTCGAACTGTCGGTTCAGATAGGCCTCCAGTGCGGCCCCCTTCTTCTCGCCGGAACCGCCGTCGCGGAAGACATGGGTGCCCCAGCGGATCCACGTCTCCGCCTCGGCCTCGGGCATGTTGAGCAGGTAGGTGAGCGCGCGGGACTGGAGGGGCAGCGCGAACTCCCGGACCACCTCGATGGAATCCCGTCCAAGCGCGTCCGAGAGCATCCTGTCGGCCAGGGCCTCCACCTGGGCCACCATGGCGGGCTCCTTGGCCCTGCGGAAGGTCGGCTCGACGATGTCGCGGTAATCCGTGTGGTCGGGCGGGTCCGTCTCGATGGGAAGCTGCCGCATCGTCCTGACGTCCTCCTCCGACGGGATGGGAACGCGGAACGGGGCGTCGGAACTGAACGTTTTCCAGTCCTTCGCCGCCCGCCGCACATCCTCGTGGCGAAGGATCATGGGCACGCTTTCGCCCTGGAAATTGCATTCAAGGACGCCCCTTGCCTTTCGTTTCTCGCGGAAGGGATCGGGAATGGAGCTCATGGGGTCCTTGCCTCCTCGCGCCAGACTGGGTGCGCCGACTCTGAAATCGCAAACATTACGGGCTTAAGGTTCTGGGGGAGCTTCAGGATTCGGTCCGCTGCCGGGAGACACCTTCCCTCGGGGCCATTGGCGTCGGGGCACGGCCGGCGCCGCCGTTGATTCGGGACGCTAGGCAGCGGAGAACGCATAGATCGTGCGCCGGCGCTGCGCGCGGCCCGGGCGCACCATGATGTCGCCGAACCCGTCCAGGGCCGATGGGTTGGGGTATCCCTGACACTCCAGGCAGAAGCCGGCATGGGGGCCGTACGGCCGGCCGGATTTCCCGGCAACTGGGCCGTCCAGGGCGACACCCGTATAGAACTGGAGGCAGGAGTCGTCGGTGAAGGCCTCAAGCACGCGACCGGACCGGGGCTCTGCAACCCGCGCGGCAAGGGTTGGTTCTGGCGGCGGCAGGGTCCCGGGCGGGCGGAGCAGATAGAGGTCGCCGTGCCCCTTCGAGAGGCCGGGCAGGGCGTCACCCAGCCGCCGCGGGCTCGTGAGGTCCGCGCCCCGGCCCGACACCGGTTCCCGGCGGTCCAATAGGGTCAGCAAGTCGTCGGCGGGGGCGTATTCCTCGGCGAGGATCTGGATCTCATGGCCAAGGGCCGGGCCGGAGCCCTCGCCCGCCAGGTTGAAATAGGAATGCTGGGTGAGTGACAGCGGCGTCGGCCGGTCGGCTGCCGCCTCGCTCTCAAAGACGAGCTCGTTGGCCGCCGTCAATGTGTAGGTCACGGCGACCCTGACGGCGCCGGGATACCCTTCCTCCCCGTCCGCGCTCAGGTAGGTTAGGCGCAGCGAGGACGAGCCGTCTCCCCCCGGCAAGGGCGTCGCGACCCAAAGCCGCCTGTCGAATCCGATCAGCCCGCCGTGCAGGTGGTTCGGGCCGTCGTTGCATGGGAGGGGCCAGGCGCGACCGTCAATGACCAGGCGGCCGCCGCGGACCCTGCCCGCGATGCGACCGACAATTGCCCCATGGTAGGAATGGCCCGCGAGATAGTCCCCGAGCTTCTCAAATCCGAGCACGACGTCGGAGAAGCTACCCGTGCGGTCGGGCATGCGCAGCGACCTCACAATGCCCCCGTAGGTCAGGATCTCCGCGCTGGCACCGGCATCGTTGGCCAGCGTATAGGCCTCGACGGGTTCGCCATTCGGCAGCGTTCCAAAGGCGCGAATGACCATGGCCGGGAGGTATCCGGGACCCCTATGCGGTCGCGTCACGGCCCCTCACCGCCGTCGGGAAGGCCCTCAAGCTTTTCCCCTTGGGTTCAGGGGCCCTGCCTTGGGCACCGATGGGATGGGCGTGGCGACGACCTTGAGCTCGCAGAACTCGCGCAAACCCTCCTCGCCGCCCTCCCATCCCTGACCGCTGGATTTGGTCCCTCCGAAGGGAATCTCGGCCCTCAGGGGACGCCATTCGTTCACGCCCACGATCCCCGCCTCCAATTCCTCGGCCACTGCGTTGGCGAGGGCGAGGTCGCTGCCGTAGACGTAGGCGGCCAGGCCGGCGGCGGTCGAATTGGCCCTGCGAATGGCGTCATTGAGGTCGGTGTAGCTCAGCAGGGGCATGACCGGCCCGAAGACCTCCTCGCGGGCGAGGGGCATGTCATCGCGAACTGCGCGAAGGATCGTGGGAGGGAAGAAGCTTCCGCCCGAAAGAGCGGGATCGCCCTCATGGCTCCGGTTCTCGAGGACAAGCTCGGCTCCAGCACCCAGCGCACCCTCAACCAGTCCGCGCACGCGGTCGCAGGCCTTCTTGTGAATGAGCGGCCCGACATCCACGCCCGCCGTGAGGCCGTTGCCCACCCTCAGGGCGCGCCACAGGGGTGCAAGCCTGTCAATGAGCGCCGATTCAAGCGCGGCGGGGACGAAGACGCGGTTCGCCGTCACGCACACCTGCCCGGAGCAGAGCAGCTTGAGCTTGACCAGCTCGGGGGCCACCTCACCGAGGTTCGCGTCCGGCAGTATGATGAAGGGCGCGTTTCCCCCGAGCTCCAGGGAAAGGCGCGGCAGGTGCCGCGCAGCCGACCTCATGAGGGTCCGGCCGGTCTCGGTGGAGCCCGTGAGGGAGAGCACCCGCACCCGCGGGTCGCCCGTCAGCGCCTCCCCGGCGACCGGGCCAAGTGCCGGGAGGATCTGCAGGGCCCCGTCGGGGACTCCCGCTTCCCGCAGGATGGCGCCGAGCGCCAGGGCGACGAGGGGCGTCAGCTCCGAGGGCTTCCACACCGCCGTGCAGCCCGCGGCGAGCGCCGCCGCGACCTTCTTGGCCCCCTGCGCGATGGGAAAATTCCAGGGTGTCACGAGCCCTGCGACGCCGGCGGGAACGAGCTTCACCCTGTACTCGCGGCCGCGCTGCGGGTGCGGCTGGAGCCGACCGTGCGGCCGCCGCGACTCCTCGCCGAACCACTGGAAGAAGCTCGCGGCGTAGTCCACTTCGCCAAGCGCCTGCGCGAGCGTCTTGCCCTGCTCAAGGGTCAGGAGCTCCGCCACCTCCTGCCGCCTCAGCGCCAGGAGCGCCGCCGCCTTCTTCAGGATGTCCCCCCGCAGGGCGTTCGGCTCCCTGCTCCAGGGGACGAACGCCCGCTGCGCGCCGTCGATTGCGAGGCGGAAATCCCCGGCGTTCGCCAAGGGGACCGTGGCGATCTCCTCCCCGGTCGCCGGGTTCCGGACCGCGAGGCCCCCGCCGCCCCCCGCCCGCCAGGAGCCGTCTATTGAGAGGCCGGGGCGAACGCCGAGCGTTGAGAGGAGGTTCTGGGTCGGGTCAGGCATTCAGTCCGAGGGTTCTCCGATAGATATCCACCGCCTCGGATTCCGCAACCGGGCGGGGGTTTGGATCCATGAGCCTCCTGTTGGCGACGGCCGCCTGCGCCAGCTCCGCAAGCGCCGATGCGGGCACCGCCGCGGCCCTGAGTGCCTTGGTCAGGCCGATCGAGTCGGCGAGGGCGGCTAGCTGGCCGGGAAAGCGGTCGGGGTCGGTGGACTCCCACCCGAGGGCGCCTGCGAACACCACGACGTCCTCCCTGATTGCGGGCAGATTGTGGCGCATGGTCTCCGCCGCGAGGCACCCCGTGACGACGCCGTGAACGATGTGGAAACGACCGCCCAGCGGCAGGGCCAGCGCGTGGACGGCGCAGCACGACGAGTTCGCAAAGGCGAGGCCGGCGAGGTTGGCGCCTAGCAGCATGGCGTCCCGCGCCGGTGCGTCTCCCCCGTTGCGGCACACCGCGGGGAGCGCCGGGCCGATCCTCCGAGCCGCCTCGAGCGCCAGTCCCCGGGCGAGGGGGGTCGCCGTGTGCGCGATGAAGGCCTCCAGGGCGTGGACGAGGGCGTCCATGCCGGCCGCCGCGGTCGGGAGCGGCGGCAGGCCGTCGGTCAGCTCCGGGTCCAGCAGCACCACGTCCGGGACGAGGCACGGGTCCACGACCCCGACCTTGTTCCCTGTGGCCGGGTCGGTGAAGATGGCGACGGGCGTGGCCCCGGACCCCGTGCCCGAGGTCGTCGGCAGGCACACGAGGGGCAGCGGCCTGCGGCCGACCTTGCCGATTCCGGCGAGGAGCGCCGCCTCGCGTCCATCCAGGAGGGTTGCCGCCACGAGTTTCGCGGTGTCCATGACGCTGCCGCCGCCAAGCGCGACGACGACGTCCGCATGGAAGGTGTTCCGCACCGAGGAAAGGGCGTCGGCGACGCACCGGAACGGGGGCTCGGGCTCGGTCCCGTCGAAGACCGAACTCTGCAGCCCCTCGCGGTCGAGAGGCCCGGTCACTCGCGCGACCAGCCCTGCGGAGCGAACGCCGGCGTCGGTGATGAAGAACGGCCTCGAGCAGCCCATGCGGCGCAGCTCCGCCGGGAGCTCCCCGCTGACGCCCCTGCCGAAGCGAAGCCTCCGCGGCAGGTTGTTGTCGAATGGCCTAATCATTGGGGCAGGTCGTGACGGCGAAACAGGCTGCAACCCGGGCGCGGACCGCAGCCTGCCGTGAATCGTGGGGCCCAACGGCCGGATTGGCTAGCTCAGTAGTGCAGCCGCAGGGTAACGGAAGCCCTGATCGGCGGGCGCACGAAGATGAGACTGTTGCCGGCATAGCTCACGTCGATCGGGTCGAGCAGCCTCGCGTTGAGCACGTTGTTCACGTTGACCCTGACGTCCCAGCTCCTCTTCCCGTAGAAGACGTACCCGTCGACCTCGATCTCCGCGGGGATGTAGAGCGTGTCCTGGTCGTTCGCGTAGCCCTTGCCGATGTACTGGGGCCCGGCGCCGATCCCCCAGCCGCTGGGGGAGGTGTACTCGAAGAACCCGTTGATCTGGAGCTGCGGGATGCCGGGGGCGCGCATCCGCCCTCCGGGCGGGAAGTACAGCGTGAAGTTCGGCCCGCCCTTGCTCGTGCCAACGGTGCCGTCGACGGTC
>Ga0265320_10001982_pt1 | contig 14443 bp, 11 predicted proteins | sample 4827metaG_FD_202087 | JGI IMG/M metagenome (GOLD analysis project Ga0265320, IMG submission 202087) | Rhizosphere microbial communities from Carex aquatilis grown in University of Washington, Seatle, WA, United States - 4-8-27 metaG | ecosystem: Host-associated > Plants > Roots > Rhizosphere >...
TGCGCCGGCGGGCGAGAGGAGACGGCTCTCCATCCTACCGTCGGCCGAGCGGAGAGGCGGAGCGTCGCCGGCGTGGAGGACGCGGACCCGGCCGGTGTCTTCTCCGCCGAGCAGCGATTGAAACGGCACGCCGAGCCCGACCGCGACCTTCCAGAGCACGGTCAGCGTCGGATTCGTTCGCGCGCCCTCGATTTGCGAGAGCGCGGCGCGACTGACGCCGCTCACCGCCGCGAGCTGGTCGAGGGAGAGCCGTCGATCGCGCCGAAGCTTGCGAAGACTGTCGGCAACCTTGCGACCGAGGGCCGCAGCGCCGACGTCATCGCCCGAGATGCTGGCGACGCGGGGCCTTGTGTCCGCCGTTTCTTTCGTTTGCTTTTCCGAGGACGCCGACGCGGACTTTGCTCGAGGCATGGGGCTTTCGCCGCATGTTACCGCCTTCTCCCCCGGGGGGCACCGTTTCGCTCGCCCGAGCCACGCCGGGCGCGCCATTACCGCCGACGCCGGGCCGAGATCCGCCGAGCGACTGGGCGAGCTCGCGGAAACGAGACGTCCCGATGCGCCGGACCAAGACCAGCTGCCGTTCGTGGACGCGCGCCAGCTCGCGCGCGCGCCACACCGCGCCGTGGCTATTCACGTCGGTGATCACGATGACCAGGTCGGACCGCACGATCAGCGATTCGAGGCCGCCCTGGCCGGTGCCCGCGAGGTGCCCGGTGTGACATTCGAGCGAATGCCCGGCTTCGCGAGCCAGCTCTTCATAGCGCCCAGAGTTCCGATCGAGGCCTCCGACAAGTCCGATATGCATGACAGGTCTTTTATAGGAGACATGAGTCTAGTTCGCAAGACCCGAGGGCCAGCGACTCGCGACTTGGGCGGCACTACTGCGCCAGGACGGCGAGGGCTTCTTTCAGCAAGTCCCCCAGGCTCTCTTTGCCGACGCGGTCGCCGAGGGCCCGGACCGCGCGTTCGGCCTCGGGGGGGCGAAAGCCCATGTTCGTGAGCGCGCCGAGAAGCCGGCTCTCGTCGCCGCTCGCCGGGGCCACGGTGCCTGGGGCCGCCTTCAAGTCGCCGAGCCGGAGGAGCCGCTCCTTGAGCTCGAGCACCAGGCGCTCCGCGGTCTTCTTGCCGACCCCGTCGATCCGCGTGAGTCGCGGAATGTCTTTCGCTTCGACGGCGCGCGCGAGCTCCGCGGGCGGCAAGGCCGACAGCACGCCGAGCGCCGTCTTCGGGCCGACGTTCGGCACGTCGATCAAGAGACGGAACACGCGGCGCTCGATCTCCGTCGAGAAGCCGTACAGGTCGAGCGCGTCCTCGCGCACGTTGAGGTGGGTGAAGAGCTCGACGCGACCGTCTGCACGCGCCGCCAACCTGCCGACGGTGCCGAGCGGCGCCCGCAGCTCGTACCCGACGCCCGCGACGTCGAGCACCACCCCGCCGTCCGGCTCTTCCGCGACGATCTTGCCGACCAGACGTCCGATCACGGTCCAGCCATCGTCTTCGGGGGCTTCGGCGTCAAGCGCGCCGACGAATCTTCAGTCCAGCTCAGTCCATCTCTCGATCCGGGACGTCGCTCTGACGTCCCGGATTTCACGCTCGGTCGGTTCAGTTCGCCTTCGCGCCTTGGGCGACCCAGCGCGCGATGATCGAGAAATCATCGGGGGTGCTCTCGCACATGAACGCTGCGCCCGCCGTGTCTTGCGGCATGCCCACGCCGCACTGCAGTGGGGGCTGAGGCTCGTGCGAGGAGTCTTGGTTCATGCACGTGTAGTGCTTGTTGTTCTGCGTGCCGGCGAGCTTGTCGATCAAGAAGCTCGTCTCCGGGTGTCCGGGAACGACGCGCATGACGGCCGGCGCGGTCGTCGAGGCAAGCATCAGCTGCGAGTAGACGTCGTTGAGGATGGCAGGCGTCAACGGCTGCGGTTGAGAGATCATCGGGTTGGTCGCATTCGGGTCCGGGACGGGCGCGGTCGCCGGGAATGCGCACTCGAGTGTCGCACCGGAGCCCGTCACTTGACACTTGGGACCCAGCGAAAGGCCGGCGCGGAAGCCGGGATTCGTACCCGCGACGATCGCCCCGGTCGCGTCGCGCGAGGCGTCGTAGTAGTTGTGGCAATCGCTCGCCGTGCCGCAGGAGAGTCCGAAGATGGGCATCACGTCGTTCGTGAACGACACCGGGTCCGTATTCGCGAGATCGCTGTAGTCCGGGTTCGTGCAGTTAATCGTGGGAGTGCTGCCGCTGCGACCGCTGCCGCCGCTGCCGGTGCCGGTTGCTTTCTTCGAACACGCGCTCGTGACGAGCATGCTCGCGAGAGCGAAGGAAATAAGGCTCACGTTCTTGAATGACATGTTGCTGCGTTCCGTGGGGGATATGAGGAAGGTTCTCCGCTTGAGCTCCGCGGAAATCGAGGTTAGCAGAACTTCCGCGATGGGTAGCTGTTCCGCGGCTGCGTCAAAGTGTCCCGCGAGCGATTTTCGAAACTGAAATGAACGACGTGAGCTGCATCACCGACAAGAGAACTTTTCGCCACGCCGCGAAACGCGCTGCGGTCGGATTTATTTTCGCGTTCGAAGTAATTTTCATGTTCTGCGTAACCAGCTGCGGCGGTTCTGCGAGCGAAACGCCACCGCCGCTCGAGCCCGATTCGCGTACGTTGCTCACGACGCCAGCGACCGTGAGCGACAAATCGAAGCAGAGCAACGACTCGTTGTTTCCGACGACGTCCGACGACTCGCTCGATGCTCCGCGACACGCCGCGCCGAGCACGTGGGGTCGCGGAAAGCCCGCGCCGCTTCCGCTCTCGGCTTCGTTCCCCGACGCAGGCTGATCCCTTCACTCGCAGAAGAGTGCGCGCGACCGCGAAAATCGGTCGTCGAAATCGTCCGGCCGTTTCGTCAGAACTCGCCGGCGACGGAGACGCCGCCGTAGCCGGGCACGACGGCTGGAGCGACGCGAGCCGTGAAGGAACGAGGCGTCGCGGACGCGCTCGTGCTGCTCGGCTTCTCGACGAAATACCAGATCACGCCGCCCGCGAGGATGCCGAGCCCGCCGAAGGCGACGAGGCTGCCGATGTCGGCTCGCGTGCGCGCGCTGTTCGCCTGGCTCTCGACGCCGGCGTTGGCCGCCGAGCATTTGCGATTCGGACAAATCTGCTCGTAGTGGTTCAGATCGGAGGCGGCGCTGAAGTGGAGGATCGCCCCGACGATCGCGATCGCGCCGCCACCGCCGGCGACGAACAGTGGCACGAGCGATCGACTGCCCCCGCTGCTCGGCGCGGCCTCCGTGCTCGGCGGGGGCGTCGTGGGGGTCGCCGTCGGAAGGACGGGGGCGGTGCCCGGTGCGACGGGCGGCGTCGCCGCACCAACGGGTGTGACGGGAGCGACGGGCGTCTCGGCTTTGATTTGCTCCTGAAGCTTGTCGATGCGCCGATCGATCTGACTCTTGTCGGACGAGTTCGGGTTCCGCGCGAGGTACGTCTGGAGCGCGTTCACCGCGCGGTGCTTCTGTTCGTTCAACTCGTAGGCGCGCGCCAGGTTCAACAGCAAGACGTGCGCGGTGCAGTCGCGACGGTAAGCGTCTTCCCAATAGTTGATAGCGCGGTCGTAATCGGCTTCGTTGAACGACGCTTGACCGGCGTCGAAGGCGCCCTTCGCTCCAGAGACATCGCCGGGGGTCGGCGTGTGGTCGCACGCCGGGTACGGCTGCGCGTTGTCGTCGGCCGCCACCGCGAAGGTCGAACGGCAGAAGATCGCGCCGGCGAAGGCCCACGACAGGAAGCGGCCAGTGAAGCGCATGCGAAGAAACTCCTTCCGGGACGGGTCGGCCGATAGCTTAACGCGCTCTCCGCCGCCAACTAAAGAGTGTCGAGTACCACGATTAGTTGGCGCGTTTCCGGTATCTTCGGTCCGCCGGCGCTCGGCGCGCCGAAGGGTCACTCCGCGCTTGTCGCCCGGGTGGCACAAAGGGCATGGTGCGAATGTGAGGGAAGCCTTCGCTTCTAGACGGTCCTTTACCCTCATGCTGCTCGTGGTCGCGCTCGTCACGGCCGGCGTGCCGGGAGCGGGCGCCCCCGACGACAAGGCGAGCGCACAGAAGCTCGAGATCATGCGCCGCCGCATGGAATCCGGGCTCGCGCTGTTCGTCGCGGGGAAGTACCCCGAAGCGGCGGCGGAGTTCGACGCCGGGTTCGCCGATCAACCCTACTCGGCCTTTTTGTTCAACGCGGGCGTTTGCTATCAAAAAATGAGCGAGCGGCAGAAGGCGCTCGACCGCTATCACGACTACGTCAAGCTCGACCCGAACGCACCGGACATCGATACGGTGAAGCACCGGATCGAAGCCCTCGAAGCCGAGCTGGCGACGCCGCCTCCACCTCCGATCGCGCCCCCTGTCGCGCTGCCGACGACAGGGGCCGACGGCGGCGTCGCCGCGACGACTCCGCCGCCAGCGCCGGTCGTCCCGCCGCCGGCCCCGCCCGCTCCGGGAGACCAAATCTCGAATGGCGAGGACGCGATGCGATCGCTCGTCATCGTCGAGACCGAGCCGGCCGGCGCGCCGCTCGACGTGTACCTCGCCGACGCCGAAACGACGCCGGCATTTGCGCAAGGCACGTCGAACGCCGGCTGGAAGCTCGTGACGAAGGCGAGCGCGCCGACCAGCTTGTCGCTCGCCGTCGGGCGCTATCACATCGTCGTCGAGAAGTTTCGCGACTTCAACGTGAGCGAGACCGATATCCAGGTGTCGGCCGGACACGTTCATCACTTCAAGGCGAATCTGTCGCAGGGCGCGTTCATGTCGTTCTTGCGCGTGTCGGCGAACGCCGAAGGCGCGCACGTCTGGATCGACGACGCGAAGAAGGAACGCCCGGAGTGGGGGAGAACGCCGTACGGCGAGCTCGTTCCGTCGGGCCCGCACGCCGTGCACGTCGAGCTCGCCGGCTTTCAACCCGCGGACTCCGACGTGACGCTCGAGCACGGCGAGCAAAAAGAAGTCGTGGTCCGGCTCTCGCGCCTCGACACCGGCATCGTTCGCTTCGACAGCGACGGCGCCGAAGCGACGGTCGAGCTCGATCATGCTCGGCGTGGAGTCTGGACGCGGGGCGGGCCGGCGCTCGACGTGAGCATCGCGTCCGGAAAGCACGAGCTCACGATTCACGCGAATGGGCACAAGGACTACGTCGGGACGATCGACGTGCCGAAGGGGCAAGTGCTCCCGGTGCACGCGACGATGATTCCGAAGTACCCGCGAGGCAGCGCCATCACGCAGGCGGCGATCAGCGGCGTGCTCTTCGGCGCGGGCGCGTTCCTCGGGATCGAATCGAAGAAGCTCTACGATCAGGCGAAGGCCGACCAATCCGCCGGCGTGCTCGACAGCGGCGACGATCGGATCACGCGCGGTCGCGCCTACGCGGCGAGCGCCGACGTCGCATTCGCCGGCGGGGCGGTGCTCGCGGGGCTCTCGGCGTACAATTTCATCCGCGACCCGTTGCCGCCCTCGTCGGTGCGCTTCGGCGCGCTCGGCGAGTTCGACGATCCGCTCGTGCAGCGCCCGACGATTCCGCCCACGTCGACCGTCACTCCTCGAGGTCCGGTGTCCGAGCGCGCCGCGCCGAGCCGTTCGTCGGTCGTCGTCGGCGCCGCGCCGGTATCGGGCGGCGCCGGGTTCGTGATCGGAGGCGCGTTTTGAACCGCTCGGGAGTGCGCTTCCCGTTGCTCGCCGCGTCGCTCCTCGCGGCGGCGTGCGACTTCTCGCGCTTCAGCGAGCTCGAGAGCAGCGCGCCGGTCGTGCTCTTGAACCATCCCGGTGCGGTCACGTCGTTCGGCGTGAGCCTCGCGGCCGCGTCGGGCGACGACGATGCTCGCGTGCTGGTCGGCGGAACTCCGGGGCCGTCGCGAGCCGCGTTTTTCGAGCTCGGGTTCGGCACCACTCCGAAAGACGACGCGATCGACGTCGGCGCCTGCAGCGGCTCGCCGAATCCATGCACGCTCGCCGTGCGCCCCGCGGCACTTCCCGAGGCCGAGATCGGACACGCCGCGCTCGGGAGCTTCTGCTTCGTGCTCGGCGTTGGCCACGGCCAGGATTCGTCGACCTACGGGCTCATCGGGCGCTGCGGCGACGGCACCGAGTACACCCTTCCGGTCCCCGCGACGGTGCTCAAAAATCTGATCCAGAACGACGTGATCGGAAAAACGCCGCCGGCGCCGCTCGTGCTTTCGGCCGACCGCGACCTCGGTCCGGCTCTCGCGGCGGGAGCAAAAAAGGAGAAGCTTGCGTGGTCTTACGCGCCGAAGTCGCGAACGCCGATCGCTCTCGTGCCGCCGGGCAGCCCCGACGCGAGCTATGGTGCGGCCGTGACCATCGTTCGACTCGACGGAGGGTTCGGCGGAATCGACGGCGGCGTGGCCACGCCCGCGTCGCGCCGGATTGTCGCCGTGGGCGCGCCCGACGCGGCGCACGTGTGGTTCTTCGACGGCGACAGCGGGAGCGCCGTCGGGTGCTTCGGGGGCCCGACGGGGTTCGGTCGTACGCTCGCGTCGGGGAGGGTTCGCCCGGACGCCCTCGGCGGTGACGACCTCGTCGTGGCCGACGCGACGAACGTCACGGTCATCGCCGGCTCGGCGCTTCGCGGGCTCACGCCGACGAACGACATCACGTGTTCGCTCGCGGCGCTCCCGCCGAACGCGATCATTGCGTCGTTCGGGTGCGGCTCGCGCAACGACACGACGGGGTGTCCCGGGAGCTTCGGCGCGGCGCTCGACGTCGGCGATCTCGACGGGGACGGCGACGGCGAAGTCCTGGTGGGCGCGCCGGGCCTCGACGTCCGAGGTGCAGCGAGCGCCGGCGCGGTGCTCGTCTACGACGCCGAAGGTCCGACCCCCTCCGCGCTGACCGACCAGCTCTTCCTCTCGGACGCCAAAACCGGAGACGACCTCGGTAGCATGGTGGCCGCGGTCCACATTCGCGGCCGCGACGTCGTGCTCGCGGCCGTACCCGGCTCGAGTCGAGCCGCGGTGTTCTATTGCTCTTCCTTGCTCGCCGACGGCATGGGAGGGGAACGGTGCCAATGACGAGCCCCATGATGCTTCCGGAGCGAAAGCAGATCCTCGTCGTCGACGACGAGCCGAACCTCAGGCGCGTGCTGTCGGCGCAGCTCGCGCGCGACGGGTACGACGTGCACACCGCCGAAGACGGAGCCGAAGGGCTCCAGATCCTGAACGACAATCACATCGATCTGGTGATCACCGATCTCCGGATGCCGAAGGTCGACGGGATGGAGCTTCTCCGGCGCGCCCTCAAGATGGACGCCGATCTTCCCGTCGTGATGATCACCGCGCACGGCACCGTCGACAACGCGGTCGAAGCCTTGAAGACCGGCGCGTTCGACTACGTGACGAAGCCGTTCGACCAGGCCGAGGTGCGGGCCGTCGTGAAGAAGGCGCTTCGCACCCGGGACCTCGCCGCGGCGGAGGCGACTCGGCCGGAGCACGCGGTCCGCGAAGCGCGCTACGGCATCATCGGCAAGAGCCCGACCATCCTTCAAGTGTACGCGGTGATCGACCGCGTCGCCGATACGCCGACGACCGTGCTCGTCACCGGCGAGAGCGGGACGGGCAAGGAGCTCGTCGCGCGCGCGCTCCACGAAAACTCGGCGCGCCGCGAACGGCCGTTCATCAAGGTGAACTGCGCCGCGATCCCGCGCGATCTGATGGAGAGCGAGCTCTTCGGGTACGAAAAGGACGCCTTCACCGGCGCCGTCGCCGCGAAGCCGGGCCGCTTCGAGCTCGCGAACGGCGGCACTTTGTTCCTCGACGAGATCGGCAGCATCCCGCTCGAGATCCAGGTGAAGGTCCTCCGCGCCATTCAAGAGGGCGAGCTCGAGCGTGTCGGCGGCATCGGGACGATCCGCGTGGACGTTCGCCTCGTGGCCGCGTCGAACAGCGACTTGAAGAAGGAAGTCGCGTCGGGCACGTTCCGCGAGGATCTGTTTTATCGGCTCAACGTGGTGCCGATCCATCTGCCGCCCTTGCGCGATCGCGAGGGCGATACGCTCCTCCTCGCTCGGCACTTCATCGAGAAATTCGACGCGCGCCTCGGCAAGACCGTCGAAGGGTTCGAACCCGACGTCGAACGGGTGCTCGTCACCTATCCGTGGCCGGGGAACATCCGCGAGCTCGAGAACGTCATCGAGCGCGCCGTGCTCTTCTGCGACGCGCCGAAGCTCCGGCTCGACGATCTGCCGCCGGAGATCCGCGGCGATCGACCGGCGCCGCCGAGCGTCTCGCCCGCGCAGACCACGACGCCCGCGGACGGCCTCAAGGAACAAGTCAAAGCGGCGATGTCGCGTCTCGAACGCGAGCTCATCGTGCGCGCGCTCGAGCAGACGCGGGGCAACGTCACGCACGCGGCGCGGCTCCTCAAAATTTCGCGCAAGGGCCTCCAGCTCAAGATGAAGGAGCTCGGGCTCCGGGAACGCGACGAACGCACCGAGTCGTGACGCTTCGGTTTGCGGCGCTCGCGCTATTCGGCGTTCTCGCGTCGGGTTGTCACCGGCCGCGCTCTCATCCGAAACCCGCGCCGTCGGCGTCGGCGTCGGTCGGAGCCGCGGCGTCGCCGTTCGGAAGCGCGCTCGGCAGCGCCGAGGCGTCTGCGTCGCCGCCGCCGTGGAACGTCGAGCAACGTCCGCCAGCGGCGCCCGACGGCATGGTGTGGATCCCGCCCGGCGCGCTCGTCGCGGGCACCCCGGCCGGTACCTTGCCGCGCATCGCCGATCAGGAAATGCCCGGCGAACAGGTCATCTTGAAGGGCTTCTTCATTTCGATCTATCCGTACCCCGACGAGGAAGGGGGGATTCCGATCGCGAGCGTCACGCAGGCGGACGCGGAGAACCTCTGCGAGGCGAGAAAGCAGCGCCTCTGCACCGAGCTCGAGTGGGAGCGCGCTTGCAAGGGCCCCGACAACCACACGTACGAGTACGGCGATCATTATCGCGCCGACGTGTGCGGTACCGGCGGCGCGGCGCGCATGCTGCCGAGCGGCCTACACGTCGCGTGCCGAAGCGACTTCGGCGTACGCGACATGCACGGCTCGATCGGCGAATGGACCGCGAGCCACTGGGGACGCGGAAGTCGCGAGACGCTCTTTTCGGTGCGCGGGGGCAACGCGCCCGCCGGCGAGCTCGCGGGAAGATGCGCCATGGCCATCGGGCGCGCGCCGGGAGCGAAGTCGTCCGCGATCGGATTTCGGTGTTGCGCGGGTCCGGCGAACGAGGCCGAAGTCGAGCTGCACGTCGAGCGCAAGCCGCCCCTCGAAGAGCGGATCCCCGCGCCGGAAGCGCTCGCGCGTCGGGTCGAGGCCGCGCTTCCGCCCGAAGCCGTCGCCGAGCTCCACGGACAGGACACGTTCCGCGTGTCGCATCTCTGGTTCTGGCATCCCATCGGAAATGAGGAGCTCGTCATCGGCGGCGGCTGTACGAACGAGACGGCGCGGCGCGGATGCGGGGCCGTCATCGTGCGCCTGTCGCTCGACGCACCCGAGGCGCTCGGCTGGGCCGCCAGCGGTCGTTACGTGCCCACGGTCGAGACCGACTACGACCCCCGCTACCTGTGGGTTTACGGCGGCGATGAACGGAGCCACTTCCGACGGCTCGTGACGTACGCCTGGGGACGCCTCGCGAAGGGCGAGCTCGAGCGCAACGCGAAGCACGTGAAGAAGCCGAAAAAAGCGAAGAAAAATTGAGGTTCAGCGCGGCAAGCACACCGAATCCCACTCGATGGTGAGCGCCGATTCGCGCTTCACGGTGCGATTGGCCGACGCGCGCACCGCGGCGATTCTTCGGGGATCCGTCGAATCGAGCGCCGAGGAGAACATCTGCGCGTCGTGCGAGGCCTCGCGAAAAACCTCGCGGTACCCCTCGAGCGCATTGCGGAACGGCAGATCGGTAGGCGAAGCCGTCGGGAGCGCTAATGCGAGGTCCTGATATCGCTTGGCGATGTCGCGGTGAGCCGGCGCACTCATCGGGTTCTTCCGTCGCTCGTCGTCGATGGTGGCGAGCACGGGATTGACGATGCGCGCGACCGCACGGCACTGTCGCTCCTCTCCGAAACGCTGGCACCCTACGAGCGCCAGCGCGCCGACAACGGCTCCGGCAAAGGCCCATGCCTTCCTTTCGCTACTTCCGGACGAAATGCGTGCCGTCTTCATGGGGGGCTCGGCCGGCGCCGAGGGCACGGCCGCGTCCTTCATATCGCTCGATCCGTCCGAGGTCACGGTGGGAAACGGAGATCGTCCTCGCGTTGGCGATCGTCTTGACGGCGTGCAGCAAGCTGCGCACCGCCGGACCTTCGCCCCTGTCGTCGGCCCAGAACAAGACGCTCCTCGGCAAGCGTCTCTTGGATGCCGGAGCCGAAAAACCTCCGCACGTCGAGCTCGACCTCGCGACGCGGCGCAAAATGAAAATCGGTCCGCGGCGCGCCGACACCTCGACGCTCGCGTTCGGCAGAGGCCGACTCGGCCGTCTCACCCCCGGCGGCCTCGAGGCCATCGACACGTCACGATTCGCCGACGTCGCGCACGTCGCGATGGGCACGGTGACCGGCCTCGTGACGATGGCCGACGGGAGCTTCGTCGCGACGGGCCGCGAAGGCATTTACCGGCTCTTGCCGGCCGACGACCGCGCGCGCTCGTTCGCGCCCGCGCCGCTCACATCGGGCGCCGCGCTCCTTCCCGATCGGACGAACCCGGATCGCTTCTGGGTGCTGCCACCTGGTCTGACTTTGCTCGCGTACGACGCCGTTCCCTCTACCGACGTCGTGTCGTTGCCGACCGAATGGGTCGACCTGCCCGACTACGATCGGCGCGCGCTCGGATCGCTCCGCGACGGCGCGTTCGTCTACACGACCGACAAGGACTTGCAGCGATTCTATGGCGAGGGCGAACATCAAAAGCTGTCCATTTCGCCGGACGGCGTCTTCCGGATCCTTCCCGGTTCGCGTCCGGACACCGTCTGGGTCGCGCGGCACGACCGGACGGTCACGCTCTATCTCCTGGTCGGCGGCAAGGCGACGCGCGTGTCGCAGGTCGTGCTCGAGGAGCCCGCTTTCGAAATGGCCGCCGCGGGAAAGTACCTGGCGAGCCTCGAGCTCCGCGAGCCCGACGACGCGCCGTGGCGCTTCGTGCTCGAGGTGTTCGACGTCGGCGGCCGTCGAGCCTGTCGCGTCGAGCTTCCCGCCGACGAGTCGCTCGGCGACGATTGGCTGGCGCGCCTCACGCGAGATCGGAATCTCGCCGTTTCGGCCGATCCCGACCTCGTTGCCGTCGGGGGCCCGACGAGTCTCGAGGTCTTCGAAATCGCGACGGGCCGTCGCGCATTTTCGAACGGCGTGCCCGACGGCGGGATCGTTCAGTAAGCGCGGCGTATCGGGAACTTGGCCGATCGGGGAGCGGCCGGCGAATCTCGAAACTCGGACGTTCCCCCTCATGAAGCCTTTACGGAAGGAACCGGAGCTCGTCGCGCTCCGGAAGTTGGCAGAGGAGCTGGCCTCGGGGCGAAAGGAGCGCGTCACGAGCGCGCACCTGCTCGCCGCGATCGCGTCGCGGGAAGGCCCCGCCGCCGACTTGCTCCAGGAGCGCACGCTCACCGCCGAACGCTTGCTGCGCGCCGCGCGCGCCGCGACCGACGACGAAGCCGACCCGCTCCGTCGCGCCATCGAGCGCGCTCGCGAGATCGGCTCGCGAATGAACGCGGCCGAACCGATCGGCGTCCATCTGCTGATCGCGCTGATGAGCGAGCGAAAGTCCGCGGCGCATCGCGCCCTCGACCAATGCGGGGTCGACGTGAACCGATTGCGCGTGGCGACGATGAACGTCGGCCTCGGGCTCGTCGGTCGTCGCCGCATCGTGACGCGACACGGAGCCGAGCGGGCTGCGGTCGCGGCGTCGGCCGTGTCGCGGCGTCCGTCGGGCACGACGGTCCCGATCGTGCCCGCGTCGACTGCGCGATCGGCGGCCAAGACCGTGGTCGTCGAAGAGCCCAGGGCAGAAGCGCCCCTCGCGCTCGTCCCTCCGCCGGCGCCCGAGCGCGTGGAGCGCCCCACGCCCGTCCCGAAGAAGCGCGTCGCGCCGGCGCGGTTCATGCTCGACGCCAAACGCTTCCCGACGCTCGCGACGCTCGGCCGGAACTTGACGCTCGCGGCCGCCGCCGGCGAGCTCGACCCGGTCGTGGGGCGCGAGGCCGAAGTGGAGCAAGCTCTCGACGTGCTCGCGAAGCGTCAGGGCAATAGTCCTTGCCTCGTCGGGGCGTCCGGGGTCGGTAAAACCAGCGTCGTCCGCGCGCTCGCGCAACGCATCGCCGACGCCGAAGACGTTCTCACGCTCGACGATCGGATCATCATCGAAGTGCCGATGACCGAGCTCATTCAGGGGACACCGGTGCGCGGCGCGCTCGCGCAACGGTTCGCGGCGATCCGCAAGGAAGTGCTCGCCTCCGAGGGGCGCGTCGTCTTGTTCTTCGACGAGATCCACCAGCTCTTCACCGGGGACGCCGCCGACGAGATCACGGGCGACCTGAAGGTCGCGCTCTCGCGCGGCGAGCTCCCGTGCATCGGCGCGACGACCCGTGAGAGCTACGTGAAGACCATCGACCAAGATACGGCCCTGTCGCGGCGCTTCACCGTCGTCGAGGTGCTCGAGCCGACTCGCGAGGACGCGTACCTCGTCCTCGACGCGCTCGCGCCGGGTTTCGAGAAGCATCACGGCGTGCGGTACACCGAAGAAGCCCTGGCGCTCTCCGTCGGCTGGTCGGTTCGCTACTTGCCGGGGCGCGCGCTGCCGGACAAGGCCGTCTCGATCGTCGACCTCGCCGGGGCGCGGGCGCGACGCCGTGGCCTGCCAGAAGTGACCGCCGAAGTGGTCGCAGAGATCGTCTCCGAGGCCGCGGACGTTCCGATGGAGCGGCTCCTCGAGACCGATCGCGATCGCATGCTGCGCCTCGAAGAGCTTCTCGCGGAGCGCATCGTCGGACACGAGGCGTCGATCGGACGCATCGCGCGCATTCTCCGGAGAAACGCCGCCGGCCTCGGCTCACGCCGTCCGATCGGCACCTTCTTGCTCCTCGGCCCGACCGGCGTCGGAAAAACCGAAACCGCGAAGGCCGTCGCCGACGTTCTCTTCTTCGACGAGAACGCGATGACGCGTCTCGATCTCTCCGAGTACGCCGAAGCGCACGCGGTCGCGCGCCTCGTCGGGGCGCCGCCCGGTTACGTCGGGCACGAAGCGGGCGGCCAGCTCACCGAAGCGGTGCGAAAGCGGCCGTATCAAGTCATTCTCCTCGACGAAATCGAGAAGGCGCATCCGGACGTGCTCCAGGCATTCCTCGCCGTCTTCGACGAAGGGCGGCTCACCGACGGGCGCGGTCGCACCGTCGATTTCACGAATACCGTGCTGCTCCTCACGTCGAACATCGGCGCCGACGTCACGACCGCAACGTCGCGACGCAAAGTCGGGTTCGGCGCCGGTCCTGCCGGCGCGAACGACGGAGCCGAAGAGCGCGGGGTGGTCGCTGCCGCGCGGGCCGCTCTCCCGCCCGAGCTCTACAATCGAATCGACGAGGTTCTCGTCTTCTCGCCGCTCGGCAAAGCCGACGTGCGCGAAATCGCGAGGCGGCTCCTCGGCGGCGTCCGCGACATGCTCCTTTTGGAGCGCGGCGTGCGCGTCGACTTCTCCGAGAGCGTCGTGAACTGCCTTCTTGACGCCGGGGGGTATGACCCGACGTTGGGCGCTCGCCCCATGAAGCGCACGATCGCCCGTTTGGTCGAGGCGCCCCTCGCCGAAGCGATCCTGCGCGGCCAACTCGAGAGCGGATCGGTGGCGGAGCTCGTCGTCGTGAGCGACGGCGAGATCCAGGTGCGCATCTCGAGCGGAACCGGCTCCGTCACCGCGGCGGAATAGTCGACGGAGTCCGCGCACCTGCTTCGCGACAGCGACCCTGGCAACCATGCCATCGCCGGGGTTGCGCGTCGCGTCGCGTGTCGCGCCGAAGGGTGTCGGCGTTCGAAACGCCTGGCCGGCGTCATCGCGACGTTTGCGAATGCGCGAGCTTCGTGAGACCTTTGCGCGCATGACGAAGCTTACGGCCTCTCTCGCGACTCCGGTTTCTCTCGCGCTCGCTGCACTCCTCGCCTGTGGCTGTGGCAGCGACAGCAGCGGCGGAGGGACCAAAGCGACGACGGGTGGGGTGACTCCGCTTCCCGCGTATCCGACGACCGGCGCGCCGCTCACCGGCGCCGACAGCACGTGGACCTGGGTCGACTTCCCGAACACGTTCTGTCGCGACGGTTCGACCGCGGGCGTCTCCGTCAACATGAGCAGCACGTCGAAGAACGTGATGATCTTCCTTCAGGGCGGCGGCGCGTGTTTCGACACGTTCACGTGCGCGACGAACCCGACCGC
>Ga0265320_10001983_pt1 | contig 14441 bp, 9 predicted proteins | sample 4827metaG_FD_202087 | JGI IMG/M metagenome (GOLD analysis project Ga0265320, IMG submission 202087) | Rhizosphere microbial communities from Carex aquatilis grown in University of Washington, Seatle, WA, United States - 4-8-27 metaG | ecosystem: Host-associated > Plants > Roots > Rhizosphere >...
GCGGCGTGGGGCGCGGCGTGTTGTTCCGGCTGAAGCAGCGCTTCATATTCCGGACGGAAAAACCGGAGCGTGCTCATCACCGGATTGGGCGCGGTCTGGCCGAGGCCGCAGAGACTGGTATTCTTCACCATGTCGCAAAGTTCCTCGAGCTTCGCGAGGTCGCGGGCCGTGGCCTCCTTCGCGAGAATCTTGTCGAGCAGGTGGTGCATTTGCACGGTGCCGGTGCGGCACGGGATGCATTTGCCGCAGGATTCCTCCATGCAAAACTCCATGTAGAATTTCGCGATCTCCACCATGTTGGTCTTGTCATCCATCACCACCATGCCGCCCGAGCCCATGATCGAGCCGAGCTTGGTGAGCGATTCGTAGTCGACGGGCGTATCGAGATGCTGTGCGGGAATGCAGCCGCCGGAAGGGCCTCCGGTCTGCACCGATTTGATTGTGCCGCCGTCGGGCGCACCGCCGCCCATCTCCTCGACAATCTGCCGGAGCGGGATGCCCATCGGAACTTCGATCAGGCCGTTGTTTTTGATCTTTCCGGTCAGCGCAAAGACCTTCGTTCCCTTGCTTTTCTCGGTGCCGATGCTCGCATACCAGTCGGCGCCGCGATTGAGAATCGGGGCGATGTTGGCGAAGGTCTCGACGTTGTTGATGAGCGTGGGGCAGCCCCAGAGTCCGCTCTCGGCGGGGAATGGCGGACGCGGACGCGGCGTGCCGCGCTTGCCTTCGACGGAAGCCATGAGAGCGGTTTCCTCGCCGCAGACGAAGGCCCCGGCGCCGATGCGGATGTCGACGTTGAAGTTGAACGGTGACTCAAAGATCGCGCCGCCGAGCAGGCCGAGCTGTCGCGCCTGCTTGATCGCGCCCTGGAGGCGGCTGATCGCGAGCGGATATTCGGCGCGCACGTAAATGAAACCCTGGTCGGCGCCGACCGCGTACGCGGCGACCGCCATGCCCTCGAGCACGAGATGCGGATCGCTCTCCAGAATGCTGCGGTCCATGAAAGCGCCGGGATCGCCCTCATCGCCGTTGCAGACGACATATTTTTTTGCGCCGGCCGATTTGGCCACCGTGGCCCACTTGAGTCCGGCCGGGAAACCCGCACCGCCGCGTCCGCGCAGACCGCTGCGGGTGATCTGCTCGACGACCTCGGTCGGCTTGAGTTCGGTGAGGGCGTTGTGCAGCGCCTTGTAGCCGCCGATGGCGATATAGTCCTCGATGCGTTCCGGGTCGATGATGCCGCCGTTGGCGCGGACGACGCGCATCTGTTTCGCAAAAAAGGGATGATGCGGATCGCCGAGTTGCACTTTGCACTCGCCGCCCTTCAGCGCGCCGACAATCGCCGGGGCGTCCTCGGGCTTCACATGCTCGTAGAGCATGCTGTCGGCTTTGACGCCGTCAACGCCCACGAGAGGCCCCTGGCCGCAGAAGCCCATGCAGCCCACGCGCCGCACTTCGACGTCCGCGTCAAGCCCCTGCGATTTCACCGCGCTCTCAAGATTCTTTTTGATGACATCGGCCTGTGAGGACATGCAGCCGGCCGACATGCAGGTGCGCAGGCAGATCTTCTTGCGCGCGGCGTTATGTTTTTCCGCCAGGGTGTTGAGGTCTTCCAATTGCATGGCTCAGATCCATTCGTTGATGCGGGTGAGGGTGTCGGCAGGCGTCTGTTTCGGCGCGACTTTGCCGTCGTAGACCACCGCGGGGGCGATGCCGCACGCGCCGATGCAACGTGCGGTCAGGAGCGAGAGCTTGTTATCCGGCGTGGTTTCGCCGGCCTTGATGTGCGTGCGGTCCTCGACGGCGGCGAGAATCAGGTTGGCGCCCTTCACATAGCAGGCGGTGCCGAGGCAGACGACGCAGGTGTGCTCGCCCTGCGGTTTCAGGGTGAAGAAATGGTAGAACGTGGCGACGCCGTAGACGCGGCTCGTGGGCAGCTTGAGTTGCCAGGCGACGTAACGGAGCACGTCGTTCTCGAGATAACCGAAGAGTTCCTGGGCCTTGTGCAGCACCTCGATCAGCGCGTCCTGGCGGTGCTGGAATTTCTTGATGTGCGCCTCAAGGATCTTGTAACGCTTGTCGCCCGCGGCCAACTGCTGGAAGCGGGCGGCGGCCTTGGGTTTTTCTGGTGCGAGCACGAGAGGCATGGCGGGTTAGTTTCAGGTTGGGCGGATCAGCGGCGGTCGCCGGTCAGCCGGGGGAATTAACCCCAAACCGTCTGCAGTCTCAGCGTGGGCGACGCAGAGTTGAGCGGGAGAACCTGGCCATGGTGCGTGGAGCACGGCCAGCGATGTTGCGGCCTGGTTCATTGGAACTGCGGCCACTATGCGCCCAATCGCCCGTCCTTGCTTAGCATCGTTTGCGCAGAGTATGGCGTATATTGCTGATCCATTCCCCGCCTGTGGCGGCCGAGCAAAAAATGCGCATGGCCGGACAGGGCCTGCGCATTTTTTATCCTCGGGCCGGATGAAAGATCAGTCAGGCTGGCGGTATGCCCGATACCGGTCCCACGATTTCCGGTTTTACCACCTGCCCTGTGCCCTTGTCGCATCGGACGGAAATCACCATCGGCCACGGTGGCGGCGGCAGACTGACGCAGGATCTGATCGACCGTATTTTCCGGCCGGCATTCGCCTCGGCGGCATTGGATGTGCAGCATGACGGCGCGCTGCTGTGCATGCCCGAAAGTGGCCGGCTTGCGTTCACCACCGACTCGCATGTGGTCAGTCCGCTTTTTTTCCCTGGCGGGGATATCGGCAAGCTGGCCGTGAACGGCACGGTCAATGATCTCTGCATGTGCGGAGCCCGGCCGCTGTGGTTGAGCGTGGCTTTCATCATCGAGGAAGGGTTGGCGATGGCGACGCTGGAGAAAGTGGTCGCCTCGATGAAGGAGACCGCGCGGGCGGCGGGCGTGACGATCGTGACCGGCGACACCAAGGTCGTGGAGCGCGGGAAAGGTGACGGAATTTATGTGACCACGTCGGGAGTCGGCGTGATCGAAACTTCGCTTACTGTTTCGCCGGCCAGCATCCGGGCCGGCGATGCGGTAATCCTCAGCGGCGACGTCGGCCGGCACGGCATGGCCATCATGGCGACGCGCGCGGGCCTGTCCTTTGAGAGTGAAATCCAGAGTGACTGTGCGCCGCTGGTTTCGCCGGTGCAGGCATTGCTGAAAGCCGGTTTGGAAATTCACTGTCTGCGCGATCTCACGCGCGGTGGACTGGCGACGTCATTGGTCGAGCTGGCGGAGTCGGCGAAAGTGGCCATTGCGATCGATACCGCGAAGGTGCCGGTGTCCGAGATCGTCCGGGGAGCCTGTGAAATTCTGGGACTGGATCCGCTCTACGTGGCGAACGAAGGCCGGTTTGTTTGTATTCTGCCTGAGGCGCAGGCAAAACAGGCGTTGGAGATTCTGGAGAAGACCGTTCCGGGTGGAGGGCCGGTCATCATCGGAAAAGTTGCCCCCGGACCCGCCGGACAGGTGACGCAACGCAGTATCATCGGCTCCGAGCGGATCATCGATCGTCTCAGCGGCGAGCAGTTGCCGAGAATCTGTTGAAGCGGATTACCCTTCTCCATTAATCCTTGCGGTCTGTTGAGGCTAGGGAACAACTTCACGCGTAAACCGCTTGGCATTTCACAGGCCTGCCGGCAGTTTACGCCGAGTTACCCCTGTTTATGTCCACGAAGTTTTTCACCAACGAAGAAGGCCGTACCCTGATCGAAAAGATCGAGGGCATCTTTCAGCACAAGAAGATCCATTTTCTTGATGTGCTGGTGGGATATTTTCGTGCCTCAGGCTATTTTCGAATCAGGCCGTTCGTTCAATCCTCAGGTAAAATTCGCATTCTTGTTGGCATCAATATCGATCGTCTGGTCCAGGAAGCGTGGGACAAGGGCCTGCAATTTGGGGTCAATCCCGCTGCATCACGCACTCAGTTTCTGAACGCGCTAACCCATGATATCCAAAAATCCGCCTACGACCGTCCGGTCGAAGACGGCATGGTTGGCCTTGTTGATGATATTTCGTCCGGCAAGGTTGAGATTCGCATCCATCCTTCGCAGACCATCCACGCCAAGGTCTATATCTTCCGCGAGGAAACCAAACACGCCCACGGTTACGGTGCCGTCATCACAGGTTCGTCCAACCTCACCGATGCCGGCCTTGAGCGTAATTTCGAGTTCAACGTCGAGCTGCGCGACGACCATGACATCGATTTCGCAACGGAGACTTTCAACAAGCTGTGGGATGAAGGCGTGCCGGTCGGCCCAGAACACGTTCAAGAAATCAAGCGCCAGACCTTCCTCAACGACTCGTTCACACCGCACGAGCTTTTCATTAAGTTTCTCGCCGAATATTTCGGTGCAGCCATCCACTACGACCCCAGCGTCCTTGAAGATCTTCCCTCGGGATTCAAAAAACTTTCCTATCAGGCTGACGCGGTGAGCGACGGTTACGCGAAGCTTCATCGTCACGGCGGGTTCTTTCTCTCTGATGTCGTCGGCCTGGGCAAAACCCTTGTCGCCACTCTCATCGCCAAGCGCTTCTATTACACCAACGGCTACGTCACCAACCACCATTCTTCTTCGCTCTTCATCGTCCCGCCTGCGCTCGTCGGGAACTGGGAGGACACCATCCGGCAGATTGATCTCAAGAACACCCGGATCATCACCACCGGCAGTCTGCATAAAATCACGCATCCGGAGGACTACGACCTCATTGTGGTGGACGAGGCCCACAAGTTCCGCACCGACACCGCCGGGATGTATCAGGAGCTGCAGCGTATCTGCAAATCGCCCACCCGCCGCCGGGACGAATTGGGCCACGCTTACACCAAAAAAGTCATCCTCGTCTCCGCCACCCCGCTCAACAACCGCCCGAGCGACATCGCCAATCTCGTTTACCTTTTCCAAGACAGCAAAGACTCCACGCTGGATGAGACCGCCAACCTCCAGCGTTTTTTTGCCCCGCTCATCAAGGAATTCGACCGGCTCAAGCGCGATCCCGATCCCGTCGCTGTTCGCGAAGGCGTGCGTGCCATCTACGACCTCATTCGCACGCATGTCATCCAACCGCTCACCGTTCGCCGTACCCGTCAGGATTTGTTGGCGCACCCCGCTTACCGGGATGACTTGAATGCCCAGGGCATCGCATTCCCCGAAGTCCAGACTCCGGAGAAAATTCTCTACAAGCTGCCGCCGGTCCTCGACACCCTTTATGACCGCACCATTCGGTTGCTTGCGGACTCGGCCACCGGTCTGACTTACAACCGCTATCGGGCCATCGCATACCTCAAGCCCGAAAAGAAAGCGCGTTATCAGCAGGCCGACCGCATTTCTGCCCAGCTCGCCTTCATCATGAAGACGATGCTTGTGAAACGTCTCGACAGCAGCTTCTACGCTTTCCGCAAGTCTCTCGGGCGTTTTGCCAACGCGACCCGCCAGATGGTCGGCATGTTTGATCGCGGGAAAATCTACATCGCCCCCAATCTTCCCGTGTCTGAATACCTGGCCGACGACCGGGAAGATGAATTGATTTTGCTCATCGCCGAGGCGTCCGAGACCGATCCTTCGATCCAGATTTGTGAGCCCGCCGACTTCGATGCGGCCTTCGTCGAGGGGCTGCGCCGCGATGCGCAGATTCTGGAAAAACTCGTTTCGGAATGGGATGACATTACTGAAGACCCGAAGCTCGACGAATTTATCTCCCGGCTCAAACGCCAGCTCTTCGACAAGAAGCTCAATCCCGCCCGCAAGCTCATCGTCTTTTCCGAATCGGCCGAGACCACCGATTACCTTCTGCGTGCGTTCGCCAATGCCGGTTTCGACCGCACGCTCGCTGTTTCCAGTGCCAATCGCGCCGAGGCCCTCCCGATTGTGAAGGCCAACTTCGACGCCCGTGTCCCCGTCAAGGAACAGGAAAACCGCTACGACATCATCATCTCCACCGAAGTGCTGGCCGAGGGCATCAACCTGCATCGCGCCAACATCGTCGTTAACTACGACACCCCGTGGAATTCCACCCGCCTCATGCAGCGCATTGGTCGCGTGAATCGCATCGGCTCGCCCCACACCCAGATCCACGTCTTTAACTTTTTCCCCACCTCCCAGGTCGAGGGCGATATTGAGCTGGAAAAAAAGGCCAAGATGAAACTCCATGCCTTCCACATCGCCATGGGCGAGGACAGCCAGATTTATTCCGACGAGGAGAGTCCCGAAACCTTCGGCCTGTTCGAAAAAACCGTGAAGGAGGAAGTGGATGAACGCCTCGCCCTGCTCATGGAATTGCGCGCCTTCAAGAATGCGCAGCCCGACCGCTTCAAGCAGATCAAGAATCTCCCGCAGCGTGCCCGCACCGGTCGCGCCCAGCCCGCACTCGCCCTCTCCACTTTGGCTTTCATCCGCAGCCATCGTCGCGACGCCTTCATCCATGTCAGCACCGCGTCGGCCCACGAAGAACTCACTTTCGTTGAAGCCGCCCGCCGCTTCCGTGCCGAGCCCGCAGAAAAATCATTCCCCCTGCACGACCGGCATCATGAACAGGTTCAGGCTGCCATCGGCCTGTTTCATGACATGCTGCAAGCCGACCTCGCCCGCGACCAGAAGGTTGATCCCAAGATCGGCCCGAATGAGAAAAAGGCCCTGCAACTGCTCGCGGCGCTTCACGAGATGCCGGTTTCTTCTGAAAAGGAGCGCTCCCTCATCGCCTCCGCGCAGCACGCCATTCGCGTCGGCAAATTTCAGCAGTTGCACCGCGACCTCAACAAACTCCAGAAGGCAGTGAAGGAAACTCCAGTCGCACCCTCTCTTCTGCTCGAGCGCGTCGTGGCCATTCTCAGCAAATATCCCATCACGCCTGACCACGAACCTACGCCCCCGGCCAAACCTGCCGAGCCCGTCCCGGTCGCCAGTGCCCGCCTGCCTGAGATCATCATCTCGGAGTCGTTCGTCTGACCCCAGCATCGGCTCCGGTCCACCATGTCCCTTCCGATCAATATCCAGGAGCTCTTTACCGGCCGCGTGGTCGAGTGGGAGCGTTTGGAATTCAAGGAAGGATGGAATCCCGAGGCCGTCGTGCGCAGCCTGTGTGCCTTCGCGAATGATTTCCATAATTGGGGCGGCGGTTATCTTGTGATCGGCGTGGCCGAAAAAGACGGTCAGCCAGTCCTGCCTCCCCAGGGCATCACCGCCGGTCAGGCCGATGCCATTCAGAAAAAGCTGCTGGAGCTGGGCAACTCCGCGATTCAGCCGGCGTATCATCCACTCGCGGTGCCAGCCACCGTGGACGGCAAATTGATTTTAGTGCTGTGGGCGCCCGGCGGACAAACACGGCCCTACAAGGCCCGGCTGTCACTGGCCAAGGATGCGAAAGAATGGGCCTATTTTATCCGCAAGGGCTCGAACACGGTGCAGGCCAAGGGAGCCGACGAGCGGGAGTTGCTTTCGCTCGCGGCCACGGTGCCGTTTGATGACCGGAGCAATCACTCGGCGCGGCTGGCGGAGCTATCCCGCGACTTGATGGTGGATTTTCTGCGCCAGGTGAAAAGTGATCTGGCCAAGCCGGCCTGGACCATGTCGCTGCCCAAACTGGCTCGACAGATGAATCTCAGCGGTGGCCCGGTCGAGTCGCCGATGCCGCGCAATGTCGGGCTCCTCTTCTTCCATCCGGAGCCGCACACGTTCTTTCCCCAAACCCAGATCGATGTCGTGTGGTTTCCGCAGGGCGCAGCGGGCGACCGTTTCGAGGAAAAGGTTTTTCGTGGTCCGCTCGGGCGCATGGTCCGCGAAGCCTTGGATTACATTCGGCGAAATTATCTCAACGAAACCGTGAGCAAACACCCGGATCGCGCCGAGTCCACCCGCGTGGCCAACTTTCCCTACGCAGCCGTCGAGGAAGCGCTCGTTAATGCGGTTTATCATCGCAGCTACGAGGAGCGCGAGCCGGTGGAGGTGCGGATCAGTCCGAAGGAACTGGCGGTGCTGAGTTTTCCGGGACCGGATCGGTCCATCGCGCTGGCCGACCTGCGCCGGGGCAAGGCCGTATCGCGCCGCTATCGCAACCGGCGCATCGGCGAATTTTTAAAGGAACTCGATCTCACGGAAGGCCGCGCCACCGGCATCCCGAAAATTTTGCGGGCCATGCGCGCCAACGGCTCGCCCTCGCCTAAATTTGAAACGGATGAGGATCGCACCACTTTCCTGCTCCGCCTGCCCGTGCATCCCGCCGCACTGGCCATTCCAGTCACCGGACAAGTCACCGGACAAGTCACCGGACAAGTCACCGGACAAGTCGAGGCTTGGGTCCAGGCGACGCTGAAGGCCTGCGAGACGCCACGAACAAGTGCCGAAATCCAAAAACTCGTCGGCATCCGGCACCGGGAAACCTTCCAGCGCAATTATCTGGACCGCCTGATTGGAGATGCCCTCATCGAACGAACCATTCCCGACAAACCCAACAGCCGCCTCCAGAAATACCGCCTGACCGATGCCGGCCGCGCCTGGCTCGCCGGCCAGTCTTGATCCGTCATGGCCCGCGCCGCTTCTCTTCCCTCCATCATTCTTCCGCCATCAGTTTCCAGCCTTCTGCCTTCCTCTTAATGCCCGCCGCCGCCCCCGCAACCCTCCAGGAATCCCTTCGCCAACCCTACCAGCGTGCCACCTGGACGGGTGACCATGGCCTGCTCCGGCAGCTCTTCGCGCAGACCGTTATCTTCAACCTGCCCCATGCGGTGGAGGTCTCCGGCGATATGGCGCGCCAGGTTCTTCAACTCGGTACCATCACTTTGGCCGACGGCAAGCGGCTCGGAATTTTCGAAGTGGAACTGAAGAGCGCCACCACACAGATCGCTCGCAACCGGGTCGGCCTCCGCGAACTCCTCCGCTCTTCCATCGACGAGGCGACCATTCACGGCGCGCTCGCTTTCTATTATCATCCCAAGATCGGGGAGTATCGTTTCAGTTTCATCGCCCGACAGTCGCGAATCGAAGCCGATGGCTCCGCCACCAGTAACGAAACGCACCCGAAGCGCTACACCTACGTGCTGGGCCCGGGCGAACTCTGCCGCACACCGGCCGAGCGGCTGGGTCTGCTGGCCGCCCAGGCCGGCTCGGCTGCGCTCCCCGATCTCATTGACGCCTTTTCGGTCGAGAAACTCACGCGTGAATTCTACCAGCAGCTCCAGCACTGGTATTTCTGGGCGCTCGGCCACGTCCGCTTTCCCGAGGATGCGCCCAAGGATGCCGAGGGCCGCGACTCGCTCTCGCTGATCCGCCTCCTTACGCGCCTCATCTTCGTCTGGTTTCTCAAGGAGAAGGGCCTCGTTCCTGCCAACCTGTTCGATGCCGGCGCGCTCGAAAAACTTCTCCGCGATTTCTCGCCGGCCGGCGCCAAGGCGAAGAACTCCGTCTATTACCGCGCCGTCCTCCAAAATCTGTTCTTCGCCACCCTCAACTCCGAATCCGACCAGCGCGGCTGGGCGCGCGAGGGCCAGAACATGATGGCGCACTCGCTCTACCGCTTCCGCGACGACTTTGCCTCGGCCGCCACCGCCCTCGATCTGTTCAAAGACATTCCCTTCCTCAACGGCGGCCTCTTCGAGTGCCTCGACAAGGATCTCGGTGAGGGCGCCAAGCCCCGCTACGTCCGCATCGACGGGTTCTCCCGCCGCGAGGACAGCCAGCCCACCGTCCCCGACTTTCTTTTCTTCGGCCCCGGGCAGGACGCCGACCTCAGCGCTTTCTACGAGGAGAAAAAGCCGGGCAAGAAATCCCGCCCCGCCCGCGTGCGCGGGCTGATTTCGATTCTCCACGACTTCAAGTTCACCATCGAGGAGAACACCCCGCTCGACGAGGATGTCGCCCTCGATCCCGAGCTGCTCGGCCGCGTCTTCGAAAATCTGCTCGCCGCCTACAATCCCGAGACGCAGGTCACCGCCCGCAAGCAGACCGGTTCCTTCTACACGCCGCGCGAAATCGTGGATTATATGACCGGCCAGGCGCTCTTTTATGCGCTGCGCCAAAAAGTGAAAGAGCTGCCCGACCTCGACATCCGCCTCACCGCCGCACTGGCCCACGACAATGCGCCGAATCCCTTCAACTCTGTCGAGACCGGAAAGCTCATCGCTGCGCTCGACGATCTGAAAATCCTCGACCCCGCCTGCGGCTCCGGTGCCTTCCCGATGGGTGTGCTCCACCGGCTTGTGCATCTGCTGGGCAAACTCGACCCTGGCAACGCCCGCTGGAAAAAACGCCAGCTCGACAAGGTTGCTGAAATCACCGATCCCGAAATCCGGGAAATCTTTCGCCATGACGTCGAGGAAGCCTTCGCCAAGAACGAGCTCGGCTACGGCCGCAAGCTCTACCTCATCGAAAACTGTCTCTACGGCGTGGATATCCAGCCCATCGCCGCGCAGATCACCAAGCTCCGCTTCTTCATCTCCCTCGTCGTCGAGCAACGCGCCGATCCCGCCGCGCCCAACCGCGGCATTCGTCCGCTGCCTAATCTCGAAACGAAGATCGTCGCCGCCAACACCCTCCTCGGCATCGCCCGCCCCGGCCAGCAGATGCTCCGCAACCTCGACATCGACACCAAGGAGGCCGAACTCCGCCACGTGCGCGACGACCACTTCCTCGCCCGCACGCCGAAGAAAAAAGCAAAATGCCGCGAGGACGACGCCCGGCTGCGGAAGGAAATCGCCGCGCTTCTTAAGGAGGACGGCTGGGACAGCGACACCGCCAAAAAACTCTCCGCGTGGGATCCCTACGACCAGAACACCCACGCCGACTTCTTCGACAACGAGTGGATGTTCGGTCTCACTGATGGTTTCGATATCGTCATCGGCAATCCGCCTTACGTCAGCGCGCTCGAATTCGTTCGAATTTATGGTGCAGAGAAACGCGACCAACTGACCGCCCAGCACAAGACGGCTAAAGGGGCGTATGATGTATTTGTGCCGTTCATCGAGAAAGGTGTCTGCCTGTGTTCGGATCGCGGTGTCCTCAGTTACATCACGCCAAACAAATACTTGTCTGCGCAGTATGCCGTAGAACTGAGAGCGTGGCTTCTCGAGCATGCGAGCTTGCTCAACCTGTTGGATGTGTCCCCGCTGAATGTTTTCGAAGAAGCAGCCGTATATCCCGTTGTTTCGATTTTTCGTCGAGGAGTTCACGATTCCAGCGACGTTACAGTTCTGACTCCCCGCAGTCGTTCAATGGCGCGATTCGACACCGCAGAATTTAAAACGACCCGAGTTCCGATAGCTTGGCTACGATTGTTGCCTGAGAATATCTGGGGCTTTCTCCTGTCCCCCAATCTGGCCCTTGCTCCTCGAGTGATTGCCGCGACTAAACCGCTCTCGCGACTTGGCGAAGTTAACGCAACGACCACGGCGGCCGAGGCCGATCAATACGGCAATTTCCTTTCTTCCGTCCAGAGCCGTGGAGCACTCAAGGTTGTGAACACGGGAACCATCGAAAGATTCATTTCGCTTTGGGGTGTTGCGCCGATGACGCATCAAGGGAGCAAGCTGCTGACGCCGTGGCTATCATTGAACGGCGCTAGCGTGAACGACCGCCGTGCCGAAATGTATCGTTCACCAAAAATCATCTTCGCGAAAATGGCCAAAGAGTGTGAAGCCTTCTTGGACGCTGAGGGAGAATTCGCATCGCTAAACACAAATTGTTTTTATGCACCACGCGACGGAGTGAAATTGAAGGTCGCCTGCGGAATCTTCAATTCGCGAATGTTTATGTGCCTCTACGATCTTTTCTTCGGGGCTCTGCGAATGAGTGGTGGTTACTATCAGTTTCAGGCGCCGCAACTTCGCGTCATCCCAATGCCACGTTTGACTGGACGGCTCGCGCTTCAAGTCGAAGAACTCGTCGACCAAATCCTCGCCGCGAAGCGGGCGGACGCGAGGGCCGACACGAGCGCGTGGGAAGCGGAGATAGACCGGCACGTTTACGCCCTCTACGGGCTCACCCCCGAGGAAATCAAAATCGTCGAAGGCGGCTCCACCAATCACTGATCTGTTTGTCTTCCGATCAAAGCCTGTTTACCCATTCCCTAAACGCCAACCACCGCCTCCGTCATGGCCCCTCCCATCCAGTTTCCCGACCGGTTACCTGACCGGATCTCCCCTTGCCCGATCATTGAGGCCATTTTCGAGGCTCGTTTTGTCAGCACCGAGAGCTGGGCCACGCTGCCCGGCCTGCTCTACGGCCAGATTCGTGATCGCTACAAGGAGCAGGTCAACCTGCCGCTGCTCCAGGTGCCGGAGTCCATTCGCACTCAAGACCCGGCGCTCACCCATCTGCCGCTGCTTCAGTTCAAGGGCGAGAGATTCATCGTCCAATTGGGACCCCGGGTGGTTAGCCTGGTCACCAAACCGCGGGACTATCCGGGCTGGCCCGCGATCCGCGAGGAACTGGGCTGGCTGATTGCCCGGGTGCAAGCGGCGGGCTTCGTGCGCGAAGCCGAACGCATCGGCGTGCGCTACATCGATTTTTTCAGCGGAGATATTTTTCCCCACCTGCGGATTGGTGTGCAGGTGGATGGGCAACCGTTGAAGGACGCGCAGAACGATCTCACCACGGTGCTGCGTTTCGACCGCAGCAGTGCGCGTTTGCAGGTGACCAACGGAGCAATCGTCGGCACCTCCTCAGGCCCGCAGGTGGGCAGCGTGCTGGATGTGGACAGTTGGGTCGGGCCGGCGGATGCGGATCTGTTCGGCCAGGGCTTGGAGCGGTTCACCGACTTGCATGGGACCGCGAAACGGCTCTTTTTTGGACTGTTAAAGCCCGAGTATCTGAATCAGCTTAATCCCGTTTACTCATGATTCCCTGCCTGCCGCCACCGCCCGCTTCCGCCTACCGCCTGACCGAAGATCTGCGTGAGCCGATGGCTTTGGCCACGGTTCATCGCGTCGCCATGGACGATCTGAGCGTTGAGCAGTCGTTGCTCGCCAAACTCGGTGCCCGCGGTTGGGGGCGAATCCATTATTTCCGCAATCACTACAATCAGCCATGGGGGGAACGCCGGGGTGATCCCCTGTCGCCACGCGCCTTGGATGGACTAACCAGGTTTGTGACCGCCGCCACGTTTCCAGCCGGCAACCAACCCAGTATTTTTCTCACGGACCATGGCAGTCTGGAACTTGTTTGGGAAGATGCCCGGGGCACGGCCCGTCAGGCTGAGTTTAAGGCCGATGGCATCGAATACTTTGTCGCCGCCACCGGAGAAGAGGCGACCGTGGGTTTTGATCGGATGGCCGAAGTGATCGCGAAACTCACCAGCGCCTGATGCCCCTCAGCCCGGACGAAAACATCGTACGGGCGATCTGCTCGGATAAATGGGACGGACAGCGGCTGGCCCCCAGTCTCTTCGTGGGCGCGGGAACCTCGGTGAGCCGGCTTTCCGTGGCGTCGCTTGAAGACCACTGGGATATTTTCCGTCAGCATGTGCAGCGCCCGCCGGAGCGCCTGCTGGAGATGATTGGCGAAATCAATATCGGGCGATTGCAGGAGATTGGCCGGGCGCATGAGCCATCGGTGGAGTTAAGCGTCGAGCCCAAGCCGGAAGACTGGAACCCGGCGCATGCGGAAATCCCGCAGAAAATTTCCCGAGGTCTCGCCAACAAAATCTTGCCTGCATTGATTCGTCATCGGCCGCCCCAAATTTAGTCGGAGGCTTCGGTGATGATGCAGCGTACCGCCAGAGCCAAGAACTCGTCGATGGTCACTTCTCGCGGTCTTAAGAAAATCCTCGGCGCTCTCGCGGCAGAGTTGACCGTGTTGCCACTGATGGACGCACCGAATTCACCGGCCCTTTCTGAGGGCGCAAGCCAGTCCGGCCACTTGAATATCCCTGAGCTTTGCATTACTCAGATGGCAAACGACTACACCGAAGGTTCTTAATGCTACTGGACTCGATAACCTCACAAAAAGACGTTTCGTGACGTTATCGAGTCCTTCAATTTTCCGATGATCGCTTTGGGTGTTCCCACCTCGGTCCGCCCAGCAGCCAAGGCCGCTTGCTTGGCGGCGATGTTGCTGGGTAATGCCCATGAGACCTTGGATGAAATTCGCACCGAAGCGGCGAGTGGCGTCGTTTTATCAGGCGATGCACTCACCGGCATTTACGAGCGACTCCGCGCTCTACGCAAAACGGCACCGGAGGCTTACTACTACTGGTGTACCGCCTGTGGTTATCTCCGATGACGCGCGATGGATTGGCCCGGGAGAATCGCCGGCCTGCCGACGCCCGAAAATCAGGAGTCACTGCTTCCATTACGCATCGTGCAAGCGAATCAAGAAAAACGTTTTGAAACACTTGAATCAATTAGCGTCACAAAAACGGGTTTTGTGACGCTAATTGATTTTGGCTGCCATGATTTATCCCGACTGCTCCCAGCTTGGGCCGTAGGGGGCAACGGCTACTACCG
>Ga0265320_10001987_pt1 | contig 14431 bp, 10 predicted proteins | sample 4827metaG_FD_202087 | JGI IMG/M metagenome (GOLD analysis project Ga0265320, IMG submission 202087) | Rhizosphere microbial communities from Carex aquatilis grown in University of Washington, Seatle, WA, United States - 4-8-27 metaG | ecosystem: Host-associated > Plants > Roots > Rhizosphere >...
GTATCCCAGCTTGAAAAAATCCGGGTGTTCGACGCGCGGGTGGAACGGCCACCCCACTATGACACGTTCGCTGAATTCCACTATGCCTATCACTACGGCGACGTTCATATTCCATACCTCAAGCAAGGAGAACCGTTGAAAACCGAATGCCAGCATTTTCTGGATTGCATCAACCAGGGAACCACGCCATTGACCAGCGGAAAGCAGGGTCTCGAACTGGTCCGCATTTTGGAAGCGTCTTCCAAATCGTTGAAACGAGGCGGCGGCTCGGTCAATCTTTCCGGGCAGGAAAATGACAAGGGATGGGTGCCGCCCACTTCCAAAGCCGCCATACGCATTTCAGCCATGGGCATCGGGAAAAAGAAGACTTCCCGCCAGCCAGGCGGAAAGCTGCGGCTGAAGTTTCAGTCCCGTTCGCGCCAGGCTTCTTCAAGCCCAGCCCTATGAGTTTTCCGCAGCCGCCGCTGCAACAGATTGCTCCGGATGTCAGGTTGGGTAAAAACGTTCGCCTCCACGGGTTTGTCAACCTGTATGGTTGTGAAATTGGTGACGACGTAAAAATCGGGACCTTCGTTGAAATTCAAAGGGGGGTCAAAATCGGGAAGTGTTGCAAAATTTCGAGCCATACCTTTATTTGCGAAGGAGTGACGCTCGAAGACGGTGTCTTTGTCGGCCATAACGTCACCTTCACCAACGATCTCCATCCCCGGGCCACGAAAGGTGACGGCCAGTTGCAGACCGACGCAGACTGGAAGTGTATCCCAACACTGGTCAAACAGCGCGCTTCAATTGGTTCCGGGGCCACGCTGCTTTGTGGCATCACCATTGGGGAGGATGCGATGATCGGGGCGGGGAGCGTGGTGACGAAAGATGTGCCACCGCGCGCGATCGTGGTGGGCAACCCCGCCCGGATAGTGAAAACCCTTCCGCTGAAGGGTTGAGTCGGGGATGGCCCGGACTTCTTCGGCATGAGTCTCAAAAAAAACGAAGCACCGCCTGGAAAAATGTCTCTGGGAGACATTTATTTCATTCTGTTCCGGCATAAGTGGAAAATTCTGTTTTTTTCCGCATTCGGCATGCTGGCGTCGTTGGCATTGCTTCTTTGCAAACCGCCGTTGTACGAATCCAAGGCCGAACTGGACATTCTTTACGTGGTTCAGGGGAGATCGTTCAACCCAAACGGCGAAGATCCCAACACAACGGTGTCACCGAATGGCCCTGGTTACGGCATCATTTTGACGGAATTGAAAATTCTGCAGAGTCTCGATGTGATAATGGACGCCGTACAAACGATCGGGGCGGAAAAAATCCTCGCCAAGGTCGGGGGCGGCAACAACACCAATGCGGCGGCCGGTTTGATCGCCAAGAATTTGATCGTCGATTCCACTCCCGGCAACAGTGTCATTGACGTTACCCTGCAACACCCGGACCCGGAGATGGTGCAGTCCATTCTCAGTGAGATTATTGCCTGTTATTTCAAAAAGCACACCCAGGTCCATCTTGGAAGTGTGATGTCCAGCGATTATTCCATCCAGGAAACCAACCGGCTGTACAAGGAACTCAGCCAGACCAAGGAGGAGCTCAAGCAGGCGAAGAACACCGCGGGGGTCTTTTCGATTGATGACGCGGATAAGAGTTTCGACGAGCAGTTGTCTCGAATTCGCGCAAAATTGTTCGCGGTTGAAGAGGAGTTGGTTGAACGCAAGGAGATGTCGAAGGCCGTCTCCAATGCCACGGCTTCGGCGACTCAATCCACCAATGGAGAAACCGCGACCATTTCCCCGGACAAGGTGGATGCCTACCAGAATCTCTGCAAACGGCTGGATACACTTCGGAAAAAGGAGCAGGAACTTCTGCTTCAGTACACTGAGCAGAGCGTGCCGATCAAGGATTTGCGTGCGCAAATCGCGGGCAATGAAACCCTCAAGAAGAAACTTGAGGCGGAGGAGCCGAGATTGGCGAGTCTGGGCGTGCCGCTGGGGCAGGCGGACCATGCGACCATCAGCCTGGTGGATAATGAGGCCCAAATCGCGATGCTGGAAACCAGGAAAAAGAACCTCACTTCCCAACTCACCCAGATTCAGAGCGATGCGGCGAAGATTGACGAATCAAAGGCGACCATTGCGGAATTGGAACAACGACAACACCGGCAGGAAGCCGAACTGGAATATTTTTTGCGTAATCTGGAGCAGGCCCGCCTTGATGGCATGCTCGGGGCCGGCAAGGCGCCAAACATCGGAATCATTCAATACCCGTCGCCTGCGGGCAAACAGTGGTCAAAGAAAGTCGAAAAAAAGGCGGCCATTCTGGGTGTTGGCGGCATCGCGTTTGGACTGGCGCTGGCGCTGCTCATCGAATTGTTTTTGGACCGCTCGCTCAAACGTCCGGTGGAAATTGAAACGAAGTTGGGATTGCCCCTTTACATTTCCATCCCGGATTTCAGCAAGAACGGCTACTCACTGGCAAAAACAAGCGGCAAGACTCCTTTGCTCCTGACCGAGAGTGCCGGAAAAAACGCATCACCAACTGCCTCCCTGGTTCCTTGGGACCGGCAGCATCCATTGCGCCGCTTTTGCGACGGGTTGCGCGACCGGTTGATCGTCAACTTTGAAATCAAGAAAGTGACCCATAATCCCAAGCTGGTCGCCGTGACCAGCTGTGGCCGGGGGGCCGGCGTGACCAGTGTCGCCGCCGGACTGGCGGCATCACTCTCGGAGACTGGCGACGGGAATGTGCTGCTGGTGGACATGAACACGGAGGGCGGGGCGGCCCAACAATTTTACAAGGGGAAGCTGGGTTGTGGTGTGGACGATGTTTTGGAGACGGAAGCCAGGAAGAGCGCGTTGATTCAAAAGAACCTGTACGTGGCGGCTCAGCCGATGGAGAGCAGTGGCAAACTCCCAGGCGTTTTGCCCAAACATTTGATGGGTCTGATCCCAAAACTCAAGGCCAGTGACTACGACTATATCATTTTTGACATGCCTGCGGTGACCCAGACCAGCATGACACCCCGTTTGGCGAGACTCATGGACATGGTATTGCTGGTGATCGAATCAGAGAAAACCAATCAAGAAGTCGCCAAAAAAGTGGTTTCCTTGCTTGCCGAATCACAGGCCAATGTCACCACCGTTCTCAATAAAACACGATCCTACGTTCCGTCCAAGTTGTATCAGGAACAGCTGAATGACGTGTGATGGCCTGCGCCCGGCTTGCTTGTTTTGTGAATAGGGTATCGCCGTTGGCAGCCGTCGTGAGGATGCGCCGGGTTTGATCGGGGAGTCGCAGTCGTAGTTGCCCGCTCGGGCGGGAGGTTTTAGTGAAAGCGAAGGGAGGCTTTCTTCGGTTGAGGTTTTGGAGGAACTGTGGCTCTTATTGTTCGTCTTGATATCGACCGACCGTACGGGAAGAATCCTGTGCATCGGCACGTTCTGAGCCGGTTAAGCTCGGACTTCTATTTTCCAAAAGTCCCTGCTCTGGGATATCTCAAAGAGCTGGAAGAAATGTTGTGTCTGTTGAACGGAAAGGGTGCGCGGGCTTATGCGTTTTTTCGCCGCTGCACGCTTCCTTCGGGACCGGTAATGAAATTACTCGAACAAGGCCGTCACGAGATCGGCCTGCACCTGGAAGATTCGCGTTCCTTTGCCAGTTTTTCCAGGGAAAAGGAAACACTTGAGCGGCATATCGGCCGGCGGGTTAACGCGTTTTCCAAGCATGGTTCCGGCGGTGCCAGATATGGCTATCATCACTTTGCCCCTTACGAACCGCAGCGATATCTGGAATGGGCGCGCGAAGCTGGCATGCGTCTGTTCCTTGGAAATCTGGAAGATCCTGCTTTGACGCCAAAGCACGGTCCCGGCGGAGTCTTGAACTTTCCCGCCGCTTTCTGGCTGGAGCCACACTGGAGAGATACCATCGCATTTACCGTTGATTGGCTGATGATCAACGCCAAGGAACGGGATATCGTCATGCTGGTTCATCCTGAAAACGTGCTGGAGAATCCTGAGCTCACCGCGGCTTTCAACCGCCTGATCGGCGGACTGGAGACAAAAATCTTTTCATGAACCAACCCCCGACCCCAGCTGGCTCAATCCTGATGATCGCGTACACGAATTACCGTACCGATCCACGGGTGATTCGTGCCGCCGAAGCAGCCGTGAATGGTGGATTTGATGTTGATTTCATTGCCTTGCGCCGCGAGGGCGATCCCCTGGTGGAAATGGTCCGGGGTGTCCGCGTGCTTCATGTCAATCAGTACCGCTACCGAGGGCGCGGGCTGTTCAGTTACGTGCTGGCTTATCTGGTCTTCTTCATCCGTTGTTTTTTCAAATCGGCCATCCTGGCTTTCAGAAAGCCCTATGCGGTCGTGCACGTCAATAACATGCCCGATTTCCTGGTCTTTTCCACTTTGATTCCCAAGTTGATGGGCGCCAAAATCCTCCTGGACATCCATGACCCCATGCCGAATACGTTCGCATCCAAGTTCAAGTCGGGTGACCAGGGCTTTTTCTTCAAGCTGCTTCTGTGGCAGGAAAAATTGAGCGCCTGGTATTCTGATCGCGTCCTCACCGTGCATGATCCGGTCAAGGATCTGATCCTGGTGAAACATGGATTGGCTCCGGATTCCATCCAGGTCATCGCCAATTTTGCCGACGATGAGGTTTTCGCCCTCAATCCCAATTACAAGGCGGATGGCCGGCTGCGGTTGATTTTCCACGGCACAATCCTGGAACGTTATGGTTTGCGTACCCTGGTGCAGGCTTTGTCCCAGGTCAGGAACAAGGACAAGATGTCCGTAAAGATCATCGGGGAAGGGGACTTCAGCGACGAATTCAAAAAACTCATCGCCGCTGCGGGGCTGGAGAGTTTCGTGCATTTTGACAACCGGTTTTATCCCATGCACGACATTCCCGGGATCATTTCCGACGCCAACGTCGGCCTGGTGCCACTGGAAATATCTTCCATGACCAACTATGCCCTCCCGTTGAAGATGCTGGAATATACTTCCATGGGCTTGCCGGTCATCACCGTGAGGAATGCGGCCATTTCCTATTACTTTGGCGAGACGGACTGTTTGTATTATGAACCGGGTGACCCGGAATCGCTCCGGGCGGCGCTTGACCGGCTTGCCGAGGATCCGGAGTTGCTGATGCATTACCATCAAAAAGCGATCTCGATCCGGAATAAATTTTTCTGGAGCAATGAGAAGAGAAAATACATTTCCCTCCTGCGGGAATTGTCCAACTGCCCATTGCCCAATCCCGGCACCTTTCGCCCAGTGGCGAAGTGAGGATAGACCAGATTTCACGCCACGATTCATCCAAGGAGTTACATGGAATTCATTGATCTAAAAGAACAGTACCATCGCTATAAAACCGAGACCGACGATCGCATCCAGCGGGTGCTGGCCCACGGCCATTACATCATGGGTCCGGAAATCGCGGAATTGGAACAAGCTCTGGCAGCATATGTCGGCGTCAAACATGCCATCACGGTGTCCAGCGGCACCGACAGCCTTGAAATCGCCTTGCGCGCCCTGGGCATCGGGCCGGGTGACGAGGTGATCACGGTTCCATTTACCTGGATCAGCTCGGCCGAAGTGATTGGCCTGGTCGGGGCCCGCCCGGTGTTCGTTGATGTGGATGCGACCACGTACAATATCAACGTGGATCTCATTGAATCGGCAATCACTCCCCAGACCAAGGCGCTTCTGCCGGTGAGCTTATTCGGCCAGATGCCGGACTATGACCGCATCAACGCCATTGCCGCCAAGCATGGGATTCCGGTCATCGAAGATGGCGCTCAAAGTTTTGGGGCGACACAACGCGGACGTCGCAGTTGCGGTGTGACGGCCATTGGCAGCACCAGTTTCTTCCCCGCAAAACCGCTCGGTTGTTATGGTGACGGGGGCGCGTTGTTCACCAATGACGATGGTCTGGCCGAGAAGATGAAGGCCATTCGCACTCACGGTGGAGTCAAGCGCCACCATCACACGCTCCTGGGCATGAACGGGCGTTTCGACACTCTTCAAGCCGCCATCCTGTTGGCCAAATTGCCGCATTTTGAGTGGGAGGTAAAGGAACGCGGCCGCATTGGGGCCCGCTATTCCGCGTCTCTCAAGGAAGGCTGTGCGGTGCCGGTCGTTGCTCCTGCAAACACGCACGTTTACGCGCAGTACACCATTCGCGTCGCGGACCGCGATAAAATCGGCGAACAACTGAAAGCAGCAGGCGTTCCCACCGCCGTTTATTATCCGAAGTGCCTGCACGAGCAACCGATCTTTGGCTCGTTGGGCTACAAATGGGGGGATTTTCCGGAATCAGAAAAAGCCTCGCGCGAAGTCCTCAGCCTGCCGATGCATCCGTTTCTCAGCGAAGCAGACCAGGACAAGGTCATCGCCACGCTTCACCAAGCATTGGGGAAGACGGTGCGACCGGAAGGAGTGCTGGTATGAATCCGAAGATCGCCGTATTGGGTTGTGGCTACTGGGGCAAGAATCTGGTCCGCAATTTTCACGCGCTGAACTCGCTTGCGCTGGTATGCGACCCGGCCGAGGCAGGACGGGCCACAGCCAAACAAATCGCGCCGGGAGTTGCGGTTGCCGAAACGTTTGAAACGGCGCTGAAAAATCCGGACATCAGTGCCGTGGCGATCGCGGCCCCGGCCGCCATGCATTATTCGCTGGTGAAGGCGGCCCTCAACGCCGGCAAGGATGTGTTTGTGGAGAAACCACTCTGCCTTCAACTGAGCGAGGCGGATGAAGTTGTCCGGTTGGCGGAAGAACTCGGCCGGGTTCTGATGGTCGGTCATTTGCTTCAGTACCATCCGTGTGTGCAGGCCCTGCATTCGCTGCTGGCGCAAGGCGATCTGGGCAAGCTCCATTACATCATTTCCAACCGTCTGAACCTGGGCAAGATCCGCCGGGAGGAGAATGCCCTTTGGAGTTTCGCCCCGCATGATATTTCAGTCATCCTGTCGCTGGCCAGCGGCCAGTTGCCGGACCGGGTTCGGTGCAGCGGCGGCGAATATCTGAGCCAGGGAGTGGCTGATACCACGCTGACCACCATGCGTTTCAGCAGCGGGGTTCGCGCCCATGTTTTTGTCAGCTGGCTCAACCCATTCAAGGAACAGAAATTGACCGTGGTGGGTTCTTCCGGAATTGCCGTTTTTGATGACACCAAGCCATGGGCCGAAAAGCTGGTCATCTACCGCCAATATCTGACCTGGACAAACGGGCAAGTGCCTACACCCAATAAACTTCAAGGCGAACCCGTCGTCGTGCCGGAATCCGAGCCGCTCAGGAATGAATGCCAGCATTTTGTTGAATGCTGCACTCACCGCCGTCCGCCGCGGACGGATGGGCTTGAAGGCTTGCGCGTTTTGTCGGTGTTGCAGGCCGCCCAACGCAGTCTGGATGCGGATGGCGAATCCATCAACCCGGCGGCGACGGTTGCCTCATCCCCGTCGGGATACTTTGCGCACCCCACCGCCGTTGTGGACGAGGGAGCGGTGATCGGGACTGGAAGCAAGGTCTGGCATTTCAGTCACGTCATGAAGGGCGCCAAAATCGGGGAGCGATGCATCTTGGGCCAGAATGTCAATGTGGATGGAGGCGTAATCATAGGAAGCAACGTCAAGATTCAAAACAACGTTTCCGTCTATACGGGAACTGTGATTGAAGATGACGTGTTCCTGGGGCCATCCTGCGTCCTTACGAACGTCACCAACCCACGGTCTCAGGTCAACCGGCATTCGCTTTATGAGACCACCACCTTGAAACGCGGATGCACCATCGGCGCGAATGCGACCATCGTATGCGGAGTGACGATCGGCCGGTACGCATTCGTGGCGGCCGGTTCGGTCGTAACGAAAGATGTGCCCGACTATGGATTGGTAATGGGCAATCCGGCGCGGCAAACCGGTTGGATGAGCCGCCATGGAAACCGGTTGAGCAATCCAGACGGGGAGGGGATCCTGCGTTGCCCCGAGCACGGCCATCGTTATCAGGAAGTTCAACCGGGAGTGTTGCGGTGTCTGGATCTGGACGAGGAGCTTCCGCTTGCGAAAGAGGTGAGCCAAGGCACCAAGCCATACCGGGAATTAAAAAAATCCACTGTCAGTACTCGTTGATGCCGGTGTCAGCCACAGCCACCATGAAAGACGATGAATCCAGACATCCAAACGCAGCCGCCCCGCGTTTGATGGTTTCGATCATCATTGTCAGTTGGAATGCGCAGAACTATCTGAGGCAATGCTTGGCCTCGATTTTTTCCGAAGAACGTCACCATTCAATGGAAGTAATCGTGGTGGATAATGCTTCCTCGGATGGTTCACCCGATCTGGTCGCGCGGGATTATCCTCAAGCCCGGCTCATTCGCAACCCGGAGAACCTGGGTTTCGCCCGGGCGAACAACATTGGCATTTTGGCTGCCACCGGCAAATATGTATGCCTCATCAACTCCGACGTGAAGGTGTTGCCCGGTTGCATTGACCGCTTGATCGAGCACGCCGAGAAACACCCGGAGGTGGGCATGGCGGGTCCCCGGGTCATTGGTGGCGATGGCAAATTGCAGCGCTCGTGCCGGGGATTTCCAACGGTCTGGAACATGTTTTGCCGGGCGTTGGCCCTGGACTCACTTTTTCCCGGGGCCAGGCTGTTCACCGGTTATTCGCTGCGCCACTGGCCGCAAGATACCGGCCGCGACGTGGACATTCTCAGCGGCTGTTTTTGGCTGGCCCGGCGCCAAGCGATTGCAGACGCAGGCCTGCTCGATGAATCGTTTTTCATGTACGGTGAGGACATGGACTGGTGCAAACGCTTTTGGAAGCGTGGTTGGAAGCTGGCCTTTGTTCCCTCAGCGGAGGCAATACATTATGGCGGCGCGAGCTCGGCGAACGCGCCGGTACGATTTTATATCGAAAGGCATCGCGCTGATTTGCAGTATTGGCAAAAGCATCACTCGCGCCCTGCGGTGGCTTGCTATTTCGTGCTTACCTGTTTGCATTTGCTGTTGCGCCTGGCTGGATATTTGGTGGCGCTTTTGCTCCGTCGCTCCGCGCGCGCAACGTACCAATACAAGGTGAACCGAAGCCTGGCGGCTTTGCGATGGATGCTCTCCGCCGGCATCCGGCAACGCAAGGGTTCATCTGCCCCATCGCTTTCCGTCGTGACCAATTCCGCGGAAGTTCCAGTCGCCAACTGACCTGTCTTATGAGTCGTCGTTACATTTTGCTCACCGCCGCCAAGAACGAAGCGGCCTACATCACCCAGACCATTGAATCGGTGTTGCGTCAAACCGTCCTGCCGGTCGCGTGGTTCATCATGGACGACGGCTCGACCGACCGGACAGCGGCAATCATCGAAAGTTTTGCGGCGAAGCATCCGTTCATCCGGCTCAATTCAGCTAATTCGCGCGAGGGACGCAACTTTGGCTCTCAATACAAGGCACTTAAAGCGGCTTATGAACTGGCTGGTTCTTTGGATTTCGATTTTGCGGGGGTGCAGGACGCCGACATCGCCCCCGAACGCGCGGATTATTACGAGACGATTTTGGGCGAATTTGAACGGAATCCCCGGCTGGGGATCGCCGGCGGCTTGATTTACGAACGGCTCAACGGCGTGTGGAAATACCGGCCTAGCAATTCGGATGACTCCGTCGCCGGCGGGATTCAAATGTTCCGCCGGAAATGTTTCGAGCAGATTGGCGGCTACCAGCCGCTATATGTCGGGGGATCGGATTCCCTGGCATTACTGGACGCGAAAATCCTCGGCTGGGAAATCCGGACCCGGCCGGACCACAAGGTTCTGCATTATCGTCCCACCTCGACGGCAGGTGGAAAATGGCGCGGACTCTTTCGCTCCGGTCTGGAAGACGCTTCTTTTGGGAACCATCCGATTTTTGAATTGTTCAAGTGTGCCCGGCGGCTGACGAATCGGCCCTTTGTGCTCGGTAGCACCGTCCGTCTTTGCGGGTATCTTTGGTGGAAACTGTCCGGGCGGGCGGCCGTGATTCCTGCCGAGAAGGTCGCCTTTTTGCGGAAGGAACAAATGGCCAAGTTGCGCCAACGGGCATGGCCTTTGACTCCGGACCGGCCGGCAGCTTGAAGTTTCTGATCCGAAAACGCAGACAAATTAACGATGCAACAGCAAGTCGAGGCCACTTCAAACGTCAGCCCAATGGCTCTCATTGGGTTGCTGGTGGCCGTGTATTTGATTTGGTCGTTACCCCGGCGTTTTGCGGTATGCCCGATTTTGGCCATGGTCTGCCTGATGCCGTTGGGACAGGAGTTGGTGGTGTTGGGGCTGCATTTTTACCTGTTCCGCATCCTGCTGCTCGTCGGAATGTTGCGCGTCTTTCTCAAACACGAGGCGAGGCAGGTGATCCTGACGCGCGCGGACAAAATTTTTATCTGGTGGATAATCGTCTCAATTGTCTTTGGGACCCTGGTGAAACCGACAATGCAGTTATTCGTCAACCGTTTGGGAGACGCGTACAACGCCTTCGGGTGTTATTTTCTCATGCGTTGCTTGCTGGTTGACTTTGAGGATCTCGTGACGAGTGTGCGCACCCTGGCCTGGCTGACTCTGCCGGTGGCCACATTGATGCTGGTGGAGAAGCAAACCGGGCACAACTATTTCTCGGTTTTTGGCGGCGTCCCGGAGATTACAATCATCCGGGGCGAACACTTGCGCTGCCAGGGTGCGTTTCGGCATCCGATTCTGGCGGGTACCTTTGGGGCCACCCAGATTCCGTTCTTCATCGCGCTATGGTTTTATCGCCCCCAGTCCCGCCTGATCGCTTTGGCGGCGGTGATCAGTTCCACGGTGATCGTCATAGCTGCGTCTTCCAGCGGGGCCTTGATGGCGATGCTGGCCAGCATGGGTGGAATGGCGTTGTGGAAATGGAAGGCCTATATGCGGTTCGTTCGCCGGGGGGCGGTCGCGGCCATTCTCATCATGGCCATGGTAATGAACGCACCAGTCTGGTATTTATTCGACCGGCTAAGCAGCATCACCGGCGGCACGGGTTGGTTCCGTTCATATTTGATTGATCAGACGATCTCTCACTTCAACGAGTGGTGGTTGTTCGGAACCACTTACACCGCTCACTGGGCGCCCTCGGGAGAGGTCACTCCCGCCGACCCGAACATGATGGACATCACGAACCACTACATTGCCCAGGGTGTTTCAGGCGGACTGCTAAAGTTGGTTCTTTTCCTGGCCATCATCGTTGTCTCTTTCAAAACCATCGGCCGATGGTTTAAATCCGAAAACACGCAATTCACCGGCGGAATTCTGGTTTGGGCCACCGGCGTCAGTTTGTTCTCGCACTGCCTGTCCTTCGTATCGACGACCTATTTCGACCAGATCGTGGTGGTTTGGTACTGGCTGTTGGCAATGATTGCCAGCATCCCGGCGTGGACAAGCGAGGCAGTTGTTTCGGATCCGCTGATATGCACGGTGGAGAGCGTCGCAAAGGAAAACCTTGCCGTTTGCGGAATATAATCATTCGTGCATTTTTTGACGGGGTGTATGATTTCCAGTCCGGTATGCAAGAACATCTGACAAATTATTTTTCACTTTCGTCCAGTATTTGGAATACAATGCCGTGGGCATCGTTAATGCTGGGTACACAATCGTGAAGATGTACATGTCGTTTTTTTATCGGGCTCCACTGTGCTTGCGGATTCAAAATTTGGCGGTTGCCGGTTTCTTGTTTTTCGTCCTGGTTTCTGCAAACGCTGCAACCTGGTATGTGGACAACACCGCCGCCGGCGCGAACAATGGGACATCATGGGCCAACGCCTGGACAGCTTTGAGTTCGGCTTCCGGCTCTTCGGTCGTCGCCGGAGACACGGTTTATATCAGTGGCGGTCCTTCCGGTTCGTCGCGGACGTATTCGGGGAGCTGGTCGCCGAAGTCGGGCAGTTCCAGCGGACGAATAACCTATCAAATAGGTCAGGATGCGAGTCACAACGGAACGGCAACCTTTTCGGGAGGCGCAATGTGGCCGAGCAGCACTCCGTCTTACTGCACCATCAGCGGTGATGCCGGTGATGGGGCAAGGCATTTTTCGGTGAGTGGCGAAACGCAGATAACGGGTGGCGGCAGCTTCAACAATCTGAGAATCGGTTACGTCAATTTCGGAACGGTTAACAATCCCGGCGCCAACCAGGCTTTGATCTACTTGGGAACCGGAAACAATTTGGAGATTGACCATAATTTTGCCTACCTTACCGGGGCGGTGGACGCAGGATTCCATGTGGATGCTTTTACCGGAAACGGTTATGACCAAAACCAGATTCACGACAATATATTATACACGCCCACAACGTCGGGCAACCCATCCATCGGTGCTGACGGTTTTGTAATGAGTGGAAGTGGCGCATCTGGTGGATTCACTATCTCGAATAACGTGATTATCTCCTATCGTGTCTCAAATTATGCCCTGGGACAACACTCGGACGGCTGGCAAACTTCTGGAGGCTCATATATCAAGATCGTCAACAACTTGATTTTGGGATTTGGAGATATCAGCATTTATGGCGGGTGCTGGGGGAACGCGGTCAGTGGTGGCAACCACTGCTTCAACAATGTGCGCTATCTGAACAACATCGTGGACAGCATCGATAATACTCCAGCAGGTGCCATCAACGTTGCTGCCGATCAAGCGGCGGGGTCTTATTTCACGAACATTTGGATATTCAACAATATCGCCCGATCCGGCCCCACCGCTTCGGCTCAGCCAATACAGTGGGCCAGTGGTGATCGCAGCGGCACGTGGACAGGAAATGCGTGCTCGAACAACATCTGCATCTGTCCCAGCGGCACAGCCGGCGTCAGGTACGATTATAGTATCCCCAATGGAAACAACGTGAAGTTCACGGATGCTCAATGTACGTCTCTGTTTGTGTCCTATGTTGCGTCCGGGACCAACAACAACTTCCACCTGACAGCCTCAGCGTCATCGCTCATCGGCCAGGGTGCCAACTTGTACTCAGCCTTCACTTATGACAAAGAGGATCATTCCCGTCCGTCTTCCGGGGCATGGGACATCGGACCGTACGCGTATGGCAGTAGTGGTGGTGGCGGCAACACCAACCCGGTCGTTCTCGTGTCCCCGGCCAGCCTTGATTTTGGTACTGTGTTGACCGGCCTTGGCACCAACCTGACGCTGACCGTGCAAAATACTGGCGGCGGCACGTTAACTGGTTCGGCCAGTGTGACGGCACCGTTCCAGATCATCTCCGGAGGAACTTACAATCTGGGCAGCAATCAAACCCAAACGGTTACCGTCAAGTTCAATCCCACGGCAGCGGGCACCTATAACCAGGCCATCAATTTTACCGGCGGCAATGGGACCAGTGCAAACCTGACAGGCGTGGCTTATGCCGTGTTGCCGGGCCTGTCGTTTGATGCCGACGCCGGCGTTATCCTGGCTCCGTTTACGGTGACCGCGTCCGGGCTCGTGCCCTCCGGCAGTTACGTATCGCAAGCCAGCACAACCGGCCTGGCTGGCAGTGGAGAAGCAGTTTATGCTTTCAACATTACCTCGGCGGGAAGCTATGCGATTTCCGCCCTGGTGAATGCGCCCAACAGCGCGGCCAATTCGTTTTACGTCAACATTGATGGGCAACCGACCGATCCGACAATGATTTGGGATCCTCCCGTAACCAGCGGATTCACCAATCTGGTTGTTTCCTGGCGCGGGACCGGCACGGACACGAACAATCAATTTGCGCCAATCGTTTTCAATCTTTCGGCCGGCACCCATCAACTGATTGTGCGCGGCAGAGAAGGGGGTGGGCAGTTGGCAAGCATGAGCCTCATCCCGTACGCCGTTCCCCCCGCTCCGACAGGTTTGCACGTGCTCAGCCCATAACGTCCACGTCGTCTCTTAACCCAAAAGCTCTGCGATAAAGCATGGCGTCCATGTTGTATTCGCACCCCTACAGGCCCGACTGCGGGCAGACATGAAACCAGACAACAAACCATCGGTAGCTGTGGTAATTCCCATCGGCCCGGGAAAGGAAACGGCCCTGGATACGCTGCAAAGCGTGGAGTTTTACTGTCCCGAGCCGCATGTTGTGTTTGTGGTTGACGACCAGACCAAGGACGGAACCTATGAGGCTATAATGGATGCCAAACGGCCGCATTGGCATATTTTCCGGAATAAACAATCGCAGGGAATCCAAAGACTGGTTCACAGTCTGTGCTTTGCTTTTGAACGGGTGGTCGCCCGTACCGAATGCAAGTTGATTCTTCGATTGGATCAGGATGCGCTCATCATCAAGCCGGGACTCTTTCCGGAGGCGCTGGCCTACATGCAGAACAATCCTGCAGTGGGTCTGTTTGGCGTGTATGAAGTCGATTATAACCGTGAACGCAGCTTCAAATCCCACCGTGAGCTTTTCGACCGGGAAATGGCATGGT
>Ga0265320_10001989_pt1 | contig 14424 bp, 9 predicted proteins | sample 4827metaG_FD_202087 | JGI IMG/M metagenome (GOLD analysis project Ga0265320, IMG submission 202087) | Rhizosphere microbial communities from Carex aquatilis grown in University of Washington, Seatle, WA, United States - 4-8-27 metaG | ecosystem: Host-associated > Plants > Roots > Rhizosphere >...
CAATTCCACAAACTCCGGCAGAGCGAAGCCCGCCTGTTTGATGCCACTCAGCCAGGCCACTGCCGGCCGCCGCTCCAGAAGCACGATGTCATCCTGGTGACACAAAAACTGTGGCAGGTTCGCGAGGTCGCGCGCGAGTTGCGCCTGATGTTTCGCGGGATTGAATGCCCGGCCCCGGGCAATGCGGGCCTCGGCAAACGGATTGAAAACAAAAACATTCGGCGTGCGGCCTTTGGACTGCGAATAGACGTCCAGCTCGGTGATGAAGGCGTCGTCCAGGCCCGCCGCGCGCCGGCCCTCGACGTTCAGCGTGATACCTTTGGCCCGCTGCGGCGACAGCGGGAATTTCAGCTGCCGGCAAAACGCCTCCCAGTCGCTCTCGTCCGGATTTTTCCAGCGGCGGAACCACTTCAGGCCGTAGGCGACGTGGCCAATTTCATCGCGATATATTTTTTCGAGCAGCTTTGCCGTGGTGTCATCACCCACCGTGGCGAACCCGCGGGCGAAATGCCGGGCGAAATCCAGGTTGGCCTGTTCAAACGTCAGGCACAGGCTGGCCACGTAGTCCATCGGGTTCTCCATCCCGGACACGGAACGCCAGAAGTAGCCGCTGACGGGCAGTTCACCGAAGTGGATTCCGCATTCCTGCATGCGCCGGAGATAGAGCCGGGTGTGTTCCTGCTCATCCTTGAGCGTTTGCAGCACGCCTTTGCGGAATGCGGCGGGTGCCTCGGGAAAACGCAGCAGCACCAGCGCCATCAACTCGGTGGCCAGCAGTTCGTGATTGGCAAAAAAGTGGAGCAGGCGGCCGCGCTCGCGTTCCCGCTCCAGGTGGCGCGTGCCGGGAAATTCGCCGCGCGCCGTGCCTGTCGGCTTGAAGCGCAATTCCGCCGGCCGGCCGGGCTGGTCGGGGGCGGCGAGCGGCAGACCGGGCTGGTGGTCGGTGATGCCCGGCGGGCACCGGAGTTTTTCCTCCAATGTCGTCGCGAACAAAACCCGTTCGGCAAAATCACGCAGTTCCATTCAACTGCCGGACGGCTTACCAGTTCGCGGGTCCGGAGGCGAGTCTGCGATTATTCTTTGCGGTCATCGGGCGACGGCAGGACCGGTTTTTTTATCGCGGCCACCGGTTGATGGATGAGGTGTTGTTTCAAGCCGGCGTAGAGGGACTGGGCCAGGCCGGACTTCGCAAAGCCGACCGTTTTCGCGCCCCGGATGCCAAAAAACTTTTCCAGGTCCGCCGCGGTATAATGCTGCACGACCGGATAATGAGCGAAATCCGCGAGGACTTCTGCGCGGCTGCTCGCCGCAATGTCCTCGGTGATCAGCACGAAATGCAACCGGCCCTTGCTATGCCGCAACGTGTCCCGGCCGACGATCAGGATGCGCGTTTTCAGGACGAACGGGAACAGCCGCTCAACCGGCTTGGCCGGCTCGGGAGCTGGCCGGATTGACCGCGAGACATCGGCACTCCCAGGTTCGGTGCTCATGCCACCTTCACCCGGAGTTTGCGGCCTTTGACGTTGGAACGGTTCAATTTGGCGATGATGGCGTTCGCGTGTTCGGAGGCGACGTCCACAAACAGGTGTCGTTCGCGGATGTCCACGGTGCCGACGGTTTTCCCGGGCAGGCCGGTTTCGCCGGCGATGGTGTTGACGATGTCAATCGGTACCACCCCGGACTCCTCGCCCAGGTTCATCCACAGGCGCGTCTGGTTGGCGGCCGTGGCCCGGCTGGCTTTGGGTTTGGCGAGCCAGGGCTCCTTTCGTTCCGGGCGCGGCGACCGAATCGGCTTTTCACGTGGCGGCACGGGCGCAACTTCCGGTGCGGATGCGGATGGGATGGGGTTTTGCGCGACTTCGATCTCTGCTGGCGGCGGCAGCACCGCTTTTGCCGGGGCAACCGGGGCAACGGTTGGACGGGCCGGTTTTGCCGGGATATGAACTTTGCCGGTTGCCGCCCGCTCAGCCGGCCGCGGCCGCTCGTCATAGCGCCGTGGAGTCCGCTCTGCCTGACGTGGAGCGCGCTCCTCGCGCTGTTCCGGGAAGCGCGGCCGCTCTTCCGCGTGCGGCGTCTTGGGCGTCGGAGCAGCATCACCGACCTGCAACTGATGCAGTAACGCCGAGGCGATGTCCGTGGAGGTGAAACCTTCCTCCAGCAGGATCTCGACGAGCTGGTCCTGCTTTTTGAATTCGCCGCTTTTGAGCGTGACGCGCAGTTTGTCGAGAAAAACATTCGCCCGGGCCTCGTGGACTTCGTTCACCGTGGGCACCCGCCCGCGCTGGATCCGCATGTTCGTGTAGCGCTCGATGTTGCGGATTTGAAAGACCTCGCGTCCGGACGCGAACGAGATCGCGCGGCCGTGGCGCCCCTTGCGGCCCGTGCGCCCGATGCGATGAACGTAATCCTCGCCGTCGTAGGGCAGGTCGTAGTTGAACACCACCTCCACGTCATCCACGTCGATGCCGCGGGCGGCGACGTCGGTGGCCACGAGAAATTCCAGGCCGGACTTGCGGAATTTGTTCATCACGCGGTCGCGTTGCATCTGGTTCATGTCACCGTGCAGGCGGTCGGCGGAATAACCCTGCGCGTTCAGGTGGTCCACCAGGTCGTCCACCATGCGCTTGGTATTGCAGAAAATGATGCCGAGCTTGAGGTCGTGGATGTCAATCAGCCGGGTGAGCAACTCGATTTTGTAACGGCGGTCCACCTCGTAATAAACCTGTTCGACGGTCGGTACGGTCTTCGCCGTCTGCTCGATGCGCACCTGCTGCGGGTCGCGCGCGTATTTCTCGATCAATTGCTGGATCGGGCGGGGGATGGTGGCCGAGAAAAAAACCGTCTGCCTTTCCTTGGGCGTGGCCTGGAGAATGAGCTCGATGTCGTCGCGAAAGCCCATGTTGAGCATCACGTCCACCTCGTCGAGAATGACCATCTTCACCGTTTCGAGCCGCAAGGTGCCGCGTCGCATGTGGTCCATCACGCGGCCCGGTGTGCCGATGACGATTTGCGCGCCCTGCTTGAGCCCCCAGAACTGGCGCTCGTAGGATTGGCCGCCGTAAATCGGCAACGCGGTGATGCCGTTCTTGAAGAGCGCAAGCTTGTGGACCTCCTCCGACACCTGCACGGCCAGTTCGCGGGTCGGGCACAGGATGAGCACCTGCACTGCGCGCAGCTTGGGGTCGGTCTTCTCGATGGCGGGAATGGCGAATGCAGCGGTCTTGCCGGACCCGGTCTGGGACTGGCCCACCACGTCCTTGCCCTCCATCAGGACCGGGATGGCGGCGGCCTGGATCGGCGCGGCCTGTTCAAAGCCCAGTTTATCGATGGCTTTCAGCAGTTCGCCGGAAAGGCCCAGCTCGGAAAATAATTTTGGTGTCATTCAGTAATATCTGGTCAACCACGACCAGCCTAGCAGGATGACGGGCGCAGCGAGAGCTAAATCTGGCAGATTGAGGACTGTGGATTTGATTGGGCGGATCTTGTTTTTTTGGCCGACTGAGAAGGTGAGTCCCGCAGGGACATTTTGAAAATAGCCCGGCGTTTAAACGCCGGGGTCTGACGGCACCCCGGCTCAAAAACTGAAACGTGCCTGATTTGCTTCCCGCCAAAACCCCAGACTTGTTACCGCCTGAATTGTTGCTATCGTTGCCGTCTTTGTGAGCATTGCCAAAGAAATTCAGAAGCGGCGCACGTTTGCCATCATCTCGCATCCGGACGCAGGCAAGACCACGCTCACGGAGAAGCTGCTGCTCTACGGCGGCGCGGTGCAGCTCGCCGGCTCGGTCACCGCCCGCAAAAACCAGCGCGCCACGACGTCCGACTGGATGGAACTGGAAAAAAAGCGCGGTATTTCCATCAGTTCCACCGTGCTCCAGTTCGATTACAACGGCTACCGCCTCAACCTGCTCGACACGCCGGGGCACAAGGATTTTTCCGAGGACACCTATCGCGTGCTTACCGCCGTGGATTCGGTGGTGATGGTGATTGATTCGGCCAAAGGCATCGAGCCTCAGACGCGGAAGCTGTTCGAGGTCTGCCGCCAGCGCGGGGTGCCGATCTTCACCTTCATGAACAAATGCGACCGGCCGATGAAGGATCCGCTCGCCTTGCTCGATGAGCTGGAACGCGTGCTCGGCATCGGCGCCTTCCCGGTGAACTGGCCCATCGGCAACGGCTTCGAGTTCCAGGGCGTCTATGACCGGCAGACGAAGCTGATGCACCTGTTCGAACGCACTGTGGGCGGCCAATATCGCGCGCCCGTGGAGGTCGGCGGACTCGATGATCCAGCGGTCCGCGGCCGGCTCGATGACGAGACCTTTCGCCGCACCGTGGAAGAGCTGGAAATGCTCGAACACGCCGGGCACGACTGGGATGACGCCGCCGTGCTCACGGAAAAAACCACGCCGGTGTTCTTCGGCAGCGCCAGCAACAATTTCGGCGTCCAGCTGTTGCTCGACGGTTTCCTGAAGCATTCGCCTGCGCCGAAATCGCGGGTCATGGGCGGTATCGAGATTGCCCCGGAAAATCCGGCGTTCTCCGGTTTTATCTTCAAAATCCAGGCGAACATGGACCCGAAACATCGCGATCGCATCGCGTTTGTCCGGGTTTGTTCCGGCAAATTCGAGCGCGATATGACGGTGCATCATTCGCGTTCCGAGAAGAAAGTGCGCCTCTCGAGCTCGCATAAACTATTCGGCAACGAACGCGAAACCGTGAATGAGGCGTATCCCGGCGACGTCATCGGCCTCGTCGGCCACGACAGCTTTGGCATCGGCGACACGCTGACGACCGATCCAAAAATTCTCTACAAGGAAATCCCGCGTTTCACGCCGGAAGCCTTCAGTTACCTGCACAATCCGAACACGGCCAAGTTTAAACAATTTCGCCAGGGCCTGGAGCAATTGATGCAAGAAGGCGTTATCCAGGCGTTATACCTGCGCAATTCCTCGGTGAAAACGCCGCTGCTCGCCGCGGTCGGCCCGCTGCAGTTCGAGGTGGTGCAGTTCCGTCTGGAAAGCGAGTACGGTGCAGTGTCACGCCTCGAAGCCGCGCCGTGGACGGTCGTTCGCTGGCTGCCGGTGGACATGAAGGAAGAAGATCTTGACGCCCTGTCGTTGCCGACCGGTTCACGTATCGCCTATGACGTCGGCAAAAATCCCGTCGTGTTGTTCCAAAACGAGTGGTCGGCGGATTATTTTATCAAGACCAACGAGCGCGTGCCTCTGTCCGCATCGCCCGCGCAGACGGCGAAGGATTCGTGAACCGTTACATCGTTCAATCGTTGAATCGTGAATCGTCACAACAAAGAACTGGTGCGCGGCGCAACGATGTAACGTTTTAACAATCCAACGATTTAACGTCCCACCATGTCCACCATCCTCACCGCCACTGAAATCAGCGTGTCCTACGGCGACCGCACGGTGCTCGACGCCGCGACGCTCGCCATTGACGAGGGCGACCGCATCGGGCTGGTCGGGCGCAACGGTTGCGGCAAGACGACCTTTCTCCGCATCCTCGCCGGGCTGCAAGCGCCGGATTCCGGCGACGTTACCCGGCGGCGCGAACTGGTCGTCAGCTACCTGCCGCAGGATTTCATGCTCAACCCGGCGAAGGACGTGCTCGGAAACATCCGCGACGGCGCACAGCCGGTGCTCGATTTGATTGCGGAATTTGAATCGCTGCCGCATGACTCGAAACGCCACGAGGAGCTGGAACATCGCATTGCCGCGCTGGAAGGCTGGACGCTGGACCGGCGCATCGAGACCGCCATGTCGCACCTCAACTGTCCCGCCGCCGACCGGCGCATCGAGACGCTTTCCGGCGGCGAGAAACGGCGTGTGGCGATGTGCCGCGCCCTCGTCTCGGACCCTGACCTGCTGATTCTCGACGAGCCGACGAACCACCTGGACCCGGAATCCATCGAGTGGGTGGCGGAATTCCTCGACGAGTTCCACGGTTCATTCCTGGTCGTTACGCACGACCGCTATTTCCTCGACCGGGTGGCAAAACGAATGGTGGAGCTTTCCGATGGCCGGTTTTTCTCGCACGCCGGCAATTACACCGATTACCTGCTGGACAAGGCCGAGCGCCAGGCGGCCGACGCCACCATCGAGCACAAGCGCCAGATGTTCCTGAAAAAGGAACTGGCCTGGGTGCGGCAGGGACCGCGCGCGCAGCGCAGCAAACAGAAAAACCGGTTTGAGCGCTACTACGAAACCGCCGCGCAGGACGGGCCGGTGATCGAAGAGGACGTGGAGCTTTGCATTCCGCCGCCGCCGCAACTGGGCAATCGCGTGGTCGAGCTGAGCAATCTTGGCATGGACTTGGGCGGGCGCACGTTGTTTCGCGGGTTCAATTTCACGTTCGAGAACGGCCAGCGCATCGGCGTGGCCGGTCGGAACGGCCTGGGCAAAACCACGTTGCTCAAGATCATTATCGGCCAGCTCGCGCCCACGGAGGGCACGGTGAAGACCGGCCAGCTTACGAAGTTCAACTACGTGGACCAGGGCCGGATTCAATTGCGCGAGGAGCGTACGGCGCTGGAGGAGGTCAGCGACGGCACGGAATTCGTGATCTTCGGCGACGGCAAAATTTCGGTGCGTTCGTATCTCAAACGGTTCCTGTTTGCCGACGATCGCATCACGACGCTGGTGAAACACCTGAGCGGCGGCGAACGCAGCCGGCTGCTGCTCGCGAGGATTCTGAAAAACGGCGGCAACTTCCTCATCCTCGACGAACCGACGAACGATCTCGACCTGCCGACGTTGCGGGTATTGGAGGAGGCATTGATCGCGTTTCCCGGCGCCGTGTTGGTGGTGAGCCACGACCGTTATTTCCTGAACCGCGTCTGCACCGACGTGCTGGCGTTCGAGGGCGACGGCAAAATCCATCACAGCGTCGGCGACTACGATTATTACCTGGAAAAGAAGCAAAAGCAGATCGTAGCGGCGTCTCGGCAGAGCGCCGCCATTGTTTCCTTGAACAAGTCTTCCGCACTCTCACGAGATGCGGCTACGAAGGCGACGAAGACAACGCAAACGGCCAAACCCCGCAAACTTTCTTTCAAGGAAACGCGCGAGCTGGAAGGCATGGAGGCGCAAATCCACGCTGTGGACGCGGAAATCGTCCGCATTGAAGGTCTGTTCGCCTCGCCGGACTTCCACCGCACGCACGCCACGCAAACCGCTCAGCTCACCGCCGACCTTGCCGCGGCGAAGGAAAATCTCGCGAAGCTCTACGCCCGCTGGGAGGAATTGGAGACAATCAAGGCCGCGGCAGAACAGCCATAGCTGCGTCTCATGGGCGCGCGGCCGTTACCTCCGCAGTGAATTCTTTTTCAACCATGCGCCGAATTCTGTCTCGGACATTTCTCCGGCGGCGAGCGCTAGCGTGCGCACGGCGGCTTCGGCCTCGGTCGCTTGAAAGCGGTAACCGTTCAGCTCCAGAAAAATGGCCGCCACGATAAAACCAGCCCGCTTATTCCCGTCAATGAACGGATGATTTTTTACCAAGCCAAAACCATAACTGGCGGCGAGATCAAAAATCGTCGGCTTGCCGTAGGCGAAAAGATTTTCGGGCTTGGCCAGGGCCGAGTCGAGCAGTCCTTCATCGCGGATGCCCGCCGTGCCGCCGAACTCCACCAGCGATTGCTCGTGCAGCGCGAGCACCGTCTCGCGCCGGACCCAGACCGGCCTTTTCATTTCGCCAATTCGCGGAGCGTGTTGCGGTAGCGGCGCATGACATCCTGGACCGCTTCCATCTGCCGGGATACTTCGGGATTGGCGGTCATGCGCACGCTGCCGTCCGTGGCGTCGGTCAGACAAAGCGTGTCACCCTCGCCCACCTTGAGATGCGCGAGTGCTTGTTTGGGTAAAACCAGGCCGACCGAGTTGCCGACCTTGCGCAATTTTAATTCCAGAACCATGAGACCAATGTAACCACAAATGTTATAACGTCAAGTGCGCGACATGTTTTTGGTCGGTTCTTCATGCAGCCCAATGGGATGCCGTCATTCAGCCCAAAATAGTCGCTTCCCTCCAACCTTGGGCTGAATGATGAAATCCCTTTGGGATTTAGAATCGCGGACACCAAATTTGCTTCCAGTCTGTTCATCTGCCTTTTCAACCCTGTTCAGGCTGGACAGAGTGAGTGGCCTGTGCCGGCCACGTTATATGATCTGATTCCGCGGGAGGAGAAGCCCGGCAAGGATGTCTTTGGAAAGCTTCATCCTGTCTCTGTAAGTGGCTTTCGTTAAATTTGTAACGACATATTATTCCCTCGTTCGGCAGAAAGTGTGAACACTTCACACTTTTATCTTGACGACCGGGTTTGAATGTGCGACAAAGTCACACATGCGTGCGGCGTCTTTGAATCAGAACGAGCTGGAGGCATTGAGAATCCTGTGGGAGGGGGGCGAACTGAAGCCTGCCGATATCCAGAGCCGTTTTTCCTGGCCCATTGAAAACGCCACCTTGCGTTCGGTGCTCGTCAACCTGGTGGACAAAGGACACATCGTCCGGAAGCTTCATGGCAAAGCATTTTTCTACGGCGCGTGCGCCAAAAAGACGACGTTGCTCCAAAACATGCTCCAGACGATGGCGCGGGTCTTTGCCGGAGGTTCGAGCCGGGAACTGGTTGCCCAGCTGGTGGAGACCGGGGACATCAAACCCGAGGACCTGGAACTGATCCGCCGCACCACTGCTGAAATCACCTCGCGAAAAGCAAAAAGGAAATAACCATGAAACTGCTGCTTGATTTCTCACAATCGCCGGTTTTTGAGGTCCTCTGGAGATGGACCATCCTGCTTGCGCTGGGCTGGACGGCGCATGGGCTGCTTCGCTCCCGGGACGCCCGGTGGCGGCTGATCCTCTGGCGCGGTATTTTCTGTTTTGGGCTGGCCCTGCCGCTTACTCCGTTTCTCCCGCTGCCGGTGTTTCAGATCCCGGTTCATGGCTTTGCCTCGATCGCGCCGGCAACAGCGAGTTTGGCTGCGCCGAGCCTGGCGGAAGGCAGTATTCCACCGGTGACGACCCAGCTTGTTACGCCTCTGGTCGCAGAGGCGGCAAGGGACGGCGTGATGAATGATGGGGTTCACCGTGCAGCGACCAGCCTTCTTTCGGCGATTTCTTTGAAGGGCATGCTGATCACCATCTGGGCCGCAGGCGCCCTTTGCGGAGCGGTTCGCCTGGTGCGCTTTATGATTCAACTCTCCAACTTGAAGCGATCGGCGATCCTGGCTGCTCCAGCCATCCAGGAGCTGGCCGGGAAGATTTTGCAGCGATTGCGGATTCGGCGCCTGGCTCAAGTGCTGGTTTCGGATTCGGCTGCTTCGCCGTTTGTTTTCGGAGTTACCCGTCCCGCCATCATGCTGCCCGGGAGATTGGCGCAAAGCCTGTCTTCCGAGGAAATCGCGGCGATATTGGGACATGAAATTGCCCATCTGCGCAGGCACGATTTGTTCTGGTGTGCCGGTTGGCGGTGGATGAAGGCGCTTTTTTGGTTCCACCCCCTGGTTTGGAAAGTTCCCGAGGCCCACAGCCTGGCGTGCGAGGAGGAAGCCGACCGCGTGGCGTCCGCTCACATGGAAAATCGCGCCTCCTATGCGCGCCTGTTGGCCCAGCTCAGTCTTCGCGTGCTGGCCCTTCCAGAAGTGGAAACCCAACTCACCGCCAACGGCACGGCGCAGATCACTCAACGTCTGCGCCGCCTGGGAAAAGAACTGGGAATCTGGAAACCAACGCATTCCCTGGCCGCGTTTGGGCTGGTATTGGCGATGGTCCTGATTTCAGCGGGATGCGACGTGAACGGGGGAAAGGACAACCGGGAAGTGAAGCAATTGAAGGCGCAGGTGGCGGCTTTGGAAAAGAGAATCAGCGAAATGGAGAACTCATTGCCACCGGCGGAAAGGCAACGTGCCTATCGTAAGAAATTCGACCAGCGTCGCGAAATGGACCAACAGAAATATACCCCGGAGCAATTGGCGAAAGCGGAAGAGCTGATGGCGACGGCGGACCGCCAGTTTGGTTCTGCGGCGTGCATTGAGACTTTGAAACAAATGGTAGAGAAGTTTCCCAACGCAAACCGGGCCGGGTGCGCGCTGCTCTATTGGGCGCAAAGCACAACCGGGCCGGAAGCCGAGAGCTATTTCACGGATTGTATTCAAAAATACGATGATTGCTACTATGGCGACGGAGTCCGGGTTGGAGCCTACGCGCGGTTCCTGCTGGCCGAGAATTACCAAAGCAAGGGCGAAAGGGAAAAGGCGGAGGCGTTGTACAAGGAAATCAAGGATAACTATTCAGATGCCATCGACCACAATGGCCAATTGCTGATCAATATCATACCGACGAAATCTCAAGCGGAGCAGCAGGCAAGGCAACGTGCCTACCGTGAAAAATTCAACCAACGCCGTGCTCTGGACCAAAAGAAATACACCGGCGAGCAATTGGCGGAAGCGGAGAACATGTACGCGGCGGCGGAGCGCAAGTTGAGATCGCCGGAGTTCATTGAGAGCGTGAATCAAATGTTACAGAAATTCCCCGGTGCAAACCGAACCGGGTGCGCACTCCTCGAGTTAGCGCAAACCACCACCGGACCGGAATCCGAGAAATATTTCAAAGACTGCATTGAGAAATACAACGATTGTTATTTTGGCGACGGAGTTCAGGTTGGAGCCTTTGCGCGGTTTTGGTTGGCTAATTACTATAGCAACACCGGGGAGAATGAGAAAGCGGAGGCGTTGCGCAAGGAAATCAAGGATAACTATTCAGATGCCATCGACCACTACGGTCAATTATTGATCAATCTCATACAATAGAATGTAACCTCAAATTGCGCATCTGCCTTTTCAACAATCCATCGCCTGCGTAGAGTGGATGGCCTGTGCCGGCCACGTTATATGATTTGATTCCGCGGGAGGAGAAGCCCGGCAATGATATCTTGCTGGGACGCTTTCTGGATTACGTGGAAGGACGGCGCCTCCAACTTTATCCCGCCCAGGAATCGGCCATCCTGGAGTTGTTCGAGGAGAAGAACGTCGTCCTGAACACGCCCACCGGGTCGGGCAAATCGCTCGTGGCCACCGCGCTGCATTTCCAGGCCATCGCCCGTGGCCGACGCTCCATTTACACCTGCCCGATCAAGGCGCTCGTGAATGAAAAATTCATGGCCCTCTGCCGCGAGTTCGGGCCGGACAACGTCGGCCTGAGCACCGGCGACGCCTCGGTCAATCGCGACGCGCCCATTCTCTGCTGCACCGCCGAAATTCTCGCCAACATCGCTCTGCGCGAAGGCGCGGCGGCCAATGTGCAGGAGGTCGTCATGGACGAATTCCATTATTACGCCGATCGGGAGCGTGGCGTGGCATGGCAGGTACCCCTGTTGACGCTGCCGCAGACGCGGTTCCTCCTGATGTCTGCGACGCTGGGCGACACGACGTTTTTCGAGGAGGAACTCACGCGGCTCAACGGGCGGCCGACGGTTGGCGTTTCATCCACGGACCGGCCGGTGCCGCTGGAACAGGCGTATTCGGAGTTGCCGCTGGCCAAGACGCTGGAAAGCCTCGCCGCCGACGGCAAAGCGCCGGTGTATGTGGTCCATTTCACGCAATTGGAGGCCGCGCAGAGTGCACAGGATTTCACGAGCATCAACGTCTGCACCCGCGAGGAGAAGGCCGCGCTGGCCGCCGCAATCGAAGGATTCAAGTTCAGCAGTCCGTACGGGCCCGACATCAAAAAGTGGCTGCGGCACGGCATCGGTTTGCATCATGCCGGTTTGCTGCCGAAGTATCGCGTGCTGATCGAGCAGCTCGCGCAGAAGGGTTTGTTGAAAGTCATCTGTGGCACGGACACGCTCGGCGTGGGCATCAACGTGCCGATTCGCACCGTGCTGTTCACGCGGTTGTGCAAGTATGACGGCCAAAAGACCGGCATCCTGAGCGCGCGCGATTTTCACCAGATTGCCGGCCGGGCCGGGCGCAAGGGATTCGACGATCGGGGCTGGGTGGTGGTGCAGGCGCCGGAGCACGTGATCGAAAACCTGAAACTCGCGGAAAAATCGGCGCGCGACGGCAAGAAAACCGTGAAGCGCCAGCCGCCGGAGAAGAATTTCGTCAACTGGGACAAGAACACCTTCTTGCGCCTGATTGCCGCGCCGCCGGAACGCCTGACTTCGCGATTCCAGGTGACGCACGGGATGCTGCTGAATGTGCTGAGCCGGAACGGCGACGGATGCAAGGCGATGCAGCAGCTCATTGCGCGTTGTCACGAAACGCCGAGGCAAAAACAAGCGCACATCAAGCGCGCCTGGCAACTGTTCCGCTCGCTGCTGGACCGGAAGATTGTGGAATTTATCGAACCTGGTAGGGCCGAGCTGCCGCTCGGCCAGGATGCGCAGCAGCGCGTCCCTACCACTCGTAAACTGCGCGTCAACATCGAGTTGCAGGAGGATTTCTCGATGGATCAGGCGTTGTCGCTGTATCTGCTCGACACCATTCCGCTGGTGGACCCGCAGCAGCCGGATTATGCGCTCATCCTGCTGACCCTCGTGGAATCCATTCTCGAAGACCCCGACATCATCCTGCGCAAACAGCTCGACCGGGTGAAGGACGAGAAGATGGCGCAGATGAAGATGGAAGGAATCGAGTACGACCAGCGGATGGAAGAACTGGAAAAGCTCGAGTATCCGAAGCCGAACCAGGAATTCATTTATTCAACGTTCAACGCCTTTGCCGACCGGCATCCGTGGGTGGGCCAGGAAAACATCCGGCCGAAATCCATCGCGCGAGAGATGTTCGAGTCGTTCCGCTCGTTTTCCGATTACATCCGCGACTACGAACTGCAGCGCGCCGAAGGCGTCCTGCTCCGGCATTTGAACCGGGTTTACAAGGTCCTCGCTCAGAACGTTCCCGATGCCGCCAAGAACGATCAGATCCGTGAGATGGAGATTTATCTGGCCTCGATGATCCGGCAGGTGGATTCGAGCCTGCTCGACGAATGGGAGAAGATGCGCGACCCGAATTTCCTGCGCGCCGAGACGAAGGAGGTGCGTCCGCCGGGCGCCGAGGAAGCCGCCCAGGACATCACGCGTGACACCAAAGCCTTCACGGCGGCGATTCGGAACCGCATTTTTGTTTTCCTGCGCGGGCTGGTGATTGCCGACTGCGAAGCGGCCATAGCCAATCTCAATTCACCGGCGGATGCCGGGGGTCAGCCCTGGACGGCCGAGCGATTACGCGCGGCGCTGGAAGCCTACGAAGTTGAACACGAGCGTATCTGCCTCGATCCGAACGCACGGAACCTGCGGCACACGCATGTTGTTCCCTCCGAAGACAAGAAGAGCTGGCGTGTCCAGCAGATGCTGGTTGACCCGGAGGAAGCCAACGACTGGGTGGCGGAATTTGAGGTGGATCTGGTCCAGTCCCGCACTCTAGGAGAGCCATTCATACAACTGCGGCGGATTGGCAGCCTGGTTTAAGCGGTTTGATCCCGAAAAAACGGCGGTATCCAGCTAAACGTTTGAATTTGCATGTTGTTTGATTCAGGCTTGGACTGCATGCAGCAACCAGAAGACGGCCCATCCCCGGAACCGGCCATGGGGCAAAATTCCCGTCGGGATAAATCCCCGGAGCAATGCGAGGCGACGGTGAATGGCCGCCGGGCAGGGCTCCGTGCGTTTCGATGGGGCTGGACGGCGTTCATGGTGGTGGCGACCTCGGTTCCTTACCTGCTGAACTGGCTCTCCACGCCGGCGGGTTATCATTACACCTGGATTGTGCCGCCGTATTTCGAAGATTCGCTGGCCTACCAGAGCTGGTCGCAACAGGCCGCTCACGGAAGCCTGTTGTTCCAGATAAAATACACGGCATTGCCGCAATCGCCCTTCCTGTTTCATCCGTTTTTTCTCGTCTGCGGCTGGCTCAGTGCGTTGTTTGCCTGCGACATCGGCGTCGTTCATTGGGTCATGAAGGCGGTAGGCGTCGGATTCTTTCTGGCCGCCTTCTTCCGGTATGTCGACTACCTGGGACTGAACCGGTTTCAATCCATCGCCGCCTCGATCCTCGTGGGGATTTCCTCGGGGATGGGCTGGTTTCTTTATTTCCTGGGTTGTGCGGACCAATTGCCCTTTGTTCCCGCCGACCTGCAGGTGGTGGACATGAACACCTATTGGTCACTCTTGTGGAACCCCCTGTTCCCGTATTCGCTGGCGCTGATGCTGCTCACCGTCCATGGATTGGACCGGGGGACGCGTGAGGCGCGAAAATCCGATTTCTGGTTCAGCGGCCTGATGACGGGGGGCCTGGCTTTGATCCATCCGTACTCGCAACCGCTGTTGTTCGTTTTCGCGGTGGTCATTACGACGGTGCGGCGAAGGGCGGACGCGCCGGGATATTTGTGCCGGTATTTTTCCGCCGTGCTGCCTTTT
>Ga0265320_10001990_pt1 | contig 14422 bp, 8 predicted proteins | sample 4827metaG_FD_202087 | JGI IMG/M metagenome (GOLD analysis project Ga0265320, IMG submission 202087) | Rhizosphere microbial communities from Carex aquatilis grown in University of Washington, Seatle, WA, United States - 4-8-27 metaG | ecosystem: Host-associated > Plants > Roots > Rhizosphere >...
CGCGCTCATAACGGCGCCACCCCGGCCGAAGTCTACAACGCTCCTACTTCCCTCGTCCTCCGTGCTTGATCCTACGCTCGAACTCAATCAAGGGAGGGGAGGGACTTCGTCCCTCCCCTCGGACCCCTCCCTCAATATTCATTCTTATTTTCTCCGATCCCCTGCCTAACCGATGGGGTCCCTCTCATTTGTCAGAAAGCGCAACCTCCTCAAAAAGCGGAAGATGCGATTCTGACGGCCGCCCATCACCGGGCTCTCCACCATTAAGTGGGCTCTCCACCATGAAGTGGGGACAGGGATCGTAGACGGACGAGGTTATGGGTTATCCGCATTGGGCGATGGTTTTTCTAAGTGTCGCCCTAGTGTCCCCTTTTTACCTCTGTGCGGGCCCTAAGAGTGAAGTACCATTAAGGGGACCGACGGTCCCGCCCGCTTAACGCTGAGGACTCTACCCAATACACCCGTGTCTCTATCCAAGTACGCTCCATCCGCGAGAATCGATGTCCTAAGAAAAAACGGAAACCAGACAGACGATGAATGCGAGCGATGGCAGGGTGAAGTCGGACGGGACGACCACGCTGCCGCCAGATGAGCGGCCGCGTGTCGGGAAGACCTACTGCCCCGCTGGTGGCGTCGCTGGAGTCACTGGCTGGGGTACCGGCGTCACCGGTGGCGTCCCTGGCTGCGGTACCGGATTCACCGGCGTCCCCGGCGTCCCTGGCTGCGGTACCGGATTCACCGGCGTCCCCGGCGTCCCTGGCTGCGGTACCGGATTCACCGGCGTCCCCGGCGTCCCTGGCTGCGGTACCGGATTCACCGGCGTCCCCGGCGTCCCTGGCTGCGGTACCGGATTCACCGGCGTCCCCGGCTGGGGGGGTACCGGCTTCACCGGCGGCATCACTGGTGGCATAGCTGCCGCGACGTTGCGATCAGTCTCAGATGAGGCGAATAACGCGATAGGGCCAGCGACAAGAACAAGCAGCACCGACAAGTTTTTAATCTTCATAAGTTTAGGATACAGCTTACGCTGCTTGTGTCTCTGCTGCTATGGGGTGAACAATGTATGTAGAATGTACAATCCATCGGCGTCTAATCTAACAGACGATCATTGACGCATTGAGACGCCGAACCTCCGGCTCGAGCTGGCGCAGTTCCAACAGGCGCAGCTCGAGAAGCATATTAGTGGTAAGATTTCCTGGCAACGTGATGTTACCACAGCGACCGAGAGTGCCATCCTAGTTGATGTCAACTGTGGTTCAACCTCGCGCAGAAAGTGAACACCCCATGGTCCTTATGCGATCTTCGGTTCAAACTGGCACCCTATGCAAAAAGAACAATCAGTCGACGTGAAATCGGGGACCCAGGATAAAATCGAAGGCAATGCGAAAACTATCGCGGGCAAGATCAAGGAAGAGGCCGGCAAGGCAGTCGGAAACTCCCGACTGGAAGCCAAAGGCGATTGCGATCAGATTGAAGGTAATGCCCAGAAGAAGGTTGGTGAGATAAAGAAGGTGTTCGGTAAGTAAACGAGTTCGATTTACTTTAAGACGCGATTTGCCGAAGGGAACATATCGGCGGCGTGTTCAACTATTATAGAAATCATGAACAACGAGGTGGTCCCCAACTGTTAGACAAAGGACCGCTGGTTTTTGGTTATAGAGAAGGATGCCGGATGGATGCCTTGGCCGATGCCGAGGACAGAGGCGACGAAGCCTGCCGCAGGCATTTTCCCAGGTGATCTGAATGGCCTTCCGAGGTAATTGACGCCGACTTTTCTCAGCGTAGTGTTTGTCGAGCAACTATACCGAAGCGGCAGGCGCCTTCGACGGAGTTCGGTTAACGACTGCGCATGTCGTTGGAATCTGATCAAAGTGAAAAGGCAAAGTCGTGAGCTGGAACAATGGGTAAAAGTGACTTCCAGCAGCGATCTCCCGCTGGGTATTTCGTCAGCGAACAGCGAGAAAACGCTCGCAGAACGGCGACGGCACCGAAATCGGATCGCCCGTGCTAGTGAGCCGGCCGGTCGAGGCGTCGACGCGAAAGACGACGGCGTTGTTGCTGTCCTCGTTCGTGACAACGATCCAGCGGGCGCTCGGATCGATGGCGAAATTCCTCGGCTTCCTTCCCCCGCTGGGAACGTGTTCCACCAGCGAGAGCCGGCCCGTGCCGGGATCGATCGCAAAGACGGCGAGACTGTCGTGGCCGCGATTCGAGCCGTAAAGAAATTTCCCGTTGGGATGTATCTCAAGTTCGGCGCACATGCTGACGCCTCTGAAATCGGCGGGCAGCGTCGAGACCGTCTGAAACCGCGAGAGCATTCCCCGCGATGAATCCCACGTGAATCCGATGATCGTGCTGGCGATTTCGTTGATGAGGTAAACCCAGCGGCCGTTCGGATGAAAGCGCACGTGCCGAGGGCCCGAGCCGGGCCCGATCGCGGCGAAAGGCGGATCGTTGGGTGTGAGTGTTCCCGTTTCTTCGTCGAAGCGGTAGACGTAGAGCCGGTCGTTGCCGAGGTCGGGAACGAGCGCGAAGCAGTTCGATGGATCGAGGACGATCGCATGGGCGTAGGCGTGCGTCTGGCGCTGCGGGCTCACGCTTCGCCCGGTGTGCTGGTCGAAGGCGGTCCAGTCGCCGATCGACCCGTCGGACCGAAGTGCGAACGCGGCAACGCTGCCGCCGTCGTAGTTGGCGACGAGCGCGAAGCGGCCGGTGTGGTCGAGCGTGATGAAACTCGTGTCGCCGCCGCCCGCGAGCACGCGATTCAGCAGCGTGAGCCGGCCGGTATGCGGTTCGACCGCGTAGGCAGAGAGACCGCCGGGCGTGCCGGAGTTGCACGTGTAAAGCCGACGGCCGTCCAGTGAGAGCACGAAGAAGGCGGGCTCCTTCGCCTCGAGCAGGAACTCTGGTTTCGTGAGCACGCCGGCGTCTGGGTCGAAATGCGCGAGCGAAAAACCGACGCCGGGGCCGGAGCTGTGCGAACCAAAATAAACCAGCGTATCGGCAGCGAAGACGGACTGGGTCTGCGCGAACGCGAACAAAATGAGCGTTGGGAGACGCGGCGAATTCATGACGGCGGAATGGATGAGCCTCAGAAAAACACCTTCCACACGACGTCATCGCCGGTGTTCGTGGTCGTGTCGACCTTGAGTAGCGTGCCGTCAGTAGAAATCGTCGCAGTCAGCCCGCCCGACAACTCCACGCGCTTGGCACAGAAGCCCGCAGGAACGTAAATGCGCAGCTCATAAGGATCGCCGGCGACTGCGCGCGAAACGCCGTGCAGCACGTGCACGCCGGCGTCATAAGCGAGATCCTTGAGATCGACGGCCATTTGCCGGATGTGCCGGCTCGTCGAAATCAGCACCGGATGGTCCTGCGCCTCCACGACGCTGTAAATGTCGCAGTCGTAGGGTCTTAGGGCGCGCGGCGTGAACGTGCCTTTGAACGGGCCGACGAGCTGCCGGCTCCAGAATTCATAAGCTACATATTCCTTGTTGGGGTCGAGCCGGAGGTCCCTCGCGGCGTCGAGCGAGGTGGCGAAGTCGGATTTGCCGCGGCCGGTCTGGCCCAGGTCGGTGAAATTGAAGATCGCGACCACATTCCAACTGCCCCACCGCCTGGCGATCGGCATGTTCCAAACCTGCGCCGGCTTCCGGTCGAACAGATCCACGGGATACGCGGTGTCCATCGTCGGTGGGCTGACGCGTTTCAGGAGTTCGATCCGGTCCGCCGGGTAAGGCACGTCGAACGCCTCCGAGACGAAGAGCGTGCTGCCCGCGATCGCGTGGAAACAGGCGTCGACCTTGGCCTGCGCGGCCGTGAACTGCGAATCCTTTCCGGAATTGTATTTGTAGATGTGAAAACCGTCGCCGTCGTTCCAGAACACGCGGCCGTTATAGAAAAACCGGTTCGTGCAGCCGAAGACCGATTCGGCGAAGAGGCCGTTGAACTCGATGTTGGCGAGTTGAGGGAAAAGGTTCTCGTAGCCGTGGTCGGCGTCTTCAGAAACCCGGCAAATATCGACAAGGCCGTAGGAGTGGTCGACGGGCTGCATGTTCGAGCGGATGACCATGCGCGGGGCCTTCATGTCGATGACCTCGCGCCACGGCGCGCCGGCGGCGTGGTAGGTTTCAAGTGCGCTGCGGAACGGATCGAACTGGCCCGGCCATTTGTCCCACCAATCCGAGAAATCCATCTCGACGCGGCCGGTCTGCTGCTCGTGGCCGACGACCCACGCGAAGGCGCGCTCGCGCTCGAGCCGGATAGTGAGCGGGTTCGAGAAATCGATGACTCGCTCGCCTTCGTATTTCGGCGTGTGGATAGGGAGGAAACATTCCGCCGGATACTTGACACGCGAGGGACGTCCCTGTGTGGCGCCGCCGGAGCCATACAGGCCCCAACTTCCGCTCGGCGCGGGCCCGCCGAGGCCCCAATAGAACGCGTCGAGGCCGTATTCCTTAAAGAAGGCGGCGGCCTTCGCGGTGGAGCCACCGGACATCCAACCATGGAAACGGCTGTAGTCGTTGGCGACCCATTCGCGGTCGTCGAGATTGATCGGTCGGCGCTGTTTTAGACGGATGTCGTGCGCGATCGCGATCAGGTCGGCCTGGTGCTCCATCGCGCGGACTGCGTCGTGGTTGAAATCAATCAGGAGTTCTTCGCCGGGGAACTCTTCGCCGGCTGGAATCGTGATCTTGTAGCTGCAGTATCCGCGCAGCTGCATCCGGTCGGGAGTCTTTCCTGTCCAGCCTGCGGCGATCTCGAAACGCGAGGCGCCCTTCCTCGTCGTCACATGACCGACCAGCAGGCTGTTGCCCGTTTCCATATCGCGCACGACGTGGTTAACCTCGTAGCGAAGCGGCATGATCAAATGGATTACCGGCCAAAGCTCGTAGTAATCGCGGTTTCGCGAGTGGGTGCCGAGGTCCGTCCATCGATCTTCGGTTCCGCCGAGCCGGGCATCGCCGGAAACGAACACATCCATGTCGCCGAGCTCAACCGCATGGCCAGTGGAGTTCGCGCGGCCTAGGCTCACAAGAAGATCGGTGCCGGTCCTGCTGACTGCGATCGCGTAATCGAAGTCAAGCTGGCCGGCTTTCTCTCCGTGCAACGTAACCGTGGTGAATTCGCCGAGCCTGTTAATATCGTGCTCGTCGATGGAGCTCGTCACCGTCCAACCGGATGGATCGTCGCCAGGCAGAAAATGAACGTCGTTCAACTGCATCGGTGTGCCCTTGACGCTCGCGGACCAACGACACGCATTGGGATCCACAAAAACCGAGAGTTTTTCGGTGTCGATGTGAAGGAGCGGAACCGACGCGAGCGCAACCGGACTCAGCACGACGGCAAACGATACCAGGCCGAGGAGATGCGGCGTATTCATGGTAGGGCGGCGGTAGCTGCGGGAAGGCCCGCGGCTGTGACCGAGAGGTGAGCGGCGCCCATCGCCGAGGTGCGTTGCACGGTCGCGAGGAGCCGGCCGTGGTAGGAGTTGCGCGTGTCCGTCTTAAAGATTCCGCTGTAGTCGAGGTCTCCCGAATCCAGGCCGATGAGACGGCCGGCGCCATCGACCTTCACGGTCACTGCGGCGTTCGCATCGGTGACGGTAAGGCCGGTGGCATCAACGAGCGTGATTTCAAATAGTGCGACGTCGCTGGCGATCGGCACGGTAAGCGGCGTGAGCTGCACGCGGACGGCCGCGCCGGCGGTGCGGAGTTCCGACGCGGCGACCTTCTGGCCACCGCGATAAGCGACGGAGGAGAGGACGCCGGGCGCGAAGGGGACACTCCAATCACTCGCGTAAAGATCGTGCGAGACGGGATGGCGGCCGAGAGAATGATCGTTGAGGAATAGCTCGACCTCATCGCAATTCGTGACGGCGCGGACCGTGAGCTGAGCCCCGGCGGTCCAGTTCCATTTGAGCAGCGCGGGCTCCGGGCGCGTGGGACGGTCGGGCTTCTCGCCGGTGAGGACGACGAGTTGGACGACGGGATCGTCGCGCCAGTAGGCGGCGCGGCGGAAGAACTCGGACTTTTTTCCGCCCGCGATATCGAGAAAGCCGGAGCCGGAGCCGCGGCGCGGGAAGGCGTGTGATTCGCCGAGGTAGTCGATGCCGGTCCAGATGAACTCGCCGATTACGTAGTCGTGGTCACGCACGCCAAGCCAGTTGTGGACCTGGTTGCTTGTCTCGGTTCCGAACATGAGCCGGCGCGGGAAGCGTTCGCGCTCGGGCGCATAGGTGCGCTCCTTGTAGATGCGGTCGATGTAATTGTAGCCCATGATATCGAGCTGGTCCATGAAACCGTTGCGGGACGAGACGAACGACTGGTCGCAGGCGGAGGTAGCAAGGCGTGTGGGATCCTCTTCGTGACATATGGCGACGAGTCTTTTCGCCATCTTCCAGCCGTCGTCGTCGAACTGGTTGGGTATTTCGTTGCCGATGCTGTAGAAAACGACGCTCGGGTGGTTGCGATCGCGCCGAAGCATGGCGCGCAGGTCGGCTTCGTACCACTGGTCGAAGTAGAGGTGGTAGCCGTATCTCGCCTTGCCGCGCGGATTTTCGGTGGGGTTGTGCGTCCAGTCGCGGTTCCATTCGTCGAAGGCTTCATCAAAAACGTATAGGCCGAGGCGGTCGCAAAGATCGTAGAACTCCGGCGCAAATGGATGGTGGCTCGGGCGAATGGCGTTGCAGCCCATCTCCTTCAACTGGGCAAGACGCCAGGCCCAGACCGCGAGCGGAACGGCGTTTCCGAACGAGCCGGCGTCCTGATGGACGCAGATGCCCTTGAGCTTCGTCGGCTGGCCGTTGACGAGCAGGCCGCGATCGGGGTCGAACGTGAGCTGGCGGATGCCGAAAGGGGTGGACGTTTCGTCGAGCGTGCGGCCGTCGAGGGAAAGCGTGCAGCGCAGCTGATAAAGCACCGGCGTGTGCTCGGACCAAAGCCGGGGCTTCGGCACGGTGAGCCACTGCGTGGCGTGCTGAACGGCTTGCTGGCTGACGAGGGTGACCTTCGACTCGGTGCCGGTGACTTCAGTGCCGTCGGGGGCAAGTACCGTGCTGCGCAGAACGAGTTCGCGTTTCACAGGCTTCACCTGCCATGCGTCCTTCAGCCACGTTTGACGTTCCTCTTCCGTGAAAAAATGGGCGTCGATGATTGCGTCGCATTCAACGACCGCTTGTTCGGGAGAGATCTGCGGCGTCGAGACGCGAAGGCCTCCGTCGAGATGAAAGTGGGTGTAACCCGTAACGATCAGCCGGACATGGCGGTAGATTCCCGCGCCGGCATACCAGCGCAGGGCCGGCTCAGCGGAGTCGTCGACGCGGACTGAGAGGACGTTGGCTGTACCATCGGTCTTCAAAGAGTCGGTGAGATCGTAGCGGAAGCCGATGAAGCCATACGGCCGGCGTCCAAGGAGTTCGCCATTGATCCAGACCTCGCTGTTCATATAGACCCCGTCGAATTCAACGATGACCTTCCGGCCAGCGGTCCCGGGCGGAAGCGTGAAACTCTTCCTATACCAGCCGATGCCGTGCTGAAAGAATCCAGTTTCCTTTTCGCCGTCGGGCGGCGGTGTGAACGGACCCTCGACGCTCCAGTCGTGCGGCACGTCGAGCGTTCGCCAGCTCGAATCGTCGAACGCAGGCGTCTTGGCGGCCGCTTCATCGCCGAGGTGGAAGCGCCAGCCGAAGTCGAAGGGAATGATCTCCCGCAGTGCAGGTGCCGGTTCAGCGGCGGGTGAAATGGCCGCCAGGGCGAGAGAAAGAAAGGCTCCAAGGGCGAGCCGACGATATAGGAAGATGAACGGGGCGCCGTAAGACATAACGGAAATAACGGGACGGGGACTTGGTAATGAGGCAAAGACCCATGTTTGACTCGGTCTGGGCACAGTTGATTCAGAGATTGGCTGGTCTTTTTTCAAGTTCTACGTTGAGGACGTTGCGAAACCCGAGCGGACGCGCCGTCGTCCCATCCGCGAAAGCCGGCGCGCGCCCGATTCGGGGTCACGCAATGGAGGCTATGATAGTAGTGCTGATGATTGTATTCGCCTCTATGTTTGCGGCAGCACAGCGGCCTCAGGATCAGCCGCAAATCCAGATTAGTGGAGTCGTCCAGCCGCGCATAGAAATCGTCAAACAATCGGCATTGAAACAGCCATTTCCCGGGGATAAGTCATTGATAATGAATAAAGCCCTTAGGTTCGATCCCAGCCCGGGCAGCCATTTCACTTCGGAATACAAAAAGATTTCTCGAGAACCCAAACATTGGATGAGAGTGACTTAGGAATCTAGATCGCCGAAGTATCACCCACCTTTTGTGTCCAATACCCAATTGAGTCCCAATGCTCAGCCGGGATGGAACCACAAGGTACGCCCTTCACCTCGAAACATGATGTTGCCGAACTGCTAGTCTTTCGACTCCGGCGCTTGAATTTGATCATTTGCGGGGATAAACCTGCTCGAACCCCTTATGCCGCAAATACTCCGCGGGATTGCACTCGCATTGCTCCTCGGCACGCCGGCATTTGCTGCGATCGCCCCCGTACCCGTTCGCGTTGAAAATGGTTGGGTTGAGGGCGCCCAAGATGGGGAGTTGGCCGTTTACCTTGGCATTCCCTTTGCGGCCCCTCCGGTGGGCCCGCTGCGCTGGCGCCCGCCGGAACCTGCCGCCGACTGGACCGGGGTGCGGCCGGCTAAGGAATACGCCTCGACCCCCATTCAGAAGCTGGAAGCCTGGGAGGGGCCTCTGCACATCAGCGAAGACTGTCTCTATTTGAATGTCTGGAGCCCGGCAAAATCGCCAAACGAAGGGCTTCCTGTGATGGTCTGGATCTACGGCGGCGGATTCTCGGGCGGTTCCACTGCAATCGGCCAATACCATGGCGAGCCCCTGGCCCGCCGAGGCGTAGTTGTGGTGAGCATCGGCTACCGGGTCGGAGCGCTTGGCTTTCTGGCACTGCCTGAACTCAGCTCCGAGTCCCCCCATCACGTCTCCGGCAATTACGGCCTGCTTGACCAGATCGCAGGCCTGCGCTGGGTGCAGCGCAACATCGCCGCTTTCGGCGGCGATCCCCGCAAGGTGACGATCTTCGGCGAGTCCGCCGGAGGAATCGCAGTCAATCTCCTTGCCGCCTCGCCCCTGGCTCACGGGCTCTTTCAAGGCGCCATCTCCGAGAGCGGTGGGTCCCTGGGCCCCACTCGTACCCCGCCCTCCTTCGGCGAGAACATGCAGCTTCTATCCGCCGCCGAACAGGATGGCCTGGGCTTTGAGCGCGGCCTTGGAGCCGCGTCCTTGTCGCAATTGCGCCAAATCTCGGCGCAGCAGATACTGGACGCCTCACCCGGATTGGGACGTTTTTGGCCCGCGGTCGATGGCTGGGTGGTGCCCGGCGACCCTTATCGTGTGTACGAGGAAGGCCGACAGAACGACACGAACATTTTGGTCGGGATCAACTCCGATGAGGGCGCGCTTTTCGGCGGCCCCCCAAGCCGCGAGGCATATATCGCTATGGTCAAAGGCCGCTTCGGCCCCTTTGCCGAAAAAATCTTCAGTCAGTATCCTTCCGGACCCGACACCTGGCACCAGTCCGGAATGGATCTCACGCGGGACGCCGGCTTTGGTTGGAGCACCTGGTCGTGGGCGCGCCTGCAAGCGAGGACGGGCAAGGGCCACGCCTACTTGTACTACTTCGACCATATTCCGCCACGTTCACAGGCGGTGCCGTGGGCCCACGCGATAGGTACAGCCCATTCAGAGGAAGAACCCTACGTGTTCGGGAATTTCGACCCGGCGCTGCACTGGACGCCCGGGGACCTAAAGCTTGGACAGGACGTTTCCACCTACTGGACCAACTTCGCAAAATACGGCGTCCCGAATGGAAACGGTCTACCCGACTGGCCCGGATTCAGCGATGCCTCCCCACGGGTTATGTACTTCACCGACGGCCCCCACGTTGGTGACCTTCCCAATCGGCTGAAACTCGAAGTGCTCGACGCCTACTATGCCTGGCGCCGAACTCCCGACGGGGAAGCCTGGGTTCGCCAGGCCCCATCAGCCACAAAGCCGCGTTGACTGGAACTCAACGAGCCAACCAACGCAAAGCACTCAGCAGGGGCCAAGTGTGTTGTGCGGCACGGCAAGCTTCTCGGCAGCGGTACTCGTTGGCGGTTCATTCTTGGCGAATGGTTGGTCGCTCGAAAGTGTTCTCTTTAGAGCCCGGACCCGCATAGCTGGCAAACCTCTCGCCTACGATGTCGACGCCTCCGTTGCAGATTCAGCACCTCCCAGCGGCGACAGATCCGTTCAGCGGTAGGTCTCCACAAATTCCGGCTGGTAGGGATCTATTGTGAAGGCGTTTTCGTAGTGCCGATCGTAGAGGATGCTACTAGACCTCCCCTTGAGCTCGATTCGTTTCGGCGTTCCATCGAGATTCAAGTAAAGAAGATGGGCAGCATCGATCTGACGAGCCATCACGCCCTCAGGCACAACGGGCCCCGTGTTGATGCCGAGCCGGCTTATCAGATCACTTACGATCGGTTCCAGCACGTTCTCCCTTGCCGGCAGTCCGACGTAGATTGCGGTGCCAGCTCCAAAGTTGTGCGAAGTAATTATCGGGTAGTCTTGATCCAGGCCGACAATTTGGCCGAGCACCGTAGCACCCTGGGCGTGAATCACGTCGAATCGAGGCGACTGGCTATCTAAACTTTGGCCGCCGAAGGAGAGGCGAAGCGAGTCTCCCTTCAGCCCAAGCTTCGAAAGCTCGTTAAATTGTTCTGTCTCCTCGAAACCGGAAATGCGGATTCCAAAGACGTCACTTAGGCGTCCGGGGAGAGCGCTAGAGTATACCTGTCCGTGCTCATCTAGCATGGCAGAATACCCGGTCATGATCACGGCTCCCCCCCTTCGCACGAACTCGCGAATGCTGTCGGCCGTGGCCGCATCCATGAGCGCGACACCGGGAACCACCAGCAGCTTGTAGTGCAGGGAGCTCCGGCTGATCTCAACCACGCTCGTTTCGACATTTCGTCGGTTGAAGACATTGAATGCCGTCTGGATCTGGTTGTCGTGATATTCCGGAAACCGGGCGCTTGCGATCTGGCTGTCGAATGAGAAGGCCAGCCCTACCTCGGGGTGCGGGTGGTAGGGAAATCCGTGAGGTCCAATCTTCCTAAACTCAGCGGCTATCATCCTGTATTCCTCGTACTTCCGGTTGGGCACACCGTCCCAATCGACCATCCCCTGCAAGTACTGCTCCTCGCCCCCGTGCATGGCCTGCCACGTCCAGCCGCACACCATCTGGTTTCCCTCCATCAGCGAGGCATAGGCCGACTTGCGGATGGAGCCCGGAACCGCCGTGTGGGTGGTGAATTCCGTGCACCAGAACGGGGTCGTGTTCTCGAATTGGATCCTCGCCATTCCGAAGAGCGCCTGCTCAATGCCCTCGTTCTTCTGCAACGAATTGCCCGGGTAAAATCCGCAGCCGCCGCGGGCGATTTTCCCCGCGTACGCGAGCCCCGAGTAGTCGAAATACTTCGAGTAGCTGTAGTACCACATGTTTGTGGTCGTTAGCACGCCTGGGGCGTTCTCATTCACTCTTGCGATTACCTTTTGAAGGATTCCGCATACCTCGGAGGAGACAAAGCGCCGAAAATCGAGCACCCGTTCGGGCGGGCCCTCGACCGCTCCCGAGGCCGGCAGGCCCACTTCGTCAAAGGCTCCAATCCTCCGAGACCACCGCTGCGAGGCCCAGGCAACATTAAGGTTGTCAACCGTGCCGTACTTCACCTGCAGCCACGCGATGAAACGCGCCTTCACCGTCGGCGAGTAAGAGATCGGTCCATCGCCGGGCTCGTTGTCGATCCCGAACGCGAGCAATGCGGGATGCTTTGCGTAGCGCCGGGTAATCGCGTCTGTGAAGCGAAGGGCGTACTGCTGATACATGGGGTCGCCCACATCCACCATGTAGCGGTGATTGGGATAGAGCACATTTCCGCTGCTGTCGGTGATGTCCATCGACGGGTACTTCTGATGCAACCAGATAGGCGCCGGCCTCACCGCGATATCCAGGACGACCTTAATCCCGGCGTCGTTCATCATGTCCATCACTTGGTCGAACCAAGTGAATGTGAACTTCCCGTCCGTGGGCTCGTAGCTGTCCCAGGCCAAGTGCCCCATTCGCACGACATGGAAGCCCGCGGCCTTCATGAGCGCTATGTCGTGCTTCCATGTTTCCGGGTTCGAGTCATGGGGGTGATAGTTTGTGCCCACATAGAGCTCTTGGGCGGATACTGCGGAGGCGAGTGTGAGTAGGGCGGCTAGAACGGCTGCACGGAACAGGGAGGATATCCGCATGGTGGGTGATTGGGGTTACGCAGAATGTTCTAAGGGGCTGAATCCAGAATCGACAGCCCCAAACAAGGGCCGCGTCGTGTGGCCGGCATGGGGAGCGGCTATCGCAGCGGGCTTAGCTCTATGAACCACACGTCGTTTTCGCGCGTCTCAAAGCCGCGATAGAAGCTCGATTCGGGCCCGATCCGTATCTCCTCCTGAATGCAGGGTTCCCCGGAGGAGGCCCTTCTAAGCGCCTCGACCTGCGATCGTGTCAATTGTGGCGGCGAACCCATGTCGCGCCAAGCCGCCTGGACGTCGTTGGCCCGATAGCCAACTTTGAAGGCCTTCAGGCGATAGGCGCCTCTGGGCAGATGGGAAAGGCGCAGCTCAACTAGGCGTTTCCCACCGGCTGGATGGTCGGCCCTATAGTACTCTTGGTCGATCACGGAAGGACCTGGATGGGTGATCGTGAAATCCCAGAAGAGAGCCTGAACGCCACCCGTCCCATCCCTGCAGACAAACGAGGCGCGATCGTTGGTTTTCAGCTCCGTTCCGCCAAGACGGTTAAGAAATTGGTAGGCGAAGAAGGAGGGCTTCTGCAGGTCCTGGTAGTTAAGCAGGCCGAACCCACCATGAAAGGGCGTCGTGCGCGGGCCCGCCTCCTCGAAGACGTCGGTAAAGGTCCAATAGGACATGGAGTTGGCGGATGTCCCAATGTTGCGGATTTTGTCTAGGATGAAGGCTGCGCTATGATAGCTGTCATGAATGGGATCGGATGGCGTGTATGAGGAGCTCCACTCGGTATAATGGAGCTCCGACCGTGCGAAGATGGAGTGGTCCAAACTGGAACGCACACGCCTGACCTCCCCGGTGATGGCATCGCGGTCGCCGGAAAATACAGTGCCCGCGTTGCCGCTTTCGTCGAGATACCCGCTCATCGTCGCATAGCTATGCGTACTGACAAAATCCAGCGGCAACCGATTTTCTGCACAATAGGCGAGCGTCTCGTCGATCCACCCGCTTCCAGCCGTTGCGGGACCCCCAACACGATACGCCTCGTCGACCGATTTTAGTGCCCGAGCCGTGGACTGGTAGAGCTTGTAGTACTCCGCACGGGCTGTCGGCAGGAACTCGTCATAGCTCTTGCCTCCCGTGGTTCCCATCCAAAAGCCCGTCAGGTTTGGCTCATTCCAGACTTCAAAATACCAGGTGCGGACTTCCTGGACACCGTACCGTTCGGTGACGTGCCTTGCGAATGCATTGATGAATGCTTCCCATTTCGCGTAGTCCTTTGGCGGCGTAACATTGGCCTTGTACCAAAAAATCGTCTGCGGGCCGCTCGCGAGCGCACTGGGCATGAAGCCCAGCTCGACGAACGGTTTCATCCCGATGCTCTGGAGAAAATCAAAGAGCTCGTCCACATACTGCCAATTGTAGACAGGACGTCCCTTTTTGTCCTCCTGGTACACTCCCATGTCATCGCAAAAAAGCCCGTGGAAGCGGATATATCTGAAGCCGCATTCGGAGCGAACGTGGCGAAGCTGGCGCTGCCAATCGGCGCGCAGTCCCTCATTCGCCCGGCCCGCACCCACGCAAAAATTGAACATCCGGTTTGTCGGGCCTAGGATACCGGAATAATCGGCGTTAATGGCCCGCGGCCCAGGAGCGGTCTGGCAGAGAAGACTAGCCGGTGCGAGCAGCATAAAAATAGTGTGTTTAAGCATTGATGAAAAGGGCCCCTATGCCTCTAAAAGCCGGACACCAATCGGGGCGGTCGGGTTTATCTTTGCTGTTTGCGGAATCTCCAATGCCACTGGGGAGAGAAATCCGAGGGGACTGTCGCGTCTCCTTAGGTTGGAGAACGTCTCAATTTTATCGGAGACAGCAAGCCCGGCTTCGCGGCGGCTGGCAAAGGGCAACCGAAATCCTAGAGACGTTCCTCTGGCTTCAGAATGTATCGAAAGACTTGCCGTCACCCCCTCTCGGTGCCAAGGCCAGATAATGGAGTCAATCCCGCGTGCCTGGCTCTATTGGTCGGAGGTTCGTGCCATGGTACGAGCCTCCTTTTTGTCGATTGATAACGCGTGGTAGGA
>Ga0265320_10001991_pt1 | contig 14420 bp, 8 predicted proteins | sample 4827metaG_FD_202087 | JGI IMG/M metagenome (GOLD analysis project Ga0265320, IMG submission 202087) | Rhizosphere microbial communities from Carex aquatilis grown in University of Washington, Seatle, WA, United States - 4-8-27 metaG | ecosystem: Host-associated > Plants > Roots > Rhizosphere >...
GCTTTTTTCCAGTTGGTCACTTCAGCCCGGCAAACCCTCCACGCCTTTGAGGTAGGCGAGGATGAGTTCGGGGAGGTCCTGGCTATAACCGCCTTCCAGCAGGCTGAACAGCGGCACGTCCAGCGCCCGCAACGACCGGCCAAGCCAGTGAAAATCCTCCGCCTCAAGCACGCCCTCAACCAGCGGGTCGCGCCGATAAGCATCAAACCCGGCGGAAACAGCAACGAGGTCGGGCTGGAATTTTTTCAAATCATCGAGCGCGCGGGCGAGCCCGGCCTGATACGTCGCCCGCGGGGTGCCCGGTGGGATGGGATAGTTGAAGCAATTTTTGCCGGCATTCGTCGCGCCGGTGCCGGGATAACATGGGTGCTGGTGAACGGAAAAAAACGCGGCCCCGGGCTGGTTGAGCAGGATGTCCTCCGTGCCATTGCCGTGATGCACGTCAAAATCGAAAACGGCGATGCGTCGGGTGCCGGTGGCCAGGGCTTCCAACGCGGCGATCGCCACGTTGTTCAGATAACAGAAACCCATGGATTGCTCGCGGGTGGCGTGATGGCCGGGCGGGCGCATTAGGCTGAAAACGGGTTCGCCTTGGCGCGCGGCGGTCAGCGCATCCAGCGCGGCGGCGGCGGATGCGCGGGCAAATTGGACAATATTTTCGTAATACGGCGTGTCGGCGTCAAAATCCTTGGGGATCCGCAGGCGGGCGAGGAGCTCCGGCGCGTGGGCGCGCAGAATTTGAGCATCGCTGACCTCACCCGGTTCCATCCAGGCAATCGGCAACCCGTTCTGGCTTTGCAAATGCGCCAGGGTCCCGGTGATGCGTTCCGGGCATTCGGGATGGCCGGCAACGGAGTAGCCGGCACACCGTTCATCAGTGACGATTTTCATTCGGCGCGGCCACGCTTAACAAAAAAGTCACCTCTGGGGGAGCAGATTCTTTTTTGCAAATGCGGCAGGTTCCGTTAGCCTTCAACGCATTAAGGATTTAACTATGTATAAAAAGTCACTCTTACTTGTCGCCATATGGGGGGCGTTCACGGCTAACGTCGGCGCCTGGGATTACGAAGGGCATCATGCGATCAATGAACTGGCGCTGGCGTCGCTGCCGCCGGATTTTGGAGGATTCACCCTGACGCCCGTGATGAAGGACCGGGTGGCGTTTCTGGCGGGCGAAGCCGACCGCTGGCGGAACGTGGGGGATTTGCCGCTGAAACATTTCAACGGGCCGGACCATTACATTGACCTGGAAGATCTGCGCTGGTACGGCCTGACACCCGATACGTTGCCGTTGATGCGTTACGACTTCGTGGCGGACATCGCCCGGGAACGGGCGGCGCATCCGGAGAAATTCCCACCGATTGATCCGACGCGGGATACCGACCACACGCGCGAGTTGAGCGGTTTCCTGCCCTGGACCATTACGGAGTATTATGAAAAGTTGAAGTCCTGTTTCAGCTATTTGAAAACGTTTCAGAAATATGGCGGCACACCAACGGAGATTGAAAACGCGCAGGCCAACGTCATTTACGTGATGGGCGTGATGGGGCATTTTGTCGGCGACGGTTCGCAGCCGTTGCACACGACGATGCATTTCAACGGCTGGGTCGGCAAGAATCCCCAGGGCTACACGACCGAGCGCACCTTTCACGCGTTGATTGACGGTGGTTATTTCCGCAAAACTGGCGGGATCGACGTTCAGAAACTGGCGGCTAAAATTCATCCGGCCGAGCGCATCAAAAATGCGGGCGAACCGGACGGCATGTTTCGTGATGCGGTCGCGTATCTCGTCGCCCAAAACAAACTGGTGGAACCGCTGTATCAAATGGAAAAGGAAGGCAAGCTGACCGGCGAAGGCGACAAGGGGCTGGCGGGAAAGGAATTTCTGAATGGCCAGCTCGTCAAGGCCGGGCAGATGCTGGGTGACATCTGGTACACCGCGTGGCAGGAAGCTCCGGAAGACCAGTATCTTGCCAAGCAGTTGCAAGAACGCAATGCGGCGCAGACTCCGGCTGGGAAGAAACCGTAATTCAGATCCTTGGTCCGAGCCGAAGCTCGAACGGAAGCGGGAGATAAAGGTTGGTGGGCCCGCTCGGACTTGAACCGAGGACCAAGCGATTATGAGTCGCCTGCTCTAACCAACTGAGCTACGGGCCCGAAAACTGAGGTTATTTTGCGCCGGGCCGCGGGCGCGACAAGCTTATTCCACCGCCTCAGTCCACATCCAGGTCTTCAATTTCCAGAAAACCGTGCAACTGGCGGATGCGCGTGGGGTGGCGCATTTTGCGCAGCGCCTTGGCCTCAATCTGCCGGATGCGCTCGCGGGTGACGCGGAATTGCTGCCCGACCTCTTCGAGCGTGCGCGCGCAACCGTCGCCCAGGCCGAACCGCAGCTCCAGCACCTTCCGTTCGCGTTCGGTCAGGCTGCACAACACGTCGCCGAGCTTGTCCTTGAGCAGGCTGAAGCTGGTGATGTCGAGCGGATTGTCGGCGGCCTTGTCCTCGATGAAATCGCCGAAATTGGCGTCGTCGGTGTCGCCGACCGGGGATTGCAGCGAGATGGGTTGCTGGGCCATTTTCAAAACGGCGCGCACGCGGTCCACCGGGATCTGCATCTCGTCGGCGAGTTCCTCCGGCACCGGTTCGCGCCCAAAATCCTGCAGCAGGCGTTTCTGGGTGCGCATGAGCTTGTTAATGATCTCGATCATGTGCACCGGGATGCGGATGGTCCGCGCCTGGTCAGCGATGCTGCGGGTAATGGCCTGCCGGATCCACCAGGTGGCGTAGGTGGAGAATTTATAGCCCCGGCGATATTCAAATTTTTCCACGGCCTTCATCAGGCCCATGTTGCCCTCCTGGATCAGGTCGAGGAACGACAAACCGCGGTTGGTGTATTTTTTGGCGATGGAAATAACGAGGCGGAGGTTGGCCTCGACCATTTCGGTCTTGGCCTGCAGCGCCCGGGTGGAAAATTCGCGCAGGCGGTCGAAGGTATGCAGGTAATCCGTATGTGGCATCCGGACAAATTCCTCCAGCGCTTTGATCTTTTGCCGCTCGGCCTCGACCAGGTGTCGTTGGGCGCTGGACTCGCGCTGGGCCTCGGCATCGGCGAGCGCGCGCAGGCTGTATTGCAACTTATCGTGGATGTTTTCGGCGACGAGCGCCATCTCCTCGATCACCTTGTGTTTGCAGCAGAATTTGGGAAACACCCGCTGCAGTTTCTGGTCCAGCCGCTTAAACGCCGCCTGGGCACGGGTCGACTTGGCTTTGGTCGCCGCGTTCTGCCACGCGGTATATTGCTCATCCACCTCGTGGTCAATTTCCCGGATCTGCGCCACCAGCCGGTGCAGGATGCGCAAGTGTCCGTTGCGATTGTCCACCTTCTTGTCGAGAATGACGCGGTCAAACCGTTCGCGCGGGGGTTCGACCAGGAGTTTTTCCGCCAGGGCGATATGCTCCTTGCCGGCGAATCCGAGGCTGTAAATGATTTTGCGCACCTCGTTTTCAGCGGCCTCGATGCGTTTGGAAATCTCCACTTCCTGTTCCCGCGTCAGCAACGCCACCTGGCCCATCTGCTTGAGGTACATCCGCACCGGGTCATCGAGAATATCCAGCCGGGAGGTGTCCTCCTCCTCGGCTTCGGGGGTCTTGACGCGGTCCACCTCCGCCTGGTCCACGATTTCGATGTCGAGGCCGCGAAGCTTGGTGAAAATCAGGTCCAATTTTTCCGGTTCGATGGTGTTGTCCGGCAGCGCATCGCTGATGTCGTTGTAAGTCAGATGCCCCTGCTCCTGCGCCAGGCGGACCAGTTCCTTGATTTTTTCCGACAGCTCCGCGTCTGATTCCAGGGGCGGCAAACCGTTGAGCGCAGCGGCAGGAGCGGTCTGGTCGGCAGACATCACGCCGTCGTGCCTGCCTTTCTTCGGGGACGAATCCACCTCGGGTTTGCGAACCTTCGATTTTGACATACGTGTTCAACCCTCCCGGCTCAGCACCGAAAGTGCGCGGGAATATGTAAAGTCCGTTTCACCCCGTCAAGCGGGGAAATGTGTTTTTTACCATCGCAATCAAAACCGGCTGGCAGCATAAATTTCATATGTCTGAGGCGATATAAATTTCCCGTTTCTTGAGCTGTTCCAATATCATTTCCACCGTGCGGTCGATCGCACCCAGATTTTCCCGGACGACCCGCTGCGCATTGCTTCCCAATTCCGCCCGACGACCTTCGTCGGCCAGCAATCCGGCAATGGCGTCCTCCAGTTCCTTCGCATCCCGCACCTGAATCGCGCCTTTTTGCGCAACAAAACTTCGCGTGATGTCGGCGAAATTCTGCATGTTCGGCCCCAAAACCATCGCCTTGCTGAGCGTGCCCGGTTCAATCGGATTCTGACCTCCCATGGCCGTGATGCTTTTACCGACGAATACTACTGTCGCACATTGATAGAAAAATCGCAACTCGCCGGTGGTATCGACCAGCAGGCAATCCACCTCGCCTTCCTGAAACCGGGTACTGGCGTAGATGTCGTTGCGGTAGGCCAGTTTCACGCCCCGTTCCTGCAATTGGCGGCCGACTTCCTTGGCCCGCTCGAAATGCCGCGGCACGAGCACGAGAAACAGTTTGGGAAACCGGGCGCGCAACCGTTGCACAATCTCCGCCAGGAGCAGCTCCTCGCCGGCGTGGGTGCTGCCGCCAATCAAAATCGGCGCCTCCGGCGGCACGCCAAGCTGCCGGAGCAATGCGGGCACATCGAGGGTGCGGCGTTCGTCCAGCCGGGCCGCGTCAAATTTCAGGTTGCCTACGATGCGAATGGCCTCGGGCCGGCAGCCGACTTCCCGCAAGCGCCGGGCATCCTCTTCATTTTGCGCGCCGACACCGGCAAACGATGCAAAAATGGGCCGGAACAAAAAGCCGATCCGACGGTAGCCCCGGTATGAACGATCAGACAACCGGGCATTGGCCAGAAAAATGGGGATGCCGAGGTCGCGGGCGCGCCAGAGGAAATTGGGCCAGATTTCCGCCTCGACGAGCACGATGGCCATCGGGTTGATGACCGCCAGCGCCCGCCGGACCCATTTTCGCCGGTCAATCGGGTAGTAAATCTTGCTGATGTGGGAGGGCAACCGGTTGCGCAATTCGCCCATGCCGGTGGTCGTGGTGGTGGACACCACGATCTTGAGGTTGGGCACGCGCGGTTCCAGGGCGCGGATGAGCTGGGTGCACAAATTGACCTCGCCAACGCTGACGGCATGGATCCAGACGACGTGGCGGTTGGTCAGGGCCTGTTTGAGGCCACTGTGGTGGTGCCCGAACCGCTCGCGAAAACCGGGACGCCAGTTGCCCCGCCGCCGCAGCCGCCAGAAATAATAAGGCACCGACAGCAAGAAAAAAATGTTGAACAGGATGTTATAAAGTATGCGCACGCAAAATCCCGAAGCGGAGCGCGTTCAATTTCCCGCAATCACGCCCCCGATGCAAAGAAAATGTTTCACGCCGGTGACTTTTTCAACGGCGGAAGAAAACCAGCCAGAGGACCAGCAGCACCGGCAGCAGGAACGGCACGGTGAATTTGAACACGAACCCGGGGAAGGTCGGCGAGCGGACTTTTTGCTGGTCGGCGACGGCCTTGACCATGAAGTTCGGGCCGTTGCCGATGTAAGTGGCCGCGCCAAAAAAAACCGCGCCGATGCTGATGGCCAGCAGGTTGCCGGCGTGCTGGTTCAGCAATTCGCCGATGTCCTTCGTGCCGATCGCCCCGAACAGGGCGCCGAGGAAACCGAGATACGTCGGCGCATTGTCCAGCACGGCGGACAAAATCCCCGTGCCCCAGAAAAAAATTCCCGGGGAGGGATGGTTGCCGAGCCATTCCCCGGCGTGTTCACCAATGCAATCGAGAGCGGGCATCATGGTCATGAAAATCCCGGCAAACAGGATCGCCACCTCCTGGATAGGATGAAAATTAAAACCGTTGGCCGCGTGCACGGATTTCTTCGTCGTGAAATAGGAACCGGCCGCGGCGCCGAGCATCAGGGCTTCACGCAGGAAAACGGGCCGGGTCACGAAAACCGCTCCCAGCACGACGGCCAGAAAAAACAGGTTGGCCAAGCCGTCGAATTGCCACGTTTCCTGGGCGGTGTCCGATTCCCGCACCGCCCGGGGGGCGCGGGTGAAATTGAGCCGGTCCACGACGTAAAACATTGCGAGCAAAAGACCCACACCCAGCGCCCACATGGGCCAGCAATGGGTGGCAACCCACCAGAACGGCACGCCTTGCAGGTAGCCGAGAAACAACGGCGGATCACCGATGGGGGTCAGACATCCCCCCGCGTTGGCCACGATGAAAATGAAAAAGGCGATGTGATACGCCGTGATGCGGTAGCGGTTCATCCGGATCCAGGGCCGGATCAGCAACATGGCCGCGCCGGTCGTGCCCAACACATTCGCCGCCGCGGCGCCGATGAATAAAAAAACGACGTTGGTAAACGGGGTGGCTTCACCTTTGACCCGGATATGAATGCCGCCGGAAATGACGAAGAGCGAACCGACCAGCGCAATGAAACTGACGTATTCGTGGGCGGTATGGAACACGCGCGCCGAAGCCTGCAGCCCGAAGAGATAATAACCGAGAATGATGGCGCCGAGACCGAGCGATACCTTGGCGTAGTGCCGCAACCACCAGCGATCCGCCAGCAACGGCGCCAGTGCCATCGCACCCAGCAACAGCACAAACGGCACAATCATCCAGGGATTAGGCATGACGACCTCGTGATTCATGCCCCAGAAGATTGCTCGCACCGGCAAAGCCGGGTCAAATACAAACCGACCCGGTGTTTCAAATTCCGCCGAAATTGTTCCGCCAATGTATCGATGCGGGTCAAATTTACTTGTTCCCCACGGGCTGATTTGTTCCATTGCCTTTCATGACGCAACCGTCCGACGCGCCGCCACCCGCCCGCCCCCAACTTTTCCAGCGGCCCTGGACCTGGTGGTTCATGGTAGCGGTGCTGGTGATAGTCGCCGTCGCCCGGCTTCGTTTATTGAACTTGCCACTCGAACGCGACGAGGGTGAATACGCCTATGCCGGCCAGCTCATGCTGCAGGGCATCCCGCCCTACCAACTGGCCTACAACATGAAGTTTCCCGGCACGTATGCGGCTTACGCGGTCATCATGAAGTTATTTGGCGAGACACCCGCCGGCATTCATTTCGGCGTGTTGTGTCTGACCACGGTGACGGCGTTGATGCTTTTCCGGCTCGGCAAACAAATGCTGGACCGGACGGCGGGAGTGGTTGCCGCGACAACTTATGCAGTGATGGCCGCCAACCCGGGGATGCTGGGACTGGCCGGGCACGCCACGCATTTTGCGGCGTTCTTTGCCACCGCAGGTTTGTGCGCTCTCTGGCAGGCACGGCAAAATCCGGATTGGCTGGTGGTATTTCTCGCCGGCCTGCTCTTTGGCACGGGTGTTTTGATGAAACAACATGTCGCCTTCATTGGGTGGTGGGCGGCACTGGCTTTTTTGACCTGGCAGTTCCGCCGGGCGGAATTGCCGCCCCTCCGACGTTTCGGGCCGGTGGCGGCGCTGGGCGCGGGGATGGTTCTGCCGTTCGGTCTGTGCTGCCTGATGCTCTGGCATGCCGGTGTTTTCGGGAAATTCTGGTTTTGGACGGTTGACTACGCGCGCCAATACACCTCCCTCGTCCCGCTCAGCATTGCACCGATGATATTTTGGAAGACTTTTTGTTTTGTGACCAGGAGCGGTTTTTTACTCTGGCTGGTCGTCGCCGCCGGGCTGGGCATGGTGTGGTTCGATGAACGCCTGCGGCCCAACCGCTTCTGGCTCCTGGGATTCAGCCTGGCGTCGGCACTGACTATTTTTCCCGGCTTTTATTTTCGGAAACATTACTATCTTTTGACCTTGCCGGCGGCGGCGTTGCTCGCCGGATGTGCCGTCAGCGGAGCGTGCTGGCTCGGGCGCCGGAAGACCAACAGCTCCCGGCTGGGTGATTGGCCGGCTTGGTGCTACGCGCTGATGGTGGCAACGACGGTCATTGCCAAGAGCAGTGTCTGGTTCGTCCAGACGCCAGTGCAGGTGGCCCGCGCCACCTATGGCATCGATCCTTTGCGGGAATGTGAACTGGTTGCCAGTTACATCCACGACAACTCCCTGCCGGAGGCGCGCGTGGCTGTGCTGGGTTCGGAGCCGGCCATTTACTTCCTTGCCCACCGCCACTCGGCCACCGGCTATGTTTATATTTACGGTTTGACGGAGGAACAACCGTTCGCCCGGCAAATGCAGGACGAGATGATTCGAGAAATCGAATCTCGCCCGCCGGAATTCGTCGTCTTTGCCGACAACCCCCTGTCCTGGGGGCGCAAACCCGATTCCGACCTGAAGATTGTCAACTGGTGGAACTCCTATCAGACCAACTACACGCTCGCCGGACTGGCCGACATAATATCGGAGACCAACACGGTATATGTCTGGGGTCCGCAAATGGTGGCGCATTACGGCGGGGAACTTCACGGCAGCGGCCTGGAGGTTTATCAATGCAAATCCGCCGTGAATCCGGAAACGAACCGGCCCTGAACTGGCGAACATGGCCGGCTTGACGATTTCGCCTTCCACTGCGAAGGTGTAGCAGCTTGGCGCAGAACGCGGCAGCGGCAGCAGGCAACTGGTTCGCCGACATCCTCGCAGCTCCCGCCGTGCAATCCCTTGCACGGCGAGTGGAGAATGGCGGAGCGCTGTCAATTGCCGGAGTTTGCTCCTCCGCGCAACCGTTTCTGGCTCTTCTGCTCCGGAAAATTTTCCCCGACCGCCCCATCGTCATTGTCACGGATAATCTCAAGGCCCAGGAAGGGTTTCAACAGGACCTGGAAACGTGGTTGAAGTTTGAAATCCAAAATCCGAAATCTGAAATTGGCGGGCCAGGCTCCATTCTCCAGCCCCAATTCTCGCCGCTGTTTTACCCGGCCTGGGAAGTTCTTCCGCATGAAGGCAAACTTCCCCATGCCGACACCATCAGCGACCGGCTCCAGACACTGATCGCGCTGTCCCCCGGGCCCGGGAACCGGGAACCCGGCCCTCAAATCATCGTCACCAGTGTCACCGCGCTCCTGCAAAAGACTTTTCCGTCGGCCCGGTTGCAAGAGCGCACCCGCACACTTTCCCGCGGCGACAAGATCAATCCGCTCGACCTGGTGGAATGGCTGGAGGAACAGGGTTATGAGCCTGAAGCCCAAGTGACGCAGAAGGGTGAAATCGCCCTGCGCGGCGGCATCCTGGACGTCTGGCCGCTCACCAGCCCGTGGCCGGTGCGCCTGGAGTTCTTTGGCGACGAACTGGAATCCCTGCGGCATTTCGACCCGCTCACCCAGGTCTCCCGCGGGGAAACCGGTTCAGCCACCCTGCCGCCCGGCGGCGAATTCGGCCTTTTGAAAAAGTGGCAGGAAGCCGGCGCGGTTCCGACCGACAAAAATCCCGTCAGCTTGCTGGCTTACCTGCCGCGCCAAACCATCTTTCTCCTCTGCGAAGCGGAACAGCTGGCCATCCGCGCTGACGAATATGCGCTATCCGTTCCCGAATCGGACCCGTTTTTCATTCCTTGGGCCGATTTCCTCGCGCAACTCACCGCCAAAAAAGCAACCGCCATCCAGGTCGCCGAAGCCGGGGAAGCGGGCATGGTTGTGTTCGAATCTGCGATCCCGACGCTGCAATTTGAAAGTCTGGAACCCTATCGTCCACTGGCCGGGCGCCTGCCCGAGCTGCCCATCGCCGAGGCGCAACGCCGTGAATTCTTCGACCAACTCCACCGCTGGCTGCGGCAAAATTACGCGGTCCATGTCTTTTGTAACAATGAGGGCGAGCGCCAGCGGTTCACAGAGATTTGGGAGGAACTGGGACCGGGTCCGGAGCCGAAAGACGGGCGGCGCAAACCGGTTTTGGTTCAACCCCGGATCCACCTTGGCTCGCTCGCCCGCGGCTTCCTCTGCGCCGAGGCCAGCCTGGTGGTCGTTACCGACGCCGAAATTTTCGGCCGTTATAAAATCCAGCGTCCCCGCCGATTGAAATCCCCCCACGCGCTCGCTGCCCGTTCCGCCCTCGATATCGATTTCACCGATCTGGAGGAGGGAGATCTGGTGGTTCATCTTCAATATGGCATTGGCCGGTTTCTTGGTTTAAAAAATCTGCCGGCCAGCAGCAGTCGTCATCCCTCAACCCTCACCTCGCAACTGGCAACCGGCACGGAGTGCCTCATCATCGAATACGCGTCCGCCAATCCTGGCGACGAAGCCCCAAAACTATACGTACCCGTCACCGAGGCCCACCTCGTCAGCAAGTATGTCGGCGCCGGCAAGGCGCATCCGCCGCTGAACACCCTGGGCGGAGCCCGCTGGCAGAAAGCCAAGGAACAGGCTGAACGCGCCGTGCATGATGTCGCCGCCGAGTTGCTGCAAATCCAGGCGGTCCGCGAATCGCAACCCGGCCACGCTTTTCCGGCGGATGTGCCGTGGCAGCGCGAGTTCGAAAGTTCATTCATCTTCGAGGAAACTCCCGACCAGCTGCGCGCCATCGGTGAAACCAAGTCCGACATGGAACGCGCCAAGCCCATGGACCGTTTGATTTGCGGCGACGTCGGCTTCGGGAAAACCGAAGTGGCCATCCGGGCCGCGTTCAAGGCCGTGATGGGCGGCAAACAGGTCGCCGTGCTGGTGCCCACGACCGTCCTGGCCCAGCAACATTTCAACACCTTCCGCGAACGCATGGCGGATTACCCGGTGCGCATCGAACTGCTCTCACGCTTCCGCACCCGCCGCGAGCAACAGCGCGTCGTGAAGGACCTCGCCGCGGGAGCGGTGGACATCGTCATTGGAACTCACCGCCTGATCCAGAACGACATCGGTTTCAAGGAGCTGGGGCTGGTGGTGATTGACGAGGAGCAGCGGTTCGGCGTGTTGCACAAGGAAAAGTTCAAACGATTGCGGACACTGGTGGACGTGCTCACGCTCAGCGCCACCCCGATTCCCCGCACCCTTTACCTCGCCCTGACCGGCGCGCGCGATATGAGCACGATTCAAACGCCGCCCCACGACCGCCTGCCGGTCGAAACCATCGTCCTGCAATACGACGAACGCGTGATCCGCGAGGCCATCCAACGCGAGCTGAACCGGGGCGGGCAGGTTTTCTTTTTGCACAACCGCGTGGCGACCATCGAAAGCATGCGGTCGAAATTGCAGACGCTGGCACCCAACGCGCGCATCGTCGTCGGCCACGGCCAGATGGACGCCGACGAATTGGAGGAGGTCATGACCCGGTTCGTCAACGGCGAAGCGGACGTGCTGCTTTCCACGACCATCATTGAGAGCGGACTCGATATTCCGAATGCGAACACCATCATCATCGATCGCGCGGATCGCTTTGGCCTGAGCGATCTTTACCAGTTACGGGGACGGGTCGGACGCTACAAGCACCAGGCTTACGCCTACTTGTTGTTGCCGCGTCATGCGAGCCTGCTGGCCGACGTACGCAAACGCATCAGCGCCATCCGGCAGTACTCCACGCTGGGCAGCGGCTTCAAAATCGCCATGCGGGACCTGGAAATCCGCGGGGCAGGCAACCTGCTCGGCGCGGAACAAAGCGGCCAGATCACCGCCGTCGGCTTCGAGTTGTACTGCCAGTTGCTCAAACAAAGCGTCGCGTCGCTCAAAGGCGAAAAGGCCAGGCCCAGGGTGCCGGTGGAATTGCGACTGGATTTTTTGGGGATGAATGCAGCTGAGTCCGGCAAGATGGACAGTCCTTTGCGTGCCATCGCAGCCTTGCCGCACAACTACGTTACCGAACCGGCCCACCGCATTGAAATTTACCGCAAACTCGCGCAGGCAACGGACCGGGTTGCCCTTGAAAATCTGACCGGTGAATTGCGCGACCGTTTTGGCCCGTTGCCGCCACCGGCGGAATTGCTGCTGCAAGTGGCTGAATTGAAAATTCTCGCCGGCGAAAAGTCGGTGACCACCATTGAGGTCAGGGAGGACAAGCTGATGCTGACCCGCCAGGGCGATTTCATCACCCTCGCGGGAAAGTTCCCCCGCCTGACCCGGCCGGACGCCCGGGCACGGTTGAAGGAAATCAAGAAACTCTTGCTGGCGGTTTGAAATTCGGCATTGCCTTTCCCATCGCCGGCGGGCAGTTATTTGCGCGGGTTTCGGGTGCTGCGACGGAACTGTAGTTGGCGACCAAAAAGGAATCTATGGCCGAATCGATCATGGGAACAAAGCCGGCACGGCTGCGGCTGTCCCGACCGGGCGCCGAGACCGCCGCCGCCCTGGCCGGCACGGCGTTTACGACCGTCCTGCTGGTCCTGACGGCACTCTACGCCGGACCTCTGTGGCGCGACGAGATCAACACTCTCAACCTGGCCCAAATGCCATCGTTGCAGGAACTCTGGAACAACCAGATCTTCGAATCGTTTCCGCCCCTCTGGCCCCTGTTGCTGCGCGGATGTGGGTTGTTGGGCCTGGCCGGCAGTGACGCCAGCATCCGCGTCCTGGGGTTGTACGTGGGTTTGTTCTTCCTGGCTGCGCTGTGGTTATGCTCGCGTTGGACGGGAGGGCGCGCACCCATTCTGAGTGTTGCCCTGTTGGGCAGCCTGCCGGCCTTCATCTTCATCGTGGGAGCCAACCGGGCTTATGGCCTGGCGAGCTGTCTGTTGGTGCTCAGTTTTGGGATGATCTGGCGAATGGTGGCGGCTCCGTCATGGTCACGGTTTCTTTGGGCCGGCTGTGTCTGCTTTCTTTTCACGCATTGCGTTTACTACGACGTGGTGTTCCTGGGCGCGATGCTGGCCGGCGGAGCGTTGGTGGCGGTGCGACGCCGACACTGGCAGACGCTGGGGGCGTTGGTGGCCATCGGCGTCGTATCGGGTGCATCCCTGGCCATCTACCTGCCCATCATCCACCGCGGCTCGGTTTACGTGCCGATGATGCAGATTCCATTCTTCGATTTCTCAGTTCTGTGGCATCGATTCGGCAATGCTTTGGCACCTCGAAGCAGCGCTCAACTTGAGGCCCCCAATGGCCCCGAAATCTGGCTTTGGATCACGCTTCTGTTGGCCGGCTCGGTTGTGGCGTTCCTCATGCAACGGGCGCGCGGACGTCAGATGCAAAACCAGGAATCGGCTGCAGCCGCCACTGCCCAGGTTCGCGCCGACCTGGCATTGTTCTGTGTTGTGAGCATGCTTTTGGGAATAGCGGGGTATTGGTTTTTTCTGATGAAATTACAATATTGGACACAGACGTGGTATTACGTTGAAATGCTTTGTCTGGGAACCATTTCGTTGGACGGGCTGTTGGGTGCAAACTGGCCGGCACTACGTCCCTGGGGAATGCTTCGCATCGGGCTGATGGTGGTGATGCTGACCTGGGGCGCAAGATCAGCGTGGGAGGAGGCGCATACCCTGCGGAGCAATGTTGAGTTGATTGCCACCGTTCTTGGCCAGAAGGCTTCAGCGGGGGATCTCATCGTGGTGCAAAGCGCGTGGGAAGCAATCACGTTCGATCGGTACTATCACGGCCAGACTCATTGGGTAACCGTGCCTCCGATCGATTCGCATAAGGTACATCGCAATGATCAGATGGCGGAAAGGATGAGCCAGCCGGATCCGATGGCGCCAGTGCTGCGCGAAATCACCGATACCTTGCGCAGTTGCAACAGTGTTTGGCTGGTGGGAAACCTGTCAGTCCCTTATCCGAAACCGCCGCCGGCAGCGGGTCTGCCAATTAAATGGTACGGGCCGTATATGAACTACTGGAGTTCGCAAGTTACGTCACATCTGCTCGACCATGCGTTGCGAGGACGTTCCGTCAAAATACCTGTGAATGGGCCGGTGGACTGCCTTGAAAATCTCCCGGTGGAGTTGTTCTCAGGCTATAAATCCGGTGCAACCACCAACACGCCACCGACCGGAATTCACTAGCCGCAATGCACGATCACGTACCCTGAACAACTTGGACAGGATGCGGTATCGCGATGGGAAAGGTTGTAACAGAGGGCTCGACACAATTCCCTCGAAGTCGTTAACTGACGCGTGACCGTCCAACCGGCTCATCTGAAAACCACATACCGGCTGCGGCTGTCCCGACCGGGTGCCGAGACTGCCGCGGCTCTGGCCGGCACGGCGTTCGCAACTCTCCTACTGGTCCTGACAGCGCTCTACGCCGGACCGCTTTGGCGCGATGAAATCAACACCCTCAACCTGGCGCAAATGCCCTCGTTAAAGGAACTCTGGAACAACCAGGCCTTCGAATCGTTTCCGCCGCTCTGGCCCTTGCTGCTGCGCGGATGTGGTTTTCTGGGCCTGGCCGGCAGCGACGCGAGCGTCCGCGTCCTGGGATTGTACGTGGGATTGTTTTTTCTGGCGG
>Ga0265320_10001992_pt1 | contig 14414 bp, 17 predicted proteins | sample 4827metaG_FD_202087 | JGI IMG/M metagenome (GOLD analysis project Ga0265320, IMG submission 202087) | Rhizosphere microbial communities from Carex aquatilis grown in University of Washington, Seatle, WA, United States - 4-8-27 metaG | ecosystem: Host-associated > Plants > Roots > Rhizosphere >...
ACGCTCAATCCCAAAGCGATGTATCAGAAGGAAACCCCGCTCGAGGAAGTGATGGGCGCGGAGATGATCTCCTATCCCAACACCAAGCTGATGTGCTCGGTGAACGTGGACGGCTCGGCCGCCGCGGTGTTGTGCTCGGAAAAGAAGGCGAAGGAATTGGGCCTGATGGGCCGCGCGGTGAAGGTGCGCGCCTCGGCGCTTGCGTCGGATCCCTACACCTCGCGCAACATCGCGATGATGGACTTCAACGCGGTGACGCGGTTGGCCGCCAAGACCGCCTACAACATGGCCGGCCTGGGCGCCGACGATATCGACCTCGTCGAGCTGCACGATTGTTTCGCGACCGCCGAGATCGTCCATTATGAAAACCTCGGCCTGTGCGCCGATGGCGAGGCGGGCCGGCTGATCGACAGCGGCGAGACACAGCTTGGCGGTCGCATCCCCGTCAACGTCTCGGGCGGGCTTCTGTCCAAGGGACATCCGCTCGGCGCCACCGGCATCGCCAATATCTACGAGATCACCACGCACCTGCGCGGCGAGGCCGGCAACCGCCAGGTCGAGGGCGCGCGCATCGGCCTGACCCATGTGGTCGGCGCCGGCAGCGCTTGTGCGGTGCACATTCTGGAAAAGGCATAGCAGGCCTGCCAAGACATTTCCGCGCGGCGGGCGTAGTCTCCCGCCGCGTTTCGCTTTTGGGGGTTGGTGTGAGGCGTCTTGCTGTCGCGTTTCTGTCGGTTCTGTTCTTCGCGTCTCCGTCGCTCGCCGCCGAGCGGACCGTCGTCTATGTGCTATTCGACGGGTTCTCGCCGGGGGAGCTGGACGCGGCGCATGGCGGCACGCCGCATTTCGACCAATTGAAGCGCGAGGGCGCCTGGTCGCGTCATTTGGTGCCCGCCTTCCCGACCATCTCGCTGATCAATCACACGACGGCCTACACAGGCTGCTGGCCGGAACATCACGGAATCATGTCCAATATCTTCGTCGATCCGAAGAAGGGCCGTTTCGGTGCGCCCGGCATGGACGCCGGCGACGCCGCCTGGCGCACCGGTTGCGAGACCATGTGGGAAGCGGCCGAACGCCAGGGGGTGCGTGCCGCGGCGTTCAACACGGTCGGCCGCTGGTCGAGCAAGACGGGCGCGCGCGCGACCTACATCAATCCCGAAGTCCCCTGGAAGAACCACGAAAGCGATCCGACGGTCCTGGACCGGGGCCTGAAGGCGATCAAGGACGACGGCCCCAACCATCCGCGCCTGATCGTGCTCTACTTCGATATCCCGGACAGCGTCGCGCATGAGCATGGCGTCGCCGGCGTCGAAACGCAGGACGCCGTCAAGCGCGCCGATGCGATCACCGGCCGTCTGATGGCGGCGCTCAAGGCGCTGCCGCCGGGCCGCGAAGGCGCTCTCGTCATCGGCACCGATCATGGTATGATAGACGTGGGCCCGATGATCAATCTGGGACGCATCTGGGCGGAGAACGACATCCACGCCGACCAGGCGACCGACGGTGCCAGCGCCTATGTCTATGTCGATAAGAAGCTGGACAGCGTGGACCGTGTCGAGGCGGCGCTGAAGAAATATCCCGACCTGTTCAAGGTCTATCGCACGGGCCACTATCCTTCTTATGCGCATCTGGGCACCGGGCCGCGCGTCGGCGATCTCATGCTCGTGACGCATCCGCCTTACTGGATGGTGGGCCAGGAACTTTTCCCGAGCTGGGCGAAGTGGATCGGCATCAACTGGTTCTGGCCGCATACCTTCAAGCCGTTCACCGTCCATCTGGCGGCGACGCATGGCTACGACCCCAATATCGTGCCGATGCACGGCGTGTTCTTCGCCTGGGGCGCGGGCGTTACGCCCGGCGAGGTCAAGCGGCTCGACCAGATCGACGTGCATCCCACCGTGATGAGACTGCTGGGCTTGCAGCCCGGCCGGCCGGTGGACGGCCGCGCCATAGCGGCGGCGCACGCGCCATAAGGATTGGGCATGGACCAAACGACCCGCGACGCCCATCTTGCCCGCCTATCGTGCGACGGCTTCACCGTCGTCGAGGACGCGATCGAACCGGCGCTGATCGATGCGTTGAATGCGGCGCTGGAGCGGCTGGAGCGCGAGCTCGGCGCCAAGCCGGCGATGAACGGCTTCGAGGGCCACAACACCGTGCGCATCTACAATCTGCTGGCGCATGGCGAAGCGTTCGCGCGCGTGCCGGTGCACGAGAACGTCCTGCCGATCGTCGAAGGCGTGCTCGATCCGGGCTGCCTGATCTCCTCGCTGTCCTCCATCGCCATCGATCCGGGCGAGACGGCGCAACCGATCCATGCCGACGACATGGTGATCCCGCTGGAAAAGCCGCACCGTGCCATCGTGTGCAATTCGATGTGGGCGCTGACGGACTTCACCGACGTCAATGGTGCGACGCGTCTGGTGCCGGGCAGTCATCGCAAGCCCAATCCCGATTATGGCGGCAGCTATGAGACCGTTCCCGCCGAAATGAAGAAGGGTTCGGTGCTGATCTGGGACGGCGCGCTCTGGCATGGCGGCGGCGCCAACAAGACCGACAGGCGGCGCACCGGCATCGCGATGAACTACTGCGCGGGGTTTGTCCGTCAGCAGGAGAACCAGCAGCTTGGCCTCGCGCCTGAGCTCGTAAAGACCTTCTCGCCGCGCTTGCAGGAATTGATCGGCTATGGCGTCTATCAGGGCCTGATCGGCCATATCGACAAGAAGAGCCCGGCGCAGATCCTGAATGGCGGCGGCGCGTTCCAATCGATCTGGAACAGGACTTGAGGCGCGCCGGTCAGGCTTTCGGCTCGCGGTACATCCACGGAAACATCAGCCCTACCGGCACGGCCCACAGCGTGCCCGCGACGGCGTAGAACAGGAACGTGGCGACGGCGCCGGCATGGGGGAGAAGATGGGCCGCCACGCCGATCGCAAGCACGGCATAGACGGGCACCCACAGCAGGATGAGGATCGTACCGATGAGCTTCTTGACGCGCGGGGTCATTCGAACGTTCCGGGGATGGAGCGCCCAATAAGCGATAGCATCCCGGGCCGCGTCAAGCCGAGGAATTGCCGGAAATCCCCGCGACAAGATGGCCGCAAGACCTTGCCGGCGAACGGCTTTATGCAGGCGCCATGACGATCGCACACGCCCCGGGATTTTGGCGCAGCCGCCGCGCAGTCGGCCTGTGGCTGCTTGCCGTTGCCGCGATCATTCTGGGCATGGTCACGATCGGCGGACTGACGCGGATCACCGGCTCTGGCCTCTCGATCACCGAGTGGGATCCGATCTTGGGCGCCATTCCGCCGCTCAGCGATGCGCAATGGCACGTCGCCTTCGCCAAATACCAGCGCATCCCGCAATACGTCCACGAAAATGCCGGCATGTCGCTCGCCGCGTTCAAGGGCATCTTCTGGTGGGAGTGGGCGCACCGGCTTCTGGGCCGGTTGCTCGGCGTGATGTTCTTCGTGCCATTCCTCTGGTTTGCATGGGTGGGCGCAATCCGCCGCGCGGAGTGGCCGCGCATGATCGTGCTGTTCGTGCTCGGTGGGCTGCAGGGCTTCGTCGGCTGGTGGATGGTGGAGAGCGGCCTCGAGACGCGGGTCAGCGTCTCGCAATACCGCCTGGCGATCCATCTCGGTGTCGCGCTCATCCTCCTCGTCGCGATAGTATGGACGGCGCTGGAATATCTCCGTTTGCCGCAGGCGCCCGCACGCTCGGGCCGCTGGCCACGCGGCCCGCTGGCCATTGCCGTTCTCATATACGCGCAGATGTTGCTCGGTGCCCTGGTCGCGGGGCTGCACGCCGGCCTCATTTACAACACCTGGCCGTCGATGGACGGGCGTCTCCTGCCGGAAGATGCCTTTGCGCAGCGGCCCTGGTGGATCAATTTCTTTGAGAATCCGGGCACGGCGCAGCTCGATCACCGTGTCGGCGCCTACGTCGTGGCGATCTCGGTGTTCGTTCTATGGTGGCGCGAGCGCGGCAAGTTCGCCGGCTGGGCCCGCGCGAGCGGCAACGCGCTACTGCATCTCACGCTGTTCCAGGTCGTTCTGGGCATCGCGACGCTGCTGCTGCAGGCGCCGGAAGTCCTCGCCGCCGCGCACCAGCTCACCGCCGCGCTGCTTCTCTGCACGGCGGTGTGGCATGCGTTCGAAGCGAAGACCTATCCCGCCATAGCCTGATCCAGATCGGCGATGATGTCCTCGACGCTTTCGATGCCGATGGAGAGCCGCATCACGTCGCCGCCGGCGCCGGCCCTCACGCGCTCCTCGTCGTTGAGCTGGCGATGCGTCGTCGAGGCCGGATGGATGATCAGGCTGCGCGTATCGCCGACATTGGCGAGATGGCTGATCAGCTTGACGCCGTTCACCACTTTCACGCCGGCGTCGTAGCCGCCCTTGAGGCCGAAGGTGAACACCGCACCCGCGCCCTTGGGGCAGTAGGTGCGATGCAGGCCAAAGGACGGATTGTCCTCCAGCCCGGCATAATTCACCCATGCCACCTTGTCGTTCTGCTTCAGCCAGCGCGCCACCGCCAGCGCGTTGTCGCAGTGCTTCTGCATGCGCAGCGGCAGCGTCTCGGTGCCGGTCAGCACCAGGAATGCGTTCATCGGCGACAGCGCCGGCCCCAGATCGCGCAGGCCGAGGACGCGGCAGGCGATGGCATAGGCCATGTCGCCGAACGTCTCCCACAGCTTCATGCCGTGATAGGACGGACAGGGCTCGCTCAGCGTCGGATATTTGCCGCCGCCCCAGTTGAACTTACCGCTATCGACGATGATGCCGGCCATGGAATTGCCGTGCCCACCGAGGAACTTCGTGGCCGAGTGCAGCACGATGTCCGCGCCCCATTCGATCGGGCGGATGAGGTAGGGCGAGGCCAGGGTGTTGTCGACGATCAAGGGCACACCCGCCGCATGCGCGATACCGGCGATCGCCTCGATGTCGCTGACGATGCCGCCGGGGTTGGCGATGCTCTCGATGAACACGGCCCTGGTGCGATCGTCGATCTGCGCCTTGAAGCTCGCAGGATCGGTCGTGTCGGCCCATTTCACGTGCCAGGCGAACTTGGCGAAACCCTGGCTGAACTGGTTGATCGAGCCGCCATAGAGCTGGCGCGCCGCCACGATGTTATCGCCCGGGCTCATCAGCGTGTGCAGCGCGATGAGCTGCGCGGCATGGCCAGAGCCGACCGCCAGCGCGGCGCGCCCGCCTTCCAGAGCGGCGACGCGCTCCTCCAGGACCGCGTTGGTCGGGTTCATGATGCGCGAATAGATGTTGCCGAAGACCTGGAGGTTGAACAGCGCCGCGGCGTGGTCCGCGTCCTCGAACACATAGGCCGTGGTCTGATAGATCGGCGTGGCGCGCGCGCCGGTCGCCGGATCGGGCTGGGCGCCGGCGTGCACGGCGAGTGTGTTGAAACCGTAGTCGGACATGGTTTCCTCCCTGGGCGGTCTAACTCTACAAAATTTGTAGAGTATCTTGTCAAGGCGTCTTAGAACGCAAGCCGGCCCTTCAGATCATCGAACGGCACCATGACATGTTCGCGATAGGCGGGGCGAGCCTTGAGCCGTTCATACCACCCCTCCACCTGCGGCAGGGACGGGCGGTCGATCTTGAGCTCGAAATAGCGAAACAGCAGGGCGCCAGCCGGGATGTCGCCGAAGGTGAAATTGTCACCAGCGAGGAACGCGTGGGATTCCAGATGACGGTCCAATAGCCGGAACAGGATGGCGGAGCGCGCGATCGCTTTTCGGATAGTGGGCCAGTTCTGCTGCTCCTCCGGCGTGCGGTAGAAGTTCCAGAACACGCCGGTGTGGAAGGTCGGCTGCAGCTCGCCGAGCGCCCAGTCGGTCCAACGGTCGGCGAAGGACCGGGCGGCCGGCTCTTCCGGCCATAGCGTTTCCGAGCCATATTTGGCCGCGAGATATCGCACGATGGCATGGCTCTCCCACACCACCGTGCCGTCGTCATCGATCACGGGCACGCGCCGATGCGGGTTGAGAACGCCAAACTCCCCGGTGTCGAGGCCGCCGAACGCGCCGCCGGCGGGGATGTGCTCATGGGCCAAGCCGAGTTCGCCGACCGCCCACATCACCTTTTGAACGTTGATCGAATTGCGCCGGCCCCAGATTTTAAGCATGGGCTCAGACGCGGTTCAGGCTGCCGCCCTTGCCGAACAATAGCGGTTTTCGGTTGTCGATCACCTTGCGGTTGACGCCCATCCAGCCGATCTCGCCGGAGAACCGGCCATGCTCGATCTTGGGGCAGCGATCCATGATGACGGTGAGGCCGGCATCCTGCGCGATCTTCGCCGCCTCCTCGTTGATCACGCCGAGTTGCATCCAGATCGTTTTGATGCCGAGCCGATCCTTCTCCGCCAGCGCCTCGCGAACGATGCCCGGCGCCGCGTCGGAGGCGCGGAAGATGTCCACCATGTCGACCGGCGCCGGCACGTCCTTGAGCGAGCCGTAGACGGTCTGGCCGAGGATCTTCTTGCCCACCATCGCGGGATTGATTGGATGGATGACGTAGCCCTTGGCGAGCAGGTACATCATCGCGAAATAGGACGGTCGCATGTCGTTGCCCGAGGCACCGACCATCGCAATGGTCTTGGTCGAACGCAGGATCGATTTGATGAGGTCGTCGGGATAGGTGGGCATGGGATCAGCGAATAGCGAATGGCGAGTAGCGAATAGCACCCCTACTCGCTATTCGCTACTCACTATTCGCTCACTCCGGCCATTTCGGCTCGCGCTTCTCGACGAACGCGCCGATGCCTTCCTCGGCCTCGGCGGCGAGCATGTTCATGGTCATGACCTGGCTCGCATAGTCGTACGCCTCGGCCAGGGACATCTCGACCTGGCGATAGAACGCTTCCTTGCCGATCTTGAGCGTGCCGCGCGGCTTGGTCGCGATCAGGGCGGCGAGTTCGGCGGTCTCCGCCGCAAGCGCCTCCGGCGCCACCACGCGGTTGATCAACCCGATGCGTCGCGCTTCCTCGGCCGCGATCATCTCGCCGGTCAGCAGCATCTCCATCGCATGCTTGCGCGCCACGTTGCGCGACAGCGCCACCATCGGGGTCGAGCAGAACAGTCCGATATTCACCCCCGGCGTCGCGAAACGCGCGGTCGATGACGCCACCGCCAGATCGCAACTCGCCACGAGCTGGCATCCGGCCGCCGTCGCGATGCCCTGCACCTGCGCGATCACCGGCTTGGGATGGCGCACGATCGTCTGCATCAGCTTGGAGCATTGCGCGAAGAGCGCCGCGAAATACGCCTTGCCCTTGTCGGCATCGGCGCGTCGCGCCGTCATCTCCTTCAGATCGTGCCCGGCCGAGAAGGCCGGCCCGTCGGCGGCGATCACGACCACGCGCACCGCCTTGTCGATGGCCGCGGCGTCGAGCGCGTCCTGCAGCGCCGCCATCAGGCCCTGGCTCAGCGCATTGCGCGCGCCGGCGCGGTTGAGGGTCAGCGTCAGCACGGCGTCCTTGGCCGTCGCCAGCACCAGCGGTTCCTTAGCTTGCGCATTCATCTTGGTCTCCTGGCGTCATGCTACACCGGCGCGGCCCGGGCCAGAACCCCGCCTGTCGCAGCCGGACCAGGTGAAAGCCGCAGGGAGGGTGTGCGTTTGCGGGACCTGCAATAGCCGCCGGTTGCGATGGCGGAACGAAGGCCAAAACCGGGCGTTCTGGGAAGGCCAATCCCAAGGAGAATGAGCATGACCACCCCTAGCGGTCACACAAGTGCGATTCTGGCCTCCAAAGTCAAAGGAACGAATGTCTACGATATGGCCGGCGACAAAATCGGCGTCGTCGAGGACGTCGTCCTCGACAAGCAGTCCGACAAGATCATGTTCGCCGCGCTGGGCAGCGGCGGTGTGCTCGGGGTCGGCGAGAAGTTCTTCCCGGTTCCCTGGTCGATGCTCGACTACAGCAAGGACAAGGGCGGCTATGTTGTTCCCGTCGCCGGCGACGTGATCTCCAAGGCCCCGACCTACCGGCTCGAGGATCTCACCAAGAACGACGGCGATTTCGGCCAGATCCGCGAAAGCTCCTACAACTACTTCAACATCAAGCGCGACTGGTAACCCCCCTCGCCAGCGCGTGCGAAAAGGCCCGGCCGTCCCCACCGCCGGGCCTTTTCTTTACGCACCGTCGGCGTTGCGCGGGCTGGACGCGATCCTATAGTGCGGTGGCCGACCGCAAGGGACACACCCCATGGCCTCCAAGCTCGCCGAAGACCCGCGCATCGATCCCCGCATCAAGGCCCTTCTGGGCGCGATGCCCGCGATGTCCGCGCAAGGCGATGTCGCCAGCCGCGAGCAAATCCTGGCCGAGGAAAACAGCGAGGCTGGCAGGGCGGCGGCCGCCCAGCTGACCGCCATGATGTCGATGATGGACAACGAGCAGATCGCGCCGCGCGCCGGCCTCGCCATCCGCACCGAGACCTTCCGCTCCGAGCCGGACGGAAACACCGTCAAGATCCAGTTCATCCGTCCGGACAACGCCGAGCGTCTGCCTTGCATCTACTACATCCATGGCGGCGGCATGCAGGTGATGTCCTGCTACGACGGGATGTACAGCGCTTGGGGCCGCATCATCGCCGCGCAGGGCGTGGCGGTCGCGATGGTGGATTTCCGCAACTGCGTTCGCGCCTCCTCGGCACCGGAGGTCGAACCCTATCCGGCCGGGCTCAACGATTGCGCGGCGGGGCTGCGCTGGGTGCATTCCCATGCCGACCTGTTGAAGATCGATCCCAAACGGATCATCATCGCCGGCGAGAGCGGCGGCGGCAACCTGACGCTTGCCACAGGCATGAAGCTGACGAAGGAGGGCGATGCCGGCCTCGTCAAAGGGCTATACGCGCTGTGCCCCTACATCGCCGGCATCTGGCCGCAGGCGCAATATCCCTCTTCGATCGAGAACAACGGCATCCTGCTCGAGCTTCACAACAACCGCGGCGCGATGGGCTATGGGATCGCGGCGTTCAACGCGCGCGATCCTTTGGCATGGCCCGCCTTCGCCACGGAGGACGACGTAAAGGGCCTGCCGCCGACGGTCATCAGCGTGAACGAATGCGATCCCCTTCGCGACGAGGGGATCGCCTTCTACCGCCTGTTGCTGAGGGCCGGCGTTCCCGCCCGCGCCCATATGGCCCTGGGAACGACGCACGGCACGGAGATCTTCGCCATCACCTGCCCGGACGTCAGCCGGGAAGCGGCGCGGGCCATTGCGGATTTCGCGGCGGCGTGATTCCGCCCGAAGGGCTATTCACGGTATTATAGTACCGCACCGAATTAACGCAGGAATTTCGGCGCTTTCTCTTGACCTCGCAAACGGCGGCGCGTATAGCCCGCGCCCTGAACCGATTATCCTGACAGGTCCCCGATGAAAACTTACTCGGCCAAGGCGTCCGAGATCGAGAAGAAGTGGATCCTCGTCGATGCCGAAGGGCTCGTCGTCGGTCGTCTCGCCTCGATCATCGCACTGCGCCTGCGCGGCAAGCACAAGACCACCTTCACGCCCCACCTGGACTGCGGCGACAACGTCGTCGTGATCAACGCGGCCAAGGTCGTGCTGACCGGCAACAAGCTGAAGGACAAGACCTACTACCACCACACCGGCTATATCGGCGGCATCAAGGAACGCACCGCGGGCGAGATCATGCGCGGCAAGTTCCCCGAGCGCGTGCTGCACAAGGCGGTGGAGCGCATGCTGCCGCGCGGTCCGCTTGGTCGTCGCCAACTCGCCAATCTGCGCGTCTTCCCCGGCCCCGATCATCCGCACGAGGCGCAGCAGCCGGAGAAGGTCGATATCGGCAAGATGAATCCGAAGAACACCAACTACAAGAAGGCGGGCTAAGCCATGGCGGAAGACGTCAAGAGCTTCGGCGAGCTCAAATCCACGCTGATCAAGGCCAAGGTGCCGGAGAAGGCGGAAGCGGGCGAGCAGCCCAAGTCCAATCGCGACTCCAAGGGTCGCGCCTATGCCACCGGCCGCCGCAAGGACGCGGTGGCGCGGGTGTGGATCAAGCCGGGCCGCGGCACGATCACGGTCAACGGCCGCGACGAGAAGGTCTATTTCGCGCGCCCCGTGCTGCGCATGATCCTGCGCCAGCCGCTGATCGCGGCCAATCGCGACGGCCAGTTCGACGTGGTCGTGACGGTCGCGGGCGGCGGGCTTTCGGGTCAGGCGGGCGCGGTGCGCCACGGCATCTCCCGCGCCCTGGTGCGCTATGAACCGAGCCTGCGCGCGGCGCTGAAGCCCGGCGGCTTCCTGACGCGCGACCCGCGCACCGTCGAGCGCAAGAAGTACGGCCGTCCCAAGGCGCGCCGCAGCTTCCAGTTCTCCAAGCGCTGACGCGAACTTCCTATCCGGCGTCGAACGCAGCGGCCGATCGCAAGATCGGCCGCTGCTTTTTTTTGCCGGCCCTTCGCCAAGCCAGGCGAGCCGTGGAGTAGGCCGGTGATTGTCGAACCGGGTCCGGCGGACCCGTACACGGAAGACTTGTCTAGGCGACAGCCGCCTTCGGATCGGGACCAAAGGGATTGGCGCCGACATTGCCCGGCTGCACATACCAATAGATCACCACGATCCATCCCACGATCGGAATGATGCCGATGAGAATCCACCAGCCGCTGCGGCCGATATCGTGCAGGCGGCGCACGCCGACGCCGAGGCTGGGCAGCAGCAAGGCCACGGACAGCAAGCCGGTCAGGGCGGAGCCGAGACCCAGGATCGATTGGATCACGCCGAGGATGACGGCGATGATGAAATAGACAAGCGTGTACCACCAGAACTCGGCGCGGCGGGCCCGGCCTTCAAAGTCGAAATAGTGCTGTGCGACGACATTCATGAACCAGTTGGTGGGCTCCATAATTCGTCTCCTGTGAAAAAGCGGCGGCAAGGCCGAATTCCGGCGGAGGCGGGCGGAGGATGAGAAACGGTTGCGAGCCATGTTCGGCCCGCAATGCACCCGGCACGCGTGTTTCCCACCCAACCGGCAAAATCCGCAGGAATTGCCAGCCTGATTGAGCTAAGAGTCGCTGCGACGCTCTGTCAAGGAAGGGGGCGCCGCATTTCGGTGGGTAAAACATTCCATGACTCCGAGAATCTTCATCGACGGCGCCGCGGGAACGACGGGACTCGAAATCCGCGAGCGCCTGTCGGTGCGCAGCGATCTGCATGTCGTCCAGCTCGGCGACGCGGAGCGCAAGGATTCGCGCGCGCGCGCCGCGGCGTTGAACGATGCCGACGTGGTCATTCTCTGCCTTCCGGACGATGCCGCGCGCGAGGCAGTCGCCCTGATTGAGAATCCCCATGTGCGGGTGATCGACGCGTCGACCGCGCATCGCGTGGCGCCGGGCTGGACGTTCGGATTTCCCGAATTCGAGCCCGGCCAATACGACGCGATCGCGGCAGCCAAGCGCGTGACCAACCCCGGCTGCTGGTCCACGGGATTTCTGGCGCTGGTGCGTCCACTGGTGCGGGCGGGGCTTGTCCCATCCGACGCGGCACTCAGCGCCCATGGCATCTCCGGTTATTCCGGCGGCGGCAAGGCGATGATCGAAGAATTCGAAAGGACGGATTTGCCCGATTATGTCGAGACCGTCGCCCGCGCCTACGCCTTGCAGTTGGCCCACAAGCACGTCCCGGAGATGACCGAACGCGCCGGCCTCAAACATCCGCCGGTCTTCTCGCCCTATGTCGGACGCTATTATCGCGGCATGATCGTGGAAGTGCCGCTCGCTCTGTGGGCGTTGCCTGATACTCCCAAGGCTGCCGATCTGCATGCCGTCCTGGTGAAAGCCTATCGCGGCCGCCCGCTTGTTGAGGTGGTCGGTCTTGACGAAGCGGCGGGAATAAAAACACTCGATGCCGAGATGCTGAAGGGCACCAACAAGATCAAGCTCTATGTTTTCGACAATCAGCAGACCGGCCAGGCCCGGCTCAGCGCCGTGCTCGACAATCTGGGCAAGGGTGCGTCCGGTGCCGCGGTGCAGAACCTGAACCTGATGCTCGGCTTGCCCGAGACGGCTGGGCTCGTGTGACGGCGATGGCCTATGCGTCGTTCGCGGGGGCACTCGCGGAGGCCGGCGTGTCGGAGACGACGCTGAGCGCCGACGATCGGCGCTCACTGGATGAGCAGGGATACGTGGTCCTGCGCGGCGCCATCGCAAAGGACGCGCTGCCCGATCTTCGCGAGCGGTTCGAGGCGAAGATTCTCGCCGGCGAAAAATGGCCGGCGCCGCGTGAGCACGGTACGCGTCATGCCTATCTCGACAACGACGAAGTCGTGCGCGAGATATGTCTGGCGCCGCGCTTGCTCGCCGCCGTGTCGCATGCGCTGCGCGACAGGTTCTATCTATCCGACGTCCAGGGGCGCGATCCGCTGCCGGGCGAGGGCTATCAGACGCTTCATCGCGACTGGCCCTATGAAGGTCATTCGCGCATGGTGGTGGGGCTCGCCTTTCTCGATCCGTTCTGTGAAGACAACGGCGCAACGAGACTGGTGCCGGCAACCCACAATGATCCCGGCGAAATGAACGATTTCGCGCATCACGGGCTGCATTGCCCCGAACAAGTCGTCGTGCGCGGCGAGGGCGGCGATGTGCTGCTCTTCCACGGCCGTCTGGTGCATTCGGGCCTGCGCAATGAGAGCGGCGCGCTGCGGCGCACGCTGCAGATTTGCTATCGCAGCTATTCGACCTATCCGGACCATCGCGAAACGCGCGATCATACGGGCCTTGGTCCGCTCGATCGTTATCTGATGGGTATCGATTGATGTACCGCCCGGCTGCCTTCGCCGTGAACGACAGGTCCGCCATCGAAGCCTTCATCCGCGCGCAGCCTTTCGCGACGATCGCGCTGGTCCGAGACGGCGCGGTCGAGTTAGCCTATGCGCCGGTGGTTCTGGACGGCGAGGTCGTGCGCTTCCACCTCGCCGCAAGCAATCCGGTGGCGCGGTTCGCGGCCGGGGCGCGCCTCAAGCTGTCGTTCCTGGGTCCGCACGCCTATGTCTCGCCCGATTGGTACGAGAGCGCCGGCAAGGTGCCCACCTGGAATTACTGCGCGGTGGAAGGCGAGGGCGTTGCGGAACGCCTCGACGGCGCCGCACTGACATCGCTCCTGGTCGATCTGTCGGCGGCGGCGGAGGAAAAGCTTGCACCGAAACCGCCCTGGACGATCGATAAGATACCGCGAGACCGGATGGCCGCGCTGTTGAAGGCGATCGTCGGCTTTTCACTGAGGTTCGAAACATTGGAGGCGAAGTTCAAGCTCTCGCAGAATGTCGCGGCCGCGGATGCCGCGGGGGTGATGGCGGGCCTCGAAGCGCGCGGCGACGCCGCCGGCGCCGCGGTTGCGGCCGCGATGAAGCGCATGCGCTGAGCGCGAAGTCTACCGCTAGGCCGCCAAGACGGCTTTTCGGAGTTTCTCTGGCAGAGCGATAGGTTGGAAATGCAATGCGGGGTAGAGGAAGTCGTCACCTGTCTCATCGATTATCCGCAGAAGGCCGTGCTTCTGCGCCGATGGATCGGAGAGCGAAACGTAAATCTTTCGCCTCTCTAGCGACGCAGGATAGCCCTCGTTGCTAATGCAAACGACAAGCTGTTTCGACGCCGGTTTGGTCATTGCGACACTCAAAGGAACATTTTGATCTTGAACTCTTTGCGGCCGACCCCGTGGCCTCATACCAGTGTATCTCAGCGATATGCGATGTGCCATCTGGAAGTCGAACACGAGCGATACCCTTGCGTTTACGCCAGCGTGCTTTGCCGTAGAATCGCCGCAGGCGGCCAATCTCGCGAATACCGGACGTGGTCGCTATTGTCTCGATTTGCGATATCTCGCCCAATATCTCAAACAGGGCGGACACCTACTGCGCCTTGATCTTCACATACTCGCCTGGCGCATCGCCGAGGACCTTCAGCTTGCCGTCGCCCGGTTTGCGCGCCGCGATTTTCTTGCCCGACAGCTTGGAGAGCCACCCATCCCAGTCCGGCCACCAGGAACCGGGATGCTCGTTGGCGCCTTCGATCCATTTCTCGACCGTGGCGGGGATCTTGTCGTTCGTCCAATACTGATATTTCTTCGCGGCGGGCGCATTGATCACGCCCGCGATATGTCCGCTGCCCGCCAGGATGAAGCGGATCGGCCCCTTGAACAGTTTGGTGGTCTTGAAGATCGAGCGGTAGGGCGCGATATGGTCTTCCTTGGCCGATTGCAGATAGACCGGCACCTTGACCTTGGACAGATCGATCGGCTTGCCGCCCAGCACCATCTTGCCCTTGGCAAGGTTGTTCTCCTTGTAGCATTCGCGCAGGTAGAACAGATGCGTCTTCTCCGGCATCCGCGTGGTGTCGGAATTCCAGTAGAGCAGGTCGAACGGCATCGGCTGCTTG
>Ga0265320_10001993_pt1 | contig 14414 bp, 10 predicted proteins | sample 4827metaG_FD_202087 | JGI IMG/M metagenome (GOLD analysis project Ga0265320, IMG submission 202087) | Rhizosphere microbial communities from Carex aquatilis grown in University of Washington, Seatle, WA, United States - 4-8-27 metaG | ecosystem: Host-associated > Plants > Roots > Rhizosphere >...
CTCCTGCCGCCGGGTTGACGCCATCGCTGTGGTCGGTGTCGGCGGTGCCGCTACTGCCGCCGGCCGTGCCGAAACCACCGCCGCCGCCGCCGCTCGCGCCCTTGTTCCGCGCCGTGTTGCCGTTGCCGTTGGCTCCCTGACTCGAGCCGCAACTCCAATTGCCGCCCGCGCCCGGCGTCGTGCCCGTCGCGCTGGCGTCGACGATGCCCGAGAGCGCCGCGTCGCCGAATACGGCGAAAATCACCGGATTGCCTCCGGTGAGCTTCAACGTCGAACCGGACGCCAAGGTGAAATTGCGAACCGGCACGACGACGACGCTCGGGCCGCTCGCCTGAGTGCGAGTCACGGGGACCGGCAGGCTCTGTCCACACCAGTTGCCAAAAGTGAGGGACGTCGAATCGAACGTAGAGACGCCGCAGTTCAAGACCGTGGTCGCGCTGGTGACGATCGGCTGGAGGCCGGTGGGGTCGAAGTTCGTGGGCGTGTACCCGAACGTCGTGTAACAGGCGCCGCTCGTGCAAGCTCCGTTGCCGCACGAGACGCCGCACGCACCGCAATTCGACGCACTGGTGTTCGGGTCGGTCTCACAACCGTTCGACGGATTCCCGTCGCACTCGAGGAGGCCGGTGCCGCACGCGACGCACGCGCCGCTCGTGCAGGTCTGGGTGTGCGGGGTGCAGGTCGTCGTGGTGCTCCACTGCCCGCTCGTCCCGCACGTTTGAACCGCGTCACCCGAACATTGCTTCGTAGTCGGGGTGCAGACCCCGGTGCATGCGCCGTTCACGCACGCTTGCCCGTTGCAAGTCACCGGCGCGCTCCACGCGCCGCTCGACGAACACGTCTCGACGCCGTTGTTCGAGCACTGCTTCGTCCCCGGCGTGCAGACTCCCGTGCACGTGCCGCCGACGCACGCTTGATTGACGCACGCGCTGTCGTCTTGCCACGTCCCCGTGGAATCGCAGGTCTGGACGACGAGGCCGTTGCACTGGTGCGAGTTCGGCACGCACGTTCCCGAGCAGGCTCCGCCGCTGCAGAGGTTCATGCATCCGGTCCCGTCGATCCAGGTGCCACCGTCGCCGCAGGTTTCGGGCGTCAGGACTTCGCATTGCCGCGTCTTCGGGGTGCACTCTCCCGAGCAAACTCCGTCGGTGCAGAGGTACTTGCATGTGTCCACTTGAGTGGTCGAGACTAGGTCCATCCCGCACTCGAGAACGGACGTCCCTTGGCAGACGCGGTCGCCGGGCAACTTGCCGACACAGCTCGGGGCGACCGGCTGACACGAGCCGGCGCTCCCTCCGGGGGTCGTGTCGCAGTTGTTGTCGCCGCTGCAATTTCCGTTCGGGTGCCATCTGCCTTCCGAGCAAATGAGCTGACCCTTTTGTGCATGTCCGGCGCAGCCATACGCGCCCTCTTCCGGGCACCGCTTTCCGAGCGTGCCGATCGCCGTGCCGTCGCCGGGCGGAATAGCGCCCGCGTCTTCGTCCGCGCCGCCGGTGCTGGCTCCCCCGCTCCCGTCGCCACCGGTGCCGGTCGTCGTGCCGCCGGAACTCGCCGTCGTGCCGCTCGAGCCGTTCGCGCCACCCGTGCCGTTCACGCCGCCCGTGCCGTTCACGCCGCCGGTCGCCGAGGCATCGTCGTCGCCACCGCCGCTCGACACCGAACCCGTGCCCGGGCCGTGCGCACCGTGCGAGCCCGACGAGAGCGCGTCCAACCCCGACGTCGTGCATCCGGTGCACGCGACCAACAACACACCCGCGGACCATCGACCAAAACGAGTCGTCACCACAATACGAACGATAGCTCACCGCCGCGACGAACGAAGCGGCGGAGTAGGCAAGGGAGTTGGCGTATCGAGTAACTCTGCGCACATCAGCCGCGCTTCTGGTGGGTCATGCCGAATACGCGCTAAGGCTGCGATTCGACGTTTCCGCGCAGCAGATTCAGACGCCCTCGCATCGAAAGGCGCGAGCACGCCGAACGACGCCTCGGACGTCAGTCGGGAAAGGATGCCGTCGGCGGCACGTGATCGGGGTGTTTTCGCTTGGGGCGCCGCGGTGCCGGGATCACTGGACTTGCGGAATCGACCGGTGACGCCATCGTCGTCGCGCTTGCGGCGGTCATCGGCGGCGTGGGAACGACCGTCGCGGGCGCACTCGGCTCGGCAGGAGTCACAGGGGCGCTCCGCTCGGGCGAAGTTGCACGCGCGGGCGCGACGCTCGCGGTGGTCGCGACGGCGAGGACGACAGCAGCGGCGACCGGCGCGGCCCGACGCGATGCGACCACTTCAGTTGTCGGATGCGCTTCGGTCGAAGCCGAACGCGCGGCGCGTCCTCCGAGCCACCACGCCGTCGTTCCGAACACGAGCGCCGCAGTGAGCGCTCCGATGCCCATCATTTGCCGATCTCGACGCCGGCGCGTCGCGTCGACGTCGGGATCCGCATCTTCCGCGTCGTCCGTGAGGTCGTCGGCCAAGTCGAGCATGCGCACCGGCACCAGAGAGTCCACGGGCGTGATCGAAATGTCGTCGAGTGGGACAAAATCGTCGAACTCGAGGCGAGCCTGTTCGTTCTCCGGCGCCGGCGGTTGGTTTGCTACGCCGGGGGACGTCCTGGGCCGAGCCCGAAAGGGCGGGGGAGGGGGCTTGTTCATGAGGACACCCGTTCCTCGGTCACCCGAAGAATAGAGACTTTTCCCGCGCCGCGCTCGCAAACGACGCTTCGTGAGCACCACGCCATTGACTCGGCCGGCGGGTCTCATGCAGCTTCCCCGCGAGTCGGCACACTTCGCGCATCGGCGGTTTTCGCAAATGACGTGCAGAGAATGCAAGGGATCTGGTTACTTCCTCAGTATGACCCGTCCAAGTCTCGCGACGCTCCCACGATGCATCTCCCGCGTAGGCGCTGCTCTCGCCGTGATCCTCGGTCTCGTGCTCGCGTCAGCGACGTCGTTCGCGCAGATCAAGGAACCCGGCAACCATCCGGCGTACTCGGTCGAGCTCGAGCCGCACTTGCTCGTCGATTGGTCGGACGAGTTCTGGGGCGGCGACGGCATCGGTATTGGCGGTCGCGTCTCGATCCCGGTGATCGACAACGGTCCGATTCGCACCATCAACAACAACCTCGCCATCGGCTTCGGCTTCGACTGGGCGCATTTCGGCGGCAATTGCTGGGATTGGGGGACGGTCTACGTGGGACAGCCAGGTCCAGTTCCGCGCGGGCCGTTCCCGAACGGTTATGACTGCTCGGGCGACAATTTCTGGTTCCCGGCGGTCGCGCAGTGGAACTTCTTTCTCACGCCGGTGATCAGCGTGTTCGGCGAGGCGGGCTTCGCCATTCGATACAGCTCCTGGTCCGCCGACTATCCCTGCGGCAATGCGATCTGCCGCCCCACGGGTCACGACCTCGGCGTCGAACCGCTGTTCTTCGGCGGCGCTCGCTTTCTCGTCGCCAAGAGCTTCGGCATCACGGCGCGCATCGGGTGGCCGTACTTGTCCGTCGGCGCGTCGTTCTTGCTCTAGGTCCAGCCAGAGTTCGCCATGACGTCACTCATTGTCGCGACGCGCTTCGGCGAGGGCGATGCGGAGCGCGTCGTAGCCGTACCGCTTGCGGACGCCGTCGACGGCGCGGTGGAGCGGTTCGGTGTGCTCGAACAGCGACAATTGCTCGCCCCACGGCCGCAGATTCGATAGGCAGATACCGAGAAGGCGAATCGCCGTGCGACGCTGACGCGTGCGCTCGTAAAGCTCGGTGACGACCGGATACAGCTCGAGCTCGGAGCACGTCGGGGTGATGGTGCGGGACCGGAGCAGCGTCTGGAAGTCGGCGTAGCGCAGTTTTAGGGTGACCGTTCGCGCCTTCACTCCTCGCTTGCGCGCTCGCCAGCACACCCGTTCCGTTAGCGAGCACAGCATGGACTCGATGCATGAAGGGTCGCGAACGTCCTCGCGAAACGTGCGTTCGTTCGAGATCGTGCCGACCGCGCTGCCGCTGGGGTCGTGCTCCTGAAACGCCGGTCGTTCACGTCCGAGTTCGTGAGGACCGTTGCCCCGGCAGCTTCGCTGGATTGGCTCGGCCCAGGCGCCGAAGATCCCTCGTAGAGCGGAGAGCGGCGCCGACGCGACGTCCGAGAGGGTGGTCAATCCGATCGCGTGAAGCTTTTGCTCGCCGACCGGTCCGATGCCCGGTAACTTCCGCACGGCGAGCGGGCCGAGAAACGTGAGCTCTTCACGCGCAGGGACGAGCAACACGCCGCGCGGCTTCGCGAGCCCGCTCGCGACTTTCGCGACCGAGCGACTCGTCGCGATGCCGGCGCTCGACGGCAAGCCGACTTGCTCCTCGATGTCGTCGGTCAGCCGCCTCACGACGCGCTCGATGGTCGCGTCCGGTCCCGCATCGCCGGCAGCGAAGTAGAGATTTTCGCATCCAGAAAAATCGAGGAACATCTCGTCGATGCTCGCGACCTGCGACGCGGGCGTGTAGCTCTCCGCGATCCGGCGGACGCGCGCCGCGTAGTCGCCGTACACGCCGTGACGCGTCGGGAGATAGATCGCGCGAGGCGCGAGCTCGACCGCGCGCGTGAGCGACATGCCCGACCGCACGCCGAGGGCGCGAACTTCGTAGCTCGCGGAAGTCACGACGCCGCGCTGACCGGGCCGGCCACCGACGACGACGGGCTTTCCGATCAGCGACGGGTCGAGCAATCGCTCGACGGAAACGAAGAACGTGTCGAGGTCCAAGCAGCAGATCCGCGGCGCAGCGAGAGCCATCGCACGGGCAGAATATACTGTTCATTTGACCAGTATATTGCGAGCTCGAACCCCGCGGATTTTCGACGTTTGTGCGCCGGGGTCGTCGGGGTCGCCGCCGCTCCGAACCTCATCGGATCCGGTGCGCGAGAACGTCGAAGCTTCCCGATTTTTCGATCGGGCTCGCGAAATGACGTGGTCATCGCTGCGAGCAGGTCTTCGGTTGGCGACGTCGGCGTGGCGCGCGTCGACGCCGGCTCGTGCCGACCCCGAACGCCGCGATGGTGAACCATGCGGCGCGCGACGAGCTCGTGCTGCTCGCGGCGCGACACGCGCAGTTCGAACGTGAACCGCTCGGCGCGTCGTTGGAGTTGGCGCCGCCGACGGATGTCGTTCCGTCGCCGAGCGTCCCGCCTGCGCCGCTCACGCCGGTTCCGCCGGAACCCATCGGCGGCGAGCTGGTTGCGCCGGCCGTGCCGTTGCCGCCTCCGGTCGTCGCGGTACCTTGACCGCCGTTGCCGGCGATGGCGCCGGCACCCGCGCTGCCTCCGACGCTCGGCGCACCACCGCTCGACGTGGCACCCCCGACGCCCGTGCAGCTCGCCGTAGAAGCGGCGATCGTCACCGCCTGCGACGCTGCACCGGTAACCGCCAGGGCCACGGTCGCGACCACCCCAGCCTGAGCAGTGATCGCGGGGGCCGCCGTCCCGTCGACGTTCACCGAGTACGTTCCGGGCGCGAGGCCTTCGAGCGTGAGGTTCGTGGTGTGCGCGTCGCCGGTTTGGTTCTGCAGCGTGAAGCCCACGTAGTCTCGCGCTTTGCTGACGGTTGCGCCGCTGTAGCGATCGCGCGAGAGCTCGAGATGAAACTTCTCCGTGATGAGATTCAAGCGCTTGAAGACGCCGTCTCGCGGCGTGATCGAATAGCAACCCCCCGCTTCGGACACATCCCCGCCGTAGGCGTACAGACCAAAGACGGGATCGACGGCGACATCGGTACTCAGGATGCGCAAGGCACCAAATAAACCAAGGTCGGCCTCACCGGCCATCTGCCGCCAGCCGTTGTGAAGCGTGCTGCCCGCCGGATCGAAGCTGTTGACGTAAGTGTTTCCTTTCATCGCCTGGTACGTCCACGCGACGGTGCCGAGGTTCGCGGGGTCCGGGTCGATCTGCCCGGAATTGATCGCGCCGACGTTCGCGATCTTGGCCGCGTACGAGAGCCTTTCGTCGAGCTCGGGCGTCGTCGATTGGTGCCTGAGAAAGTCGTCCATGCAATACCCGGCGAGAGACGCGGTGTACTGAAATTGCCACCAGTTTTCGCCGTTCAAGGTGACCGGATCGGCGTAGTAGTACCAGACGGGCTCGTGACCGCGGCAGGCTCGTGTCTTCGCGTTCACCTTGCTCAAGATCGCGGTGTCGCCGTCTTCTTTCGCGGCCATGTAGACGGCCTCTTCCCCCGTGTTGTCGTATTTATATTCGGACCCATACGGGTAAGGGTTGCCGCTGAAGGCAGCATGCAACCCGTCGATCGTCGTCTTGACGAATGCCGATTCGCTCGAGTGTCCCGCCTCAGCGAGGGCGCGCATGATGTCCGGCAAGGTCTGCTCGCCCATGTAGCCGGTGCCGGCGATCGTCGCGGGCGCCATGGGCGGAGGGGGTCCTCCCGAATAGAGCGAGTGAAGAATGCCGTAGGCACGCATCAAGTACGTATCCGGGGAGTTGTGAAACGTCGCGAGGTTCGGATAGAGACTCGCGATCTTGTACATCGAGAAATAGGTGTTGAACGCGTGCGGATAGGCGTAGGGGCGGTTGTAGAAGCAGTCATTCGGATTGAACGCGCTCGTCCCCGCAGGACACCACCAGTCCTGCACGACGAAGGTATTCGGATCGATCGCGTTCTGCCAGACGGCGTCGAGGTAGCCATCGAGCGTCGCTATTTCGCCGGCGACTGGCGTCTGCGCGTCCTTTTCGGCGAGGAACTCGGCCTTGGTCCAACCCCAATCGTCTCCCCAACCTCCGCCGCCGACGGCTCCGCGCACCGATTTCGCGTCCATCATCCAATCGTCGAACACGTGGGCGAGGCCGCCGGTGGCCGCGACGGTGTTCTTCACCATGAACGTGGCGTGGCGCGTGAACGCGGCGTCGATGGGCTCGAGGACATAGAACTGGAGCGTCGTGGATTTGCCGGCTCCGTAGCTCACGGTCACGTCGTTCTGACCCAGATGACTCAGTCGAAGCTCGTAGATATCGTGGTCTCCTGGAGCGACGGCGAGCGGCGTGATCACGGACTCACTCGGAAACTGCGCAGTGAGCGAATTGATTTTCTGCGCCGAGTGCAGATCGATCTTCGCCGTCATATCGCTCGAGAACATCATCCCGGGAACGACCGTGACGTCGAGGAGCCCCTCTTGGTAGAGCCGACTCTTCACGTCATCCTGGGTCGCCACCTTGAAGAACTTGAAGGCGTAGGTTTGGCTCGCGCCTGCGGCGAGCATGAGGCTCGTATTGGGCAAATATCCGCGGTTCGTTTTCTTGATCGCGTTCGAGTGGATGTAGAACACATCGAGCCCGTTCGACCACGCGGGCGTCCCGCCCTTCGCCGCCCAAGCGCTGCCCGGGTGCTCGCTCGCGATCCAATTGTCCATGTACTCGAATCCGGCACTCGTGCTCGAGTCCGGGGTCATGAGCAAGAACGGTCCGACGCCGCTCGGACGTTGCACCGTGATGTACGAGCTATCTTGCCCCGTGAACGAGTGATAGACGGTCCTCGTCTCGTAGATCACGTCGTTCGTTTGCGCCCAGTATTCGTTGAACGGGAGCGGCAGACCGACGTCGCCGAGCTCGAGGGTCTGGCTCGACGTGTTGGTGAGCGTGATCTCCCAGGACAGATAGTCGTCGACGAGGGCGTAGCGTTCGCCGACCTGGAAATTCTTGATGCCGTTGTCGCTCGCGGAGTTCGCGTACGTGACCGTGACGCTCGTCGCGTCGCTCTGCACCTGACGCGCGTCGGCGGACGATTGCGTGAGTGCCGTCTGGAACGCGCCCGTCCCGAAGCGGTAGCTGAACATGAGCTCGCCCACCCATTCGTGGTCGCTCGTGTCCTGACCCGGAGCGTTCCCAGCGTTCAGCACGTAGTTGGTGGGGAACGCGTCTCCGACCAGCTCGAGGGAAGAGATCTCGCCGTTTTCGCCGACCTCGACGTCGAACGTGCCGTTGGCGAGCGTCGCCGCGGACGCCCTCCCGGCGAGGCCGAGCCACAATGCAGTAACGGTGCAGACGAACAGCGGGAGGCGATGAAAGGAGACGGGAACGTCATTCACGTCGGCCCAGTGAGTCGACGACGCGTTCGGGGGTCATCGATTTCATAGCTTCGGTCGCCTTGGAGGGGGCGAACGCACGCGTCGACGGCTCAGTCGATGGGCTCCATGCCCCGAATCTGAAGCACGCGGTTGACGAGCGCCTTGTCGTAGGTGCCGTGCGACAGCCCGGTCACGACTTTGCGCAGGAGCTTCTTCCATTCGTCGCGCTCCGACTCCGTCGAGTGAATGACGGTCATGCGTTGAGCAATGCGCCCGTAGGAGTCGTCGTCGAGCTTCCGGACGCGACCCTGCATGCTCTCGGTCGCGCGCTTTTCCACTTCATCCCAGGTCGCCTTCAGGTCGGCCGGGAGCGACTCGAGGACACCGGTCTTGAGGATGAGCGCGCCCACGGCGCAGACGATGACGTCGTCATTCACGTGGTCGAGATAAGGCGTCCACTGGAGCTGCTCGGCGGCGAGGGCAGGCGCCGCGATGAGATCCACAGTTCCAGCGCGCAGCGCCGGGAGCATCTCCATCGCGTCGACCGGTACCGGAACCACGCCGCCAATGGCGGCGTAGAGAGCCGGCCCGGTCGGCTCGTTGCGCCAGACCGCGGGGTGCTTGCCCTTCACGTCGGCGGGGCGATGGATTTCGAAGCCCTTCGTGAACTGCCGCACGAGCCCGACGTCGCCCCAGCCGATGATGTCGAATCCGGCGGCCCGGATCCCCGCGTCGAGATCGGGTTGCACTTCCTTGCGCACGCTGTCGAGCTGGTCCCAGGTCGTGAGCACGCCGGGGATCTGGAGGACGAGGACGTTCTTGTAGATCAACGAGAGACCGGTCGCGGTGATCGCCGCGCCGTCGAGCTGCCCCGTCCGGATCTTGCTCACCATGGCGTCTTCGTTGCCTTGAACGCCGTTGAAATAGACTTGGAGGTCGAGCCTTCCACCGGTCTTGTTGGTGAGCGCCTTTTGCCAGACGTCGTAGACCTTGCCCCACGAGGACGCCCGCGGCGCGATCGTGGCGAGCCGGATGGTCTTGTCCGCCGCCCGCGCCGAGCGCGGACTGACGATCATCGAAGCGAGTGCCGCCACAGCGGCGAGCCGGACGGCGTGGTCGACGAGGCGACCGCGCTTCCGTCGCGAGCTCCGTGTGCTTCGGTGTTCCGGCCCGACTTTTCGACCTGCGTGCGACGGCGTCATCGTCCTGTTCCTTGCCGACCGAGTGCTCCCGACCTGGCGAGCTTGCGTCGGCCCATGCAGTGCAAGCGTAGGCCTTACATCGGCTCGGGCAAAGCCAAGATCGAGCGCATCGCGCGCGCGCCCCTCGTTCGAGCCTCACGGCGGAGCAATGATGCGCGCGGCCAGACCGTGCTCGGCGTGCACGAACGCCGCCCAGATCGAACCGTCGGGAGCAAACGCGGGAGGTCCGACGTATTCGCTCTTGGTCCAGGCCAGGCTGTCGATAGCGGGGCTCTGCGTGGTCGTGAGCGTGGCGGTCCAAAAGCGCGGTGCGTCAGCGAGGACGTTCGTGGTGACGACCAGGTAGGCGTTCCAGGCGCGGCCATCTTCGTTGAGGTAGCCGTCGTTGCCATTCCCGTTCTTGTCGGAACTCCCGTAATACGCGACGGCGAGGTACCCGGGTTCCTTGACCGCGATGTTCGGGTAATTCGACACCGCGACCTCGGGTATCGAGATCATCAACGGGGTCGTCCACGTCGTGCCTCGATCCTTCGACACCGATACGTACGGAAGGCGATCACGATCGTCGACCCAGACGGCGTAGAGGTTGCCTTCGCGGTCGGTGGCGACGTTGCTGCCGAGCCAGCTCGACGACGGCCCGGTCATCACCGAGCCGGTGACGTAGACGTCCGCCCAGCTGTCGCCCTCGTCGTGGCTCGTCGAAATGGCGAGACCTTGGTCGGAGGGATGCGCCTCGTAGATCGTGCCGTCCGGGGCGACCGCGCCCTGGTTCGGGTACCCGCGCTGCCCGCGTGCGCTGTCGATCGCGTCGCTCGCCGTGCGCGTGAACGTGTTCCCTCCGTCGACGGAGCGATAACACATCCGGTTGGGACCGACGATCAACGTGGGACCCGTGGCGCAGTAGTAGACGACGTTCGGGTACCCGCTCGCCTGCAGGGCTTGCTTGCTCGCGTCCGTGACGGGGGGTCCGGTGACGGTCTTCCCCCAGTCGTAGCTGTCGCAGCCGACCGAGCGATGTTCGAGCGTGCCGTCCACGTGATCGCCGAACCAGAGATCGGCGCCGGTCGGCGCCTTGCAGCCGTTCGCTCCCACGCCGATCGCGAACGCGTTGAAGAAGATTCTCCCCGTGTCTCGATCGCGCGAGATGAAAGGGTGAAGCCAGAGGCCCGCGCCGGCGTCGCCTCCCTCGGGAAGCTCGGTCTCCCACGACGCCCCGTTGTCGCGAGAGAGCGCGAGCGTATTGCCGCCCGCGGGAGCGAAGAGGATCGCCCCCGCGTCGTCGATCACGAGCGCTGTGTTGATCGCGGGTAAGCCGGTTTCGACGGTGCAAGCGAGCGGCGCGTCGGACGGCTGCGGGCTTTCGACCTTGGCCGCTGCAGCGTGCGCCGTGGCGTGCGCGGTGCACCCGGTGAGCGGTTGCGACGGCCCGGTGGATCCGTCCGGATCGCGGCTCGACGTCGCTGCCGACTTAGGATTGCTCGAGCACCCGAGGGCCGCTGCGCCGAGCAGAGGAAGAATCCGAAGCCCCCACTTCGAGCGACGAGAGGTGAATTGCGCGGTGCGTTGGTCCAATGCTGGCTTCACTAGCATATTTGATGGTTGGACCATAACACCAGTCTGGCGCCCCCGGACAGGTCGAAAGCGATGCCAAAGGCGCTCGGCGAGGACACTTTCTGCGAAGGTTCTTCGGCCTTCGGGCACTCATCGTCCGGTGCCCGCGTTCTCGGCACCAGGGAGTGACGTCAGATGAAGATTTCCGAGGTCGTATGGGTTGGGTCCCTTCTCGTTGCCGCCCTGAGTGCGGGGAACGCGCGCGCGGAAGGGGCACCGAACACGCCTCCGGTCGCCACGCCGACGACGGCGACGCCGCCCGCTCCGGGCGACGCGAAGCTCCGCGCCGACATCCGCCGGGACACCGCCGACATTCACGCCGACAAGGCGGACATCAAGACCGACAACGCCAAGACGCACACCGACAAGGCCGTGCTCGAAGCGGCTCGAGCGAAGCTCGCCGCGGACAAGAGCAAGGGGGCGCCCTCCGCCGAGGTCCACACCGATCGCGCGGCCGTGCGTGCCGACAAGGCGACCGTGAAGACGGATCGAGTCGTGCGTCGCGACGCGCGCCGCGAGTTTCGTGCGGACAAGGCGGACCGCAGGGAAGATCGCGCCGAACGTCGCGAGGAACGACAAGAGCGTCGTGAGGAGCGGCACGGCAAGCGCTGAGGTATGCGCGGGAGGATGAAGATCGCGGTTGCGGCGCGAGCGTGCCGCCTCGCGCCGCTCATCATCCTCTCATTTTCCGCGCGAGCTTCTGCGATCGACGTATCGGACGAGCTCACCGCGGGCGCTCTGTCGTCGAACTTGCAACGTTCGACCTCGCCGTACCTGTCCGACCGACTCGGCACGGGCGCCGATGCCACCAAAGCGTTGTCGCTGTCCGCCGACGGAACGTACACGCGGTACTTCAGAGCGAACCACGTTCCTGGGGAGAACATATTTCAATTCCTGGGAGCGGCCGACTACGAGATCAGCGATCACCTGTCCTTCGGCCTGGACCTGCGCGGGTCGCCGCCGAGCACGGCCGTCACGCCAACCGCGACGGGTTCGGTGAAGTCGCGCACGTCGCTCGTCGGCGCGGGGGCGAGTGCGGAATACGACACCGCGGGCGACGGAGATTTCGAGACCATCGCGGAGAGCTACGTCGGGCTGACATCGTACTCCACCACTCAGAAAGCACGTTCGAGCACCAAAGGCTCACCCTCGTCGCTCCTCCAATGGCGTGCGTCGCTCGGCGTCACGGAGATCTTCTTTCGAGAAACCGAAGGCCGAGTGTTCGCGAGCTACTACGCTTACTCGACGGACCCTGGTGGAACGGGATACTTCGGAGCTTCGGTGTTCGGTCGCGAAGCCGTCGGCGAGGGGCTCCCTCTCGAGCCCCTGCGTTGGTCGTTGCGTCCGAGCGTCGAGCAGCGTCTCGGACCGGTCAAGTTGATCGGTTTTTTCCAATACGGTCACTACGTGGACGAGCTGGGCTGGAACGTCGCGGTTGGCTTGAAAGCGCAGGTCAAGGTCAACGATGCCTGGAGGGTCTGGGCGTCGATCAATTTCCAGCGCGACGTCGAGTCGACCGGCGAGAACCTCTCCATTCCGTGGGGCGCCCTCGGCGCACGGGTTTTCTTTTGATCCGCGTCGCGCCATCTCTACCGTTGCCGGACGGCGCGGACGTCGCTCGATCCGACGCGAGCTTGCTCGAAGATTTCGCTCGCGGCGAGACGCAAGCACTCGGCGAATTGTTCGATCGCCACCACGCCGCCGTGTATCGGTTCGTGGCACGCCTCACGAGCACCGACCGCGCCGACCTGGACGATCTCGTGCAGCAAACGTTCGTGGAGGTGGCGCGTCGCGCGAGCCAGTTTCGAGGAGCGGCCGCCGTGCGGACCTGGCTCTTCGGCATTGCGGTCAACGTCGCGAGGCACGACGCGAGAAGTCGCACGCGCCGGCGTCGCGTCATCGGCGATTTCGGTCGTGAGCGACCTTCGCAAGTGCCTGGCGTCGATCGCCCGGACGAGACCGCGGAACGCAACGAGCTCCTCGAACGGCTCGCTCGAGCCATCGACGCGCTACCGCTCCCGCTTCGAGAAGCGTTCGTCGCTTGCGAGGTGGAAGATCTTCCCGGCGCGGAAGTCGCGCGTCAGCTCGGCATCCCGGAGGGCACGCTGTGGCGCCGCTTGCACGACGCGAGGAAAAAAGTTCGAGCCTTCATCGAAGGAGATCCCGCATGACGTCGCTGCCCTGTCCCAGCCCCGAGGATTTTGCGCGGTCGGTCTCGCTCGGCGGAGATGCGCCGCTTGCCGAACATCTGACGACCTGCGCGACGTGCGCTCCTGACTGGGAGGGGGCGACGCGGCTCCGTGCACTCGCTCGCGCGCTCCCATTCGCCGGCCCCGAACCCGTCGTAGTGGACGCCGTTCGCGCTCGCGTCCTCGCCGCCGTACGCGAGAAGGAGCGGCAACGGCGTCGTTCGAGCGCGGTCGTCGCGTCGGGATTCGCGCTCGCTGCCGCGGCCATGGCGGTACTCGCGGTGCGACACTACGACGCCCGAGGGCCGGCAGCGACGTACCACGCCACGCTCACGGCGCGTGGCGACGTCCTCTTTTCGCGTGATAGCGCCGCGCCGAACGAAAGGGTGTCACTTCGAGCGGGCACGCTTCACGTCGAGGTGCTTCCCCTGCACGCCGGCGAACGGTTCGTCGTGCAAGCCGGCGATGGTCAGGTCGAAGTGCGGGGCACGGCGTTCGATGTCAGCGTGGTCCTTGGACACCTGAGCAACGTGCACGTCGAACACGGGCGCGTCGAAGTGCGTCCCTCGGGCGCGCCCCCGGTGCTGCTCGGGCCCGGAGAGGCGTGGCCCACAACGGTTTCGAGCCAGCCGTCCGAGGCGCTCGCGCCGAAGAGTGGCGTTCCGGGCGCATCGACGTCGGAGCTCGGCACCGCCGAGAGCGCCGCGCCGGGTGCGGTCGTGCACCGGACGGCGAGCGGACTCACGACGGCGCCGCCGGCGTCGGTAACGGACCCCGTCGGCGCTTCCCCGAGTTCGACACCGCAGCCGTCGGCGCTTCCGCCGGTGCCAGCCGTCTCTGCGCCGCCAATGCCGCCGTCGGTGCCAACCCCCTCTCAGGCTCCTCTCACGGTGCCCGTCACGTCATCATCGCCGAACTTGGGTGCTGGCGACGACCGCAACCGCGACGAGGAAAAACGCGAGCGTCGCGACGACCGCCGAGAGCGCAGCGATCAGCGACGTCTTCGCTAAGCTATCTCAGAAACCTACTACGCCCCCCGCTGCTTCGGTCGGCCTCCTCGAAATACCAGCGTCACCAGCGTATGCCTGCGTCGGCCTTCCTAGGCATCGTGACAGCGTGCTCGCTACGGTTTCTGAGATAACTTGTACCCTTACTTCGGCACGCTCATCACCTGACCGCCTGCCGTGTAGTTCGTCCAATACACGCGGTTGTTGTCGACTGCGATGTTGTACGGGAAGGTCTGGCCCGAAGCGATCACGGTGACCGTGCCACCGCCGATGGGGACCTTCTTCACGTAGCCAGGGCTCTGATACTCGGTCCAGTAGACGTAGTTGGCGTCGTGGGCGATGCCCCAGGCTCGCACCAGATTC
>Ga0265320_10001995_pt1 | contig 14402 bp, 10 predicted proteins | sample 4827metaG_FD_202087 | JGI IMG/M metagenome (GOLD analysis project Ga0265320, IMG submission 202087) | Rhizosphere microbial communities from Carex aquatilis grown in University of Washington, Seatle, WA, United States - 4-8-27 metaG | ecosystem: Host-associated > Plants > Roots > Rhizosphere >...
CGCCGTCTCGCTGCGAGGGAGCGCGGACAACTCGGCGCGTGCGGCCTGTGCCGGCATCGGCTCGGTCTGCCGCGCGCGCATCTGGCTCGTCGCCTCGACCTGCGCCAGCAGCGCCGCGATCTGCTGTTCGGCTGCCTCCATGCTCTGCGGTCGTCGCGCGGGGTCCTTTTCCAGCAGGCGCGCGACGAACGCGGCGACCGCGGGCGTGGTCTGTGTCCGCAGCGTGTGCAATTGAGGCGGCGCCTCGGAGATGTGCGCCGAAATGAGCTCGCCGAAACCCTCGTAGGTAAACGGCGGCCGCCCCGCCAGCAGCTCGAACAGGATGCAACCCATCGAATAGATGTCGGCTCGCCAGTCGACCGCGGCGGCCCCGCGGCACTGCTCCGGCGACATGTAGATCGGCGTGCCGAGCAACGCCCCGGTGCGCGTGCGCGCGATCCCGGCGCGGCCGTCGCCCTCCGTCGACAAGAGCTTGGCGATGCCGAAATCGAGGATCTTGACGACGAAGCCAAGGGCGGCGCGCGCGTCGCGCACCAGGAAGACGTTGTCGGGCTTGAGATCGCGGTGAACGATGTGCTTGCGGTGCGCGGCCTCGAGCGCGCTCGCGATCTCGGCGGTCAGCGCCAGCGCCACGCGCTCGTCGCCGCCGAACGTCCGGTCCTGCGTCATGCGCGCGAGCAGGCTCTGCCCCTCGAGCAGCTCCATCACGATGTACGCCCGGCCGTTCTGCACGTCGCAGTCGAGCACCTCGACGATGCCCGGGTGGCGGATCGACGACGTCGCGCGCGCCTCGCCGAAGAAGCGCGCGACCATGTCGGTGCGGCTGGACATCTCCGGGCGCAGCAGCTTGATCGCGACGCGCCGATCGATGCGCAGGTGCTCGGCGACGAAGACCTCGCCCATGCCGCCCGAACCGATGCGCGACACCAGCCGGTAGCCGCCGACGATCTCACCGATCATCTTTGTGGGAGCCGGATCTCGTGGGAGGTCGGATGGGGCGCTTCCATCGTCGTCTTTGAGTCGCGCAGCCATGGTCAAAGAGTGATGCGTCCGACGAAGTTTTGCAGGGTGTCCACGAACCAGAGGTTGCCATCCGGTCCCAGCGTCAAGCCCGATGCCGTCTGATTGTTTCCCGGGACGATGTAACGCGTGAAGGTCCCGCTGGGCGTCATGCGCATGATCGACTCCGCGCCGTTGCTGAACCAGATGTTGCCGTCGGGAGCGAGCAGGACGTTGCCGCCTTCGCTGTTGGCCACGTTCGCCGGCAACGTGAACTCGTTGGTCACCTGGCCGGCCGTGGTGATGAGACCGACCTTCCGTATCTCGAGGAACGCCATGGTGGTCGTCCCGTCCATGCCGATGGCCGGCGGAAACGCGGACGCGGTTGCGATGGTGTAGCGGGTCATGACGCCGGCCGTGGTGATCTTGCTGATGCGATTCCCGATGAACTCGGTGAACCAGAGGTTGCCGTCACCGCCGGCCACGATGCGCAGGGGCTCGCTGCCCGCCGCCGCCGGAAAGGTCGTCGACATCCCCGCCGGCGTCATCCGCCCGATCAGGTTGTTGATGACGTCGGTGTACCAGATGTTGCCGTCGGGCCCCGCCGCCAGCCACATCGTCGTCGAGCTGCTGCCGACCGTCACCGCATACTCCGCCAGCATGTTGCCGCTGGTGTCGCACTTGCCGATCTTGTTGAGGTTGGTCTCGGCGAACCACAGGAAGCCGCCGAGCGAGACCATGTCCTCGGGACCGGCGCTCGGTGTGGTGGTGGGAAACTCGGTGATCACCCCGTTCGGCGTGCAGCGCGCGATCTTCGACGCCGCCGCCTCGACGAACCAGAGATTGTTGTCGGGCCCGCGCGTGATCTGGAATGGGTGCGAGCCGGCCGTCGGTACGCTGAAGGTATCGATGGTGCCGGTCATGGAGCCGCCGGTGCCGGTCGTCCCGCCGGTGGCCGGGGTCCCGCCGGCGCCCGTGCCGCCGAAACCCATGCCGCCTTTCCCGCCGGTGGCGGGAGCTCCGCCCAAACCCATGCCGCCGAAACCCATGCCGCCCGCGCCGCTGCCTGAGGCGCCTCCGCTGGGCGTCCCGCCGGTGCCGGCGCCCGCGGCTCCGCCGGCGCCAGCGCCAGCGCCGCCGCTGCCGGCAACCACGCCGCCGGCTCCGCCGGTACCCGCGCCGGCGCCGCCGTCACCGACGCCGGCGATGCAGACCCCCGACGCTTCGTTGCACTGGTATCCGTCGGGGCAGCGCTTCGACACGTTCAGGGGAGCGCACTTGGTGACCCCGCTCTGAAAGTTGGGGTCGTAGCTGCAGCCGAACCGAGCCGCGAACGTCCCTGCGACGGCGAACAGGATCAACGGCCGCCACAAGAATCGGATCTTCGATGTCACGACGGTCCTCGCTCGCGAAACAAATCGGCCCGGCCCGCTCGCCCCCTGCATGGCGCGCAGCATGATACGAGCAGCCCTGCGCAATCAAGCCCGACGACGTACGCGAGGCCGTATCACCACGCTACGCAGCGATCCGCCGGCGCCATGGGCTGCCCGGTCTCGCAGGCGAACGCCCGCGCAAATTCCGGCATCTCCGAAACCACGCCGTTGACCCGCAGCCGCACCGAGGGGTGAGGATCGCGTACGGTCTGCAATCGAGAGCGAAAGTCGCTCCCCATCGAACAGCCGTACTGTGCGTACGCGACGAAGAGCTCGCGAGTTCGCTTCCAGTACGCGGCCGCGTCAATCCCGCTGGCGCAAGATCCGCTGCAGCAATTGCCGCGAGATGCCCAGGATCGAGGACGCCTTGCGGCGGCTGCCCCCACCCTCGGCCATCGCTTCGCTGGTCATCTCGTCGCGCACCAGCCCCTCGAGCTCGTGCAAGTTGCGGTGCCCGACGCTGGCGCGAATGAACGGGCGCAGGTCGGGGGCTTCCTTCAGAGCCTGATCCCAGGCGCGTTCCAGCTCACCGAGGTTGAGCGGCTTGGTGACGAACCGGCGCACGCCGGCCTGCGCCAGCGCGAACGCAATCGCCGGGTCCGCGGATCCGCTGACGGCGATGACGCGCGTGAACACGGGCTTCTCGGCGAGCACGGCCAGCAACTGCTCGCCGCTACCGTCGGGCAGGCCGATGTCGAGCATCAGCACGTCGACGTCGACCTCGTTCAGGATCTCCAGCGCGCGCGCCTTGGTCGCCGCGCGATGGACCGTGGTGGCGCGCCGCGACGCGAACGTTTCCAGCGCGCGCGCCAGCGCGTCATCGTCCTCGACGATCAGGACCCGCCCCACCGACTCCATACCTCATCTGATAGCACGCCGCCGCGTGACTGGCCGCTTCTCAGCGTGCCTCCTTTCGGGCTAGAGTCCGAGCTGGTCATGGCGTCGCGCGACGCGGAGGAACAGGGGGCGGCCCGGGAGCTGGCGGCCAGCTATTCGAACTACGGCGAGGGGGTCCTTGCCGCTGCGCGACTCTGTTTTCGCGTCGCGCTCACCGTGCGGTTCTTCCTGCTGCCGGGGCCGTGGCCCACCGGCACGTCGGCGCGCTTCACCCTGCAGATCGCGTCGCTGACCGCCACCACGCTGTTCTCCGTCTGGGCAGCGCTGCGCGCCAGGCGCCGTGCGTTCGGACGGGCCAGCCACGTGATCTCGGCGATCAGCGACATCGTGCTGTGCACCGTATCGTTGTCGTCGACGATGCTCTGGCCCGAGGTCGGCTACACCGGCCTGGTGAGCAAGCCGGACGTCGCGTTCCTGTGCGTGCTGGTGTTCGCCGGCGCGCTTCGGTTGGAGAAGACGGCCATCGTGGCGTCGACGGTGGCGAGCCTGCTCGCGTTCGTCGGGCTCGCGGCTTGCGATCTGAGGCTGAATGCCCCCCGCGCCGTGTATCGCGCCCAGGATCTGGAGATGATCGCGATCCTGATCGGCGTCGCGGGTGCCGCGGCCTGGTTCTCGGCGCTCGCCGTGCAGCGCGCCCTCGAGCGGGTCGCGCGCGAGGCCACGACCCGCTCGCGCGCCGAGAACCACCTGCGCGAGGTGCTGCGCGATCACCACGACGTCCGCACGCAGCTGAGCTCGGCGCGGCTGCACCTGGATCTGTTGCTGTGCGAGCCGCTGTCCGAGCCGCTGCGCGCGCACGCCGCCGCCGCCGCGCGCGCGATCGCCGACATCGCCGGCGTCGCCGAAGGGATCCGCCGCCGCACCTTCAGCGAGCTGTGCGCCAACGAGGAGCTGACCAGCGTCGAGCTGGAGCCGTTGCTGCGCGACACGATCGCCAGCGTCGGTGCGCGTTTCCCCGCGGTGACGGTGCGGTGCACGGCGGCGCCGCGCCTGGCGGTGGCGCTGTTCGGCGGCGACCGCGGGCTGGTGCACGTGCTCGCGAACTTGCTGGTCAACGCGTGCGAGGGGAACGGCCGGCAGAGCGCCACCACGGTCGAATTGCGCGCCGCCCTCGACCCGGCGCGCCCGGGCTACGTGAAGGTCGAGATCGACGACGACGGCCCGGGATTTTCCGACGAGATGCTGCGCGCCGGCCCGCGCCAGGGCCTGAGCACCAAGGCCGAGGGCGCCGGACTGGGCCTGGGTCTGGTGCAAGGATTGGTCGAGGCCAGCGGCGGCGAGCTGCGGCTCGGCAACGGCGCCGCGAGCGGTGCTCAGGTCTCGCTGTGGTTCCGTTCAGCGCGCAGCGCCAAGGCGGCGAGCGCGGCTCAGTGGCGCGCCGGCACGGGCGCCGCGGCCAGGTAAGCGGCGTCGGTGAGCGTGCGCAGGAACGCGACGATCGCATCGATCTCGCGGTCGTCGAGCGCGGGCGTGTCGCCGGCGCGCCGGTTGTACGGGATCGCGTTGACGTTGACCTGACCGCGCCATTTCGCCGGCACGTCGTCGAACTTCACGCGCGACTTGTACCAGCGGAACGGATCCGTGGCACGCGTGCCGTAGAACGCGACCACGTCGCGCAGATCGTTGAACGTGCCGTTGTGCATGAAGGCCGGCCGCACGGCGACGTTGCGCAAAGAAGGCGTACGAAAGCTCGCGCACCACTTCTCGTCGCGAGACGGGACTTGCTTGTCCGTCCGCTCGCACAAACCGAGATCGAACGCGTCGGCGCGGCGCGTGGCCGGCAGCTTGCGGTTGCGCGGCGCCGCGACCGCGTCGTAGCCGTAGTCGGTGAACATCGAGCGCTCGGGCGTCGGCGAGCTCACCGTCAGGTGGTGGCACGACGCGCAGTTCCCCTTGTCGGGATCGCGAAACAGCTTCAGCCCCAGCGCCTCGTCGGGCGCGAGCACGGCGCGCCCGCGCACGTAGGCGTCGTACTTCGACGCGAACGGCGCCATCGCGGGGCTGGTCAGGTACGCCTCGAGCGCGCGGCCCAGCGCGGCCAGCGCCGCGTCGGGATCGTCGAGCGACGCACCGAGCGCGCTCTGGAAATCGGCCGCGTAGCCGCCGGCGCGCAGCTTGCCGGCGATCTGGCGCGCGTCGCGGTTGTTCATCTCGTCGGGGTTCAGCAGCGGTTGCCGCACCAGCGCCGCGATCGAGTCGGCGCGCCCGTCCCAGAAGAAGCCGCCGAACGCGCTCGGCAGCGGGGCGTCCTCTTCCTGGTAGTAGTGAAAGCGCGGAACGTACTTGAGATAGAGCACCGACGGTGTGTTCCGCCGCGCAAAGTGTCCCGGCCGGCTCCCGCGCGCGACCCCGATCGCAGCGCCGTTGTTGCCCGAGAACGCACGCGCCGGATCGTGGCAGCTGGCGCAACTGGTCCCCGCGGGCTCCGACAGCGCGCGATCGAAGAACAGCCGCCGCCCGAGCGCGACCGCCGGCCTCTCCGCGGCTGGCGGCGCACCGGCTTCCCCAGCCGCCGGCGCAGCGCCGGCTCCGATGGCGATCGAAGCGAAGAGCGCGCCCGAAAGCGCGCGCCGGATCGGTCTCAGTGCAGGAACCCCTGCTTCTGGCATGCGATCTTGTCCGACGGCGCGTCGAGCGTGCAGGTGTCCATCAGCGTTCCGTCGTGCAGGAACTCGCGGACCGTCCAGCCGTTGGGCGCGCGGTCGAGGACCAGGAAGCCAAAGCTGCTCATGTCGGCGATCTGATCGGCGACCACGCCGGGCGCCGGCTCCACGCCGCCGCTCGCCGCGGGACCGAGCGGGAACGGATCGGGCAGGTTGATGTCCAGGTTGTCGCCGCCGTTGCCCGACAGGATCTCCACCGGGTGCGGCGTCGCGAAGTCGATGGCCTCGAAGATGTGGTTGTGTCCCTCGAGCACGAGCTTGATGTTGGGCGGGAAGTAGGCGCCCGGGAACGTCGCCGACAGGACCGACAGCAGCGCGGGGTTGCCGCCGATCGGATTCGCCCCCGCGACCGAGGTGTAGGCCAGCAGCGGATGGTGGTTGGTGAAGATGCTGAACACGCTCGGGTCGGCGGCCAGCGCCGCTACCTGCTGCATCTGCGTCTGATAGCGCGCGAAGATCGGGCCGTCGGTCGGGCTGGCCGGGTTGAGCGCCGCCGCGCCGGTCTTGGCCGAGTCGAACACGATGACCTGGGAGTCGGTGCCCACCGGAACCGCGTACGGCGTGTTGTAGTTCGCGAGGTCGTCGTTCGCGCTGTTGTTGCACGACCGCGTCTCGTCATACGGGTTGGTGTCGAGGAAGCGGTACCAGCCCTGGCCGCCGCGCGCGCACTCTTCGTGGTTGCCGCGCACGATGATCCAGGGCGCCGCCGCCATCAGGCTCGCGACCGGCTTGAACAGATCCTGCTCCCACACGTCCCAGCCGTAACCCCACGGGCTGCCCTGGCAGCCTGCAATGTCCGCCGGGCAGGCGTTCTCGCGGTAGTGATAGTCGCCGACGTGCAGCACGAGATCGGGCGACTGCGCCGCGGCCTGGCTCGCGATCTCCCAGAGCGGCCACTCCGCTGGATCCGAGCAAGCCTGGAACGGATTGCCGACCTTCATGCGGCAGCCGGTGTCGCCGATGACGACGATCCGGTTCGGACGCGCCTTGGGCAGCGGCAGGTTCATGCCAGCGGCGATCACCTGGTGCGCGCCGGCGGGGATCGCGAGCTCGCAGGTCGTGACCGAAAACACCGACGGTTTCGAGAGCGCCGGCGTGCTGGCGGTCGGACGGAGCGGCTCGGTGCCGGCGCCGATGCGCAGGTTCATCGGCAGCGACTGCCCGTCGACGAAGATCGGCGGACAGCTCGAGTCGGGCGTGATCACGCGGGCGATGGCCTTGCCACCGCTGCCGAGCTCCACCCACGCGTACGTCGACGGCGCGGCGGGCGAGCAGGTGATCTGAACGCTGCCCGAGTCGGCGCAGGTCGGATCGGCGTCGCCGTCGGAGACCGCCGCGGTGATCGTGACCGGCCCCGGGTAGAGGCACGTGAACGTCGGGGTCGGCGACGCCGCGTCGCTGAGCGCGCCCGAGCTGACCGTCCAGTGATACGCGAGCGGCGACGGGCCCGCATCGATGTCCACCGCCGAGGCCGACAGCGCCAGCGGCTCGCCGACGATCACTTCGGCCGGGTTGGCGCTGAGGCCGGTCAGCGTCGGGCAGACGTTGACGGTGCCGTTGATGACCGCCGTGCCGGTGCGCGGCGCCTCGTGACAGGTCAGGTGCACGGTGACCGCGGTCGTGGTGTGCGCAACCACGGTAAACGAAGCCGATCCGGAGCAGGCCGTCGTCCCGTCGGTCGCCGTCGCCGCGATGCTGATCGAGTAGCCGGCGCCGGCGGGGAGCCCGCCGATCACCGTCGAGAGCGTCGTGCTGTGCGAAAGATCGATCGTCCCGCTCTTCAGGAAGCTGTTCGGGCCGGTGACGGTAAAGGTCGCCGAGAGAAGCGACTGGCCCGGCCCCAGCGTCAGCGCCAGGCCGACCGAGCCGAGGTCGGTGCGGTTGTCAGCGCTCGACGGCGCGCTGCTGGGTGCGCAGGCGCCGATGCCGAGGCCGATGGTGGTGGCCAGCGCCAGGCGGGCGGCGATCCGGGCGGAGATCAAAGGTCGCTTCACGTTCCCCTCCGTCGAAAATGGTCAGCGGCGAAGCTGTTCCGCCGCGGGCAGGTGGCACTGTGCCGGGGTCGCCGATGCAGGTCGAGCGACGACTCGGTTACAGAGTCGCAACCGATTTGCGCCGGCCGGGCGCTGTGGCATCCTGCCGCGACATGCGCCGAGCCCTCTGGAAGCGCGCGATGGGCCTCCGCTTCCGCCTGCTCGACAGCCGGCGCTATCGCACCACGCGGCTCGAAACGGTCGCCGGCCAGCCGATCCTGGTGCTGTCCGATGTCTTCAACCCGAAGATTTTCTGGACCGGCGAGTTTCTCGCCAGCGCGCTCGTCGCCGATCCGATGCTCGTGCCGGCGGGCGCGACGGTGCTCGACATGGGGACCGGCTCCGGCGTCGGCGCCGTCTTCGCCGCGCGCACGGCGCGGCGCGTGGTGGCGGTCGACGTGAACCCGCGCGCGGTGCGCTCGGCGCGCATCAACGCGCTGATTCACCAGGTCGAGGAGCGCGTCGAGGCGCGCGAAGGCGATCTCTTCGCGCCGGTGGGCGACGAACGCTTCGATCGCATCCTCTTCAATCCGCCGTTCTACCGGCGCGAGCCACGCGACATGCTCGAGCGCGCTTTCTTCGCCACCGACGTCGTCGAGCGCTTCGCCGCCGGCCTGCGCGATCACCTGACGCCGGGAGGCCAGTGCTTGCTGCTGCTCGCGTCGACCGCCGACGAGCCCGCGCTGTTGCGGCTGTTCGAGCAACGCGGCTTCTCGGTCGAGGTCGCCGCGCGGCGGGACGCGCGGGTGGAGATTCAATCCATTTATCGGTTGATGGTTGGCGATTCCGCGCGTTGATTGAACTTCGACTTCGAGCGCGCGGCGGGCGCAATGCAGGCTTGCATCGCCCGGAATCAAAGAGCAACATCCGCCGTGAATTGCCCCCGCGCTTGCGCCGTGCGTCCCGCGTCATTGCGACGTCGTTGTTTGGACTTTGCCTGATCGCGCAGACCGCCGGCGCCACAACGACCAAGAAGAAGCGCCACCCGAAGCGGGTCGGCTATCCGGCGCCCGCGGAGACTGCCAACGACAGCTCCGGCGACGCGGCAACCGCCGCCATGAGCGCGCCGGGCGCGGTGCCCGCGCCCCCGGCGACGGCCACAGCCGCGCCCGCCGGCGGCGACGGCGCCGCGCCGGCCACCGCGGGCGACGTTCCCGCCGACAAACGATCGCCCGAATGGATCAACCACATCGCCTTTGGCGGCGGCGCGATCCTCTACTACTTCCAGCCCATCCACACACGCTTCAAATCAAACCTGGAGCTCTATTTCGCTTACCTGCGCATCGACGGAACGTTCGGCCGCTTCGGCCTGCACTTCGAGCCGCGCTTTCGCGACACCCGCATCCGTCCATTCTTCGATGGCCCGAGCTGGGTCGAGGAGGCGTACGCCTGGGCCGACGTGGGTCCGCTGACCGTCAAGGCCGGCAAGATCTACAGCCGCCTCGGCCTCTTCTGGGACGACTCGTTCTACGGCAACGTGCAACTCTTCGACGGGCTCAAGCTCGATCCCGACAACGGTCTCTCTGTAGAGGGCGCGTTCGGCGACGACCGCGGTGTCTCGTTCGTGGCGCAGTATTTTCTGGTCGATGGTCGCACCAATCTGTCCTTCGACACGCGCGACACCATTTCAATCATCGGCGCGCGACGGCGCAACATGCTGCTCGCGCGCGTCGATCCATTCTTCAACATCGGCGCGGTCGGCCGCGGGCGCGTCGGATTGTCGGCCGAGCACCTGACCGCGGATCTGACCGATGGCGAGCACCCCGTGACGCGCGTCGCGATCGACGTCGGCGTCGACGCCAAGGGCTTGACCGCCTGGGTCGAGTGGCTGCGCCAGTGGGGCGAGACCGTCACCGACTTTCCTTACCCGGGCATTGCCGCCACCGCCACCATGCCGGCGGTGCCCGGTCGCTTCTCCACGCGCAACACCTATTGGTTGATCGGCGGCGAGTACACGTTCAAACGCCTGACCATTCGATACAATTACAGCGTCGGTCATTACGAGACTGTTGCCGTGACAGAGAGCACACACGTGCCCGGCATTGGCGTCGCATTGCATTCGAATTTGATCCTGCTGGCGGAGCTCGTGCTCTGGAACCGGTACGCCCCCGAGGGAACGACCGTGATGGATCGCAGCATCGACGTCACGTTGACCGGCCATTTCTAGGCATTCGCCGACCCGTCCTCGTCCTCGGGGTTTGTACCCAACGACCGGCGGCGCCCGATGGCTCACGAAGAGGCGCAATTGAAAGTGACATTTATTTCTCCGTTTCCTGCCTGCCCCGAAGCCGCTCGAGTCACTAGTCCCACTGCAGCCCCCGCCCCCGCCCCACCCCACTCGCCACGGGTCTGCGCGCCATGGCATCTGGGATCCTTCCATTGGAGAGAGATCCGTGAACGAGACCATCTTCATCTCTGGCCTCTATTCTGGACCGAGTCCGTCGGCCGGACTCGGCGTCGCGCGTTCACTGCGCGCGGCGTTCCCAGGCGCGCGGCTGATCGGCGTCGACTACTGGGCCGGAAGCTCCGGCCTGCATCACGAAGTGTTCAACGCCACCTGGCTCAAGCCGTCGTGGGACCTGATCGAGGAGGGGCTCTACGCCGACGAGTTGCGCGTTGAGCTCGAGCGTGGCGCCTTCTGGATCCCGACGCTCGACCTGGAGGTCATCTGGCTCGCGCGCATGATCGGCGCTCACCGGCGGCTGCTGTCGGCCAGCGAGGCGGCGCTTGCGCCGACGCGCAAGCCGCGGCCAACGCTGTCGCGGATGCTGGATCTTCCGCTGCCACCATCGCTGGACCTGACCGCTCCCGAAGAGGAAGTTTATTCATTTTGCCGCGCGCACTCCTGGCGCGTCTGGATCAAGGGTCCGTTTCACGACGCGGTCGCCGTCAACAGCTGGCGCAACCTGGAAGAAGCGCGCGCCAAGATGGGCAAGCGCTGGCAGACCGATCGGCTGTCGGTGCAGGCCCACGTACGCGGCTACGAAGAGTCGATCTGCTTCGCCGCCCACGCCGGTCAATTGATCGACGCGGTCCACGTGCAGAAGCGCATCACCACGCCCGAGGGGAAGACCTGGGCCGGCCGCGTGGCCGACGTGCCGCCGGAGCTGCTGGCGCCACTGGAGCGCGCCGTGCGCGAGATCGGCTGGACCGGCGGCGCCGAGGTCGAGATTCTGCGCGACCTCGACGGACGACGCTGGTTCCTGGAGTGCAACCCGCGCTTCCCGGCCTGGGTTCACGGCGCGTCGCTGTCAGGGCGCAACTTGCCGGGCGCGCTGGTGCGCCGCGCGCTGGGCCTGCCCGACGGGAAGCGTGTTCTCAACGGTCACGCCGAATTCACGCGCGTCGTGCTCGAAGTGCCGGTGCGACCCGAGCTGCCGCTGCCGTTGCCGTTCGAGCCCGAGCACGCGCACGCCGCGAACGGCAACAAGTACGGCGGCGCTCTGGAAGCGATGGTGCCGCGGTTGGCTCCCGACGGCGGACGCGGCGTCGGCCGAGACAACGGCGACGGCGGCGTCGCCGCCTACTCCGAGCCGCCGCGCCTCTCGCCCGAGACCGAGGCCGACTTGCGCGCTGCCAGCGCGATCGGCGAAACGCCACATCGTCTGTTCCTGCCGCGCACGGCGCAGGCGACGTTCGCGCTCGTCGGGCGCGGTCGGGACCGCGGGCGCCACGGTGAAAACGAAGCGCCGGCGCTGCGCTTCGCCTATAGCCTCAAGACCTCGCCCGACCTCGAATATCTGAAGCTCGCGCGCGCCGCCGGCATGCTGGGCGAGTGCATCAGCCAGCTCGAGGTGCGGCGCGCGCTCGAAGCCGGCTGGACGCCCGACACCATCGTGCTCAACGGACCGGGCAAGTGGTGGCCCGAGACCGAGCCGCCCATCGACGGCCTGCGCGCCGTCTTCTGCGATTCGATCGAGGAGCTGGAGCGCCTCGGCGCGTCGGGGCGCAAGGATCGCCTGTGGGGCGTGCGCCTCCGCGTGCCGGGGTTCCGCTCGCGTTTCGGCGTCTCTGTCGACGAGCCCGAGACGTTCGATCGCTTGTGCCGCGCCGTCGCGGCGCTGCCCGCCAAGCGCGGCTTCGGCATTCACGTCCACATGGCCAGCACGCTGATCGGACTCGGACACTGGCAAGACGTCGTCGAGTCGGCGGTGGTCTGGGCCAAGATGCTCGAATCGACGACCGGCCGCCCCATCGAAGCGCTGGATCTCGGCGGCGGCTATCACCCGAACGATCTCGAGAAGATCCCGTTCGGCGACGTCGTCGCCTTCGCGCGCGAGAGCCTGCCGGCGCTGGCCGAGGTGTATGTCGAGCCGGGCCGCGCGCTCACGCAGTCGACGATGGCGGTGGTCACGCGCGTGCTCGACGTGCGCCGCCACAACGGCAAGCTCGACGAGGTCGTCGTCGACGCCTGCATCGCCGAGCTGCCGCTGGCCGCCGCCTACCCGCATCGAATCTTCCTGGTCGATCCGAGTGGGCGCGGCCGCGCCACGCCGATCGGGCGCGGCGACGTGCGCGTGCTCGGACGCATCTGCATGGAGGACGACGTGCTGTCGTCCGGTCTCAACCTGCCCGAGAGCCTGTCCGTCGGCGACCGCTTGGTCGTGTGCGACGCGGGGGCTTACGAAAGGAGCATGAGCTATGCCTTCGGCCGCGCCGGATACGCTTGAACGTGCCGCCTGGATGCAGGCGTCGGTCTCGACGCTCACGGATCACGGACCGTGCTGCGCGCGCGCCCGCGCCTGGTTGATCGCGATGGCGCGCTCGCACGACTTCGCCTCGACCGACGGGTTGACGTTCGCGGCGCCGCGCTGGCTCACCAAGCGCTGGACCTGGGGACCGACGCGCTGGCCGATCGCCTGGTGCGAAGCCATCAACGCCGAGACCATCGATTGCGGCGTCTTCGGCGTCTTCGCGCTGGAGATCTTCCGCGCGAAGGGGATCGAGGCCTATCCCGGCCAGGTGCTGCGCACCTACGCCGAGGAGAGCACCACGCACTGGCGCCACAAGTGGGCGGCGCTGCCGGGGGCGTTCGACTGGATCGGGGGACGCGTCGTCTACCACGAGATCTGCGTGGTGCGCGTCAACGGCGCGCAGGCACGCGTGTACGATCCGACCGACGGCGTCTGGCTGGACCCCGAGATCTACCGCGGCCACGGCGGCCACATCGCGATCCGCGCCGAGCTGCCGGTGGCGCTGAAATGGGGCCAGCACACGCTGGTGCACGGACAGTGGACCGAAATGGCGTCGCGTGCCTGAGCATTCGTCGAACCGCCTCACAACCGCGACGCGCGTCGTCTCTCGGCACCTGTCGGCGATCAGCGAGACGTTCTTCGTCTACAACCGCTGGGTCGGTCTGGTCAGCGTCGTGTTGCTGGCGATCGCAGCGCCGCACCTGGCGGTGTCGGCGATGGTCACCAGCGTGCTGGCGCGCATCGTCGCCGCACGCGCCGGCGCCGCGCGCACGTTCGTCGACAGCGGCCTCGTCGAATTGAACGGCTGGTTCCTGGGGCTCGCGTGCGGCACCTTCTTCGCGGTCGGACCGACGCTGGCCGTCGCGCTGGTTGCGGGCGGGCTCCTCGCCGCCGGCGTCTCGATCGTCATGAACCGCCTCGTCGCCACCTGGGACATCCCGCTCATGGTCGGGCCGTACATCCCGGCGTTCTGGATCCTCTCGTGCGCGTTGCCGGCTTTCCCCTGGTTTCACGCGGCGACGCTTCCGATACCAACCTACGAGCCCGGGTCGCAGACGCTGCAAGTGCTCATCGGCGGCCTGCGCGGGCTGGGCGAGATCTTCTTTCTGCCCGACGCGCGCGTCGGCGTCGGCCTGGCGATCGCGGCGTCGATCGCCGACTGGCGGCTCGGTCCCGCGATGATCGGCGCATCGGTGGCGTCGGTCGGCATGGGCTACTTCGCGGGCGCGCCGCTCTGGCAGGTGCAGCAGGGCCTGGCCGGCTTCACGCCGGCGTTGATGGCGGTCGCGGCGCTGCGGCGCTTTTCGGGGCTGGGGCCGGCGGCGGTGGTGATCGCCATCGTCGCCAACCCGTTGCTCGAAGCCGGCGCCTTGCGCTTCGGCAACGTCATTGGTCTGAGCGCGCTCTCGGTGACCTACGTCGCTCTGGTCTGGGGCTTCGCGCTGGTGCGTCCGGTGCGCGACGCGGGCGCCGCGCGCGGCGGCTGGTCGATGGGTGCGCGCTCCCGCGGCGCCAACGAGAGCCGCTGGTAGCGGGCGTTCACCGCCGACCTACCGTGGGACACCTGAAGCGCACGCCGCGGAAACCCATGCGACCCAGGATGGGCGCCGACGCCGTCGAGGCTCAGAATCGTCAGGGTCATACGGCCGGCGCGGGCACGTCGTCCGTACACGCAATCGCATG
>Ga0265320_10001997_pt1 | contig 14393 bp, 10 predicted proteins | sample 4827metaG_FD_202087 | JGI IMG/M metagenome (GOLD analysis project Ga0265320, IMG submission 202087) | Rhizosphere microbial communities from Carex aquatilis grown in University of Washington, Seatle, WA, United States - 4-8-27 metaG | ecosystem: Host-associated > Plants > Roots > Rhizosphere >...
ATCGGCGTCTTTTACCGTCGCCAGCTCTCCTTCGCCCTCCTGGACCTCAAGCTCCACGGGCCCCGGCCGGAGGGCGCGGCCGTCGACTGCCGGGCCGAGAGCAACAGGGTCCTGGGCGAGGTCTTCTTCCAGGTGCCGGACGACACGGCGTTCGTGGCCTACTTCGGCCACCTGGCCGGCTACGACGCCGGCTACTACGGCTACGCATGGGCGGATTCGATCGCCGCGGACATGGCCACGGTGTTCAAGGCGGCGCCCGACGGGTTCCTTGACCGGGGCGCCGGCATGCGGATGCGCCAGGAGATCTACTCCAAGGGGGACACCCGCGACGTGGAGGTCTCGATCGAGGAATTCCTGGGCCGCCCGCGGTCGATCGGGCCGTTCCTGAAGAGGCTCGGGATTCAGTAGCGCGCCGGACCTGAATCCCCCTTGAGGCCGAGCCGACGAGCGGCCGCGATCGCGGCGATGATGGCCGTCGCGCTGGCAGCGAATTCATGCACCCGCCCGGCCGCCTTCAGGGAGGGCGACCGGATCCTGTTCCAGGGGGACTCCATAACCGACGGCGGGCGCCAGCGCGACGGCGATGATCTCAACCACACCATGGGCCAGGATTACGCCTATCTCATCGCCGCCCGGCTCGGGGCGCAGTTCCCCGAGCGGCACCTCACCTTCCTGAACCGGGGCGTGAGCGGCGACAAGATCGTCGACCTGAAGGGACGCTGGCAGAGGGACGCCATCAGCCTGAAGCCGGACATGCTGAGCATCCTTGTGGGCGTGAACGACACCGGCTCGGTCGTGGACGACTGGCCGCCGGTCGTCACGGTCGAGGACTACGAGAGAACCTACGACGAGCTTCTGCGGCAAACCAGGGCCGCGCTGCCGGGGGTGCGGCTGGTGCTCTGCGAGCCGTTTGCCCTGCCGGGCGGGATCCGGACCAAGGACCGCTGGGAAGAGCGCCAGGCGGACCTGCGCAGGCGCCGCGCGGCGGTCGCGAGACTGGCCGCAAAATACCGCGCAGTCGTCGTGCATTTCCAGGGGATGTTCGATGACGCCTGCGGCCGGGCGCCGGCGGAATACTGGCTCTGGGACGGGATCCACCCGACGTACGCGGGCCACGAGCTCATGGCCGGGGAATGGACGCGCGAGGTGGCTCGTTTCTACTCCGGCGGGGAGCCGGCGCCGCCCTGACACCTCCCGCTCCCGCGGAATGCGTAATTCCACCCTTTGACTCGGGGCCCCGGGACGCCGATGATGCCTGCGTTCTATTGGGGGTAGCATTACAGGGTTCCACCCTGCGCGACAGACTTCTGGGGAGAACGAATTCGCGCAGGGTGGCCTGCGGTGCCCACCAAGCCCTCCTCCGGTTTTCGGGAGGAGATTTCAACGGGTCCCGCAATGCGCTTCTCGGACCCGGTGAACGAATCGTCAATGACCGTCCCGCCTGGGGCCTCAGGTTGACGATCTTTTAGCAGTGTTTTGCATGCTGCCGCCGATCAGACGCCGAGGACCGGTGCGGTAATCATTTGACCCCGTTTGGGTTCAAAAATTGGATTGCGCAGCCTGCTGCCTGGTCGGCCCGACGCCCCCATCCGCGTCCCACCCCACCCCATGATGTCCGAGATCCGCTACGTCCTGCGGTCGCTTTCCCACAGGAAGGGATTCGCCGCCGTCACCGTGCTGACGCTGGCCCTTGGGATCGGATCGGCGACCGCGATCTACTCCATGGTGGACTGGATCCTCTTCCATGGGCCCGCGTCGCCCAAGGACCTCTTTCAGGTCGGCTCAAAACAGAAGGACGGCACCAATATCCCGTTCAGCTGGGAACCTCTCTTCAGGGCCTACAGCGCCCAGTCCCAGGTCTTCGCGGAGACGTGCGCAGCCACGACCGAGGCGGCCAACGTCGTGGTCGACAACAAGCCGGTTTCACAGGCGGTGATATCAGTCTCGCCCAATTTCTTCAGCCTTCAGGGCGTCACTCCCGGCATGGGCCGGTGTTTTGTCGCTCGGGAAGCCGCGGACGGGCGCGACAACGTGGTCGTTGTCTCCCACGATTTCTGGAAGCGCCACCTGGGCGGATCCAGGGAAGCGCTCGGGCGCCTGATAAGGGTGGACCAGAGGGTGTGCGCCGTCATCGGCGTCCTCAGGGAGGGGCAGGTGATGCCCGCCTATTGCTACTCGGATGTCTACAAGCCGCTGGTTCTTCACCCGAATCCCTCCGAATGGTGGGATCCCATGCTGGTCGTCCTGGGACGGACGAGGCCAGGCTTGAGCCGGCAGCAGGCCGAGGATGCGCTGGCCAAGGCCAAGTTGGACGTCCCTGCCGGCATGAGGCCGTTCACCGACACGCTCAGGCCGGGGCTCTCGACCATAGACGAGGTCCAGAGGGTCTTCAGGCCCGAGATGTACTGGACGCTGCTCGGGGCGGTGGGGTTCCTCTACGGGATCGCCTGCATGAACGCGACCAACCTCATATTGGTGCACTTTCTCGGCAAGCGGTTGGAGATCAGCGTCCGCCTGGCCCTGGGCGGCGGCCGCTGGGGGATTCTCCGGCTGATGCTGATCGAGATATTTGGCTTGTGCAGCTGCGGGACCGTGCTCGGCGCCCTTGTCGCGAACTGGCTCATTCCGCTCTTCACCTTCCTCGCAGGCAACAGCAACCCGGACCAGGGCTGGGCAAGCTGGATCCTGAGCTGGAGGACCTACCTCGTTCTCGCGGGGCTGACCCTCCTCACGGGCGCCCTGGTCTCGGCCGTGCCCGCCTTGCAGCTCCTGAGGGCGAACATCCAGGGCGGATTGAAGGGCGGGGGCGGCGCCATCGGCGAGAGCCCCGCGCTTGCGCGCCTCCGGGGATCGTTCGTCGTGCTCCAGGCGACGTTCGCGGTCATCCTGCTGGTCGGCGCCGGGCTGATGATCAGGTCGTTCCAGCGCCTCGAGGACGTGAGGATCGGATTCGATCCCTCCCACCGCGTGAAGATTCAGCTCAACTTCCCGAAGGGCTATGAGTCGTCGCCCGAGGCGCGAATGGCCCTCCTTGGCCGCATCAGGGATACCCTGCTCAGGGTGCCCGCGGTCACGTCCGTGGCCTTCGGATCCGATTCGCTGCTGGCGGGATTCGACAACGTGACGCTCGACGTCGAGGCCGCGGATGGCTCCACGGCCAAGATCAATGGCGCCTACGTGTCCCCGGACTTCGGGGATGCGGGCGGCATCACCCTGGTGCGGGGCCGCTGGCTGCTGCCCGAGACCAAGAATGAGATCCTGATCAACGAATCCTACGCGCGCGCGCGTTTCGGCACCGCCGACCCGGTCGGGAAGTTCATAAGGTCCGCGGGCGCCGACGCGAAGGTGCGCGGCTGGGAGGTTGTCGGCGTTGTGGGCGATGTGCGCGAGAACCTCCGGGAGGCGCCGAAGTTCAAGATCTACATGCCAATCAAATGGTCCCCGAATGTCGCCTCAAACTTCGTCCTGCGCATGAACGGGGAGCCAACCGGGGAGGCGCTCAGCAGGATCAGCCAGGCCATCTATGCATTCGATCCGAAGATAATCACGATGGCCACGTTGCCCATGACAGAGCTGCGGAACCGGCAGCTCTACAACGAGCGTCTGGCGCTGTCCGTGCTCAGGGTCCTCTCCTGCATCGCCACGACGCTCGCCGTAGTCGGCCTGTTCTCGGTCCTTGCCTACACGGTCGACCGCAGGATGGCGGAATTCGGAATCCGCATGGCCCTCGGCGCAACACCGGCGGCCTTGGTCGCGCTTGTCATGCGGCGCGGCATCGCGCTCACGGCGCTCGGGATCGCCGTCGGCATCGGCGGGGCGATGGCGCTCACGAGGTTTCTTCAGAGCCTCCTCTTCGAGGCGCCCCGGTTCGACGTCACCGTAATCGCGGGCGTCAGCATGCTCCTTCTCGTTGCGGCCGCAGCCGCCTGCATTGTGCCCTCGGTTCGGGCGAGCAAGCCCGATCTGGTCAGCCTATTGAGGAGCGTTTGAGAGTCGCCTGCTGCCGGCAGGAAGCCCAAGCGTACAGGCCCACGGCCCTGCTCAGACCGGGGCCGGAGGCTTGGTCTCGTGCACTCCCTGGGTGAGCCACCTCTCCAGGAAGGCCGCGACGATGCAGCCCGCGAGCGCGTAGGCGCCGAGGAGCAGCCACATGGCCTCCGGCCGGTGCCAGTAGTCGAGCTGGTGGGCGACCATCGCCTGCTGCAGGGGAGTCGAGACCCCGTTGATCACGACCGTCTCGGGCGACCAGCGCTCGAGAAGGTGCCCTGAGAATGCGCTGACCAGCGTCTTGGCGAGGAACCAGGGGATCAGGGACAGCCCGAGATACGTGCCCTCCTGGCCCTTGGGGGCGATGGCTGCGGTGTATTCGTAGAGCTTCGGCGACCACACCACCTCGCCGATCGTCAGGAGCACCATGCAGAGGAGCGCCATGAGATAATGCGCCTTCCCGATGCTCAGCCCGTAGATGGTCCACGGAAGCGCCATGGGCATGACGGCGAGGGACGAGATCATGGCCCCGTAGACGAGCATCCGGAAGGTGCCCCACCGGTTCGCGAACGGGATGAACAGGACAAGGCCGATCACGATCCCGATGGGATTGATCGCGTTCAGCGTGCCGAAGGCCGCGTCCGGCCCGATCGTGCGCAGCCAGTACTTCGGCATCAGCAGGTAGAGGTAAACGTAGACGGCCCTGACGCCCACGATCAGTGCGATCAGCACCACCAGGCGCCAGAGGGTCGGCTCGCGGATCATCTCGCGCCAGATCTGCAGGGGATTCTTGTGCTCGACCTTCTTGTCCCTCTCCTGCTCCTCCGGCGGCTCGTCGGCGGCGACGAGCTGCTCCTCGCTCCTCACCATGAGCTTGGCCACGATGAGGCAGAGCACCGCCAGGACGGCGCCCAGGGTGAAGATATGGACGTTGGCGACATGCAGGAGCTTGCGCACGATGTCGATCGAGAAGCCGGCGGCGGCGGCCCCGATGTTCATGAAGAGGTACCAGAGGTTGAATCCCGCGCTGCGGGACCGGCGGTTCGTGTACCGGTTGGTCCCCGCCTGGAAGATGGTCTGAAGGCCTGCCATGAACGGCGCCATGAGGAAGAAGATGACGCCGGCGAGGAGCCCGCGGTGGGGCAGCGAGGGCGTCAGGCCCACCCAGACCATCGCGAGGCGCAGCACGAGCTGGCCGCCCAGGGCGTAGTTCAGCGACCGACGGATCCCGAGCCAGTCCGTGGTCATCCCGGAGAACAGGAGCATCAGCGACATGGCCGACGTGAACGCCGTGATCGTGTAGCCGGCCGCGCGGTCGTTGAGCCCGAGGTCGTCGGACAGGAACACCGCCGCGATCGTCAGGAGGCCGAAATACGCCGTGCAGTCCAGGAAGTTTATGATCTGGACACCCCAGTATTCCCTGCGGGTCTCCCTGAGGACGCCGAAGTCCTTGAAATAACCGACAATCATCTCGGACGCGGTTCGGCTGCGGGCAATTTCGCTCATGGAGTTTTCGGGGTGAGGCGCCCGACGGGGACCGGGCGGTTTGGCGAGAACGAGGGGACGAAATGGAAATGCCGCGCATTGGGCAACAACCAACCCCACCCGCATCTTGCCAAGCATGCCTTTGGCGCAGACGCTGGCGCGGTCCCAATCACCCACGATGCGAGCCATTCATCCCCTTTCCGCGATCGGAGGGCTGCTGTTCGCGGCCCTGGCCGGCCCCTGCCACGGCCAGCCGGGCGGCACGCCGCCCCTCGAGCTGCGGGATTTCGGCGGGAGTGCCGGCTCCGCGGGGGGCTGGTCCGCGTGGGCCGAGCGGCAGGAGGTCCAGCCGAGGTGCTTCGTGGACTCGGCCCATTTCCGGTCGGCCCCGGACTCGCTGGCGATCTCGGGGAACGCCAATCCCGCCGAATACGGCGGATGGGCGTATCCCGTGGGCGGCATACGGGCAGGGCAGCACTACCGCCTGACCGCCTACTACCGCGCCCAGTCGGTTCCCGACGAGCGGCGCCAGGTCGTCGCCCGGATCGACTGGCTGGATGATTTGGGGAAGCGCGTAGGCCAGCCCGACTATGCCTATGAGGCCTCGGCGGACGGCGACTGGACGCGCGTGACGCTCTTGGTTCCCGCCCCGCCGCAGGCCGCGGGCGCCCGGATAGAGTTGAGCCTGGGCTGGGCCCCGCTGGGGACCGTGTGGTGGGACGACATCCGGTTCGAGGAGGCGCAGCCCCCGCCTCCGCGGTGGGTCCGCGTCGGGACCGTTTCGCTGCATCCGCGCAACAACCCGGACAACCTGGGGGCCTTCCTCCAGGCGCTGGACCGGATTGCGAGGGACAAGCCCGACATCGTCTGCCTGGGCGAGGAGCTGCTCGTCGAGGGGAACTCGAGGCCCTATGTCGGCGCGGCGGAGCCGATCCCCGGACCCAGCACGAGCCGCCTCGGCGAAAAGGCCCGCAGGTACGGGATGTACATCGTGGCCGGCCTCACCGAACGCGACGGGCCGGTCGTCTACAACACCGCGGTCCTGATCGACCGGCACGGAGACGTTGCCGGGAAGTACCGCAAGGTGAACCTGCCCCGCGAGGAGATTGAGGGCGGCGTCACGCCGGGCGGGTCCTATCCGGTCTTCAAGACCGACTTCGGCACGATAGGACTGATGATCTGCTGGGACGGCGAGTACGTCGACCCGGCCCGCGCCATGGCGATCCAGGGCGCGGAGATCCTGTTCGTGCCGGCCGCGGGCGGATACCTGACGCTCCTCAAGGCCCGGGCCCTGGAGAACCACCTTTACGTGGTCTCCTCCGGCTTCGACCTCGAATCGGCCATCATCGACCCGACGGGCGCGGTCCTCTTCTCGACCATGGATTCCGGCGTGGACAAGACGATCTCCGTGAACCTGGAGGATCGCTTCACGGATTCGTGGCTCGGGGACATGCGGGCCCGGTTTCACAAGGAGATCCGCCGCGACATCCCGATGCCCTGACCCGCGGACCGGGTGTCGGCATCCTCGCCAGGCCGCCCCGCGCTACTTCCTCGCCGGCTCCTGCTTCGGCAGCAGCATGCCCCAGTCCTGATCCGGATACTTCGCCTTCAGGACCTCGGTCAGCTTCGTGCGCTCCGTCCGGCATTCGGCCTCGCCTCGCTGCAGCGCCGTCACGGCCGCCGTCTCGCGGGCGATCTGGTCGACGACGGCCTCCTTTTCGCCCTCCCGCTTCGACGCCGAATCGGCGGCCTCCTTCAGCTTTCCGAGGTCCCCTCCCAAGGCCGCGTCGTCCGCCCCGCCGCCGTTCGCCAGGGTCTCGATGGACCCCGACACGATTCCCAGGAGGATCTCATCAAGGGCATCGGTGGTGCGGCGGCGCTTCAGCGCATCCCGATTCAGAGCCGAGAGGCGGCCCAGCTCGACGAAGACCTCGTGCCGCTGGCCCACGGTCTGCTGCCGCAGGGTCATCAATTGAACGGCGGCCGAGTCGACGCCGTCCGCCTTTGTGGCGGCGATGCGGTCCTGCGTCTGGCTGTAGAGCTGGGAGAGCGCCTGGCAACGGTCGTAGGCGGCGCCGTAGTACTGGTTCACGAAAAGGGGATAGATCTTCTCCATTCCGTTGAAGATGCGAAGCTCCTCCGATGTCGGGTTCGCCGGAAGGGTTGGCCGGCTGGGCGGGGAGACCTTTGGAAGGCCCTGGATCTGGCTGGCCAGACTCGCCGAGGCGGACTCGCATTCGCGGATGTACGCGTTGGTGGCCGGCCCCTTGTTCTGGGCGCATCCGGCCAGAACGCCGCCGATCAGGATGCATGACACGAGAGGCCAAGGGGTATGGCTCACGTCACTAGAGTAGCCCATCCGCGCGTCCCGCCGCTGCGCATGTATTGCGAATCCCCTCGCAGATTTTGCGGCCCGGGACGCCCGGACTAGGAGGCGCGGGGCGACAGAACCCGAACCGCCCTCGCGGCGGGCCAGTCCGACAAAGCTGGCGCCGAGGCCGCCGTTCGGGCAGGTTCCGGCCGTCATGCGAGCGCGCTGGATACCCTGGTTCGCGGCCGCGATCCTCGCGGCGGGCGCGGAGCCGACGCCGACCCCGGCGCCCGCGAACGCCGACGACCTCTACAACCTCGGCCAGCAGCTCTTCGACCAGTACGCGACGCCCGAGATCAAGGACCAGTACCGGTTTCCATCCAAGGAGGAGTGGGACCGCTTCGCGGGGAGGCTGCAGCATGCGCTCGACAACAATTCCCTCGAGGAGCTGGCCGGATTCGAGCCCGAGGCCCAAGCCGCGCTCGCCGCGCTGCGCGCCCTGCCGGGCTACGAGGACTACGCAGACTGGCTCGAGCTCCGGATAGACGAGATCGAGGCGGCGAGGCAGGCGGTGGCGCGGCCGGCCGCGCCCGTCCCCGGCGCCCCGGGGATCAAGCGCCCGACCTCGTCGATGCCCCATTACGACCTCTGGCTCTCCCGCGAGCGCAGCCGCCCGGTTCCCGCGGGCGCGGCGGCACTCATGCCGGTCCTCAGGGCTGCGTTCGCCGCCGAGGGCGTGCCGCCCGAGCTGGCGTGGCTCGCCGAGGCAGAGTCGACGCTGAACCCAACCGCCCGCAGCCCCTCGGGGGCCAGGGGGCTGTTTCAGCTCATGCCGGAGACGGCACGCGGCCTCGGACTGAGCACCTTCCTGCCGGATGAGCGCACCGACCCGGAGAAGTCCGCGCATGCCACGGCGCGCATGCTGCGCGCCCTGTTCGCTAGATTTGGCGGCTGGCCGCTGGCGCTCGCCGCCTACAATGCGGGGGAGGGGCGTGTCAGCCGCCTGCTTGCCTCGCGCGGCGCAAGCGATTTTGCGGGGGTCGAGTCGGCGCTGCCCGCGGAGACGCGCATGTACGTCCCGAAGGTCTGCGCCCTGGTCGCCGTCCGCACGGGCGAATCGCTCGAGGGCCTTCGGCCGCTGCGCGGCTGAGCCGCTCGCTCCCGCCGGGGAATCAGTTGTGGACGCTCCAGACGTCGCGCTCGGACTCCGAGGGCCACGTGCCGGCGTGCCGTTCGAGGGCGGGGCTCCGGAGGCCGCTGACCTTCTGCCGCAGCCCTTCCATCACGATGGCGGCGGCCGTCTCGGGAAGGATCTGGTCCGTGTTGATGACGATGTCGTAGGTGTGCGGGTCGTCGATGTCGCGGGCGAAATGGGACTTAACGAACCGGCGGCGGCCGTCGTCGGTATGCTCGATGAGCGTTTCCGCGTTGCTTGCGCTGACGTGCTGCAGCTCCATCAGGCGCCGCATCCGGGTTTCCTTCCCCGCCACGAGCCGCACGTGGAAGCCGCAGGGAAGGGACTGCGTGAGGAGATGGGACGCCCGGCCGACGAACACGATTCGCCCGACGTGGGCGAGCTGGACGATCGTCTGGGCGACCTGCTGCTCGAGCTCCCAGAGCGACGGATGCAGGCCGAGCATCTCGCCGATCATGGCGTCGATCTCGGAGATCTTGTCCTCCGGCAGATACCGGGCCAGCTGCTCGGGAACCTCGTGGCGGGCGAGGGCGTAGCTGATCAGGTCCTTGTCCAGGAGGATCCACTCCTCGCCCCCCTCGCTGAACTCCGCGTTCAGCCTGGGCAGGAGCGAGTGGCTCAGCGTCGTGGCTCCCGCGCAGACCTCGCGCGACAGGGTGATGAAGGGGTGGTTGACGGCGGCTGCTGCCGGGGCGGAGTCGGCCATCGGGCTGCCCAGGCGGGCCTTGAGGATGCTGACACCATGGTCGAGATAGGCATGGGGTGTCATGGAGGTGGTGGGGTTCTGGGGTTGTGGGGGCTTAGCGGGCGCGGCGAGGCCGGCTGTGGGAAATCCGTTTCACACCCTCCCCTTTCGTCGTTTGCTTCGACACTCGGACCGGCGATCAAACCGGCCGCCGAAATTGGAAGCCAGCCGTTCATTGGGGAAACCTGACAACTCTCAAATAACATAGATCCCCCGGCCGCGAAAGCAAATAGAGCGGCCGATTCCGCCCCGCCCGGCGCCCTGGTTCCGCCGGCGGTGCGCCTATGCGGGGGCGGCCCCGGACGGGGGATTGTCCCCCGGGTGTTCGTCCTGAAGGTGCGTCTTCTCGCGGTGCCTCACGGCGAAAAAGGCAAAGACGACCGCCGATGCCGCCGACAGCCCCGCAAAAAACAGGTAATAGGATGAGCCGCTAAGCTTTAACGTGCCATCGGGCCTCTGGATGAAGACATGGACGAGCGCGGTGAACGCGTTGCCCGCTGAGATCGACCAGAGGTACACCGCCATCACGATCGACTTCATCGACTTGGGCGCCTGCGTGTAGGCGAACTCCAGCGAGGTGATGGACACCATGATCTCCGCCGCGGTCAGGAGCCCGTAGGCCGGCAACTGCCAGCCGATGCTGGGCTTCAGGCCTGCCTTGATCTGCGTCTCGATCCAGGCGCTCACGAGGAACGAGGCCCCCGCGACGACGAGCCCGATACCAATCTTGCGCAGCGTCGTGAGCGGGAAGACCCGGCTGATCGCCGGATAGATGACGTATTGGAAGAGCGGGATGAACAGGAGGATCATGATGGCGTTCACCGCCTGTATCTGGGACGCCAGCCAGGTGATCCCCGCGAAATGCAGGTCCATCTTCGCGGCCTGGAGCACCCATTCGCCGCCGCTCTGGTCCCACAGCGACCAGAACACGGCGACGAACGCGAAGATGATCGAGAGCCGGCCCAGCGCGAGGAACCCCTCGCGGTTGAACGTGTCGCGCAGGAACGTCCGGCCGCCCGGCGGTATGTGGACGAATTTCCGCCGCCCCATCCAGAAGATGAGGGTGGCAACCGCCATCAGGACCCCGGGGACGGCGAACGCCACCTTGGAGCCGTAGTGCTGGAGCAGCCATGGGATCAGCAGGATCGAGACAAACGATCCGGCGTTGATGGAGAAATAGAACCAGCCGAAGGCGCGCGAGATCAGGTGCTGGTTCGACGCCGAGAACTGGTCGCCCACGTTGGCCGACACGCACGGCTTGATTCCGCCCGAGCCGATCGCGATCAGGCTCAGGCCCATGGCGAGGCCGAGGCGCGTGTCGTCGAGGGCAAGGGCGAAGCTCCCAAACGAATAGACTATGGACAGCAGGAAGATCGTCCGGAACTTGCCCCAGATCGCGTCGGCCAGGATGGCGCCAAAGATCGGGAAGAAATAATTTGAGGCGACAAAGATGTGGTACCACTTGTCGGCCTCGTTCTCGCTCATCGGCGCCAGCGCCCCGCTCCGGTCGCGCAGGTACTGCGTCATGAACACCACCAGGATGGCGCGCATGCCGTAGAAGTTGAAGCGCTCGGCGGCCTCGTTCCCGACGATGTAGGGGATGCCCGCGGGCATCCGGTCAGATCCCGCCGGCGCCGTTCGTTTATCTGTGGTGGCCACCTGGGGGGAAGGTTGAGCGGCCTCGGGATCGCGGCTGCATTGCAAGCTGATGGGGGGATCGGGCGCTAAAATCCAGAATTATCGCCGTGGACGGGGCCGGAGAGGCTGCCGGGACGGCGCCGCGCCCGGGCCCGGAGGGAGCTCTTGCATTGCCGCACCGCGGCGGGTAAGCCTCCAAAAGAGCGATCCTGGGGATCCCGGTCGCCGCAAGATACGTCATTTCGACAGGCGCCCGCACCGCGGCCGGCCCACGGCCGCGCCCCCAGACCCCTCCCACCACGATGCACCACCCCGCCCTCCCGAGGATGACCCGATGGCTCGCCCTGGCCGTTCTGGGCGCGTCCCCAACCCTGCTGGGCGCGGCCGACGCGACCGGTGCCCCCGGCCAGCCGTCCGCGGCCTCCGATCGGCCGGACATGACCTGGTTCACAGACGCCCGCCTGGGCATCTTCATCCACTGGGGGGTCTACTCGGAGGGAAAGGGAAGCGAGTCGTGGGCGTTCCACGACGGGGACATGCCCTACGACACCTACATCGCGCAGGCGAAGACCTTCACGGCGGCGAACTACCAGCCGGAGCGCTGGGCCGAGCTCTTCAGCGCTGCGGGCGCGCGGTACGCCGTGCTCACCTCGAAGCACCACGACGGCTTCGCCCTGTGGGACACGGCCCAGAGCAGGCTCAATGCGAAGGACGGATCCCCGGCTGGCCGCGACCTGGTCGGCCCGTTCTGCGCGGCCATGCGCAAGGAGGGGCTCAGGGTCGGCCTGTATTTCTCGCACCTCGACTGGTCCCATCCCGACTACGCCAGCGTGTTCAAGGAGGGGGGGGCGTCGGAGGCCGAGCGCAAGAACAGGTTCTCGTATCCGCAGGGCCCGGAGAATCCCGCGGCCTGGGAGCGCTTCCTCGCCTTCCACCGCGCCCAGCTGAAGGAGATCACGGAGCGCTACCGCCCCGACCTGCTATGGTTCGACGGGGACTGGGAGCGCTCGGCCGCGCAGTGGCGCATGCCGGAGCTTCGCCGCCAGCTCAAGGAATGGCTCCCCGGCGTCATCCTCAACAGCCGGATGGCCGGCTACGGGGACTATGCCACGCCCGAGCAGGCGCTGCCGGTCCATCCCCCCGCGGGCCCGTGGGAGCTCTGCATGACGGTGAACGACTCGTGGGGCTACCAGGCCAGGGACCGCAACTTCAAGAGCGTCCGGCAGATCGTGCGCCTGCTCACGGAATGCTCGTCGCAGGGCGGAAACCTGCTCCTTGACGTCGGCCCGCGCAGCGACGGCACGATCACACCGGAGCAGGAGAAGGTGCTCAGGGACCTCGGGCGCTGGACGCACCGGAACGCCGAGGCGCTCTACGGGACGACGGCGGGGATCCCGAAGGACTACTACTACGGCCCCAGCATGCTGAACAAGGCCCGCGACGCGCTCTACCTCGTGTGCTACGACAGGCCGACCGACGGGATCTACGTCAAGGGCATCCGCAACACGATCAGGCGCGCGAGCGTCGTCGGGGGCGGCGAGCTCGCCTGCCGCCGGTTCATGAGGGCCGAATGGGCGCACCAGCCCGGGATAGCCATCATCGACCTCCCCGCCGCGGAGGTCGATCCCGACGCCACCGTGGTCAAGCTGGAGCTCCAGGGCCCGCTTGAGCTTCTCGGGGAATAGGGACGACCCGCCCAGGACGCCCGTCTATCGCCCTGCGTCGGGGTTGAGCGTGAAGACGACCGGCACCTGCATGTGGACATAGACGGCGTGGCCGCCCTTCCTGCCGGGCGTGAACTTCCACCGGCCGACCGCCCTGCATGCCGGCTCCTCGAACTCGCGGTGGGTCGACCGGACCGCGACCGGGTTCCGGACGCCGCCGCTCGGGTCGACGATGAAGTCCACCAGGACCTCGCCCGTCATGCCCTTCTCCCGCATGCCCTGAGGGTAGACGGGGCTGTCTCTGTATTTCGCGACCGGCTGCTGCTCCAGCTGGCTGGGGTCGAACGCATGGATGGCCGCGTTGTCGCCGGACCTCCCCGGCGGGATCTTGGCCGTGTCCGAGGTATTCGCGACCAGGGGTGGCGGCTCGAGCGGCATGGTGATGTCGTTGGGCTGCGCCGTCGCCTGCGGAACATCGGGCTGCATGGGCGGGGCGGCGACCTCCTCATGCGGCACCGGCCTCGTGTCCTCCACGTCGACCTTGACCGGAGGTTCCTGCTCGACCGTGAAGGGGGGCACCTTGGGGGTCGGCCCCGGCGGCGGCGGGCGCGTGGCGTGAAAGTGGGTCCTCTCGCCGTACCATGCGACCCCTGCGATCAGGGCGATGGAGATTAGGGCTCCGAGAATCATGTTTCGGCGGCGCATGGGAAATTCGTTGGAGGGTCTCCTGCCTTGCTGTCTGCGAATCCGGGGGGTGGATGGGTTGCGGGTCCGACTGGGAGAAGGTGATTCCGCGGCGATTCCTGATCTTTAAGAGCCCTATCGGATATCTAGACCCGGTTGCAGGGCGTCCGTTCCAGCCGACGGGTGACGCTTCCACGAGCGGCCCCGGTCCGCCGAGGCTGCAACCCCGGTCGCGGAGGCTTGAACCGGGCGTTCCATCCCGGTATCAACGTGCCGTATGCACGCTCGGTTTCGCAACCGCGCCGACGCGGGCCGGCTCCTGGCGGAGAGGCTGCTGGACCATTCGGGAGCTCCCAACACGCTCGTCCTCGCCCTGCCCCGCGGCGGCGTCCCGGTTGCCGACGTCGTGGCGCGGCGGCTGGGCCTGGCGATGGACGTGTTCCTTGTACGGAAGCTCGGCGTCCCATGGCAGCCCGAGCTGGCCATGGGCGCCATCGCCACCGGCAACGTGCGCGTGATGAACGACCGCGTCGTAGAGTCGCTCGGCCTCGGGAGGAAGGTGATCGACGCCGTCGCGGAGCGCGAGCTGCTGGAGCTGGTCCGCCGGGAGATGGCCTACCGAGGCGCACGGCCCGCCTGCGCGGTCGCCGGGCGGGTCGCCATCGTCATCGACGACGGAATCGC
>Ga0265320_10001998_pt1 | contig 14391 bp, 10 predicted proteins | sample 4827metaG_FD_202087 | JGI IMG/M metagenome (GOLD analysis project Ga0265320, IMG submission 202087) | Rhizosphere microbial communities from Carex aquatilis grown in University of Washington, Seatle, WA, United States - 4-8-27 metaG | ecosystem: Host-associated > Plants > Roots > Rhizosphere >...
CCACCAGCGTGCACGAGGGGGGCTTCTGGCTATCGCGGCTACTGGCGGAGCAGCCATCGGGACCGTGGGCCGCGTACGCGACCTTTGCCCTTGGCTACCTGCGCTACTGGTCGGGCGATACGGCCCAGGCGATGAGCGACCTGCAAAGCGCGGTCCAGATGCTGGCTGGCGCGCGGGACTCCTACCGCGCGCGGGCGCTGATCTTCCTGGCCGGCCTGCTCGATGACGTCGACCGGGGAGCCGAGGCGGTCGAGCACGTCCGGCTGTCCATCGAGGCGGCCGCCCCGTTCGACGTGGACGTGCAGGTATCGGCGGCCATGGGGATGGGCAGCGTGCTGGCGGAGCGGGCCGACCCGGCGGCCGCCGGCTACGCGGGCGACGCGATCGACTTGTCCCGCCGGAGCGGGTCGCGTGAGCAGCGGATGCTCGCCCTGCCGACCGCGGCCATGGTGTGCTGGGAGGTCGGAGCGCTGGAGGAGGCGCGCGCCTATGTCGCGGAGGCGCTGCCGCTGCACGGGGCCACCCACAGCATCGCCCGGGTGGTCCTGTTGTCCGCGGCCGCCGGCGTCGCCCTGGCCGACGGCGACCTCGACGCGGCGGTAGAGTTCGGCACGACAGCCGACCGGGAGGCCAGCGAGCTAGGCGTCGAACGGGAAGTGCCGCTGATCAGGGCGGTTCTTGCGCGGGCGCTGCTGGCCCGCGACGATCTCCCCGGCGCCGTCCGCTGCGCGGCCGCCGTCCTCGAGGCCGCCCAGGCCATGTCGCTCAGCTCCCCCCTCGCACTCGGGCTTGAGACCGCCGCCATGGTCTTGCACGCCGCCGGCGTCGCCGAGGACCGCGCACTCGGCGAGTTCCTCGCCACCGCCGCGCTCATCCGCCGGGCCGGCGACCGGCCCGGCCCGGCCACCCTCGCCCGCGCCGTCACCGAGCTGCGGGCCGTCCTCGGATCGCACGCCGCGGCCGCCGTCGCGCTCGAGGTCCCCGTCGCCGTTTCCAGCGCCATTGCGCTGCTCGCCAGCATCGCGTCTGCGTGACATGGCAAGCAGTCGACTCCTGCCCGGTAACGTCGCCGTAACGGTCCCGGGGGCCAGCGAGCGCACGAAGCCGGCGGACCGGGCCACGATGCCCGGCACGTCGTCCGCGCCGTCCCAGAAGTGCGAGGCGCCGGGCACGAGGTCCAGCGTCACGGTCCCGCCCGCGTCGGCCAGGGACCGCGCGAACCCGGTGCTCTGGCTGGCGGGCACCAGCGCGTCGCTGTCGCCGTGCATCAGCAGCACCGGCGGGGCGCCCGCGTGCACGTGGCTGACCGGGCTTGCCGCGCGGGCGAGCTCAGGGACCAGCGACGGCGGCGCGCCGAGGAACTGCGCCTCGCGCGACTCCGGGTCGTCGTCGCCCGGCTCGTGCATGGTCGTCAGGTCGGTGACCGGGAACCAGGCGACCACCCCGTCGACCGGGGCAGCGGTGAGCGCGGCGAGCAGCGCGAGGTGCCCGCCCGCCGAGTCACCCCACAGTGCCAGCGGGCCCAGGGTGATCCCGTACCCGGGCAGCGCGGTCCGCGCCCAGGTCACGGCGGCGCGCACGTCGTCGACGGCGGCCGGGTAGCGGGCCTCGCCGCTGAGCCGGTAGTCGATCGCCGCGATGGCGATTCCGGTGGCGGCGAGCTCGTGGTAGAAGCCGTCGCCGAGCGCGGGCAGCGGGTGGCGCCGCGAGCCCCGCCGCCACCCGCCCCCGTGCACGTGGACGACCACGGGCACCGGGCCGGTAAGGCCGTCCGGCAGGTACAGGTCAAGCTCAAGCGGGCGGAAGCCGGGCCCCTGCGCGTACTCGATGCCCCGGTAGCTGATGACGCCGCTGACGTCGCTCATGCCGTCGCTAGCGCAAGCCGCCCGGCCCGCTTGTGGAACTGCCCGCCCTGCACGATCGCCAGCAGGTTCTCCGGGTCCTCGAGCACGGTGACGTCCTGCGCGGGCGAGCCGGCGACGACCAGGATGTCGGCGAGGTAGCCGGGGGTGAGCAGGCCGACCGGCATGTCGAGGACCAGGCCGCCGTAGTACGTCGCGGCGCGCAGCGCCTCGAGCGGCGAGTAGCCGAACAGCCGCGTGAACAGCCCGAGATCGCGCGCGTTCGCGCCGATCGGGTTGTTCGGGAACCCGTAGTCGCCGCCGGGCAGCACCCGCAGCCCGCGCCGCCGCAGCTCCGGGTAGAGCGCCTGCATCGCCTCAAGCGAGCGCACCGAGCCCATCCGCTCCGCCTGGGCGCGGTCGATGCCGAACTCCTCGCCCTCGTAGACGTTGGCCCACATGATGCCGACGGCGGGGGACAGGAAGACCGCGTCTTTCGCCGACTCAAGCAGGTCGACCGCCTCGTCGTCGGCATAGGAGCAGTGGTAGACCGAACGGAACCCGCTGCGCACCGCCAGCTTGATGGACTCCGGGTTCTGCGCGTGGCAGTTCAGCCAGACGCCGGACTCCCTGGCCTGCTCCCCGGCGGCGGCCGCCTCTTCCTGGCTGTACTGGGTCACCATCGACCCGCCGTCGAAGAACACGTCGTCGTTGCTCAGCAGCAGCTTGACGCTGTCGAAGCCGATGGCGGCCTGCTCGGCGATGAACGCCCGCACCGCGCCGGGCCCGGTCGGCTGCGGCTGCGGGCCGTCCGGGCCCATCCGGACCGGGTTGTTGTCCCGCTCGAAGGAGGCGGCGCGCATCCGCGGCCCGGTGACGGTCCCGGCCGCGATCTGGTCGCGCAGGAACACCTCGGTCGGCACCGGGGTCAGCGACCCGGCCGAGTACGCGCTGGTGAACCCGTGGTCGAGCATGATCGCCGCGTTCCGCTTGGCGATCTCGAAGTGCTCGTCCGGTGACGGCATGTGGTGGAAGAAGCTGACGTCGAGCGGCGGGTTGAACGACGGGTCGATGTGCCCGAGTGCCGAGGGGAAGGTCACGTGGCAGTGCGAGTCCACCAGGCCGGGCATGACGGTCAGGCCCGCGCAGTCGACCACCTGGTCGCCGGGCCCCGGCTCGGTGCCGCCGCCGACGTTGACCGACTCGATGACCGATCCGCGCACCACCACGTCGGCGGGCCCGGGTGGCGCGCCCGACCCGTCGATGACGGCGCCGTTGACGAACAGGGTCCGCTGGCCCGCGGGGCCGGGAAAGTCCGGGGGAACATAGGCGCGAGGCATGTCAGGCTCCGATCATGTTGTACCCGCCGTCAGCCACCAGGTAGCCGCCGGTGATGTGGCTCGCGTCCGCGCTGGCGAGGAAGAGCGCGGTGCCCGCGACCTCTTCCGGCCGGGGGATGTGCCGCATGGGGGTCATCGCCCGCAGCGTGTCACCGCGGCCGTTCTTGTAGTCCTCCCGGTTCAGCATCCGCTCGGTCTCCATGAACCCGGGCGCGAACACGTTGACCCGCACCTTGGGCGCGAAGGCGTGGGCGTAGGACTTGGTCAGGCCGACGATGCCGTACTTGGCGGCGGCGTACTGCGGCGCGCGGGCGCTGCCGCGCACGATGACGGTCGAGCCGATGTTGACGACCGACCCGCCGTCGTCCTGCTCGAGCATGCGCGAGCCGAACTCGTGGGTGCAGATCAGCGTGCCCTTGATGTCAACGGCGAGGGTGTGATCGATCGACTCCTCGGTGACGTCCCGCCACGACATCTGCTCGCTCGCCATGTCTCCCACGTTGTTGATCAGCACGTCGAGCCGGCCGAAGTGGCCGAAGACCAGGTCGGCCATGGCCTTCACCTGCGCCCAGCCGGTGATGTCGGCCCGCACGAGGAACGCCTTGTGCCCCGCGGCCTCGACCCGCGCGGCGGTCTCCCGCGCGCCAGCCTCCGAACTGCGGTAGTGCACCGCGACGTCGGCGCCCTCCTGCGCCGCGCGCACCGCGACCTCGGCGCCGAAGCCGGTGCCCGCCCCGGTGACCAGGACAGTCTTTCCAGTGAACCGCTGGGGGAACGTCATGTTACGCGTGTGTCCTTACTAGGCAGTGTTCCGAACTACACAGTGTTTCCGAACTACACCAGGGTGCGGCCGCCGTCGACGTACATGACGTGGCCCGTCACGAACGCCGACTGCGCTGAGCAGAGGAAGAGGACCGGGCCGGCCAGGTCGGCGACGGTGCCGAGCCGCCCGGCGGGCACCAGCGCGGTCAGGCCCGCGCGGACGCCCGGCTTGTCCAGGTGGGCGCGGGTCAGCTCGGTCTCGGTGTAGCCGGGCGCGACCGCGTTGACGGTGACGCCGTGGGCCGCCCACTCGCGGGCCATCACCCGGCACAGCTGGTTCACGCCGCCCTTCGTCGCGGCGTAGGGGGCGTGGTCGGCGTGCGCGAGCAGGCCGGAGACCGACGACAGGAAGACGATCCGCCCGTAGCCGGCCGGCACCATCAGCGCGCCCGCCGCCTGCGCCGTCCACACCGCGCTCTTCAGGTTGACGTCGATGATGCGCTCCCAGACCTCGTCCGGGGTGCCGAGCACCGGGCGCCGGTCGTTGACGCCCACCGCGTGCACGAAGACGTCGAGCCCGCCGAGCAGCGCCGCGGCTTCGCTGACCGCCGCCCGGGCGGCGCTGGCGGAGGTGAGATCGGCCGCCACCGCGGCGACATCAAGTGATTGCGCGGCGGCGGCCTTCGCCAGCTCGGCCAGCCGTGGCTCGCTCACGTCGGTGACGGCCACCCGGGCGCCGGCCCGGGCCAGGGCGAGCGCGACCGCCTCGCCGATCCCGCCGGCGCCCGCGACGAGCGCCGCGCGGCCCCCGAGTCCGAGCCAGTCCTGCCCGCGCCAGTCCGTCATAGCGAGCAGTGAAGGCCACCCGGGGCGCCCGGGCAACGGGCGTTCCATTGAATGGCATCTGCACGGCTAGCCGGCCGGTTCGCCTGGTGAGGTACCAGGCATGAAACTCGTGACCTTCACCGATGGCCAAGACAGCGTCAGCCGGGTCGGGCGCATCGCCGATGACCAGGTGATCGAGCTCGACGCCGCGTCGACCCGTGAATTCTTCGAGCGGGACCGGCAGGTACCGGAGACCGGCCGCCGCTACCCCCTGTCCGGGGTGCGGCTGCGCGCGCCGATCGTGCCGAAGAAGTTCTTCCACACCGCGGGGAACTTCCGCGAGCACCACGAGGACCTGGTGCGGGTCAACTGGTCGCACCCGGTCAACAAGGGCATCGTCTTCTTCCAGAACGTGGACGCGATCATCGGGCCTGACGACCCGATCGTCTACCCCGAGCAGCTCACCAAGGAGCTCGACTACGAGCTCGAGATGGCGATCGTGATCGGGAAGCCCGGCAAGTTCTTCACCGCCGAGCAGGCCACCCGGCACATCGGCGGCTACCTGGTATTCAACGACATCACCGCGCGCGACATCCAGCGCCGCGAGATGAAGTCGGGCGTCTTCTCCTTCTCCAAGGCGATCGACACCTTCTGCCCGATCGGCCCGTACATCCTCACCAGCGACGAGGTCGACGACCCGCACGACCTGGACATGGAGCTACGCGTCAACGGCCAGGTGCGGCAGAAGTCGAACACCCGCAAGATGTCGGTGTCCATCCCGCAGCTGGTCGCCTACCACTCACCGCAGGTCTACAGCGCCGGCGACCTCATCACCACCGGTACCGTGGCCGGCGTCGCGGCGAGCACCGACGACCCGTTCGCCAACTACCTCAAGCCAGGCGACGTGGTGGAGGCGGAGATCGAGAAGCTGGGCGTGCTGCGCAACCCCGTCATCTCCTGGCGCGACGCCTACGGCACCGACGCGCCGCCGGCCGACAGCTGGCTTTAGGCGCAGCTGGTCTGAGGCGGCCGGGGGCGCCGGGCGGCCGGGTCTGGCTGGTCGGCCGCGCCGGAGGCCAGGGGCCGGAGCGGCGGAGCACGCTCCCGTTCGGATCATCCAACATCACTATCCCGAACGGGCGCGTGTTTCACCGCCACCCGCCCCTGCTCTCCTGGCGGGCCCCGCCAGCTGGCGCGGACTAACGTCCTACTTGATACTAGTCGAGTGCGATCGAGTATCATTGGGCGCGGCACTGCAGTTCCCCCCGCGCCGTAGCCACCAGGAGAGGCATCGATGCCGCGCACCCGAGCACGCTCCACGTCACGCCAGCGCCATGACCGCCTCCGGTAGGGGCCTGCCCAAGTGGGCCAGGGTGGCCGCGGCCGTCAGCGCCCAGGTCGCCGACGGCACGCTCCGGCCGGGTCAGCCGGCGCCGAGCGGCGCGGCGCTCAGCCGGGTCACCGGGTACTCCACGCTGACCTGCCGCCGCGCGCTGCGCGCGCTGGTCGCTGACGGCGTGCTCGTCGCCGGGCCGAGCCGCAACGCCAGGCCGCGCGTCGCCGGGGGCATGCGGCCACGGGCCGAGCGGGACCTGGCGGCCGCGGCGCGCGCCCTGTCGGCCGGCCTCGCCGCGCGACGGCGCGCCGCCGGCCTGACCCAGCCGGAGCTCGCCAGGCACGCCGTCGTCTCCGTCACCACCGTCGGGCACGCGGAGACCGGCCGGCTGTGGCAGTCCCGCCGGTTCTGGGACCGGGTGGACGCCGTGCTCGGCGCCCGCGGCGACCTGCTGCGGCTGCACGATGCCTACCGCGAGGCGGCCGCCGCCGGCAGCGGCGCCGCGGCCGCCGCCGGCCGCGGCGCGGCCTTCGCGGGCGGCGGTGAAGCGGCGGGCACGGGCGGCGGTGAGGCGGAGGCCGCGGGCGGCGGTCCCGCGCAGCTGAGCGGTGCGGCCAGTTCCGCTGGCTGCCTGCCGGGCGGGAACGTGCGGGCGATGGCTGCCAGCGTCACGATCGTGTGGAGCGATGGCACGGTCACTACGGTGCACCCGCCGGCGGCGTCCTAGCTCCTATGACCGTATTGCTGTCACAACCACAGGGTCTGCGCGCGGTCGGCTCAGCGGGCGGCGGGCGCGGCGAGCTTGGTGAGGAACTCCTCCAGGGCGGACGCGCCGGTGAACACGTGGCCGGTGACGCCGAGCGCCTGGGCGCCGGCCACGTTGGACGCGCGGTTGTCGATGAAGACCGCCTCGCCGGGAGTGATCCCGAGGTCGTCAAGGACGTGCCGGTAGATCTCCGGGTGCGGCTTGAGCAGGCCGAGCTCGCCGCTGACGTAGCAGGCGGCGAACAGGTCGCCGAGCGGGCCGTGCCTGAAGTAGCTGCCGTAGTCGGGGCCGGCGTTGGACAGCAGCGCCAGCCGGGTCCCGCCGGCCCGCAGGTCGGTGAGCAGGTCGATGACGTCCGGGTTGACCGACAGCCAGCTGCGGAAGTCCGCCGCCCACAGCTCGTGCACCCGGGCCTCGTCCCAGCTCGCGCCGATCTCGTCGGCCACCGCCCGCCAGTAGCCGGCGACGCCGCCCTTCCCCTGGTCGAGCCCGTCCCGGTGCGCGAAGTAGGCGGCCCAGAACCGCGCTCTGTCCGCGCCGCCGGCGTCACTCACCCCGGCCAGGCGCTCGAGCACCGTCCGGTCGGCCGGCGACTGGGACAGCGAGATGACCTCGCCGTAGTCGAAGATCACGGTCCGGCCGGGCACGGAGAGAGGCTTGCGGATCACCCGCCAACCGTATCGCGGGTCGCCGGGCGCGCCCCACTCCCTCGTGCCGTCCGTGCGCCCCCGGGCGCGGCGGCACGGCCCCCACTCCCCGTGCCGCCGCACCCTGCCCGCTCCCGCGAAAATGCGGAACCCGCGCCGCGCGGACAGCGCTTTGAATATAGGGGGCAATGGTAAAATCAATGTCTAATCTGTGACTCATTGCCTTTGACCAGCCCGGACAATTCCGGAAGGAGCGGCGTGCCTGCGGGAACGATCGTCATCCTCGGGCCGGTCGAACTGCGCTGCGACGGAAGGCCGGCCGAGTTGCGCAGGCAGCTGCGCAAGGCCCTTGCGCTGATGGTCGCGGCGAGCGGCAGGCGGGTGCGCAGGCAGGAGCTTTCCGCTGCCGTCTGGGGCGACGAGGGCCGCGACGTTCGCACCCTGATGTGGTCTCTGCGACGAGTGTTGCGTGAGTGCGATAACGGACTCGACGTTCCTCCTGATAAAGGCAAGGAAGGCAATTACCGCCTGATCGCAACGGCGCCCGCCGTGCTGGACGAAGCGGTCGACGCGTTTCGTTTTCTCGCGCTGACGCGGGAGGCCGAGGCGCTATTGAAAGGCGACGACGAGCCCGCGGCCGTCGAGGTGCTGATCAGGGCCGCAGGCATGTGGGGCGGCGAGCCGTTCGCCGACCTGTGGCCGGAAGGGCCGCCCGAGGCGTGCCGGCGGCTCGCCGCCGACCTGGAGCACGCGCGCGAGTTCCTGATCAGGACCCTGGCGGAAGCGTCGCTCCGCGCGGGCGGACCGTACCAGGCGGCCCGCGCCTGGCTGGGCCGGCCGGTTGGCGTGCCCGCGCAAGGCCGCGGCGCCGCCTGGCTGGCCGGCTTCCTGATCGCGCTGTACGACGGGCCGGGCACCGATGAGGCGGAGCACCTGCTCGCGGCCAGGCGCGGCACCGGGCGAAGCCTGGACCGCCAGGCCAGCGTCGTCGCCCGCGCCGACGACCTGATGCTGCTCGCCGAGGCGGGGATCGACGTGCACCGCCCGCTGACCGTCACGCCGCGTCCGCCCGTCACCGGCAGCCCGCCCGTGCTCGTCGGCCGGGAGTCCGAGCTCGCCGCGCTCCGCGGGCTGGCCGCCGCGGTGCGGTCCGGCCGGCCGGCCGTCCTTGCCGTGCGCGGCGCGAGCGGGCGCGGGAAGACCAGGCTCGCGGAGGAGCTTGCCGCCTCGGCGGTGGCGGCCGGCCTCCCCGTCGTCCTCATCGGCGCCGGGCAACCCGGTGACCTGCGGCCCTGGCAGGAGCTCGCCGAGCGGCTGTGGCCGGCCGCGTGCCGGGACACCGGAGCGGGCCAGGGCCGCGCGGTGCCGCTCACCCTCGGGGAGCGCCGCGCGCTGCTTGACTTCGTCGCGCCCCGGGCGGACGCGCCCGAGCCTGACCAGGCACAGCAGGTGCGGTTCGGCGAGATCGCGCAGGCGCTCGCCGTGCTCGCGCGGCACGTCGCCGCCCGGCGCGGGCTCATCGTGGCACTTGACGACGCTGACCGGCTCACCGGGCGCGGCCGGGAATTGCTCGGCTTGCTGCTCGACGGCGTGCGTGACGCCCCCGTTGGCATCGCGCTCCTCGGCCGCGATGAACGCGGTGACTCCGGCGGCGGCGACCGCGGTGACGATGACAGCGGCTGGACCGGCGCGGTGAGCGCGGCGCGGGCCGAGACCGTGCGGCTGCGCCTGGAGCCGCTGCCCGAGCAGGCGATCGGCAGCTGGCTAGGGCAGCTGCTCGGGCGGGCGCCGGCCGGCGAGGAGGTGCGGCGCATCGCCCAGGCGACGGGCGGCGAGCCGGTCCGGATCCGCGACCAGATGGCCGCCTTCGCATCGCACGAGCAGCCCGTCAGTGCGGGGGAAGCGCGGTCCGCGGGAGGCGGGCACGGGGCAGGACACGCCGCGGCAGCGATGCCCGGCCGGCTGCTTGACCGGGGACCGGCGGTCTCCCCGGTCCCGTCAGCCTGGCTGGCGGCCGCCGCGATCACCGCCACTGACCTGGCCATCGATACCGCGCTCATCGCCACGATGCTCGACCTGCCCGGGGGGGAGGCCGACCAGGAGGAACTGCGGGCCCGCCGCACGGGGCGGATCGACACCTCGGCGGGCGTCAGGTTCACCCACGGCAGCCACCGGGACGCGGTGACCGCCTGGCTTGACACCGACCCGGCGCTGCGCCGCGACCTGCACCGGCGCGCGTTCGCGGCGCTCACCGAGCGGGTCCGCGGCGCCGACCCCGACCCGCGGCTGCCCGTCCGCATCGCCGGGCACGCCCTGGGCGCCGACCGGGACCTGCCCGCCGAAGAGGCGGCCCGCGCTTTCCTCGCGGCGGCCCGCGCTGAGCGGGTGAGCGGCGAGGCCGCGGAGGCGTGGGCGCGGGCTGGGATCGAGCGCGACCCGGACGACCAGGTGACCCGGGCGTACCTGCACCTGGCGCTGGGCGACGCACTCGACCAGCGGGGCTCCGTCACCGAGGCGGACCGCGAGTACCAGCTGGCGCACGACATCGCCGCTGGCCGGCCGGTGGAGCGGGCCGAGGCGCTGATCAGGCAAGCCCGCCGGTGGACCGACCCGGGCAAGATCGACTGGTACCTGCTGCACGGGCTGCGGGACGGCATCGCCGCCCTGGCGGGACGCGACGACGAGACGGCGGTCGCCCTGCGCGTGCGGCTCACCGCGCACCTGGCCCGCAAGTCCACCCTGGCGATTCCCGTGCTCGGCACCGAGGCGGACGACATCAGGCGCGACGGCATCGCGCTGGCCCGCGCCGCCATCGCCCAGGCGGACGCGCTGCCGCCGTCCGCCGCCTGCGAGGTGCTGAACGAGTCACACTGGGCGCTGTACGACTATGACCCGCCGGCCGAAACGGTCAAGCTGTCGCAGCGGCTGGAGCGGGTCAGCCTGCTGGCCCGGTCGCCGTACTTCCAAAGCCAGGCACTGATGACCCTCGCCATCGACCAGCTGCGCCTCGGTCAGCTCACCAGCGCTCAGGGCACGCTGCTGGCCCACGAGCGGAGCCGGCCGGCCAGCCACGCCTTCCAGTGGATGCAGCTCACCATGGAGACGGTGCTCGACCTGTGGCACGGCCGGTTCGCCGCCGCGGAGGCCAGGCTGCTCACCGTCGCCGCCCCCATCGTCGCCCGCGCCCACGCCGAGGGCGCCCAGGTGGCGGACACCCTGCAGCAGACCTGGCAGGGCCAGGTGTACTGGCTGCGCCGGGAGCGCGGCGAGCGCATCAGCGAAACCGACCCCGAGCTCTACCGGCAGATCGAAGGGCACGCCTTCTTCCCCATCTGGCGGGCCGGGCTCGCCCTCACCAGCTGCGACGAGGGCGACCTGCCCGCCGCGGCCGCCCACCTGCGGGCGCTTGATGAGGAGTATCACGGCTTCGCCGCGTTCCCGCCGCACGGCTGGACGGTGTCGGTCGCCGCGCTGCTCGCCGAGACGTGCCTGGCGATCAGCCCGGCCGGCCGGCCGGGCTTGCGGCACGAACCGCGAGGCGGACTGCTCCCGCCGGTGATCGCCCGGCTGCGCGCGATACTCGCCGCCCACGCCGGCGAGTTCGTGCTGGCCGGCTGGCCGTCGGTGCTGTTCGGCCCGGCCGAGCGGTACTCCGGGCTCCTCGCGATGGCGGCCGGCGACTTCGAGGAGGCGCTGCACCTGTTCGAGGTCGCGAGCGCCGCGGTCGCGGGCGCGCCGCCGCAGGCGGCCAGGCTGCAAGTCGACCAGGCCCGCGCGCTGATCCGCCTCGGGCGAGACGGCGGCGGGGCCGGGCCGGCCACCACGGCCCGGCTGCTCGCCGAGGCGGGCGCCGCCGCGGACCGGCTCGGCATGCGGGCGCTCGCCGCGCAGGCCAGGGAACTGCTCGCCGAAACCTGACCTCGCCGGCCGCGGGCTACCGCAGCCCGGCGGTCAGCTCCGCGAGGGCGGCCAGGTCACCCGCCGCGAACCGGCCGCGCTCGCCGAGGAGTTGCACCACCACGTGGTCGGCCCCCGCGGCCAGGTGCGCGGCGATGCCGGCCAGGGCCGCCTCGCGCCCGTGCGGAACCACGTCGTCGATGAGCCGGTCGCTACCGCCGTCGTCGATGTCCGCGTCGGTGTAGCCGAACCGCCGCAGGTTCCCCGTGTAGTTGGGCAGCTGCAGGTAGAACTTCGCGTAGTCGCGCGAGTGCCCCATGCCCTCGGCGCCCGCTGCCAGGGCCACCGCGATCTCCGGCACGAGCAGCGGCGCGGCGCCGAGCACCTGCCGGGAGAACGCGGTGTGCTCCGGCGGCGCGAAGTACGGGTGCGCGCCCGCGGTGCGCATCCGGGACAGCTCGAGCATCTTGGGCCCGAGGGCGGCGAGCACCACGGGAACGGGCACCTCCGGCAGCTCGTCAAGGAACCGCGTCATCTTCGTGTACGGCCTGTCGTACGCCTGCCCGGTCGGCTCGACGGCCACCGCGTGGCTCACCCCGAGGCCGAGCACGAACCGGCCCGGGTACTGGCGTTCGAGCCGGCTCGCGGCGGCCGCGAGGTCAGCCGCCTGCCAGGTCCACACGCTGGCGATCCCGGTGCCGAGGACGAGGCGCTCGGTGGCGGCGAGCGCGGGCTCGAGCGCCGCCAGGTCGGCGGGCGAGTTCACGCCCGGGTACCAGACCGACGTGAAGCCGGCCGCCTCGATCTCGCGCGCGTAGGCCTCCGGGTCGAGCCCGATCCCGGCCGGCGGCGGCATCCAGATGCCAAGCGGGCCGAGCAGCCGGCGAAGTTCATCCGTTGTGATCATGATCTTGTTATAGCGGCCGCCGGGCCGTGGCCGCTCGGAGGCCGGCCCGCGGCCGGGCCGCCACCGGGCCGCGGCTTAGGATCGGGACTCATGCCGACCATCCTCATCACCGGGGCCGCCGGGAGCATCGGCACGATGCTCCGCCCCCGGCTGGCCCGTCCCGGGCGGGTGCTGCGCCTGCTCGACATCGTGCCGCTCGCCGCGCCCGCCGGACCGGGGGAAGAGCCCGTGACCGCGTCGGTGACCGACATGGCGGCGATGACCGCCGCCTGCGCGGGCACGGACGCGGTCATCCACCTTGGCGGCGTGCCGACCGAGGACGCGTGGGCGCCGATCCTCGACGTCAACATCAACGGCACCTACACGGTCTTCGAGGCGGCCCGCCGCGCCGGGGTGCCGCGCGTGGTGTTCGCCTCGTCCAACCACGCGGTCGGGTTCTCGCCGCGCGAGTCGTTCCCCGTGCCCGACGACGCCAGCCCCGCGCCCGACACCTACTACGGCGTCTCCAAGGCGGCCGGCGAGGCCCTCGCCGCCCTCTACGCGCGCCGCTACGGCATGGACGCGGTCTGCGTCAGGATCCTGTCCTGCTTCGACCGGCCGCTGAACGCGCGGATGCTGGCCACCTGGCTGTCGCCGGACGACGCCGGCCGGCTCTTCGAGGCGTGCCTCGCCGCGCCGGCGCCCGGCTTCCGCGTCGTCTACGGCGTGTCGGCCAACACCCGCGGCGGGTGGGTGTCGCTCGACGGGGCGCGCGCCCTCGGCTACCAGCCGCGCGACGACGCCGAGGCGCACGCGGCCGCGCTGCTCGCCGCGGGCGGCCCCGACCCGGCCGACCCGGTGTTCCGCTACCTGGGCGGTGAGTTCACCCTCCCGTCCCTCGACGCGCCCCTGCCGCCCCGCTGACCGCTGACGCCGGCCGGGCAGGCGGTCAGCCGGCGCCGGTGATGGCGGAGTAGTCGGCCACCACGCGGGGCGCGCCGCCGGCCGCCGCGGGCGGGTCGTAGGCCGCGAACTGCTCCAGGTAGCTCACCCGGGCCTGGGCGACCGCCTGGCCGGGTGAGTAGAAGCCGGGAATGGTCAGCTGCAGCCCGGCGCCGGCCGGCGGGGTGATGGTCACCGCGGCCGCGTCCGTGTAGAAGACGAGAGCGCCGCCGTCCGCGGTTCGCAGTGCGAACTCCTGGCCGTCGGCGCCCGCGGCGGGCGAGTGCGCGTCGCTGACCTGCCCGCCTTGCACCGCGGCCTGCCAGGTCCGCTGGTCGGCGCGGTCGGCGAGGTTGCCCGGGATGGTAACCGTCGTCTGGCCGCCGCCGGCACCGTCAAGCGTGGCGGCGGTGGCCGCGGGCAGCTGCCCGGGGGCGACGGTGACCGTGGCGGCGGCCGGGCCGAGCGCGGTGGCCAGGCCGTCGGAGCCGACGGCGACCCGGGGCGCGCTCGCGCCGGACAGCAGGTAGGGCTCGATCGCGTCCCGCCACGGGCCGCCCGGGGCGGACTGGGTGAACAGCAGGTACTCGACGGACGTCACCTTCGCCGGATCGGACGTGAACGCGTTGGCGACCTGGGCCACGAACCAGCGCGGCCCGGCGGCCGGCTCACCGCGCGGGATGTAGTAGGTCGCCTGGGCGGGGCTGAACGGGGGGAAGGGCGCCGACCCCGCCGCCCGCTGCATCTGGTACAGCCCGGCGTCGATCGCGTAGCTTGAGCCGGCCTCGGCCGTGGCCAGCAGCGCGTCGCTGCGCTGGGCGTTCGCCTCGTTGTTGACCGTGGTGTACCCGGCGAGCACCTGCTGTGCCTCGGCGGCGGTGAGCGGCGGCCCGGACGGCGTGGCCGTCGCGCCGGCCGTTCCGCGCGCCGTGCCGCGAGGCGTGACGGCCGGGGTGACGGCGGGGCGGCCGGCGCCCGGGCTCGCCTGCCCTCCGGGGTGGCCGCTGATGAGCAGCACGCTGGCCGCGCCGACGGCGGCGCCCGCCACGACGATCACCGCCGGGATCAGCCAGCGGCGGGCGCCCCCGCGCCGTCCGCCGTCCCCCTGGTACTCCCAGTCCTCTCCCGGCTCACCGGGAACCTGCCCGG
>Ga0265320_10002001_pt1 | contig 14385 bp, 12 predicted proteins | sample 4827metaG_FD_202087 | JGI IMG/M metagenome (GOLD analysis project Ga0265320, IMG submission 202087) | Rhizosphere microbial communities from Carex aquatilis grown in University of Washington, Seatle, WA, United States - 4-8-27 metaG | ecosystem: Host-associated > Plants > Roots > Rhizosphere >...
TCGGCGCTTCGCGCCGAGCCACCTCCCCCGTAAACGGGGGAGGAAAAGGTTGGCGATGCGTTCGAGAGCACTTCCCAGCACTATCACCGCCCTCTTCACTCTCTTCGGCGCGGCCTGCGCCGTCGCGACCGCCGACGTCGCCAATCCGCCGGACATGACGCGCGCGATCCACGTCTCGCCCGAGGTGGTCGATCGCCAGGGCGTGCCGCTGCGCGCCTTCCTCACCGACGACGGCTACTGGCGCATGCGGACACAAGTGCGCGACGTCAGTCCGCGCTATCTCGCCATGCTGATGGCCTATGAGGACAAGCGCTTCTACGACCATGACGGCGTCGATCCTATGGCACTGGTCCGCGCCGGTCTGCAATTTGCCGGCGCCGGCCATGTCGTCTCCGGCGGCTCGACGCTGACCATGCAGGTGGCGCGCATCCTGGAGCCGCCGAAATCGCGCGGCATCGGCACGAAGCTTTTCCAGATGATGCGCGCGGTTCAGTTGGAGGAGCGCTACTCCAAGGACGAGATCCTTTCGCTTTACCTCACGCTGGCGCCGTTCGGCGGCAACCTTGAAGGCGTGCGCGCCGCTTCACTGTCCTATTTCGGCAAGACGCCGTCGCAAATCGATCTGTCGGAGGCCGCGCTGCTGGTCGCGCTGCCGCAATCGCCGGTCAAGCAGCGGCCCGACCGTCACGCCATCCGCGCGGCCAAGGGTCGCGACAAGGTGCTGGCCCGCATGGTGAGCGAGGGCATCGTCACCCAAGGCGATGCGACGGTGGCGCAGCGCGAAGGCGTGCCCTTCGCGCGTCAGACCATGCCGCTGACGGCGCCGCATCTCGCCATGCGGCTCAAGCTGCGCAACAAGGCCGCGACGCGCATCGTCACGACGCTGGACGCCGACCTGCAGGGCGCGGTCGAGCGCATGGCGGCGAACGAGCAGCCCTATTTCGGCGACGGCACCGCGCTGTCCATCGTCGTGGTCGACAACCGCACGCGCGACGTACTCGCTTATCTCGGTGGGGTGAACTATTGGGGCCCGTCCGGCCAGATCGATCTGGCGCAGCGCTGGCGCTCGCCCGGCTCCGCCTTGAAGCCCTTCATCTACGGCATCGCCTTCGACAATCTGATCCTGCATCCCGCCTCGCTGATGACCGATGCGCCGACCATGTTCGGCGATTACGCGCCCAAGGATTTCGAGGGCAGCTTCCAGGGCGCGGTGAGCGCGACAGAGGCGCTGCGCATGTCGCTCAACGTGCCGGCGGTGATGGTGCTCGATCGCGTCGGCCCGCTCGCCTTCACGACGACGCTGGAAAACGCCGGCGCGCGGCTCGCCTTCCCCGCCGGCGGCGAAGCGCCCAGCCTGCCCGTCGCGCTGGGCGGCCTCGGCATCAGTCTGGCCGACATCACCATGCTCTATGCGGGCATCGCCAATGGTGGCGAGGCGCGGGCGCTGCGCTTCGTCGTTGGCACGCCGGACGGCGCCGATCATCGGCTGTTCGGACCGGTCGCGGCGTACTATTTGAAGCAAATCCTGCGCGGCGTGGCGCTGCCCGACGGCTGGGCGATGGGCCAGGGGCTTCAGCGCAAGCGTCAGGTCGCGTTCAAGACCGGCACCTCCTACGGCTATCGCGATGCCTGGGCGGTGGGCTTCTCCAATGATTACACGGTCGGTGTCTGGGTCGGCCGCGCCGACGGCAGTCCGCGGGCCGGCCATGTCGGCCGCGAGTCGGCCGCGCCGATCCTGCTCAAGACGTTCGAACTGCTGCCGGCCGATCGCCATGCCGACGATCCGCCGCCGTCCGGCGCGCTGCTCACCAATGCCAACGACCAGCTCCCGCCGTCGATGCGCCTCTTCCGCCGCGAAAGCGCGCCGGCGCCGCCGCGCGAGACGATGGTGCCGCCGCCGACCATCGCCTTTCCGCCCAACGGCACGGTCGTGCCATTGCCGCCGCCGGACGCGAAGGACAAGACCGTCGTGCTCAAGGCCGATGGCGGCAAGGAGCCGCTGACCTGGCTGGTCAACGGCCAGCTCATCGGCAATTTCACGCGCTTCCAGCCGGTGCTCTACACGCCCGACGGCGAAGGCCTGGCACGCATCACCGTGGTCGATGCGCAAGGCCGCAGCGACACGTCGCAAGTGCGCTTCAAGAAGCCGAACGGCTGATGCGGCAGCGATCCTCCCCCCGCGCAGCGGGGGAGGTGGCATGCCGTAGTGGAGCGAAGGCATGACGGAGGGGGTGGCCGTCCCGCACCTTCATTGCGAATTGCGATATTTCGCCCAGTCTTGCCCCCTCCACCCGCCTACGCCAAGGCTTCGGCGGGCAAGATGTATCGCGAGGCCGCCGAAGCTTTAGCGAAGGCGGCCGCTTCGCGGTCCCCCTCCCCCGCAACAGCGGGGGAGGAATGCATCGCGTTGTCTTGACCTCCTTATCGGTTTGCGTTGGTTAGGCCCGCGATGCCCGACAAATTTCCCGACACGCCTCCGCACACCGAAGCCCGCGTCACCACGCAGGCCGAGCGCCGCCGCGCCTTTGCCATCCTGTTCGTCAGCCTGCTCTGCATGGGCGCCGGGCAGACCGTGCTGTTCAACATCCTGCCGCCGCTGTCGCGGCAGCTTCATCTGAGCGCCGTCGAGACCACGAGTGTCTTCGCGGTGTCCGCGGCCATCTGGGTTGTCACCGCGACCTATTGGGGCCGGATGAGCGATCGTTGGGGGCGCAAGCCCGTGATGCTGCTGGGTCTGCTCGCCTTCGCGCTGTCCTTCGCGCTGTTCGCCAGCGTCATGCTGGCCGGGCTCAATCATTGGCTGCCGGCCTTCGCGGTGTTTCCGCTGATGATCCTCACGCGCTCGCTCTATGGCGGCCTGGGTTCGGGCACGCAGCCCTCGGCGCAGGCCTATGTCGCCGATCGCACCACGCCGCAGGAGCGGCTGAAGGGCGTGGCGACCATCGGCTCCGCCTTCGGCCTGGGCACGGTGGCGGGACCGGCCATCGCGAGCCTGTTCACGCCCTTCGGCCTGCTCGTGCCGTTCTATTTCATCTCCGCGCTGGCGCTTTTGAGCGCCGCGACGATCTGGTTTCTGTTGCCGGAGCGCACCGCGCCAAAGGCCCGCACCGCGTCCGCGATCTCGCTCAAATGGCACGACCGCCGGGTCAGGCCCTTTGCGCTCTTCGCCATCGGCCTCAGCACCGCGAGCACCGTGCCGATCCAGACCATGGGCTTCTTCTTCATGGACGTGCTGCACGTCGCGCCCGATCATGCGGCGCAATTCAACATGGTCGGCCAGCTCGCGACCTCGTTCGCCGCGCTCTTCGCACAGCTCGTCGTGGTGCAGTATGTGCGCGTCTCGGCGCGGGTGCTGACCCATTGGGGCCTCGCCACCGCCTTTGCGTCCTGCGCGATCTTCCTGCTGTTCGGCAATTTCATCCTTCTGGTGTTCGGGCTGGCGCTGTCGGGCCTGGGCTTCGGCATGGCGCGGCCGGGCTTCGCGTCGGGCGCTTCGCTGTCGGTGGCGCCGCATGAGCAGGGCGCGGTCGCCGGCATCATCGGCGGTGCCAGCGCCATGGGCTTCATCGCGGGGCCCTTGATCGGCTGGATGTACGAATGGTCGCCTTACGTGCCCTATGGTTTCGCGGGCGCGCTGCTGGTCGGCCTCGCCGCCTATCAGGCGCTGTCGCCGGCGTTGCGCAATGCCGGAATCATTCCGCCCGACATCGAGATCGTCGAGGAAGACCTCGAAACGCCGGTCGCGAATGCTTGAATGAATTACCTCCCCACAGAGGGGGAGGTGACTATGAGCCCTTCTGCTTCGCTTCCGTCAGAATCTGCGCCAGCACCGCCATGGTCGGGAAGCCGTCGGCCGGCAGGTTGTGCGCCTTCTGCCAGAGCCGCAGCGCCGCCTTACCGTCATGGCCGATAATGCCGTCGATCTTGCCGGGATTGTAGCCGAGCTTGATCAGAGCAGCCTGCAACGCCGTGCGTTCGTCCTGCGACAGCGGCGCCTCGTCGCGCGGCCAGGCCGCGACGATGGCGGGGCGGCCGGCGAGCAGATCGGCGAGATAGCAGACCGCGAGCGCATAGGACGCGGCATTGTTGTATTTCAGGATCACCTTGAAATTGCCGAAGGTCAGGAAGGCGGGACCGCGCGCGCCGGCCGGCAGATAGATCGCGCCTGCTTCGCTGTTCGCCGGCAGCGCGAAACCGGTCGCCGTGGTCACGCCGAGCTTGCTCCAATCGGCCACGGGCTTGGCGCTGTCGCCGTCCGCCAATTCATACGCGAAATTCGCCGGCAGTTTGATCTCATAGCCCCAGGTCCGGCCGTGCTGCCAACCGTCATTGGAGACTTCGACCGCGGCGCTCGCCAGCGCATCGGGCGCGGAATGCCACAGATCGCGCTTGCCGTCGCCGTCGCCGTCGACCGCGCTTTTGAGGAAGGTCGAGGGCAGCATCTGGAGCTGGCCGAAGGCGCCGGCCCAGGACGCCACCATGTCCTTCGCATCGAGATGCTCCTGCTGCAGCATCTTGAGCGCAGCGAGGAGTTCGCTCCGTGCCCAATCGGTGCGCTTGCCGTCATAGGCCAGCGTCGCCAGCGCCTCGAAGATGTTGAAGCTTCCGAGCTCGCGGCCGAAATCGGTCTCGTTGCCCCAGATCGACACCAGGATCTCTTTGGGCACGCCGTATTTGGCCTCGATGTTCGCCAGCGCGGCCGATTGCGCCGCCATCGCCGCCTGGCCGTCCGACACGCGGCGCGGGCTCGCCGCGGTGTCGAGATAGGTCCACACCTGCTTGACGAATTCCGGCTGGGTCTGCGTCAACGCCTCGACCCGGTCGTTGCGCTTGAGGCCGTCCATGGCCGCGGCATAGGTCGCTGGCGTGATGCCGGCGCCAAGCGCGGTGGCGCGGAAATCCTTCACGAACTGCGCGAAGGCGAGATCCTGGGGCGACGGCTTTGGAGCAGCCGGCGCGGGCTGGGCGTGATGGCGGCGATGGGCGTCGACCGGCTCGAACGTGGCGCAGGCGCCCACCAGGCTCAAAACCGCCAGCAAGCCCAGTTTCGAAAGTGCCCTGATCACGCCTTGTATCCCCACCCGTCGTTCCGCCCGCCGGAACGCCAGCCTCCAATAGACCGCGCCAGCACGGCCAGAATAAGGCGGAATCCCTGGGTTTTCTCCCGGTTGACAGCGACGGGGTGCCCGCATAGCTTCCGCGCCTCTTTGCGGGGCCCTTATGGCCCAACCAGGGCCTAAAAGACCATGAAAGTTCGCAATTCCCTCCGCTCGCTCAAGAAGCGCGACAAGGACTGCCGCGTCATCCGCCGCAAGGGCCGCGTCTACGTCATCAACAAGAAGAATCCGCGCTTCAAGGCGCGCCAGGGCTAAGCCGCCGCTGTGCTAGCGTTCGTTCGTAGCCAGCGAGCGCCAGCGTGAAATTTCCGCAAGCCGACACCGACATCATCGCGCATGGGGCGGACATCGCCGCCTCGCTGCGCGCCATCGTGCCCGACGGCGTGGTGGCCGATGCCGCGAGCCTCGCCGCGTTCGACGGCGACGCGCTCGGCGCCTATCGCCAAAAGCCACTCGTCACCGTCTTGCCGCGCAATGCCGAGGAGGTGGCCGCCGTCCTCGCCTACGCGAATTATCATGGCGTGCCGATCGTGCCGCGCGGCGCCGGCACATCGCTGTCGGGCGGCGCGCTGCCGCGTGCCGACGGCATCCTCCTCAGCCTCACGCGCATGAACCGCATCCGCGAGGTCGATCTGGAAAACCGCTGCGTTGTCGCCGAGCCCGGCGTGACCAATCTCGCCATCACCCGCGCGGTGGAGGCGCATGGCTTCTACTACGCGCCCGATCCGTCGAGCCAGGTCGCCTGCACCATCGGCGGCAATGTGGCGGAGAATTCCGGCGGACTGCATTGCCTCAAATACGGTTTGACCACCAACAATCTGCTGGGCGTCGAGTTGGTGCTGATCGACGGCACGCGGCTTCGCCTCGGCGGCAAGGCGCCCGGCGCCGGCGGGCTCGATCTGCTGGGCGCGGTGTGCGGCTCCGAGGGCCTGCTCGGCGTGGTGGTGGAAGCGACGCTGCGCATTCTGCGGAAGGCCCCCGCGACGCGCACCCTGCTCGCGGCGTTCGACAGTGTCCCGGCCGCGGGACAATGCGTCGCCGACATCATCGCCGCTGGAATCGTGCCGGCCGCGATGGAGTTCATGGACCGCCGCTGCATCGAGGCGGTGGAGGCGCATTGCGCGCCGGGCTATCCCCAAGGCGCGGAGGGCGTGCTCATCATCGACGCCGACGGCGTTGCGGCCGAAGTCGATCATGCCATCGGCCGCATCGGCGACATCGCCCGCGCCAACGGCGCACAGGTGCGCGAGGCGCGCGACGAGGCTGAGCGCGCGCGGCTCTGGTCCGGCCGCAAGGCGGCGTTTCCGGCGATGGGCCGGCTCGCGCCCGACATGCTGTGCATGGACGGCACGATCCCGCGCCGCGCGCTGCCCGCCGTGCTCGCGCGCATGGCGCAGATGGCGACGGAATACCGCCTGGGCTTCTGCAACGTGTTCCATGCCGGCGACGGCAATCTGCATCCGCTCATCATCTTCGACATGATGAAGGAGGGCGAGCTCGATCGCGCCGAAGCGTTCGGCGCCGATATCCTGCGGCTCTGCGTCGAGGTCGGCGGCGTCCTGACCGGCGAGCACGGCGTCGGCGTCGAGAAGCGCGACCTGATGCCCACGATGTTCACCGAGGCCGATCTGGCGCAGCAGCAGCGGCTCAAATGCGCTTTCGACTCCGGCGGTCTGCTCAATCCCGGCAAGGTGTTTCCCACGCTGTCGGCCTGCGTCGAGGGTGGCCACATGCATGTGACGGCGGGGCGCCTGCCGTTCGCGAACCTGCCGCGATTCTGAGATGGTTTGTCCTGCTCCCTCCATATTTTTGTGTCATGGCCCGCGACGGCGGGCCACCCAGGTGACATCTGCACGTCTGTTGCATTCTTCGTTCGAATCCGTTCCGCCCGCATCTTGCCGCTTTCAACTGGATGGCCCGCCGTCGCGGGCCATGACAAGTTAGTTTCGACATGCCCGTCCACGCCGTATCCAGCGAGAGCGAGATCGTCGATGCCGTGATGGCGGCGCGCGACTGGAAATCGCCGCTGGAGATCGTGGCCGGCGGGACCAAGCGCGCGCTCGGCCGTGCGGTCACGACGATGGGTTCGGTGCTGGACGTGTCGGCGCTCCGCGGCATTGTCTCGTACGAGCCCGACGAGTTGATCCTCACCGCCGCGCCGGGCACGCCGGTGGCGGAGATCGAGGCGGTATTGGCGCAGAAGGGCCAGCGCCTGGGCTTCGCGCCGCCCGATTGGGGCCCGCTGCTCGGCGGCGAGGCCGGCCTCGGCACCATCGGCGGGGCGATCGCGGCGGATGCCAATGGGCCGGCACGGGTGCGGTGCGGCGCGGTGCGCGATCATCTGCTCGGCATCCGCGCCGTGAACGGCTTCGGCGAGGCGTTCAAGGCCGGCGGCAAAGTGGTCAAGAACGTCACGGGCTTCGATATCCCAAAATTGATGTGCGGCGCCTTCGGCACGCTCGGCGTGCTGAGCGAAGTGACGCTGCGCGTGTTTCCCAAGCCGCCGCTGACAGTCGTGTTGTGCGCGCGAGACTTGACGCCGGAGGACGGCTTGGCGCTGCTGCGCAAGGTGTGGTCCTCGCCGCTCGACGCAACCGGCCTCGCCTACAGCAACGGCCGCGTCCTGATCCGCCTGGAAGGCGAGAAGGAACCGCTGGCCGAGACCTGCGCCGCGTTGCGCGCGCTCACCGATCGTGCCGTCGAGGAGATCGCCGAGGGCGAGATCGCCTTTGGCGCCATCGCCGACGGCGCGCCGTTCGCCGACACGCCCTACGATGTGTGGCGCGCCTTCGTGCCGCCGGCCGGCGCGGCTCAGGTTGCGGCCGAGATCGACGCGCCCTTGTGGCTGGCCGATTGGGCCGGCGGTCTGCTTTGGCTCGGCACGCTGCCCGGCAGCGACGGCGTACGCGGGCCGGTCGCCAAGGCCGGCGGTCACGCCATGCTGCTGCGGGCCAGCGAGGCGACGCGCGAGCGCCTCGCGGTGTTCGAACCGCAGGATGCGGCGCGGCTCGCGATCACCAGGAGCGTGAAGGCCGCGTTCGATCCGCTCGGCCTGTTCAATCCCGAGCGGATGTGGGAAGGCGTCTAGATGCGCACCGCCTTCACGCCCACTCAACTCACCGATCCGCACATCGCGGAAGCGGAAAAGAACCTGCGCGCCTGCGTCCATTGCGGCATCTGCACCGCGACCTGCCCGACCTATGTGCTGATCGGCGACGAGCGCGACGGCCCGCGCGGCCGCATCGTCCTGATCCAGAACATGTTGGAGAAAGGCGGCGCGCCAGACCCCGAAACCGTGCTGCATGTCGATCGCTGCCTGTCTTGTCTTGCCTGCCGCACCGCTTGCCCGTCGAGCGTCGACTACGCGCGGCTGATCGACGAGGCGCGCGTCCATATCCAGACGAATTATCGCCGTCCGCTGGGCGACAAGCTGCTGCGCTGGCTGATCGCCACCGTGCTGACGCGGCCGTCGCTGATGCGGGTCTCGCTCTTCATGGCGCGGCTCGCCGGACCCTTGACCGCCGTCCTGCCCGGACGGCTGGCGCTGATGGCACGGCTCGGCGCGGCGACACCGCTTCGCGGCCAGGCGACGCTGCCGCGCGTCATCCTGCCCAATGCCAAGCGCATCGCGCTGATGCCCGGCTGCGCCCAGGCCGCGATCGCGCCCGACATCGATGCTGCGGCGGCGCGCGTGCTGGCGCGGCGCGGCTACGAGCTCGTGCCGCTGGAAGGCGCGGGCTGCTGCGGCTCGCTGGTGCTGCATCTGGGCCGCAGCGAGGACGCCAAGAATTGGGCGCGCCGCGCCATCGAGGCCTATGAGCGCGGCGGCGGCGCGGAATATTTCGACGGCGTGCTGATCACCGCGACCGGCTGCTCGGCGCATCTGAAGGATCTGACGCATCTGTTCCTCGACGATCCGTTGTGGCTGCCGCGCGCCCAGGCCTTCGCGGCGGCGACCAGGGATTTCCTCGACCTGGCGACACCGGGCGCGCCGGCGCCGCCGCGCCATCTGCGCGTCGCCTGGCAGGTGGCCTGTTCGCTGCAGAACGGGCTCAAGCTCGGCGGCAAAGGCGAAGCGCTGCTCGCCGCGGCGGGGTTCGACGTCGCCGCCGTGCCCGAGGGCCATCTGTGCTGCGGCTCGGCCGGCAGCTATGCGCTGCTGCAGCCGGAAATCGCCGGCGCGCTGCGGGCGCGCAAGCTCGACAACATCGCCTCGACCGAGCCCGACATCGTGGCGGGCAGCAATATCGGTTGTCTCAGCCATCTCAGCGATCCCGCCGCGCCGCCTTTCGTACATATCGCCGAGCTGATCGATTGGGCGGAGGGTGGGCCGGTTCCCTTGGCGCTGGCGCGGCGCGCGGGGTAGGATTTCGCATGCGTCTGGTCCTCTCCGTTCTGTTGGTTTCGCTCTGTGCGGCGGCGGGTGCGCCCGCGCCGCCGCTCGACGTGCTGTTCCGCCAGCTCAAGGCGGCCGGCTCGCCGGAGGAGGCCAAGCCGATCGAGGAACGCATCGGCGGCATCTTCGCGCAATCGGGCAGCGCCAGCGTCGAGCTTCTGATGGCGCGCGCGCAGGCCGCGTCGACCGCCGGCGACAAGGACACCACCAAGCAGCTGCTCGAAGCCGTCACCGCCGTGGCGCCGAACTATGCCGAGGGCTGGCACGCCCGCGCCGATTTCCAGCATGCCAATGGCGACGATTCCGGCGCCATCGTCTCGCTGGAGCATGTGATCCTGCTCAATCCTCGGCAGTTCGCGGCGCTGTTCGAATTGGGCTCGATGCTCGAGGACTACGGCAACAAGGAAGGCGCGCTGAAGCTCTATCGCAAGGCGCTCGAACTCGATCCCCAGCTCGAAGGCGCGCAGAAGCATGTCGATGCCTTGTCGCGCGATGTCGAGGGGCAGGGGATTTAGGCCGGTCGCAATTGTCGGGATATGGCTGATTTGGTGGCTGGACCGACTCGGTTCAAGACCCCGGCGAAAATAATTCGTACACGGAGTTATCGACGGTCGGCGGTGCAAAAAGGCCGGGCGCGCGCGGAATTTTCTCGCGCGTCGCGTCGATAACGTCGCTCGCTGCATCGCGGCGAACGATATTAAGTTGCGCGAAAAAATATTTTGAATCGCCAACGCGCCGATTTTCCCAACCGGAATCCGATATGTGCGGCTCCTCCTTGACCTATACGCCAGCGGCGTATATAGTGAGAGGATGGACATCGTCCGGACCTCGCTGTTCGAGCGATCGTTGAAGAAGCTGGGCGCGAGCGCCGCCGATCCGACCGTGGGCGACGTCATTCAAGGTCTGGGCGGTGCCCGCAAGGTGCGCTTTGCCATGGCCGGTCGCGGCAAGAGTGGCGGTGGCCGGGCGATCTACGTCCTGGTGACGCGAGCGGGTGTCGCCTATCTGCTCCTTGCCTACAGCAAGGCGGAGCAGGCGGAACTGTCGAATGCCCAGCGCAAAGTGTTGGCGGAAATCGTCAAGGAGTTGACCGATGGCTAAAGCGAAGCTGGGTGTTTCGAAGCGCGATACCGGATTCGGGCGCGATCTCATCGCCGCCGCCCGCGAGGCGCTCGCGCACAAGAAGGGCAAGATCGCGCTTCCCACCCGCGTGATCGAAGACATGCCGGCGTCGCGGGTGAAGGAGATTCGCAAGAAGGTCGCCAAAAGCCCGAAGGAGTTCGAACGGCGCTTCGGCGTTCCGGCCCGCACGCTCGAAGGTTGGGAGCAGAATAAGAAAGTCGATGTCGCGGGACGCGTCCTGCTTCGCGTGATCGAAAAGGACCCCAAGGCGGTTGAGCGGGCGCTGGCCGAGGGATAGCGCGGCCGACGTCGTCATCCCACGCGGAAGCCCGCCCTAGCCGCCCTTCGGGCCGACGAAAGCGACGCGCAGCAGGTTGGTCGATCCGGGCGTGCCCAGGGGAATACCGGCGGTGATCACCACCCGGTCGCCCGGTCGCGCGAAGCCCTCCTGATAGGCGATGCGCGCGGCGCGGTCGGTGACGTCGTCGAGATCCTGCGCGTCCTCGGTGGTGACGCAATGCAGCCCCCAGCCCAGCGCCAGGCGGCGCGCGATATCGACGAGCGGAGTCAGCACGATGATCGGCGCCTCGGGGCGCTCGCGCGCGCAACGCAGGCCCGTGGAGCCGGATTTGGTCCAGCACACCACGGCGCGGGCGTGGATGGTGTGCGTGACCTCGTGCACCGCCGCCATGATGGCATCCGCCGTCGTCTCTTCCGGCGCGATGCGCTGCGATTCCAGAATCGAGAGATAGAGCGGATCGTTTTCCACCGACTGGGCAATGCGGTCCATCACCTGAACCGCCTCGATCGGGTAGGCGCCGGATGCCGTCTCGCCCGAGAGCATCACCGCGTCTGCGCCTTCAAACACCGCGGTCGCGACGTCGCTCACTTCGGCGCGCGTCGGCACGGGCGAGCCGATCATCGATTCGAGCATCTGGGTGGCGACCACGACGGGCTTGCCCGCCTTGCGCGCGGCGCGGACGATCTGCTTCTGGCGGCCGGGCACCGCTTCGAGCGGCAGCTCCACGCCCAGATCGCCGCGCGCCACCATCAGCGCGTCCGAGATGTCGAGGATGTCGGAAAGGCCTTCGAGCGCCTTGGGCTTCTCGATCTTGGCGAGCACGCCGGCGCGGCCGGCGACGATCTTCTTCAACTCCGCGACGTCGTCGGCGCGCTGCACGAAGGACAGCGCGATCCAGTCGACGCCGAGATTGAGCGCGGCGTCGAGGTCGCTTCTGTCCTTGGGCGTCATCGCGGAGACGGGCAGCAGCGTGTCGGGCAGGTTGACGCCCTTGCGGTCCTTGATCTCGCCGCCGACCACCACGATGCCGTCGGCGTAATAGTCCTTGACGGTGAGCAGGCGGATGCGCACGCGGCCGTCGTCGATCAACAGCGTGTGGCGCATCTTCATCGCCTGGAAGACTTCCGGATGCGGGATCGGGATGTCGTTCGGATCCTCGGCCTGGACCTTGCGCACGAAACGCACCTGCTCGCCCTCGGCGAGGAGGCGCGAGCCGCCGGGCAGCACGCCGAGCCGGATCTTGGGGCCCTGCAGGTCGACCAGGATGCCGATCGGCCGTTCCGCGACCGCCTCCTGCGCCCGCACCATGGCGTGCAGCTCGCCGAGCTTGGTGTGCGAGGTGTGGCTCATGTTGATGCGGAAGACGTCGACGCCCGCGTCGAACAGCGCCTTGATCTTCTCCGGCGTGGAGGAGGCGGGGCCGAGCGTGGCGACGATCTTGGTCTTGCGGCGGCGTCTCATCGTCAATCCGAAAGCGTTTGGGTGAAGGAAAGGCGACTGCCCGTGTCGATCTCGAAGAAGCCGCGCCGGTCGAAACCGCGCTCGGCGCAGCCGCCGCGGCCGACGATGGAGAACTTGTCCTCCGCGCCGGTGCAGAAGCTCTTGCCGCCGCCCCAGATGCCCGCCTGCCCGTCGGTCGCGTAGAGATAGTAGAAGCGCGCCGGCAGACTGCCGCCGACCAGCTCGGCGCATTTCCTGCCGTCCACGTGCCACCAGCCCTCGCTCATCCAGCGCGTGCCGTTGAAGCGGCCGAGCGCGACCTTGACCGGCCGCGCGGCCTTGTTGCACACGCTCAAGCCGGCCTCGGCGGGGCCGGCGCCAAGGAGGACACAGAGGGAAAAGGCGGTCGCAAATCGCATGGACTCTTTTGGGGCCTGCCGCTTTGCAATGGAAGGCCGACCCGGTGTCGCGCAGGTTGGCCTGCGCTGTCAACGCGCTTGCGGCCTTTGGCGAAGCGGCCGATGATCGCCGTTCCATGACCGATCGCCCGTTCGAGTTGCTGCGGCCCGCCGGGACCGGCGCGCCCTTGCTGTTCCTCTGCGATCACGCCGCGAACGCCCTGCCGCCCGACCATGGCACGCTGGGACTGCCGGCGGACGCCTTCGCCACCCACATCGCCAGCGACATCGGCGCGGCGGAGGTGACGCGCACGCTTGCCGCGGCGTTCGGCGCCCCCGCGGTCCTGGCGCGCTGGTCGCGCCTCTTGATCGACCTCAACCGCGGCGAGGACGACCCCACCCTCGTCATGAAACTGTCGGACGGCAGCATCATCCCCGGCAACCGCCACGCCGGCGCGCAGGAGATCGCGCGGCGCATCGCGCTCTACCACGCGCCCTATCATGCGGCGATCGCCGGCGAGATCACGCGGCTGGGCCTGCCGGTGCTGCTCTCGATCCACAGCTTCACGCCGCTGTGGAAGGGCTTCGCGCGGCCCTGGGAGATCGGCGTGCTGTGGGACCGCGACGGCCGGCTGGCGCGGCCGCTGATCGCGGAATGCGCGCGGGCCGGCTTCGCGGTCGGCGACAACGAGCCCTATGACGGCGAGTTGGAAAACGATTGCCTCTACCGCCATGGCACCATGCGCGGCCTGCCCCATGTGCTGATCGAGATCCGGCAGGATCTGATCGGCGACGCGGCGGCGGCGCGGAATTTCGCGGCGCGGCTGAAGCCGATCCTGGATCGCGCGCTGGCCGCGCTGGGCCCGCCGGCGCTAGACTTCACCCGGCCCCTGGCCGCAAAGGACACGACGATGGACGAAAAGACCCGCGTTGAACTCGAAGCCGCCGCCTTCCGCCGGCTGGTGGCGCATCTGCGCGCCCGCACCGACGTGCAGAACATCGATCTGATGAATCTCGCCGGCTTCTGCCGCAACTGCCTGGGCGACTGGTATCGCGAGGCGGCGGCGGACAAAGGCATCGCGCTGGAGAAGGACGAGGCGCGCGAGATCGTCTACGGCATGGCGCCGTCCGAATGGAAAAAGCGCTACCAGAAAGAGGCGTCGGCGGAGCAAAAGGCGGCGTTCGAGAACGCCGCGCCGAAGACTCACAGCTAAAGCGGGGCGGGCGATTGCCCCCTTTGCCGCCAATCTCTAAGTGTCATGGCCCGCGAATGCGGGCCAACCAGTTGGTGCGCCCTTCTATCGAAAGTGTGCCGCGATCACCTGGGTGGCCCGCATTCGCGGGCCATGACAACAGCGCGTTGGAGGTTTTAAGTGGCCAAGTCGGGCTTCGCGAAGGAACATCTGCGCTCGTTCATCGAGCGCATCGAGCGGCTGGAAGAAGAGAAGAAGGCGCTCGCCGACGACATCCGCGAGGTCTATTCCGAGGCCAAGGGCACCGGCTTCGACACCAAGGTGATGCGCCAGGTCATCCGTCTACGGAAGATGGAGAGCGCCGACCGCCAGGAGCAGGAAGCGATGCTCGATCTGTATCTGAGCGCGCTGGGGATGA
>Ga0265320_10002002_pt1 | contig 14382 bp, 8 predicted proteins | sample 4827metaG_FD_202087 | JGI IMG/M metagenome (GOLD analysis project Ga0265320, IMG submission 202087) | Rhizosphere microbial communities from Carex aquatilis grown in University of Washington, Seatle, WA, United States - 4-8-27 metaG | ecosystem: Host-associated > Plants > Roots > Rhizosphere >...
TTCCCGACACGGCCATGGCCCTCAGGGTGAGCTTGCGCGTCGAGAACAGGATGGACGCCAGCACGAGAAGAAGCGCCAGCCCGCCGACCTGGGCTATCAGCTGGTAGAGGGTCCCGAGCCCGAAGAGCGGGCTCGACGCGAAGAGGAAAAACGCCACGACGGCGACCCTTCGAAAACGGCCCCGCCAGATGACGATGGACCCCATGCCGAACAGCTGCATGAGGCTCATCATGAGGACCGCAGGCATGAACACCTCGTGAGCGTGGCGGCCCGTCAGGGAGCACACCCAGGCGATGGTCATCTCGGATCCCGGCCGGATCTGCTGGAGCGCGTGCATGAACCAGTAGTGCTGGGCGTAGTCACGGCCCTCCAGGTCGGTCTGGAGCGGGATGGAGTAGTAGCCGTGCTCGAGGAAGCGCTCCGCGGCCAGGCAGTAGTTCGCCATGTCGTCGTTCCCGTAGGAGATCCACTTGAAGCCGAACCGCAGCGACGGCCACCCGACGTAGATCAGGGCGCCGGCGGATATGAGCAGGAACGGCGCCATCTTGCGAAGCGGCAGGATCGGCCTGCGCCAGGCGAGGACCGCGACCGCGAACACCAGCAGCGCGAGGGTGGTCCACGGGCCGGCGATCCTGATCGGGACCCCCCAGACGTTGAGCCGCGTGATGACAATGAGGAGAAGCGAGAGCCCGACCGAGGGCGCCACGAACCAGCTCCAGAGCACGCCTATCCTCGGTTTAAACAGGCTGACGACGGCCTGGCCCAAGACTGCAAGATAGACGAAGAGGGCGACGACGAGAATCAGTGGTATCATTCTGGCAGAAAGGGTTAGACTTCGGAATTCACGTCAAAAAACAAGCTCCTACCACCGTATCCCGCACGCCTGCAGGCGTGCGGCGAGGGCCCCCCTGAACCGGATCCTGCGGGCATGGCGCTCGATCATGGCCGCGTTGTCCTTGTCCGTGCCGTGGAACCTGAGGCGGATGCGCGCCATCTCGTCGGCGCCGGTCGTGTGGATGACCTGGCTGGTCTTCTGCTGGGAATGCACGCGGAAGCAGCCGAGGAAGTAGGGCAGCCTGACGATGCGGCAGCCGGCCTTCTGGAAGCGCGCCAGCAGGTCCCAGTCGAGCGCGAACTGGAAGCTCGGGTCGATTCCGCCCGCGAGGTCCCACGCGCGCTTGCGCCAGAAGAGCGTCTCCTGCGGGACGTAGTCGATCCACTCGATCGAGTCCGACTCGTGCCTCGGCATGACCCAGCGGCCGATCTCGCGGTCCGCGTCGTCGATGATGATCCGGTGGCCGTAGAGCACGTCCACGTCGGGGTGCGCGGCGAAATAGGACGCCACAAAGGCCAGGGCCCTCGGCGCCACGAGGTCGTCCGAGTTGAACCAGGCCATCACGTCACTGGGGCGCAGCTCGGACTCGATGTGGGAGAATCCCTTGCGTATGGCGTCGGCCTGGCCGTTGTCCGGCTCCGACGCCCAGTGGCGCAGCCTCGGCGCATAGCGCGCTATGATCTCGGGGCTTGCATCGCGCGAGGCGCCGTCCTGAACCACGTAAAGCAGGTCGGGATACTCCTGGTTGAGGATGCTCAGCATCGTGCTCTCGAGGAAGGCGGGCTGGCCGAAGCTCGGCGTGACCACGCCGAGCCTCGGCATGGGCCCGGCGTGGCGCGACGGGGCGTGGATGCGCCGGTCCCAGACGATCGGCCTCGGCTCGTACTGCCTGAGGACCCCGATCTGCATCCAGTAGTCCTCGACGACGGAGCGGAAGAGCCACTTTCCCGCGGGCTGCAGGAGCTTCGCCCGGACCGCCGCCGAACAGGCTATCCAGAGCTTGCGCAGCTTGGCCGTCGCCGAGGTGGCCTCGGCCGCGAGCTCGTTGATCACGGCCTCCCGCTCCACACACGTCCGGTGGAGCTCCTGGATCACCGCCTCCTTCTCGGCGAGAAGCCTGCCGTAGTGCTTCGCCTGCTCCGTGCCGCCGTAGCGCGACGCATAGTTGGAGACGGACTGCCGGAGCTGCTCGATCTCCGTGTCCTTGTTCCTCACCATCGTCTCGATGTTGCCGATGTGGACGTCCTTGTCCCGGATGACCTGGGCCCAGATGGCCGCGTCGGGCGGAAGGGAGCTGAGGAGCTCCAGGCGGGCGGTGAGCGCCGTCCGCTCCGCCTCGAGGCCGACTATCCTCTGCTCGCGCGCCTCGGTCGCGGCGATGTGCGCCTTCAGGCCGCCGTCCAGGCGGATCACGATCTGCTCGCGCTCGTTGCACGTGTCCTTCAGGGCCGCGATCTCCGAGTCCTTCGTGTCGGCCTCTCCCTTGAGCTCGGCGATCTCCCTGTCCTTGTCGGCGCACTCCTGCTCGAGCTCCGCCTTGATCGACTCCATCTCGCGCTTGCGCTCCTCGGCCGCGCGCTTCAGGTCCCCGATCTCGACGTCCTTGGAATTGGTCTCCGTCTTGAGCTCGCCGATCTCCTTGTCCTTGTCGGCGCACTCCTGCTCGAGCTCCGCCTTGATCGACTCCATCTCCGCCTTGCGCTCCTCCGCCGCCCTCTTGAGCGCCCCGATCTCGACGTCCTTCGAGTCCGTCTCGTCCTTGAGCTCCTCGATCTTGTGTTGCCGGTCGACCCGGTCCCGCTTCAGCGCGAGGATTCCAGGCGCCGCGGCGGCAATGAGCCCGAGCGCCTCCGGGGGGAGGGCGTGCGACTCCACGACGGCGTCGATCGGCTTGCCGTGCGCGCCGAGAACCTGCTCGACGGCCCTGATCACGTCTGCGGCGGGGATCGTCTTCACGCACGGTCCGTCGCCAAAATGGCAGTCCCAGTTGCAGCCGAAGCAGGGAAGGGGCTGGACCACCGAGACGGCTTGTCTCGCGGAGGGGCGGAACCTGGGCCAGTGCCCGCCGCCGAACACCCCGACGACCGCTCGGCCGACCGCCCCGGCCATGTGCATGGCGCCGGTGTCGAGCCCGACGTAGAACGCCGAATCCTTGAGGAGCGCGGCCAGCAGGGGCAGCTCGCCGTCCTTGCCAAGCCAGGCCGCCGGCCTGGTGCCGCTCAGCTTGGCCGCCCTTGCGCCAACCTGCTCAACCAGGCCGGCCTCGTCCGAATGCGCCAGGAGGAGGACCGGGATCTTCTTTGATTGCAGCCACGCGACCACCTCCGCGAATTTCTTGGGCGGCCATGACTTGACGGCCACATTTGCGAGGCCGCCCACGAACACCGCGGCCCATGTGCCGCCGGCAAGCCCGAGCTTCGCCCCGACCGCGCGGGCGCTTGCGGACACCTCGGCCGGAACGTCGATTGCCGGCAGAGTCGCCGGCAGAGCGCGCCCGATCACGGTCTCGGCGAGCCTGTGCTGGTTCTTCACGTCGCCCAGGGCCCCGTCCGAGGCGATGGTTTCCTTGAACGAGGACGACGGGTCCACGCCGAGGTCGAGCCGCAGCGACGCCGCGAAGATCGGGTCCACGTCAGCTCCGCCAAGGACGACGCTGCGGACATCCTTGAAATGGGCCGCAACGGCGATCTCGAGCCATGTGCGGTTGAGGGTCGGCGCAAGGACGAGATCGGGCTTCATGGCCGCCAGTTCGCCGAGCAGCGCCGCCAGCTCCCGGCGGCATTCGGACGGCCTCTGCCTGAAAGGGTTCAGGCGGACCACCTTCCACTCGAGCGCCTTCGGGAAGAGCGGTGCCAGACTCTCGTAACCTTCCCTTACAACAATGACATGGCGCGCGTTGGGCCATTCGGCCATGAAAAGGCCCAGGGCGGGTGTGAACAGGATCAGATCGCCGATCGTGTCGGGCCGTATGTAAACGATGGTCTTGGGCTTAACAGGCACTTAAAAGGGGTCACTTCACACCATATCCGCAGGGTGACGCGAGCCTGTTTTAGGGAGCCTTGGCGGGAGGGGAGCCTAGCTTGGCTTCCAGGCGCTGCATCGCCCACCCGCGGTCGTTGGATTCGTAGGCCTTGTCGAGCAGGGCCTGGACGAGGCGCCCCTCGGGCCGGCGCTCAAGGGCCGCCTCCACTGCCGGGTCATCGCGGGCGGCCAGCGGCGCCCGGCTGGCGCTGAGGAACAGGTCGTAGGGGAATATCGGGTTGGCAAAGTCGACGTACGCGAACCCGAGCCCGAGCCGCGAGAAGAACAGCCCGATCGAGCGCCTGCTGAAGAGGTACAGGTGCTCGTCCTGCTTTCGCTCCATGTGCTTGAGGAACATGTCCTTTCCGGCCTTGAGCTCATCGTAACTCAGATGTTCCTTGTATTCAGGTGTTTGAATCACGAAGAACCCGTCCTTTGCGAGCAGCCTCGCGCAGTGGGTCATGGTGGCAATGGGATCCGGCAGGTGTTCGATCACGTCGTTTAAGACAATCACGTCGAAGCTTTCCGCCTCGAAATGCTGCTTTTCAACCTGGCCCGCCAGCACCCGGACGCCGAAGAAATCGTGCGCGAGGCGCGCCACACCCGGGCTGAGCTCGGTGCCGACCGCCTCGAAACCCGCCCATCCGAGGAGGGCGACATAGCCCCCGTGGGCGCAGCCCACCTCGAGCACCCGGCCCGGCGGCAGCCGGCGGGCCAGCAGGTGGCGAAGCCAGTGGGTGCATCGCTCCGGCAGGTCGAGCCGCGCGCGCCTGCGGATGTCCGGAAGGCCGTGGTGCTCGGTCTGGCGCCCCTGCCAGTAGTCCTCGCCGTAGAGCTCGGCGCGGTAGGGGGCGCGGCTCACGAGCGTCCCGCACGTCCTGCATACCCTGTAGTGCTCGGAGAAGGGCTCCAGGTCGGTGCGCCCGCACCAGCAGGCCCTCTGTGTCTTTGTCTCGGTCATTTCTAGAGATAGCTGATGTCCATGGGAAGCTGCGCAATCCCGTAAAAGGGCAGCGTCACGCCGCCGTGGTACGCCACATTCAGGGGCCCGAGGCCCCCGATGCGGTCGAAGAAGACGCCGACGTTGGGGTTCTCCTCGTCGAACTCGGCGGCATCGAGCGAGAGCGTGTAGGCGCCCGGCTGCAGGCTGAGCGCGATCCGGAATTCCAGGAGTATCTCCTGGCCCTTGGAAAGGGCGGGCAGGGAAAACTGCAGCTGGCTCGTGCCCGCGGCGAACACGAGGTTGCCCATCCGGTCGTGAATCTGGACGCCGACCGAGGGCATCTTGATCTCGGAGTTGGCCCTCAGGAGCATCCGCACCGAGGCCCGGTGCATCATCTCGAAGTCCCACGTCGCGGCCCCGTGCCCGTCCAGAACCGCGGCCGCGACGACCTCAAGGGCCCGGTCTCCGTGGCGCGACTTCGCCGACGGCAGGACGCTTGAGGCCTCGACGGCCTTTCTCGCGGCCGGGTCCACGGGCGCATGCGTCCCGGCCACCGCCTTGCCCGACCTTGCGGCGGGCTTGTGCAGGTTGAAGTACCTGCTGACGCAGTCCTCCGGGGCGCCGTCGAAGAGGAGGCTGCCCTGGTTGAGCAGGAGCGCCCGGTCGCAGAGCGACTGGATTGCGCCCATGTCGTGGGAGACGAAGATCAGCGTGGCGCCCCTGTGCACGATCTCCCGGATCCTCTGGAAGCACTTCTGAGAGAAGAAGACGTCCCCGACCGCGAGGGCCTCGTCGATGATGAGCACGTCGGGCTGCACGTTCACGGCCACGGCGAAGGCGAGGCGCATCATCATGCCCGAGGAGTAGGTCCTGACCGGCTGCTCCAGGAAGTCTCCGATGTCGGCGAAGGCCGCGATCTCGTCCATCCGGGCCGCCATCTCCCCGTGCGTGAGGCCGTAGATGGCGCCGTTCAGGAAGACATTCTCGCGGCCGTTGAATTCCGGATTGAAGCCGCTCCCGAGCTCGAGGAGCGCCGAGACCCTGCCCGCGACGGAGACGGAGCCCGACGTCGGCATGAGGGTCCCGGCGACAAGCTGAAGGAGCGTGCTCTTTCCGGAGCCGTTTCGCCCGATGATGCCGGTCGCCTCCCCGCGCTGGATGGAGAATCCCACGTCCCGAAGCGCGTAGAAGTCGCGGTACTTCGCCGCGGCCCTGCCGGCAAGGGACCGCCCTCCCAAGCCCCGGGGCAGCAGCCTAGAGGCGCCCTCGATCAGGGGCACGGTGAGGCGCGAGGAGGGCCGGTCCCACATCCGGTAGGCCTTTGTGAGGCCCTTGGCCTCGATGAGGGGTCTGCTGGACATTCCTTGCGCTCCTCCTCAGATCACGTCGGCGAAGGCCGGCCGCAGTTTCATGAACAGCCACCGGCCCGCCACCACGGACGCGATTCCGGCCGCATAGGTGTACCCGAGGCGGTTGAGGTTGACAGGCATGCCCCAGAGCACGACCTCCCGGGAGAGGACGACCGTCTGCAGGAACGGATTCCACTTCAGGATTCCCCAGAGGTTCGCCTGCTGGATCCGGCTCACCGGATAGAAGACCGCGCTTGCGTACATGATCACCTGAGCGACGAAGGACATCGCCTGCGCCAGGTCCCGAAAGAACACGCCGAGAGCGGCGAGAATCCATGCGAGCCCCGCGGAAAGCATGAGCAGGGGGAGCACGATGACCGGCAGCCACGCCAGCCCGACGAGAGTCAGGCCGTTGCCGATGGCCACCCAGCCCCCCAGCGCAAGGACGACTCCGATCAGGAGATTGAACCAGAGCCCCCCTGCCTGGGCCAGGGGAAGGATCTCGAGGGGGAACACCACCTTCTTCACCAGATTGGCATTTCCGGTGATGAGGAGCGGCGAGGCCCCAAGAGTCTCCGCAAGCAGCTGGAAGAGGGTGAGCCCGAGAAACATGGCCATCGCATAGTCCTTCAGGGATTCGACCGCCGGGTCGCGGAAATGCCCCCCGAAGATTATTCCAAAGACGACAAAGAAAATGACGAGCATGAGCACCGGGTTGAGCACCGCCCACAGGATGCCAAGGTAGCTTCCGCGGTAGCGCGCCTCCACGGAGCGGACGGTGAACTGCCACCAGAGGTCCCGCTTGCGGGCCAGGTCAGTGACGGCGGAGGAATGTCCTGATGGACTCATGATTGACGCGGGAACCAGCGCATGAAGGAAGGGATTGAGTCAATCGGAACTGGCTAGGTCGATTTGCGAGCCCTCAAGGTCCGCGCCCCTGAAACGGGCCCTTTGGGCCGGGCTTCGGCCGGGATCTTGGCGCCGAGCAGACTCCGCGAGACATCGTCGGATTCGAGGAGGGGCTCATCCCCGACTGTCGGCAGGACGCCCCCTTCGCAGCCGAAATGGCGCATCAGGCGGCCGGCTCCCGCCACGGGCGTCTCGAATCTCTCAGTGGCAGGATTCCAATAGAGGCAGCCCGAGTCCCCGGGCGGCAGCTCCCTCACGAGGCGGCGCGCGTCGTCAATTGCCCCGAGCCAAGTGCGCTTCAGGTCAGCCAGATCGGGCTGCGCCGCCAGGCTCAGGCCGGTGAAATCACCCGAATGGTAGCGCCCCTTCCTCGCCAGCATCTCGACGAGCATTGCCGGGCTGAAACCGGGATCCTTGCCCACCGCCGCCCAGCAAAGGCAGCCTAGCGAGAGATAGTTGCGATGCACGTAGATCACGTCGAGGAAATCACGCGGCTCGTCCCGGCCCGCAAGGGCGAGCACCTTGTTGATCGCCAGGTCCATTGGATGAAGGCGGAATCCCACACCGGGGTCCCGAATCGGCGGCAGGAAGCGCCACGAGGAATCGTGCGCCCATTCGACCTTTGTCGCGTCACGGTCCCGGCGAACGATGGCCCGTACAAACCCAGGCTGGCTCAGGGACACCTCGATGGCGTAGCCGGCTGCCTCGAGAATGCGCCGATCGGCGGAAAACGCCTGCCCAACTTGCGCCTCGGCATCATGGAAATAATCCAGATCGTCGCTTGTGCGCAGCGAATTGGGCTCGAGGTGCAGGGCCGCGCCACCCGCAAGGTGACTTGACGGCGACCGGTTGACCGCAATCAGGCGAGCGATGTCGGTCTGTTGAGGCGTTAGCGGCATTCGAGAAGGGATTGAATCCTGCCTGCAGTCTGCCAAGCCGCGCGATTGCCGTTGCGGCGCAGCTGTTCGGTCACCCAGGCGGCATTCTCAGAGGTTATCCGAAGATCGGCAGCGTACGACCAGAAACAGAGCGTGCGGAACCTGCGATAGGCCGAGCGGGCAAGCCTTACCGCAACCATCTGCCGTGCTTGGGCCGTGGACAAAGCGCGCCGGCTTTTCTGGCCGCCCTTTCGTCCAATCTTGGCAAAATATGCACGCGTGGCTTTGGTGAGCATCCCATAACTTAAGCCGCTTACGTTTCTTATGCAAGGACGTAGCGGGGGGAGGAAATGCCGGATCACATGCTGTTATAATTGTGGCTTAATGCTTTGTGCATTTCAGAGCTTGCGCGGGCTTTATGAGGCGAATGAAACGGGCGACGATGTCGTGTGGGCTTCATCGCCGGCGTGCGGACGTCCGCAAGGAGATGGGCAACGAGCCTAACTGGGCCGGCTGTGCGGCAAGGCCGTCGCCGCTTGATCGGGGTGCAGGCAGTTTCGGAGACGACACTGCGTTCGGCCGTGACCCACTCATTGTGCCTTGGAGAGCGCAGATTTGCCGGCCAAGCAGACGGCGCGGTCGAGCTTCAGGGGGAACGAATTAAGGTGTCGCCGTCCGTGGGGCGATTCGCTCCCATTCGGGAGACCCTATGGATGCGTCCCTGAAAGGCCCGCCGCGCCCGCAACGGGCCGATGCGGCCAGGCGCGTGGAGTATGCCTGGATGGTACTGGTCCTGGCCCTCGTCGGATGTTCCTACTTCTGGACGGCCACGTCGGCGGCGAACCCATTCTCCACTTCGCTCCAGAAGGGCGACCTCTACAACCGCCTCGCCGACGGATTCCTCGCCGGACACCTGAGCTTTCTGGAGCAGCCGAACCCGGCCTTGGCGGACCTCCCGGATCCATGGGACCCCGCGCAGAACGCAGGCCTGTCGCCATTCCACGACGTTACGTACTACCGCGGGAAATACTATCTGTACTTTGGCGCCGCCCCGGCCGTCCTCGTGCTCGCCCCGTGGAAGGCGCTGACAGGGACCTACCTCGGGGAGAATGTGGCCGCCGCGCTTTTCGCTTTCCTGGGCGTCGCGGCGGGCATCGCCCTTGTCCTGGTCCTTCGGCGCAGGCATTTTCCCGGGCTAAGCGGATGGGTCGCCGGGCTCTGCCTTCTCGCCGTCGGCTTCGGGAACTTCGCCTTGGTGCTCCTGCGCCGGCCGGTCTACTACGAGCTCGCGATCGCAAGCGCGTACGCGTTCGCGATGGCCGCGCTCTGCTGCATCGCCCTGGCCATGGCCGAGGGGCCCCGCCGCCGTTTCTGGCTATGCCTTTCGGGCCTTTCCTACGGCCTCGCACTGGCGTCGCGCCCGAACTACCTCTTCGGCGCGGTCGTCCTTGCCGCGCCGTTCCTGCCGGCCTGGAGGATCTGGCGGAAAAAAGGGGCCCTGGATCGGAAAGCGCTGGCCCGCGATGCCATATCCGTTGCGGCGCCCCTGCTCGCGGTTGTGGCGCTCCTGCTCGTCTACAACGCGCTTCGCTTCGGCGATCCGTTCGAGTTTGGCACCTACTACATGCTGTCGGGCCTTCACCCCCAGCACCAGGCCGGCACATCGATCCTGTACCTTCCGACGAACGCTTGGTTCTATTTTCTGGCCCCGGCGCAGCTGAGCGCGTTCTTCCCGTTCGTCCAGGTGATCCACATGCCCTGGTTCCACATGCCCGCGGGATACAGCGGGGAGGAGGACGTCTACGGGATCTGCAATATGCCCTTCTATTTTGCGGCGCTTCTCGTGGTCCTCCCCTGGCGCGGCACCCGCGTTGTCAGGATTGGGCAGATGCGTGATCTCGCCCTCGGCATCCTGGCCCTGTTCGCATGCAACTTCCTCGTGCTCTCGCGGCTGAGCGGGGCGGCCAACCGCTACATGGTCGATTTGTTCCCGCCGCTCCTGCCCGTTGCTTGCATCGGGGTGTTCCTGCTGGAACAGGATTCAGGGGGCGGGTTGAGGCGCGTCGGCGCGCGGGTCGTCTGGACCGGCGCCCTGGCGTACACCGCCGCCTTCAACGTTTTCGCGAGCATCGGGCACAACGACCTTTACCAGTACTACAGCCCGGGCTCCTACAGAAGGCTTGCGCACGCCTTTGACCACGTGTCGGCATGGCTCGGCGAGACGTCGCCCTCGAGGACCGGCCCGCTGCGGCTTCGGCTCCGGTTTCCTCGCGACCGCACAGGCCAGCTTGAGCCGCTCTTGGTCACTGGCCTGTCGTTCAAGGCGGACTTCATCTACCTGTTCTATACCGACTCGAGGCACATCCAGATGGGGTTTGAGCACACGAGCTATGGCGGCGCCCTGACGAAACCGCCGATCGAGATCGACTACGGCTCAGAGCACACGATCGAGATCGACATGGGGTCGCTCTATCCCCCGGTGGAGCACCCGTTCTACGACGGAATGGCGCCGGAGAAGATCGCCCGGCTGAAGAGAACCCTGCGGGTAGCGCTGGATGGGCGGGAGGTCCTGGCCGGGACCTACGATTTCTATGACTCATCGCCCGGTGACGTCAGCGTGGGCCGGAACCCGGTGTCCGACGCCTTCGGCAAGCGCTTTTCCGGCCGGCTCCTCGACGTGAGGAGAGTGGCAGCCGCAAAGGAGCACTGAGTCGCCATGCGAATCTGCGTCATCGGCGGCGGACTCGTGGGCCTGGCCACCACGCTCCAACTCCAGCGGCGCCGCCCGGACGCCGAGCTGACCCTGCTTGAGAAGGAGCCCGAGTTCGGGCGCCACCAGAGCACCCACAACAGCGGCGTGCTCCACGCCGGCCTGTATTACAAGCCGGGCTCCGTGAAGGCGCGCATGGCGGTCCAGGGGATCCAGTTGATGACCGAGTTCTGCCGCCAGCACGGCGTCGCCCACGAGATCTGCGGGAAGCTCGTGGTGGCCGTCGATGAGGCCGAGGTGCCGCGGCTGAGAAGCCTCCATGAGCGCGGCGTCCAGAACGGCCTCAGCGGGCTCGAATGGCTGGAGGGAGCCGCGATCCGCGAGGTCGAGCCCAGCGTCGCGGGTGTCGCCGCCCTGCGCGTGCCGCAGGAGGGGATCGTCGACTACGAGGCGGTCGTCCGCGCGATGGCGTCGCAGGCGCGCAAGGCGGGGGCGCGCCTGCATGCCGGCTCCGCTGTCAGGAAACTGCTTCGTGAAGGGTCGGGATGGCGCGTCCTGACCGGGGAGGGGGAGTATCCGTCGGATTTCATCGTCAACTGCGCCGGCCTCCACTGCGACCGGGTGAGCGCCCTCGCGGGCGAGAGCCGCTCCACGCGGATCGTCCCCTTCAGGGGCGAGTACTTCAAGCTGAGGCCCGAGAGCGCGCACCTTGTCCGGAACCTGATCTACCCCGTGCCCGACCCGACGTTTCCCTTCCTCGGGGTGCATTTCACGCGCCTCATCCATGGGGGCGTCGAGGCGGGACCCAATGCCATCCTGGCCACCGCCCGGGAGGGATATCGCAAGAGTGACATCAACCTAGCGGACCTTTGGGACGCGCTGGCGTTTCCCGGCCTGTGGCGCTTCATGCGCCGCCATGCGGGCATGTGCCGCGATGAGGTCCTGCGGTCGTTCAGCAAGCGGCGCTTCTGCAAGTCCCTTCAGAGGCTGGTGCCCGCCCTCACGGAAGACGACCTGGCCCCGGGCGGCTCGGGCGTGCGCGCCCAGGCCATGTCGCTCTCGGGAGAGCTCGTGCAGGACTTTGAGCTCATCGAGCGCCCGAATGCGCTCCATGTCCTGAACGCGCCGAGCCCGGCGGCGACCGCCTCGCTCGCAATCGGAGACGAGATTGCCCGGCGGGTCCTGGGCGCTTAGCGGGAGCCCCCTGCGGCTCCGAAGGCGCTGCGGCCGAGCAACCGGGCCTGCCCCTGGAACTCCTGGGAGAGGTTGTTTTCCCCGAGGGAATTCTCCCCGATCGCGACCGACATGGGGCCCACCTCCGGGGCCCCCTCGGCGGATCCCTCAAGGACCGTCCGCCCATCGAGGGAGACGCGAACGATCCTTCGCCTTGCGTCCTGCTCCCCTTCGGGGACATGGCCCCAGAGGTGGCTCCCGCGCGGAGGAAGGAGGCTGCCTGCGGCGAGCTCGAGATTGTGGGCGGTGCCGACTGGCAGGCTCACATCGGCCGAGAGCTCGCGGTCCCTGCCGCCCCACGTGGTCACGAACAGGCGAACCCTGTCGTCATTGACGACCTCCATGCTAAGGCTCTGCCAGCGGTTCCGGTAGCCGATGCACACAAGCGGCTGCCGTGTTCTCGCCGGAGGCGATGCCGCTCTTGAGAACTGAAGCTGCACGGGTCCAAAATCGCCCGGGTTCTCCGATGCGGGGCTCCCTTCGTCGGGGAGCGGCACCTCACCTCCCTCGATGCGCCCTCCGGCAAAGGCTGCCCCGAAGGCGCTGTCATCCGGACTGCGGCCCCAGAACAAGAGGCCCTTGTCGGGATGATAGTCGACCCATGTGTCGAGCGCGGTGATGCCGTTCACCCGCAGCAGCATCCGCCGTCGGAGCGCCCTCACCGCCTCGGCTGGCATGCCATGGTACGGCCACGCGCCGGCGGGCGGCCACCGGCACCCGAGCGCGAGCTCAAAGACAACGGGCTTGCCGTAGTCCACGGGGACGGGCTTGGACACGGGTCCACCCCTGCCTGTCGCCTCGAAGCCCACCTGCAGGCGCCCGGGCCCGGTGTAGTAGAGATAGATGAAGTTCTGGCGGCTGGGCTGGCCGCTGACGAGGAGCGGGTTCACGGCGCCGAATCGATCCGCAGGAAGAGCGGCCTCGATTCTGAACTCCGTGAGCGGCCTCCGTAGCCAGCCCTCCCAGAGCAGGCGCGGCTCGTCAAAGATCCGGGCGGTCCAGGCGAACGCCGAGGGGTTCTCGGAGCGCGCGAGGTCGTACAGCGCGAACGCGCTGCAAACGCTCGACGCGGCCGAGAGCCCCACGAAAAGCGACGCAAACAGAGCACCCGTCGCGCCGAGCCGCGAGGCCCTGCGAGCGTCCGCCATCGCCAGGAAACCCATGGCGCCCGACATCGCGAAGTAGGGCAGGAAGTCAGCGGTGTAGCGGTAGACCGCGGCGTTCATGACCGACAGGAATGCCAGGTTGAGCGCACCGGCCGACAGGAGCAGGACGATGAATGACCGCAGTCGAGCCGGCCGGTGGCTCCATCCGCGAAACAGAGAGAAGAGGCATAGAACGAACGGCGCCGTCACAAGCGCACCGTAGACCTGCTCCAGGGCGTAGTAGTCCTTCGGAACGGGGATCGGCCCACGAGCCGGGGACTCGAAGAACGGGAACCAGCCGGACAGCCGCGGCAGGCCGATCAGGTAGTGCCAAAGGTTGTAGGGCACATTCCGGACGCCCGCGAATGACGACGCGAAATTGGGGACGTCCACGAGCGCGTACCCGTAGCCGAATTCGACCGGGTTGCCGAAGCGGTGCCAGTTGAACCAGGCGACGCCGAGGGCCACCAGCGACAGCGGGCCCAGGCACGCGGCGCACCGCGGAATCCAGCTCGCCCCTGGGCCCGAGGCATTCCGCACCGTTGTGACGATGAAGACGAGAATGAGCGCCGCAAAGAACAGATGGCTCGGTCGGGCCCCCACCGCCAGGCCCGCGCAGAGGCCGGCCAGGGCCAGGGCAATCCAGGGGCGCCCCGTGCCGTGCAGCGCCCGATAGGCGGCAAGAAGGGCGGCGCAGTCGAAGAACCAGGCAGCGGCCACCTCCAGCTCGTGGATGCTCGGATTGCGGATGAGGAGGAGACCCCCGCTGCAGACCGCCGCGCCGGCCAGCGCCAATGCCTGGGCGAATCGGCCCGCTCGCGGGAAATAGCGCACGCCCGCATCCCTCAGGACCGCCGCCGCGAAGAGCAGGGCGCCGATGCTGTAGGCCGTTATGGCCCAGCCGTCCGACAGCTGCCTTCCGAAGGCCAGGGCCCAGGGCACGAGAAATGTTATGAACGGGGTGATCCCGAAGAAGAGAAAATACCGCCCGTGGAACAGGGATGCGTCCAGGACGCGCAGGCTCCGGTTGACATCGGGGTCGAATGGGTTGGCTGCCGCAAGAAGCTGCGGATTGGGCGCGATCCTCAGGAAGGTCTGGCCCGAGGTCAGCGCCGCGGTGTATTCCCGCGTCAGGAGGGTGGTCGGCCGGCTCGCGAGCGCGTGGAACCACAGAAAGAGCGCCGCGACCCCGGCGGCGGCCAGGACGATGCCCAGCGCGGAAGGTCTCCCTGGGGGCCTGGAAATCATGTCGGCCTCGTGCCTACGGCGCCCGTGGGACTCGCTCCACGCTCAGGATCCGCCCTGTGAAGGCATAGCCGCAGGTCGAGCCACCAATGGCGTTCGTTCCGACCGTGACGT
>Ga0265320_10002003_pt1 | contig 14381 bp, 14 predicted proteins | sample 4827metaG_FD_202087 | JGI IMG/M metagenome (GOLD analysis project Ga0265320, IMG submission 202087) | Rhizosphere microbial communities from Carex aquatilis grown in University of Washington, Seatle, WA, United States - 4-8-27 metaG | ecosystem: Host-associated > Plants > Roots > Rhizosphere >...
GCCGGGTCCGGGCCGTTTCCATCGCGACCTCGGCGCCGATCAGCGCTTCACGGCGCTCGCGGCAGTCCGCGGCGTGCGCGAGCACCGACGCCACGCTGCCGCCGTACTTGCGTTCGAGTCTGGCGATCGCGGCGAGGCGCTCCTCGACGGCCTCCAGCCGCTGAGGCTCGGCCTCGAGCGCGTCGCCGTAACGAGCGATCTCGCTGAGCAGGTCCTGGGCCTCGATCGTCAGGGCTCTCGCTCGCGCCGCGAGCGTCGCGAGCTCCGGGTCAAGCGACGCGCCGGCGTCGAGGCTCGACTCGCAGGCCAACAGCGACGGCAAGCCGCCTGCGTCCTCGTCGGCCAGGGCCTGCCGAGCCCCCCAAGCCGCGCCGCGAAGGCCCTCCACGTTGCGCAGGCGGTCGCGCTCGGCGACGAGGCCGGCGCGCTCCGGCTCGCTTGGGGCGACCTCGTCGATCTCCCCCAGCTCGAACTCGATCAGGTCGAGCTGGCGCTCGCGCGCCCCGGCGAGCTCGACGAGGTGCTCGAGCTCGGCTCGCGCGTCCGCGAGAGCCGACCACGCCGTCGCCGTCTGCACGCGGCGCACCGCCTGTTCGGGACCGCATGAGGCGTCGAGGATCTCCAGCTGGGCTGCGCCCAGCATCAGCCGGCGGTGCTCGTGCTGGCCGTAGAAGGACAGCAGCGCACCGGCCAGCTCCCGCAGCTCGCCGACCGGGATCGAGCGACCGCCGACGTAGGCTCGCGTGCGTCCGTCGGTGCCGACGCGGCGGGCGAGCACGATCTCGGTGGCATCCGCCGAGAGTTGCTCGCACTGCAGGCCTTCCGGCAGCTCGAACACCCCCTCGACGTAGGCCTCGCTCGCACCGGGACGAACGATCCCCGGGCGAGCGCGACCGCCGAGCAGCAGGTCGAGCGCGTGCGCGAGAACGGTCTTGCCGGCGCCCGTCTCGCCGGTGATCACGTTCAGGCCCCCGACGAGCTCCAGACGCGCCTGCTCGATCAGCAGCAGATCCTGGACAGACAACTCAAGCAGCATGCCGCACGGTCTAGCAGCGGCCGGGGACGGAACGCGCCGCCGGCGGCTGGCGGCCGTCCGCAGGCGAGCCTAGCGCGACAGACGCCCGAACTTCTCGCGCAGCCGCCGGTAGAAGCTCGACCCTTCCATCTGCGCCAGCGTGGCCACATCGTCGGCGAAGCGCGCTCGCACCACCTGCGAAGGTGCGATCTCGCCGACCGGCCGGCCGTCAACCGAGACCGCCAGGGACTCGCGCGAGCTGTTGTGCAGCATCAGGACGTCGTCGGGGGCAACCACGAGAGCGCGCGCGCTCAGCGAATGCGGTGCGATGAACGACACGGCCATGCCCGCCACGCCCCACGCCATCACGGGACCGCCGTTGGCCAGGTTGTAGCCGGTGGAGCCCGCCGGCGTCGAGACGACAAGGCCGTCGCAGCGCACGCTGCCGATCTCCTCCCCGCCGATCGCGTAGGCGAGCTCGGCGACCCGGCCGCCGACCTTGCGGTGCAGCGAGAGGTCGTTGAGCGCCACATGGCTGCCCGCCGGACCGTCGACCTCGATTGCCGGCAGGCTCAGGACCTCGAGCGTCCCCGCAAGCGCGCGCGCAAAGCCCTCGCGCATCCGCTCCGGTTCGACCGTCGAGAGGAACCCGACCTCCCCGAAGTTGACCGCGAAAACCGGCACCGCCGTCCGTGCGTAGGCTCGCAGCGCACGCAGGATGGTGCCGTCACCGCCGAGCGCGACGCAGAACTCGGCATCGAGCGCGAGCGGCACGCCATGGACAAGTCCCGCGATCTCGCCGGTCGCCGCGTGCTTGGCGCTCTCGCCGGCGTCGAGCGTCAGCACCGCGCCGTCGGCCGCCGCCATCGCGGCGAGTTCGCGGAGCGCCCCTGCGGTCTCCGCCGGCCGCCCGTGGGTCAGCACGGTGATCGTTCGCGTGCTCATCCGGGGTCGGCCGCCAACGCGAGAGCTTCCAGGTCGCGGACCGACCCGCGCTCACGCTCGGCGAGCGCCACGAAGGTCTCGATGTTGCCCTTCGGGCCGGCCAGCCCGGACGGGAAGAATCCCCGCACCGACACGCCCAGGGCGGCGGCGGCCGCGGCGACGTCGAGCAGCGCCCGGCGACGGAGCGCGCCGTCGCGCACGACGCCGCCGCGGCCGACCAGCGCGCGGCCCACCTCGAACTGCGGCTTCACGAGGCAGAGGGCGTCGAAGCGCGGCGCGGCACAGGCGAGCATCGCCGCCAGCACGGTCCGCAGGGAAATGAACGCCAGATCCGCCACGATCACCTCGGGAGCGTAGGGCAGGACGTCGGGCCGCAGCTCTCGCGCGTTGAAGCGCTCGATCACCGTGACGCGCGGATCGCCGCGAAGCTTCCAACTCAACTCACCGTAGGCGACGTCGAGCGCAATGACCGCGGCCGCGCCGGATGACAGCAGGCAGTCGGTGAAGCCGCCCGTCGACGCGCCGACGTCGAGGCAGCTGCGGCCGTCGACAACCAGCTCGCTTGCGGCAAGGGCGTTGGCCAGCTTGATGCCGCCGCGCGACACGAACCGCGGAGCATCATCGACGGCGAGTTCGATGTCTTCCGCCACGAGCGCGCCCGGCTTTGTCGCTCGCGCGCCGTGCGACCCGATCCGGACCTCCCCGGCCAGCACCGACGCCGCGGCACGGCTTCGCGACTCGAACAGGCCGCGCGCAGCGAGCAGCGCGTCGAGCCTCACCTTGGCGGACATCTCATCGCTCCGCGAGCATCGCGACCAGCGCCTCCGCGGCGCGATCGACGCTCAGCAGGCCGGCGAGCACCGGGTGCTCGGCCGGCATCGCTCCTACCGTTCTGCAAACGTCGGGCGATCGATCGCGGCGCGCACGCGCTCGGCGATTCGCTCGGGCGTGAAACCGATCTCGTCATGCAGCAGCGCCGGTGCTCCGTGCGTCACGTAGCGGTCAGGCACGCCGACGCGAAGGATGCGCGTCTGGGCCCCGGCGGCTTCATTGAGGGTCTCCCACACGGCGCTGCCGAACCCGCCTGCCAGCACGCCCTCCTCGACCGTCACCAACAGCTCGTGCTCCGCGGCGAGCTGCGCGATCAGTCCGCTGTCGAGCGGCTTGGCGAAACGGGCATCTGCCACGGTGGCCGCGATCCCGTCGGCCTCGAGCAGCGCTGCGGCGGCGAGCGCCTTGCCGACCCCGGTCCCGTAGCCGAGGAGCGCGACTCGGTGGCTGTGCTCGCCGCCGCCGTCGGGCGCCTCGCGCAGGATCTCGCCGGTCCCGATCGGCAGCACGAGCGGCTCCTGCGGCAGCGGCACACCGACGCCCTCCCCACGGGGGTAGCGCAGCGCGCACGGACCGTCGTGCGACAGCCCGGTGTGCAGCATGTGAACCAGCATCGCCTCGTCGCGCGGCGCCATCAGCACCATGTTCGGCAGGCAGCGCAGGTAGGCGATGTCGAAGACTCCGTGGTGCGTCGGCCCGTCGTCGCCGACGAGGCCGGCTCGGTCCATCGCGAACACGACCGGCAGGCGTTGCAGGCAGACGTCGTGCACGATCTGGTCGTACGCCCTCTGCAGAAACGTCGAATAGACCGCGACGACCGGACGGGCGCCCTCGAGCGCGAGCCCCGCGGCAAACAGAACGGCCTGCTGCTCGGCGATGCCGACGTCGAAATAGCGCTCCGGCATCGCCGCCTGCAGGATGTTCAGGCCCGTGCCCGAGTTCATCGCCGCGGTGATCCCGATCACGCGGGCGTCGCGCCGGCACTCCTCGAGCAGCGCGTCACCGAAGACGGTCGTGTACTGCGGCGGCGGCGGGACCTCGACGGGCTTGCTCGAACTGACGACCTCGCCATTGGCAATCGAGCGCGGCTTGGCGGCGTGCCAGCGCTCCATGCCCTCGAGTCCGCCGTTCTCGGCCGGCCCGAAGCCCTTCCCCTTGACCGTCGCGATGTGCACGACGACGGGGCGCTGGGCCGCGAGCGCGTCGCGCACCGCGATCCGCAGCGCGCGCACGTCATGTCCGTCGATGACGCCGACGTAGGCCCAGTCGAGCTCCTCCCAGAAGAGTCCAGGCGCCGCGAAGGCCTTGATCGACTCCTTCAGGTTGGGACCGAAGCGCTCGAACGCCGCGCCGATGCCTCCCGGCAGCTTGGTCAGGCCACCCTCGATACCGCCGCGCGCGTGCCACAGGCGCGGGTTCAGGCGCACGCGGTTGAAATAGCGCGACAGCGCTCCGACGTTCGGGGCGATCGACATTCCGTTGTCGTTGAGAACCACGACGATCGGCGTGCCGAGGCCGCCCGCCTGATGGATGGCTTCGAACGCCACGCCGCCTGTCATCGCGCCGTCGCCGATCACCGCAACGACCCGGCCGGCGTCGCGATCCCCCCTGACGCGCATCGCCTCCTTCAGCCCGACCGCGTAACCGATCGAGGTCGAGGCGTGACCGGCCCCCATGATGTCGTGCTCGGACTCGGCGATCGAACAGAACGGTGCGAGGCCGCCGTAGCGGCGGATCGTTGCGAGCTCGTCGCGGCGGCCCGTCAGCACCTTGTGCGGGTAGGCCTGATGACCGACGTCCCAGAGGATCTTGTCGCGCGGCGAGTCGAGCAGCGAGTGCAGCGCGACGGCCAGCTCGCAGGTGCCGAGATTCGCGCCGAAGTGGCCGCCGATCTCGCCAACGGTCACGATGATGTGCTCTCGCACCTCCTGGGCGACGCGTGCCAGCTCGTCCTCGCTCAACCCGCGGAGATCCTGCGGGCCTTCGATGCGGTCGAGAAGCCGCTCTGGTTCGGGGATGTCTCGGCTCACGAGGTTCGCGTGTAGATGAAGTCGGTTATCTGCTCGAGTTCAGCGGCGCCACCGGGGGCCGCTCCCGCCAGCGCGAGGCGCGCCGCCCGGTGCGACGCGGTCGCGAGCTCGCGCGCTCTCTCCAGGCCGTGCTCGGATACGTAGGTGCGCTTGCCGTGGCGTGCATCGCTGCCGCTCGGCTTTCCCAGCGCTGCGTCCGTACCGGTCACGTCGAGGATGTCGTCAACGATCTGAAAGAGCACACCTAACTCCGCTGCAAACTGGCCGAACAGGATTCTCTCAGGTTCGCCCACCGGGACGAGCTCGAGCACGCATTCGACCGACGCGGCGATCAGCCGGCCCGTCTTCAGGGCGTGCAGGCGCCGGAGCCCGTCCGGGCCGGACGGCGCACGCTCGGCGACGTCCAGGTACTGGCCGCCAACCATCCCGTCGACACCCGTCGCCGCGGCCAGCCGGCCGATCGCACGCAGCAGCGCCGCCGGCTCGCCGGGCTGGTGGTTGACGATGTGGAGCATCGCTTCGGCCGCCAACGCGTCGCCGGCAAGGATCGCGACGTTCTCGCCGAACGCGACGTGGCAGGTCGCGCGGCCGCGCCGCAGGTCGTCGTCGTCCATGGCCGGCAGGTCGTCGTGGATCAGTGAGTAGGTGTGGATCAGCTCGAGCGCGGCCGCGAGCGCCATCACCTCGTGCGGGTCGCGGCCGGCCGCGAGCACGGTCGCGAGCGCGAGTACCGGCCGGATGCGTTTCCCCGGCGCGAGGAGCGAGTAGCGCATCGCGTCGACGAGCCCGGCCAGATCGGACGCGTCGCTGAACTGAACCTCCGCGAGGTAGTCGTCGACCTGCGCGCGCAGGTGATCCGGGTAGGCCACTACAGCAGGCTGCCCTGCGCGCCGGCTGACTCCTCGACTCGAGCGCGCCGTTCGAGTTCGGCGCTCGCCTCGCCCGCAAGCGCGGCGCATTCCTCCACCAGCGTCGCCGCGGCGTCGGGCGACAACTCCCCCGAGCGGAGTTGCTCACCGGCGCGTTCGAGACGCCCGATGAGCGCGTCCAGCTGGTTCTCAGGAGTGCTCATGGCGGCCATTCTCGCGCACCTCGCGCAGGATCGCGTCCAGGATGCCGTTTACGAAGCCGGGTGCGTCGGCTCCGCAGAATCGCTTGGCGCTCTGCACCGCCTCGTCGATCGCGCCCTCCGGCGAGATCGGCTGATCGGCGGGGACGTCGCCGACGTGCAGCATCTCGACCAGCGCCACACGGAGGATGTTGCGTTCAAGCGGCGCGATCCGCTCGATCGTCCAGCCGCGGGCGTGGCCGCCGATCAGGACATCCAGTTCGGGAGCGCGCTGCACCGCGGCACCCGCGAGCGCGCGCGTGAACGGCGCCGCATCGCGTCCCAGGGCCTCCGCCAGCGGCTGTCCGGTCAGATCGTGCTGGTAGGCCGCGATCACCGCCGCACGCCGTTGCTCGCTGCGACGCACCGGCCTACGTCACGCGCGCGACACGTAGTCGCCGCTGCGCGTGTCGACGCGGACCCGGTCGCCGATGTTGACGAACAGTGGGACGTTCACCTCGGCGCCGGTCTCCAGCACCGCGGGCTTGGTACCCCCGCCGGAGGCGGTGTCGCCGCGAACGCCCGGCTCGGTGTCGCGGACCTCGAGATCGACGGCGCTCGGCAGCTGAAGGTCGACCGGTTGATCGTCGATGAACAGCACGTCGACCTCGTCGTTCGGCCGCGTCCACTGCAGCGCCGACGCGACGGTGCTCACGGGAACCTCGAGCTGCTCGTAGGAGCCCAGGTCCATGAAATGCGCCTGCCCCCGCTCGGCGTAGAGGAACTGCATCTTGCGCGTCTCGGTGCGCACCGCGCGGAACTTCTCGCCCGCGCGAAAGGTTCGATCGATCACCGCTCCGTCCGACGACCGCCGCAGCTTGGTCCGCACGAAGGCACCGCCCTTGCCGGGCTTGACGTGCTGGAACTCGATGATCTTGAAGACGACGCCCTCGACGTCGATGTGGTTCCCGTTCTTGAACTGATTGGTGTTGATCATGTTGCGCCAGTGTACGCGCGGCGCGACACGACCTCGTTGCGCGCGCGCGGCCCAGGCCGGGCTGACGGACCCGGCACCCCTGCGCCGCCGCGGTCGCCGGAGCGTCCCAGGCGACCCGCCGACTTTTCTCACCGCGCGCTCGCCGCTCGGCGTAGAGTCGCCGCGTCCAACTCGAAGGGAGCAAACCGATGGCCGTAGGAATCCGCCTCAAGCTCGATGGAGCAACGGCAGAGATGGCCGACCGACTGAACGCCGCGATCGACCCCGACGGCAATCCGCCGGACGGGATCCTGTTCCACGCGTCGGGACCGGTCGACGGTGGCTGGGGCGTGATCGACTTCTGGGAGTCGCGCGCGCATTTCGACCGTTTCGCGGCAGAGCGAATCGCCCCAGCAATGGCTGCGATCGGCGCCCCGGGCGGACCGCCCGATATCCACGAGTTCCCGGTCCACGAGCACTTCCCGCGCTGAGGTTCGACCGGCGTCGACCCCCGCGACCGCGGGGTCGACGCCGGTGGCGTTGCCTGCGACCGTCAGAGGTGGCTCAGGTTGGTCTCCGTCATCGACCCGTGCTCACACACGGCCGTCGGCGGGCTGACCGGCCCCGTGAGCGTCCCGCCGCCCGGGCTCGCGAGGGTGACCCTCACGCGATGTGCGGTCTTCTCACATGGGCCGGTGGTCTGCTCACCCGGGCCCGGAACATCGGGCGAGAAGCGGAGCGTTGCAGCCGCCGAGGCTCCCGGCGCCAACCGCACGAGCACACCGATCGAGCCGGGCGGCACAGGCGTGACGTGCGTCGGAAGCGGCTGACCGCCGGCTCCCAGGAGCCGCAGTCCGGGACGCCCGGAAACCAGGCAGCCCGTGCCCGAGGTGTTCTTCAGCAGCAACCTGTACTCGATGTTTCCCGCACCGGCGCTGCCGACGATCACCGTCATGCGCGCGCTCAGCTTCGCGGGCGAGCAGGCGGATGGGCCGCTCGCGGTAGAGACGCTCACGGCTCCCAGCACGAGCGCTCCGGCAGCAAGCGCTGCGACTCCCGACGGCACCAAACGACGCAGCATGACTCTCCCCTTTCGCCGATTGCCCTCCGGCGTGACGTTACACCCGGGCCCGCCGGCGCGCGCCGATTGCGGCCAGTTCCAGGATGAGCAGCGTCAGTGCGATCGGCACGGTCGCGGGAAGCTCGCTGACGACGAGGAAGAGCAGATCCGCCGCCAGCGCGACGGCGGCCGCGATCGCCGCGCCGCGCCACGCAACGCGAATCTGCCCAGCCAGCAGCGCTCCGAGCAGCGCCGCGACGAACAGGTCGCCGTAACCCATCACCGCCGAACCGAACACGACGCGCTGCAGCTGCGGCAGGTGCGCGATGGGGGCGGCCGCGTTCAGCGCCCCGTTTGGCGCGGCGAGCAGGTCGCTGACGACGAGCCACGAATCAACGGCCGCCATCGCGACGATTCCGAGCTTGACCAGCAGCCGCGGACTCACCGCGACCAGCACGACGGCGAGCGTCACGCACGAGAGCGCATCGAGCGCCAGCCCGGCCGACTCCCCCGCCAATCCCTGGCGGTCGGCCCAGGCGAGCGCGAACAGGCCCGCGGCGATGACCGCCAGCCGGAGGCGGCCACGTCGCATTCCCCAGGCCAGGCCCACCGCGGCGAGCGGCGGCACGGTGATCAGCGCGAGGTACGTCAGACCGTCGGCCAGGCCGCTGAGCGCCCGCGCCCCGAACACGAAGGCCACGACCGAAGCCGCCGGGACGGCCGCCCACCAGCCGCTCCGAAAGCGCGCCAGCCGGGGAATCTCGCGCGGCGCCGGCAGCGCCACGAGCGCCGCCTGGGCGAGCGAGAGCACGCAGATGGATATCGCGAACGACGGCACCGCCCCAGGATGGAGCACTGCGCGTCTCGCCGCCGGCCGGAGCGGACGGCCGCGGCCCCCGAGCGCGGCCGCGACGCGCGCCCGCCGAGCGCACCTCCGGCGTGCGGCCCCCGACCGCAAGCCCCGACGCAGGTCCCCGGCGCGATCTCAGTCGCGGGGCCCCCGAGCGCGGCCGCCGACGCCTCAGACGGCGGCGGCGCGCGCCTCAAGCGCCCCCGGCGCGGCACCGATAACAGAACTGTGACCAGGCGGCTCGTGCGCGACCATGGACCTGCGCTCGCCCTTGCCGCGCTCGGCGTTTGGGCGATGTCGTTTCTGACGCTCTACGGCTTCGGCTGGAACGACTACGGCACCGAGGCGGCACCGGCCTACGACGCACTGACCTCAGGCCACCTGTGGCGCTTCCTGGAGCTCGCGCCCGGCTATGGCGGCTCGCTCGAGCTGCGCGCGCCGTTCGCGTTCGTTCCCGGCCTTTGGGGGGGCGGCGCGATCGCCGTCTACCAGGCCGTTTCGATTCCATGCCTCGTGGCCGCGGCCGTGCTGGCGGTCTGGCTAGCGGCCCGGATGCGAGCCCTCGGACAGGGCACGCTCGCGCGCGCCACCGCGGTCGGCCTGTGCGTCGCGAACCCGGTCACGCTCTACGCCCTGCAGAACGGGCACCCGGAGGAGCTGCTGGGCGCCGTGCTGTGCGTTGCAGCGGTGCTCGCAGCCCAGCGCGGTCACGGCGCCGCGGCCGGCCTGCTGCTCGGACTCGCCATCGCCAACAAGCAGTGGGCGCTGCTGGCGATCGGTCCGGTGCTGATCGCATTGCCCGCGCAGCGCGGGCGTGCGGCCGCGATCGCCGCCGCCGTTGCGGCCTGCTTCTACGTGCCGCTGTGGCTGCCGGCCTACGTGAGCGGATCCTCGGGATCCTCGGGCGGGGCGTTCGCGGGCGCGAGCGGCGGCACGATCTTCCAGCCGTGGCAGCTGTGGTGGTTCCTCGGTTCGCACGGGCACGTGGTGCGCGGAGCGTTCGGAGACGTCAAGCTCGGCTACCGCACGCCGCCGGGGTGGATCCAGAGCGTTGACCATCCGCTGATCGTCGCGCTCGCCGCGGCGCTGACGGCGTTCGCCGCGCGGCGGCGCCGCAGCATCGACGCGATGCTTCTGCTCGCCCTCGTGCTGGCGGTCCGCTTCGCGTTCGACACGTGGGACACCGTGTACTACCCGCTGCCGTTCATCTTCGCGCTGCTCGCCTGGGAGTGCCTCGCACGCCGGCGCCCACCGGTGCTGTCGCTCGCCGCGAGCATCGTCGTGTGGCTGGTCTTCATCGTGGCCCCGGAGCACCTCTCCGCGGACGCCCAGTCCGCCCTGTTCCTGGTCGCCGCCGTGCCGGCGATCGTGGCGCTGGCGCTCGCCGTCTTCGCTCCGCGGGCGAGGCCGCTGCGAGCCGTGGGCATCCGCTTGCGGCGCCGTTCAAGCGCCCTCGCCGGGGCGCCGATATCGACGGTGTGACCGCGCACCATCGCGATCCACGGCCCCACGCCTCACCCGTCTCGCGGCGCGAGATCGCACTGTGGAGCGCACTCGCGGTGGGGGCTTCGCTGGCTCTGCTGTGGGGATGGTGGTGGAACGTCGCGCTGAACGACTACGGCACCGAGGCGGCGCCCAGCTTCATCGCTCTGCTCCACGGTCATGTCTCGAGCTTCCTGTCGAGCGCTCCGTCTTACGGGGCCTCGCTGCTCCTGCGGGCGCCGTTCGCGCTCCCGGGCAGCCTTGCCGGCGCCGGCCCGCTGCTGATCTACCGGCTGGCGGCTCTACCGTGTCTGCTCGCAATCGGCGCGCTCGGCGTCTGGCTCGCCGTGGACCTGCGCCGCGCCGGCGGAGCGTTGGTGGCAGCAGGACTCGCGGCCGCATTGTGCGCGGCCAATCCGATCACCTACCGCGCGCTCGCGACCGGGCATCCGGAGGAGCTGCTCGGCGGGGCGCTGTGCGTGGCCGCCGTGCTCCTGGCGCAGCGCGGCCGTGTCAACCTCGCCGCCGTCGCGCTCGGGCTGGCGATCGCCAACAAGCAGTGGGCGCTGCTGGCGATCGGGCCGGTTGTCGTGGCCCTGCCGGCACATCGCCTGCGCGCGCTCGCAATCGCGGGCTTCGTCGCGCTCGCGCTGGTGGCCCCGATCATGCTCTCGTCGGTCAGCGTCACGAGCGGCAAGAACCGCCTGATCGTCGCCGACACCGGCGGGATCTTCCATCCGTGGCAGATCTTCTGGTTCTTTGGCGCGCGCGGACACTGGCTGCCCGCGATGCTCGGCTCGATTCCTCACGGATTCCGCCTCCCCCCAGCCTGGCTCGGCGGGCGCGCGCACATGCTGATCGTCTGGCTCGGCCTGCCGCTGACGCTGCTCGCCCTGCGCCGCCGCACGCGCCCCGCCGACGCGCTGCTGCTGCTCGCCATGCTGATGCTGATGCGCTGCTGGCTCGATCCGTGGGACCTCGTGTACTACCCGCTGCCGTTCATCTTCGCGCTGCTCGCCTGGGAGACGACCGTCGCGCGCAGGCTGCCGCTCGGCGCCGCTGCTGCCACCGCTGCCACCTGGCTGATCTTCTGGTACCTGCCGTCGCACATCGGCGTCGACGCCCAGGCGCTGTCGTTCCTTGTCCCGGCCACGATGACGCTCGCCCTGCTTGCGGCCGTCGTCTACCGGCTCGCGCCGCTGCGAACCACGGCGCGCACGCCGAGCCTGCTCAGTCGAGCACCAGCAGTTCCTTCGTGAAGGCGCTCAGCACCTGCGGACCCTCCGCGCGGACCACGACGAGGTCCTCGATCCGCACGCCCAGCTCGCCCGGCAGGTAGATCCCGGGCTCGACCGTGACGACGTTTCCGGCCACGAGCTGCCGGTCGGCGCTGGTACGGGACAGCCTTGGCGCCTCGTGAATCTCGAGTCCCACGCCGTGCCCCAACCCGTGGCCGAAGTGCTCGCCGTAGCCGGCCGCTTCGATCACCGCGCGGGCCTGCGCGTCGGCGTCGCGTCCGTCGACGCCCGGCATGACCGCCTCGAGCCCGGCGAGCTGGGCGGCGGCCACGACGGCGTAGACCTCGCGCGCATGGGCCGATGGCTCGCCGACCGCGACCGTTCGCGTGCAGTCCGAGCAGTACCCGTCGACGATCGCGCCGATGTCGATCGTGACCAGCGTGCCGCGTTCGAGTCGCCCGTCACCCGGCTGGGCGTGCGGCAGCGCCGCGTGGGCGCCGGCGGCGACGATCGACGGAAAGCTCGGGGCGCTGGCGCCGCGCAGGCGCATCTCGTGTTCGAGCGAGATCGCGACGTCGCGTTCGCTGCGCCCGGCCAGCCCTGAGCCGAACAACCATTCGAGCAGCCGGTCGATCAGTTCGGCGGCCGCTGCGATCGAAGCGATCTCGCCCTCGTCCTTGACAGCGCGCAGCCGCCCCACCAGGCCGGCGCAGGCGACCAGCTCGACGTTCGCCGCCGCCAGCTCGCCAAGCCGCGCGCGGTGGCGAACGGTCATCGTCGCGTCGTCGAAACCGACGCGACCGCCGGTCAGCGACGCCGCCAGCGAATCCAGCAACTCACCCGTGACGATCTCGGCCTCGAATGCGCCGTCGAGCTCCTCGGCGATCTGCGAGGCGTACCGAAAGTCGGTCCAGAAGCGTCCGCCGCCATCGGCGCCGACGAGCGCCAGTCCATTCGAGCCCGTGTAGCCGCACAGGTAGCGCAGATCCGCAGCGCCTTCGACGATCAGCGAGTCGAGCTCCGCCGCGGCGATCAGCTCGCCGAGCGCCGCCGAGCGCCCGCGGCTCACCCGTCGAGCTCCTTGCTCAGCCGAACCAACGCCTCGCGGTAGCCCTCGACACCCTGCCCGCTGACGCGGGCCAGGACGAGGTCGCCGATCACGGAGGTGCGCCGCCACGGCTCGCGCTCGTCGACCTTCGACAGGTGGACCTCGACCGCCGGCAGTCCGGCGATCTCCAGCGCGTCATGGATCGCCCACGCGTAGTGCGTCCACGCCCCGGGGTTGAGCAGCACGCCGTCGGCCCGTGCCGGAAGGTCGTGCAGCGCCTTGACGAACTCGGCCTCCGAGTTGGTCTGGAAGCAGTGCACCTCCAGCTCCAGCTCGCGCCCGAACTCGGTGACGCGGCGTTCCAGCTCGTGCAGCGTCAGCGTTCCGTATTGAGCGGGGTCGCGGCGCCCGAGCATGTTCAGGTTGACACCGTGCAGAACGGCCACCCGGTTTCGTACGGGGCTCACGCGCAGAGCTCCGCGACCGCTGCCGCCAGCTGGGCGCCGGTGACCTCGCCCCCGTGCCGGACCGCTCCGGGCCCGTCGACGAGCACGAACGGGACCGTGGCGCCCACCCGCTTCTTGTCACGCTGCGTCGCCGCAACCACCGCGTCGGCATCGAGCTCGCCGGCGCGCGTCGGCAGCCCGTGCGCGGTCAGCAACTCGGCCACCCTCGCGCGCAGCTCGCGCTGCTCCGACAGCGACAGCGCGGCCAGCAGACCGAGACCCACGGCCTCGCCGTGGCGGTAGCGGCGATAGCCGGTCACGGTTTCGATCGCGTGGCCGACGGTATGCCCGAGATTGAGCACCTGCCGGCGCCCGCCGTCGCGCTCATCGGCGGCCACCACAGCGAGCTTGGCGCGCGCGCAGGCAAAGATCACGTCGTCGTCGATCGGCAGATCGGCTGCGACCCGCTCCCAAAGTGTGCCTCCGGCGATCAACGCGGTCTTGATCACCTCAGCGTATCCGGCGCTGCTCTCCTCGCGAGGGAGCGTCTCGAGCACAGCCGGGTCGGCGATGACCGCAGCCGGCTGGTGATAGACGCCGACGTAGTTCTTGGCCTCCGGCAGGTCGACGCCGGTCTTGCCGCCGTAAGCCGAGTCGACCTGGGCCGCGAGCGTCGTCGGCACCTGAACCACGGGCACGCCGCGCTGATACGTCGCCGCGCAGAACCCGGCGAGGTCGCCGACCACTCCGCCGCCGAGCGCAACGACATGATCGCCGCGCGTCATGCCTGCGGCAGCGAGCTCCCGCCACACGCGCTCGGCCTGCGCGATCGACTTGCTGGGCTCGCCGGGCGCGATCACGACCAGCCCGTCGACCTCGCCGATCGACTCCAGCCACAGCGCCGCGACGTGCTCGTCGGTGACGCAGAAGCGCCGCGCCGGCGGTCGCGGGAACGGCCACAGATCGCAACCCAGGATGCCGCGGCCGATCCAGACCGGGTACTCCGCCGAATCGCTGACGGCCCACAGCAGCCGCGTTCCCTCGGGAGCGAGGCGCAGGCGATCCAGCGCGTCGTGCAGCCGGCCGAGGTTCAGCCCGGCGCTGACCGGGGCGACAACGTCGGCAGTCGACCCGTAGAGGGCTGAGCGCTCCGCGTGCAGGGCATCGAACGCGGCGCGATCGCGAGCCAGCGGCCGGTCGGAGTCCGCCACCCGGCGCCAGGCGAGGGCCGGGTCGACATCGAGCCACACGACGAGGTGCTCGGCCAGAGCGGCCCGCACACGGTCGGAGGTGACCGACCCGCCGCCGAGCGACACGACCTCGCCGCGACCCGCCCCGGCGAGCACCTCGCACGCCAGTTCCTCCTCGAGCGCGCGGAATGAGCGCTCGCCGTCTCGCGCGAACAGCTCGGC
>Ga0265320_10002005_pt1 | contig 14372 bp, 13 predicted proteins | sample 4827metaG_FD_202087 | JGI IMG/M metagenome (GOLD analysis project Ga0265320, IMG submission 202087) | Rhizosphere microbial communities from Carex aquatilis grown in University of Washington, Seatle, WA, United States - 4-8-27 metaG | ecosystem: Host-associated > Plants > Roots > Rhizosphere >...
CATTCCACCTGCCCCATGTCGTCGGCCAACGGCGCGGTGCCGTTGAACACGTCCTTGGTAACCAGCGGGCGGTCCTTCAGCACCGCCTTCAGGAAGTCGGTAAGGCCGCCGGGGAAGTGCAGGGTGTCCTCGACCGGGATCTCGTCGCCTTCCTTGACCAGCAGCGGGTCGCACTTCCAGCGGATCTGCACGCCACGGAACAGGTAGGCCTTGGAGCGGGCCATGCGGTAGAGCGGGCCTGGACGCAGATGGGCGCGTTCGCCGAAAATCTGGGCGTCGGGATGGAAGATGACGGTGGTGCCGCGCCGGTTCTGCACCGGCCCCACCTTCTCCAGCGGTCCCAGGGGCAGGCCGAGCGAGAAGCGCTGGCTACACAGCACCCTGTCGCGGGCCACCTCGACGGTCAGCGCGTCGGACAGCGCGTTGACCACCGAGACGCCGACGCCGTGCAGGCCGCCCGACACCTTGTAGGCGTCGCCGCCGAACTTGCCGCCCGAGTGCAACGTGGTGAGGATCACCTCGAGAGCGCTCTTGTCCGGGTATTTGGGGTGGGGGTCGATGGGAATGCCGCGGCCGTTGTCCCTGACCGTGCAGGTGCCGTCGACGGCCAGCTCCAGCTCGATCCAGCCGGCATGTCCGGCCACCGCCTCGTCCATGGCGTTATCGAGCACTTCGGCCACCAGATGGTGAAGGGCGCGATCATCGGTGCCGCCGATATACATGCCGGGACGGCGGCGGACGGGCTCTAACCCCTCAAGGACTTCGATATCCTTGGCGGAGTATTCGGTCGCCTTGGGGGCGAGTTGCTGGAACAGGTCGGACATGGCTGGCATTATAGAAATGCGTGTCCGATGCGCAAGCGCATGCTGTAGCGTCATCAGAGTTAACCACAAGATATTGTAAGATCAGGAATCCCCATGAGCCAGAGCCCCAGGCCCGAAAGCCCCTCCAGGCCCGAAAGCATTGAAATCAGTGGCGCGCCGCGTGGCCGCCTGTCCACGCGGGCCATCGCCATGCCCGCCGACACCAATCCGTTCGGCCATGTGTTCGGCGGCTGGCTGATGAGCCAGATGGACCTGGCCGGCGGCACCCACTCCTATCGCCGGGCGCGGGGCCATACCCCCACCGTGGCGGTGGAGGGCATGGAATTCCACCAGCCGGTCTATGTCGGCGACGAGGTCAGCTGCTACACCGAGATCATCCGGGTGGGCCGGACCTCCCTGTCGGTGCGGGTCGAGGCCTGGGTGCGCCGCCACGGCGGCAGCGATTCCCTGGTCAAGGTGACCAGTGCCGTCTTCACCTATGTGGCGGTGGACGACAAGGGCAAGAAGCGGCCGGTTCCGCCCGAGGCGTGATGCCCGCCGCCCCGTCGGGGGTGGAAGGCCAGCCAATAAGAAAGGGCCCCGGATGGGGCCCTTTCCATGTGAACGCGTCGGCGACCTTACTTGGCGGCGGCCGGCTTGTTCCAGGGGCAGTTTTCCTTGGTGGCGCGCGGGGTGCCCAGGTTGCCCTTGTCGTCGGCCTGCTGATAGAACGACACCGAGCCGTCGGGCATGCACACCGGATCGGTGATGCCGCCGAAGGGCTCCCAGCGGCCGGCGCCACAGCCGGCCAGCAGCAGAACGGCGCCCATGGCGAGAATAATCTTGGTCATAATCCCATCTCCTCACATATGAAAAACAACTGAGGGAACGATACAAGCGGTTGGGAAGGGAGTCCACCCGTCTAAAACGTTTCCAGACCCTGATGCCCGGCGAAATCGGCGTCGATCACCGCCACGTGGTCGGAATGCATCCCGTTGTAGCGGGCCGCCATTTCGCGGCCATAGGCGCCGATCAGGTTGAACTCGATGTAATCGCCCTCGGCCACGTCGTCGGGCAGGTCCAGCGGCCAGGGCAGCTTGTCGTTGCCGTCGCAGGTGGGGCCGAAGGCGGTGAAATTTCCGGCCGGGCCGTTCTTCAGGCGCCCGTGGCGATCCAGCAGGCGGAAGGGCAGGGACAACTGGTCCTTGCCCCAATAGGTCTCGGTCAGGCCGCCGAAGATGCCGTCGTTGAGATAGATGGACTCCGGCTTCCTGAGATTGACCCGGACCAGCAGCGAGCCGCCCTCGGCCATCAGGGCGCGGCCGGGCTCGCAAGCCAAACGGATGCCGCGCGGCGCGGTCAACTCCCGGTGCGCCTTTTCGATCACCTGGAAATAGGCGGCCAGGGGCGGCGCCTGGGTCTGGCGGTAATAGGCGGGGAAGCCGCCGCCGATATCCATCCAGTCGATGGCGATGCCGGTCCGGTCCATGGCGGCGCAGGCCATCTCCATGCCGAGGCGGAAGGCCTGCGGGTCCAGGCATTGCGAGCCCACATGGAAGGTCACGGCGGGCGCCAGCCCCATCTCCCTGGCCCGGCACAGCACCGCCTCGAATACCTCGGGCGCCGCCCCGAACTTGGTGGACAGGTCGTAGACGGCGCCCGACCCCTTGGGGATGGCCAGACGCACCACCGGCCGCATGGTGCCGTCGGTCAGCGCCGCCACCTTCTCCAACTCGGCGATGCAATCGACGGCGAAGAAACGCACGCCGCATTCCCAGGCCAGCCGGATCTGCCCCGGCGTCTTGGCCGGGTGGTGATAGAACATCACGCCGTCGGGCACGCATTCGACCACCCGGCTGATCTCCATGGGCGAGGCCACGTCGAAATGCCGGATACCGGCGCGGCGCATGGTCCACAGCACCAGGGGGTGGGCGTTGCACTTGACGGCGTAGAGGGTGTCGCCGGGAAAGCCGGCCGCGAATTCCCGCGCCATGGCTTCCAGGCGGCGGGGCCGCAGCAGATGGACGGGAACTTCCGGGCGCTCGGCCTGAATGAAATCGGCGACCGTGGGGTATTGATCGGTCACCGCGTGCTTCCGCGCATGGAGTGGACCTTCTTGGCTTCCAATCCGGCGAGATAGGCCTTGCCCGCCTCGTTGACCGCCTCGCGCCGGCCGGTGATCCAGCGGCGACAGCCCGACGAGCCGCAATTGCAGGGGAACTGCCGGTACAAGGTGTCCTCGGTCACCGCGTAGTCGATGGTCAGCAATTCACCCGGCTCGATGTCCAGCAGGGCGAGAATCTCCAGGCGTTGCATGTCCAGCACGCAATTGGGGGCACAGGAATGGGACAGCAATCCGACGAAATAAGGGTCGTGGAGGTGGGTCGCGGGCGAAATCTGCAGGCTGTGCTGGAAGACGGTGTTGGACAGGACGCCGGCGAATCTGGCGATCCGCGTGCTCCGCTCGAACCGGATATTGGCCCTGATTCCCCGGCCGACCCTGCCGTCCACCGAGGTCACGGCGAACTGGTCGGAATTGGGCAGCGACTCGTCGACGATCAGCTCGCGGGGATAGATCTCGGTCATGGCGACAGCACACCTGGATCCAAGAGCCAAAGGAGAGAATTCCCTATCAGGGTAGTCCCGTCGATTGTCTCCGTCAACGAACGATACATCGGCTCAATGGTTGATTTAGCGGATTGATTTAATTAGAAAATAACCTTTGCCTCCTACCATGGAGCCGGGCTGTTCCGCTCCATCGCCCCGGCGGACCTTCCGGGGCGGGCCGGCTCATGGTACACAGGTATTCAGACCCATTGGAAAGGCTCGCCCATCTTGGCGGATTCGACCCCGATCAGTGCCGGTGCAAATACGCCCCGCAGCCTGTCCGAGTGGGAGCGGATTACCCGCGAGTTGCTGGAAGAGGGCCAGAACTTCCTGGCCCACGATACGGCGCGCGAAGGCCTTCGGCAGCACCCCGACAGTTTCAAGCTGGCCATCTTCGGCGCGGTGGCGCTGTCGCAGACCGGCGCGGTGGACGAGGCGCGCAAGCTGCTGCAGCCGGTGCTCGACGTCATCCTGATCGACGAGGGGCCGTTCCACCGCCTGCATAATTCGCTGCGCCGCGCCGTCGAGGGGCTGGAGCAGGCGGACAACCAGGATACCCTGGCCTCCATGGCCGAACTGGCCGAGGCGCTGGAGCTGGTGCGCGGCAAGAAGCTGGTGGCCAGCGCCGACGCCGAGACCTACACCGCCCTGGCCGGTGTGTTCCGCGAGGCCTGGCTGGCCTCGGGGTCGCGCGTCGACCTCGAGCATTGCCGCGAGCTGTTCCTGCGGGCCTTCCACATCAGCAACGCGCCGCGCGACGGCATCGACGCGGCGGTGACCTCGTGGCTGCTGGGTGATCACGAGGGAGCGCGCGAGCTGGCGCGGCGGGTCCGCGACCGGGTTTCCCACGCCGAGACCGACCTTACGCTTTCGCCGGAAGAGCGCTACCAGATGCTGGCCACCGTGGCCGAGGCCCATCTGCTGCTGGGCGAGGTGCAGGACGCCCTGGCCTCGTTCGCCTGGGCCAGCACCCTGGAAGGCATCCATTACGGCAGCACCGTGGCGGCGCTCAAGCAACTCGCCCTGTTGCAGGAGGGCGGGCTGGCCGTTCCCGCCGCCGTCTTCGACATCATCAAGCCGCCCACCGTGGTGGTGTTCACCGGCCACGCCCTGGACCGGCCGGGGGAGGGGCCCCACTTCCCGCCCGAGCTGGAAAGCGCCGTCCGCGCCGAGATCGCCAAATCCCTGGACGAGCTGGGGGCGCAGGTGGGTTATTCCACCGCCGCCTGCGGCTCGGACCTGCTGTTCATCGAGGCCATGCTGGAGCGTGGCGCCGAGGTGAACGTGGTGATGCCCTACGCCATCGACGACTTCATCGCCGAGAACGTGCGCTATGGCGGCTCGCGCTGGGAAATGCGCTTCAGGAACGCGCTGAAGCTGGCCAACACGGTGACCTACGCCACCGAGGAACGCTATCTCGGCCACGGCATGCTCTACCGCTTCGCCAACCAGTGCCTGCACGGGCTGGCGACGCTCCGGGCCACCTTCCTGCGGACCGCCCCCTATCTGCTGGCGGTGTGGGACATGATGCCCGGCTCGCTGGCCGGCGGCGCCGCCGACTTCATCGACCAGTGGGAGGATATCTCCCGCCTGCGCATCATCGACCTGGACGGCCTGCTGCAGCAGCATCCCGACCTGGCCGGCGACGCCATCCCCATGATGCCCGACCTGGACGGCGACCAGGACGAGGAACAGGGCGAGGGGCGCGTCATCCGCTCCATGATGTTCTGCGACATCGCCGGCTATTCCAAGCTGAAGGAGGAACACACGCCGGTGTTCCTCGACTTCCTGCGCATCATTTCCGAGGGCATGGCCCGGCTGGAGCATCAGCCGTTGGCCATCAACACCTGGGGCGACGCCATCTTCGCGGTGATGGACAAGGCCACTCCCATGGCCGAATACGCCCAGACCCTGCAGGAGATGGTGTTGAAGGCCGACGAGGAACTGGCCGACCGGCTGCCCCATCCGCTCTCCCTGCGCATCTCCCTGCATGCCGGCCCGGTGTTTCAGGCCATCGACCCCATCTGCGGCCGGCAGAATTTCTACGGCAGCCACATCAACCGCGCCGCAAGGCTCGAGCCGGTGACGGTGATCGGCCACGTCTACGCTACCCAGCAATTCGTCGCCGTGCTGACCGCCGAGCAGAGCGCCATGCGTTCCGAGGCCCAGAACCGGGGCGAGGACTTCGTCGAGCGCTTCGCTTGCGAATATGTGGGCGTATTGTCGCTGGCCAAGGATTTCGGCAAGCAGACGGTCTATCACCTGCGCCGCCGGGTCCCCATGGAGGCCCTGCCCGAGGCGGTGGAGGAGCCCGCGCCGCCGCCCGAACCCAACCCCCTGGCGCTGCTGTCCACCGAGCTGTTGAACGTCATGCGCGCCTTCCCGGCCGAGGAGGAGCCGCCGCCCGCCGAGGAGCCCGTTGCCGAGGAACCGGTACCTGTCGGCGAGCCGGCGCCCGAGGAGCCCGTATTCGAACAGCCGGTCGCCGAGGAGGCTTTCTCCGAAGAGGAGCCGCCGGTTCTCGATGACGAAGCGCCGGTATCCGAGGAGCCGGTCGTCGAGGAGGCTTTGTCCGAAGAGGAGCCGCCGGCTCTCGATGATGAAGCGCCGCTACCCGAGGAGCCGGTCGTCGAGGAGGCTTTGTCCGAAGAGGAACCGCCGGTTCTCGATGATGAAGCGCTGGCTGCCGGGGAGGAGATTTCTTCCCCCCCGGTATCCGAGGGGGCGCTGTCCGACGACGACCTTGCCGCCATCCTGGCCATGGGCGAGGTGGCGGAACTGGGGGACGACGAGGAATTCGCGCCCTGCGCTCCCGCCGAACCGCCCGATCTCGGCTCCACCGTGCTGTCCGACGATGACATGGCCGCCCTGTTGGCCGAGGTCGGCCCGGAGGAAGAAGCTCCGTCTCCACCCGTGTTGGAAGGTACCCTGTCCGACGACGACTTGGCCGCCATCCTGGCCATGGGCGAGGTGGCGGAACTGGGAGACGACGAGGAATTCGCCCCCTGCGCTCCGGCAGAGCCGGGTGATCTTGGCTCTGCGATTCTGTCCGACGACGATCTTGCCGCCCTGTTGGCCGAGGCCGGCCCCGAGGAGGCTGCCGCCGTCCCCGAGCCCGAGGCTCCTTCCGCCGAGGCTCCCGCCGCCGAGGAAGTGGTGGGGACTCTGTCCGACGAGGATTTGGCGGCTATCCTCGCCATGGGCGATCCCGAGGATCAGGAGGAGGCCTCCGCTCTTCCCGCCGATCTCACGTCCACCACCTTGTCCGACGACGATCTGGCGGCGCTGCTGGCCGAGGCGACGGAGGAGGAGGCGTTCGACGCCCAACTGGCCGCCGACGATTCGGCGGCCAAGCCCGATTTTTCCTTCCATACCGCCATGAGCGACGATGACATCGCCGCCTTGCTGGCGGAGAGCGAGGAGGAGGGGGATTCTTCCGCTCCGGCTGCCGCCGGGGAACTTCCGGAGATCGGGGCCGGCCCCGGCTTTTCCGACGACGATCTTGCCGCCCTGTCGCAGCAGGCGGCCCCTTGTGCCCCGGCCGAGCCGCCACCCTCGCTGTTCGGTCTGGGCGCCGCCATGAGCGACGACGAGATCGCCGCCATGCTGGAGGAAAGCGGCGAAGAGCCGATTCCCGCCGACCAGTTGCCGGAGATCGGCGTGGACGCCGGCTTTTCCGAGGACGACATGCGCGCCCTGCTGGCCGAGGCGGGCGAGGCTTCCGATCCCGGCGACGATCCCGAGCTGGCCGAGGTGGCCGCCGCCGTTCAGGCGGCCATGGCCAAGATGGAGGCCGACGAGGACATCGCCCTGGCTCCGCCCCGTCCGAAGCCGTCCGTCCGTCCCTTCACCGGCAAGGTGGAAATCTCCCTGGCCCCGCCCAGGAAGCCGGACTGAGGGACCTGCCGCCCGTTCACCGCATGGCGAACAATTCCTGGTGAAAGCGTCGCTTCACCGGCAGCCCCTCCGTCTCGAAGTCATGGCGCAAGGCGGCACCGAAGCCGGCCGGGCCGCAGAACCAGAGGCTGGCTTCGCGCCATTCCGGCACCAATGCCCGGATGCGGTCCCCACCCAGGTGTCCGTCGCGGGAATCGATCAGGATGTGGAGGCGTATCCCGGCGGCTTCGGCTTCTGCCCTGAGCCGGGCCAGGGCGCTTTCGTCCACTTCGGCGGTGGTATGGAACAGGTCGATACTTTGTTTCGGAAGCTGGCCTCCCGCCGCTTCCCGCTGCAGGATGCGATGCTGCATGCGGGCGATGAACGGCGTGATGCCGATGCCGCCGCCGACCCAGATCTGGCGCGGACAATCGTCGTCGAAGGTGAAACAGCCGTAAGGGCCTTCCACCGTCACCTTCTGGCCGGCCTGCAGCCTGTCGCGCAGGCGGCGCGTGTGGTCGCCCAGTTCCTTGATGACGAAGGTGATGCGGCGTTCGGCGTCGTTCCAGGCGGAGGCGATGGTGTAGGGATGGGCACCCTCCGACGGGTCCGAGGTGACGAAGGCGAACTGCCCGCTCTTGTGGCCGGGCCAGCCTTCGGGCACGTGGATGCCGGTTTCCAGCACCCGCACACCCGGATAGTAATGGATGGAGACGATTTCACCGCCGACCTGCCGGTGGGCGGCGACGCGGCGGCGCAGGACCACCACCGCCGCCCAGGCGCCATAAGCCAGCAACAGAGCGGTGACCAGCCCCAGGGGGGAGGCCCAGTCCCTGAAGTTCAGCAAGACGACGGAGTGAAACGCCAGCACCAGGAACACCGCCGCCAGGATGCGGTGGGTCTTGAAGAACAGCCGGTAGGAAATGCGCGTCAGCAACGCCACCGCGATCAGCAGCGCGGCGGCGTAAAAGGCCCATTCGCCCACATCCTCGGCGAAACCCCGCACCGTCCTGAAAAGCTGCTCGATCAGGTTGTCGGGAACCGGCTTGGGGCCGCGCACCGGCCGCTCCAGCCAGCCCCAGCCCACCGCCCATTTGGGGCCCTTGGCCCACAGCCAGTGGACCACGCCGGTCACCAGGGCGGCGATGCCGAACCATTTGTGCAGGCGGTACATCTTGTCCAGCCCGCCCAGCCAGGGTTCGGGCCAGCGCGGCCGCAAGGCCAGGATCATGCACAGGCCCATGCAGCCCACGGCAAGGATGCCGGTGTACTGGACCATGATGGCCCGGAACTGGAAAAAATTGGCCGGCGGTGCCGCGAAGGGGGCGGTGGCCAGCCACAGCACGGTCAGCAATGCCGGCACCAGCCAGAACGAGATGACGATCCGTTGCATGATAATCCCTTTGCTGACGCGCCCTAGGCTCCGGTTCCCGGCAGGCTCACCGTCACCCGCAGCCCACCGCCCGCGCTGTCGGCTCTGGGGCGGTCGGACAGGGTGATGTCGCCGCCATGGGCGCGGATGGCGGCGCGGGCTACCGCCAGCCCCAGGCCGGTGCCCCCGGTATCGCGGGAGCGCGAGGCTTCCAGCCGGACGAAGGGGGCGAAGACCCGTTCCCGCGCCTCGGCCGGAATGCCCGGTCCCTGGTCGTCGATGGTGATCACGGCGTCGCGGCCGCTGGCCGCTAGGGTGACGGCGGCCGAGCCGCCGTATTTGATGGCGTTGTCGATCAGATTGCCCAGAGCCCGCTTCAGCGCCGCCGGGCGGGCCTCGACCACCAGGGCCGCCGGCCCGTCATAGGAGCAGCGGGCGCCCAGATCGTCGAGGTCCTCGACCATGCCCTGGATCATGGCGGCGAGATCGAGGCGGATGCGCGGTTCGCTGGCCGCGTCGTCGCGGGCGAAGGCCAGGGTCGCGGCGATCATCGCCTCCATTTCCTCCAGGTCGTTCAGCATCTTGGTGCGCTGGTCGTCGTCGTCCATGAACTCGGCCCGCAGGCGCAGCCGGGTGATGGGGGTCTTGAGGTCGTGGCTGATGGCCGCCAGCATCTGGGTGCGGTCCTGCACGAAGCGGGCGATGCGGCCTTGCATGACGTTGAAGGCCTGGGCCGCCTGGCGTACCTCGCGCGGGCCGGTTTCGGCCATGGGCGGCGCCGAGACGTCGACCCCCAGGCGCTCGGCGGCCTGGGCGAAGGTGGCGAAGGGGCGGGTGGCCCGCCGCACCGCCGTCAGACCGGCCAGGGTGACCAGCACCAGGGCGATGATCAGCGGCGCCACGAAGCGCGGCCGCCACAGGGGATCGCCCAGGTCCAGCGGCGCCAGCACGTTCAGCCACGACCCGTCGTTGAGGTGCACCGAAACACGCAGCGACGGCCCGATCACCTTGCCGCCGCCGGGGCCGCCCGGCCCGCCCGGTCCGCCGCCAAATCCCGGACCTCCGCCAGGCCCGCCACCGGGTCCGCCGCCATGCATGTGCCGTCCGCCGCGCCCCATGCCGGTGGCGGGGCCACCCAGCAGCGGGCCGGGACGGGTCGATACCTTGATCTCGCGTCCCTCCAGCCCCTCCTCCAGGGAGGAGCGCACAAAGGCGGCCAGTCCGAAATTCTCGTCGTCCAGGGCGACGGGCTGAGGCCCCCAGCCGACACGGAAATTGGGGGTGTCCTGGCTGCTGAGCGTATCCTGGCGCAGGTCGGGGGCCAGTTGCTCGGCCAGGGTGACCAGGGCGGCCACCCGCTCGGCGGCATTGCGTCCGCCGATGGATTCCAGCGCCTCCTGCCGCTGGATGGCGAACAGCACCACCGCCGACGCCACCGAGATCAGCAGGGCCGCCACCAGCACCACGGCGGTACGCCCCACCACGCTGTCGGGCAGCAGCCTGACGCAGGCGGAGCGGGCGGCGCTCATGACCGTTCCACTTCGGGGGTGAAGAGATAGCCGCCGCCGCGCACGGTCTTGATGATCTGCGGGTCGCGGGCGTCGTCGCAGATGCGCCGGCGCAAGCGGCTGACCTGGATGTCGATGGAGCGGTCGAAGGGCACCGCCGAGCGGCCGCGGGCGAAGTCCAGCAACTGGTCGCGCGACAGCACCCGGCGGGGATGTTCGACGAAGACCTGCAGCAGCCCGAACTCGCCGGCCGACAGCGCCACCATCACGCCGTCGGGCGACAGCAGGTCGCGGCTGGCCAGGTCCAGGGTCCAGCCCAGAAAGCTCACCTTGGTGCCGCTGCGGCCGGGGACGGTTTCGTCCGTGCCCTGGGTCCGGCGCAGCACCGCCTTGATGCGGGCCAGCAATTCGCGGGGATTGAAGGGCTTGGCCACGTAATCGTCGGCCCCCATCTCCAGCCCGACGATGCGGTCGGTGTCCTCGCCCATGGCGGTCAGCATGATGATCGGCACGCCCGAGCGGGTTTCCCGCATGCGGCGGCAGAGCGTCAGGCCGTCGTCGCCCGGCAGCATCAGGTCGAGTACGACCAGATCGATGCGGCGCTCGTCGAGCACCTTCATCATTTCGACGCCGTCCTTGGCGGCACTGACCCGAAGGCCGTGCCGCATCATGAACTTGGTCAGCAGGTCGCGGATTTCGCGGTCGTCGTCAACGACCAGGATATGCGGATTGGTAGTGTCCATGTCATCCGTTATACCCCGCCGGTTCCCCGGCGTCGGTTGCTTTTCGGTAACCGATGGTAACAGACGAAAGATTGTTTCTCCGCACTGGAATGGGGGCGAGAAACCGGGTAAACAGGGCTCCCCGGAAGATATGAGTTTCAATAGCCGTGAGCCCGCAAGACAAACTGGTCATCGCCCTGCCCAAGGGCCGCATTCTCGACGAGGCCATGCCGCTGGTCCGTGCCGCCGGCATTCTGCCCGAACCCGCCTTCGACGATCCGAAGACCCGGCTGTTGCGCTTTGCCACCAACCATCCCCATATCGATATCATCCGGGTGCGCTCGTTCGACGTCGCCACGTTCGTGGCGTTCGGAGCCGCCCATCTGGGAGTGGCCGGCAACGACGTGCTGATGGAATTCGACTATCCCGAAATCTACGCGCCGCTCGATCTGGGCATCGGGGCCTGCCGCCTGTCGGTGGCCGAGCCCGACGATCTGGCCGCCTCGGACGATCCCAGGCGCTGGAGCCACGTGCGCATCGCCACCAAATACCCGGAAGTGACCCGGCGCCATTTCGCGGCGCGCGGCGTCCAGGCCGAGTGCGTCAAGCTCAACGGCGCCATGGAACTGGCTCCGTCGCTGGGTCTGTGCACCCGCATCGTCGACCTGGTGTCGTCGGGCGCCACCTTGAAGGCCAACGGCCTGAAGGAGGTGGAGGTGATCGCCGAGGTGACGAGCCGACTGATCGTCAACCGCGCCGCGCTCAAGACCCGCCCCGACGAGATGACCGGCTGGATCGAGGCCTTCCGCAAGGCCTGCGGAGGCTGAACGTGCAGAACCTCGACTCCCAGGGCCCCGGTTTCGAAGCCGCCTTCCTCGCCCTGCTGGCCATGAAGCGTGAGGTGGACGAGGACGTGGATCAGGCGGTGGCCGCCATCCTGTCCGAGGTTCGCGCGCGCGGCGACGCGGCGCTGATCGAGTACACCAGCCGCTTCGACCGGCTGGAGCTGACCGCCGCCACGCTCCGCATCACCGCCGAACAGGTCGAGGCAGCCTATGCCTCCTGCGATCGCGGACTGATCTCGGCCCTGGAACTGGCCGCCGAGCGTATCCGCGCCTTCCATGCCCGTCAGGTGCCCGGCGACGACTTCTTCACCGATGCCGCCGGGGTGCGGCTGGGGCTGCGCTGGAGCCCGGTTTCCGCCGCAGGTCTTTATGTACCGGGCGGCACCGCCGCCTATCCCTCGTCGGTGCTGATGAACGCCATTCCCGCCAAGGCGGCGGGCGTCCCCAGGCTGGTGATGGTGGTGCCCTCGCCGGGCGGCGTGCTCAACCCGCTGGTGCTGGCCGCCGCCAAGGTGGCCGGTATCGATGAAATCTACCGTGTCGGCGGTGCCCAGGCGGTGGGCGCCCTGGCCTATGGCACCGAGACCATCCGTCCGGTGGACAAGATTGTCGGCCCCGGCAACGCCTGGGTGGCAGCCGCCAAGCGCCGGGTGTTCGGCACGGTGGGCATCGACATGATCGCCGGGCCGTCGGAAATCCTGGTGGTGGCCGACCGCTTCAACGATCCCGCCTGGATCGCCGCCGACCTGCTGTCCCAGGCCGAGCACGACACCGCCGCCCAGAGCATCCTGATCACCGACGATGCCGCGTTCGGCCGGCACGTGGCCGAGGCGGTCGAATCCCATCTCAAGACCCTGCCGCGCGCCAAGATCGCCCGGGAAAGCTGGGACGGCCATGGCGCCATCATCGTGGTGCCCACCCTGGACGCCGCCCTGCCGCTGATCGACCGCATCGCGCCCGAGCATCTGGAACTGGCCATCGAGAATCCCGATACCCTGGCCGCCAAGGTCAGGAACGCCGGCGCCATCTTCCTCGGCCGCTATACTCCCGAGGCGGTGGGCGATTATGTCGGCGGTCCCAACCACGTGCTGCCCACGGCGCGCTCGGCTCGCTTCTCGTCAGGCCTCGGCGTGCTGGACTTCATGAAGCGCACCACGCTGCTGGGCTGCGATGCCGACAGCTTGCGGGCCATCGGCCCGGCGGCGGTGCGTCTGGCCGAGGCGGAAGGGCTGGGGGCGCACGGTCTGTCCGTGGCTTTGCGCCTCAACATGGGACCGGGCTGATGCCGCACCGGCAGAAGCTCTCCAAGATCGAGCTGGTGGAGAAGCATCAGGTCCGCCGCGCCGCCGAGGTGGAACACGAGCGGGCCGTCGCCCTCTACGACCTGCTGGAAGAGAACTATTTCGCCCCCAACGGCGATTTCATCGGCCCCTACGCCCTCTATATCCGGCTGGAGGATACGCGGCTGATTTTCGACGTGCGCAAGGAGGACGAATCGCCCCTGGTGCAGGTGCCGCTGCCGCTCAAGACCTTCCAGTCCATCGTCAAGGACTACTTCCTGATCTGCGAAAGCTATTTCGCCGCCATCAAGAAGTCGACGCCCAGCCAGATCGAGGCCATCGACATGGGGCGCCGGGGCCTGCACAATGAGGGGTCGGAGCTGCTGCGCGAACGCCTGGGGGGCAAGATCGACGTGGATTTCGATACCGCGCGGCGCCTGTTCACCCTCATCTGCGTCCTCCATATCAGGGGGTAGGGGGGAGATGGGGGACCTGCCCTCCGCCGTGCTGTTCTGCTGCACCATGAACGCGGTGCGGTCGCCCATGGCGGAAGGCATCATGAAGCGCATCCACGGCAAGCGCATCTATGTCTATTCCGTCGGCGTGCGTCGGGGCGAGCCCGATCCCTTCGTGGTCCAGGTGATGGACGAGATCGGCATCGACGTCTCCAAGCACAAGCCGCGCCTGTTCGAGGAACTGGAGGACGACAGCTTCGACGTGGTGGTGTCGCTGTCGCCCGAGGCCCAGCACAAGGCGGTGGACCTGACCCGCCACAACGCCTGCGAGGTGGAGTTCTGGCCCACCTTCGACCCCACGTTGATCGAGGGCAGCCGCGAGGTTCGTCTCGATGCCTACCGCGCGGTGCGCGATGAATTGGAGCGCCATATCCGCAAGCGCTTCCCGCCCCAGGGCATGGCACGGGAATAATAACCCCGCCCACGCTCGAAAAGGCTTGACCAAAAACCTGCCAGCGCTCACTTATCTTCGCGCGCGCAAAACCCAGTCTGGAGGCCAAATGGCGAAAGAGGATGTGATCGAGTTTTCGGGGACGGTGACGGAATTGCTTCCGAACGCCATGTTCCGGGTGAAACTCGACAACGACCATGAGATTCTTGCCCATACGTCCGGCAAGATGCGCAAGAACCGCATTCGCGTGCTGGCCGGTGACCGGGTGAACGTCGAAATGACGCCCTATGACCTGACCAAGGGCCGCATCACCTTCCGTTATAAGTAATCCCATGGCCGTTCTGGTGCTGGCGTCGGCATCGCCCAGGCGCCTCGACCTGCTTCGCCAGATCGCCATCACGCCCGGTCTCGTCGACCCTGCCCATATCGACCAGACGCCCCTCAAAGGCGAAT
>Ga0265320_10002007_pt1 | contig 14369 bp, 14 predicted proteins | sample 4827metaG_FD_202087 | JGI IMG/M metagenome (GOLD analysis project Ga0265320, IMG submission 202087) | Rhizosphere microbial communities from Carex aquatilis grown in University of Washington, Seatle, WA, United States - 4-8-27 metaG | ecosystem: Host-associated > Plants > Roots > Rhizosphere >...
CTGCTCGTGGATTCCGTATGTTCAGCCGTGCCAAGGGTGCGCTAAAAAGATCGACCACTACTGCTGGGAACGCAGCGGGCAGTTTTGGGCTGGAGATAGCTCAATTTTATGATCTGGCGCATCGATCGCACCGGCATGGTGCCCAAACCTGCACGCAGGGCAGAGGATGCGCGGGAGGAGAAACGATGAAGATTGACGATGAAGTGATTGACGCCGCGATCATGGCGGGCTACACAGAGTGTGGATCATCCTCTAAACCACATGAGAGCAGCAGGCGCTTCATGCGTGCCGCAGCCGCCGTTATCCAGAAGCTGCACGAGGAGGAGCTGGAGAGGGTGCTGGGGCCGATCGATGAGACGGAGATAACTGCCTTCATCGAAGACATGGACCGAGGCTGTGATCCAAGACGCTACCGTGTGCAGTACGCTCTGGGCTGTCACCTCGAAGGACGCCGCGCCCTGATCGCACCTGAGCCGACGCTGGAGGAGAAGATACACGCGATCCTAGTACGCAATCATGGAGGCGAGTCGCACTGGAGCACTACCAAGGAGATCGTCGCCCTGCTGGAGCGCAAGTAACCGCAGCACAGCCGCCGTGAGGCGAGAATGGAGAGCAAGCATGGATATCCAGCAGAGTGAACGCGCCACGATCATGAGCGGGAAAGTCGTTACCTTCGCTCAGGGGTTCAGCAAAGAAGAGGGCGTTTTCGGGCCGCGCGATGAGGCTAATGGCCCCTTTGAGGTCAGCGTGTCTCGTGACGCCGTGATGGTCCACCGCGCCGACTGCCGAACCGCTGAAGATGTGGACTGCCTGATAGAAGCATTGACCAAGGCGAAGGAACAATTCCCGCGCTTGCGTTCGCATCGGAACGGATACTAGCCCGCGCCCGTCGCGGCGAAGGAGTGAGCATGAGCGAACCAATTTGCACCCTATGCGGCAAGCGTCCGCAAGACCCAGAATGTCCAGTCGAGATGTGCGGCACAAGTGTTGAAGACACTCTGGGGCAGGAGAACGTATGCCGCCAGTGCTACGCAGAAGTGGTCGAGGATATGCGCAAGGGAACGCGCTCCGAGCGCCCCGCCGATCCTGCGGGGGAGATCAGTGGCCATACGCCTTGGAGCGACGTTAAGCAGCGCGTGCTTGATCGCCTCCAAACCGAGAATGCCAAACTAGAGGCCCAGCTTCTCGCGAGCCAAGCCGAGTGCGAGCAATGGAAGACTTGGGGCATAGTCGAGATCGCCGTTCGCAACCCGAACGTCGCCAGCTACATCGAGCACTGGGAAGGACGCGCATTGAAGGCTGAGGCTCAGGTGGCGCAACTGACGAGGCCGGTGAGTGATGAGGAGTGGCAAGGTCGTGAAATGCATACGATTCTGATGATGACGCGCGATGAACTAGACGCGCTCCTCGCCACCCGCGCTCAATCCACCCCGCCCAGCCCTGCGCCCGATTGGGTGAGGTATGCACTCAGCAGGTTGGCACAGAAGACAGAGGGCGAAGCACGTGCACTGGTAGAGGTCATATCGTGCCGCCTTGGGTACGGCCATGCAAGCGCCCTCGCAGAGAGCGCCGGGAAGGGGGAGTGATGGAGCGATTTGATGCCACGCGCGCTATGGATATATGCGGGAACTTCGATGTGCTGATGAAGCAAATGGATGATGGCCAGTTTGTGCGCTACAAGGATCACCAGCAAGCCCTCGCCGCAGCGCAGGAGCGGATCAAGGTGCTAGAGGCGGCGCTGAAATATCGGCGCTTTGGTGACACGGCCACGCTTTTTGAGAGATGTGTCGATATGCTAGAGGGACGCGACAGGGAACTGGAGCTGCTCAAGGGCGAGAAGTGGACCTCACTCTATCTGAATCACTTCAGGAACGCGATTGCGGGGATGCGTACAGCCCTCAAGGAGCCGCCATGCTCGTAATCGCGCTGCTGACCGCCGGGAAGGGACCCACGGCGTGACCAAATCTAAGGATTTTGCGGTACAGCATAAAAGGATCGCCGACCTCACCCAGGACGCCCACAACGCCAACCGGGGCACAGTCCGCGGCGCCAAGGCGATCGCCGCCAGCCTGAAGGACTACGGCGCCGGGCGCTCCATTCTTCTCGACAGGAACGGCGTGATCATCGCCGGCAACAAGACAGCCGAGAACGCCGGCGCCGCGGGGATGGAGGACGTCCTGGTGGTCCAGACTGACGGCACGAGGCTGGTGGCGGTGCAGCGCATGGACCTCGACCTGACCACTGACTCCCGGGCCAAGGCCCTGGCGATCGCGGACAACCGGGCCGGTCAGCTTTCGCTCGACTGGGATCCGGCGGTTCTCAAGTCCTTCGGCAGCGACCTTGATCTTTCGAAATTTTGGACTCAGTCTGAGATCGATAAGCTTTTGCCGCCGAATAGGGAAATTTTAGGCAATGAGGACGATATACCTCTTCTGAAGGCGAAGCCAAAGACGAAGATGGGAGATATCTACACGCTCGAAGGCCACCGGCTTCTGTGTGGAGATTCAACGCGTTCGGAAGATATCGAGCTTCTAGCGAACGGGCTGGAGATGAACGTCACTCTGACAGATCCGCCTTATGGGTTAGGTGACGCTAGTAGCCTGAAGAACAAGTTCGACGTTTATGTCGACAGCAAGCAGAACTTGATTCCTTTAATCGAGGGTTTCCTGCCCCTCGCGCTTCAGAGAACGAAAGCAGTTGTCCTAACTCCCGGGATTCGCAACGCTCGTTTGTATCCAGATCCCACTTGGATGATGGCCTGGTTCACCGGAAGTGGGACGGGAATCACGCCGTGGGGTTTTTCTTGCTGGCACATTCTGCTCTGCTATGGGAAAGATCCCAAACTGGCGAAAGGGAAAGGCTCGTACCCCGACGCCATTGTCGACAATCAGTCAAGCGAAAAGGTGGACCATCCGTGTAGCAAACCTGTCCGAGTTTGGCAATGGTTCGTCGAGAGAATCACTGAACCAAGGGAGATCGTTTTCGACCCCTTCGGTGGAAGTGGGACGGGAATCATAGCCTGCGAAAAGGCGGGCCGGAGATGTTTCTCGATAGAACTTAGTCCCGGCTACTGCGACGTCATCGTCGATCGCTGGCAGAACGCAACCGGCAAGAAGGCGGTGAATCATGGCGCGGCCTAAGAAGAAAGTCGACCGCGAGATGCTAGTCGCGCTCGCGGAGCGCGGCCTCACCACATCAGAAATGGCCGCGGTCCTCAAGGTATCGCCTGATACCCTCGAGCGGCGCTACCACAACGAACTGATCCAGGGGCGCGAGCTCTGCAAGGCCAGCCTCCGAAGAAAGCAGTACGAGGGCGCAATGGCGGGCAACGTGACCATGCTCATCTGGCTCGGGAAGCAGATCCTCGGACAGAAGGACCAGGTCGCGCACTCGGGCGACGTCGGCGTTACCATGCGGCGGGAGGAAGTACTTGCAAAGCTCACAGCGAGACCAACTGCTGCTCAGTCCGGACTTCCAGAACCGCCTGCAGAAACTGAGTGACGCCGAGCTCGAGTTCCTTCTCTACGACTGGGACTTCTGGGCGCGCCCCGATCAGCTCCTGCCTGACCGCTGCCCCTGCCATGCCGGCAACTGGGCCGTGTGGCTGGTGCTCGCCGGCCGCGGCTATGGCAAGACGCGCGTCGGCGCTGAGGCGGTCCGTCTCTGGATCCGGCAGGGATTCGACCGGGTCAACTTCATCGCAGCCACCGCCGACGATCTCCGCGACACGATGGTCGAGGGCGAGTCAGGGATCCTGGCCGTCTGCTCGAAGGATGAGCGGCCGCAGTACCGGGTCAGCAAGCGCCGCCTCGAGTGGCCGAACGGGGCGATCTCGCTCCTGTTCACCGCCGAGGAGCCTGACCGGCTGCGCGGCAAGCAACACGAGAAGCTCTGGGCGGATGAGCCCGCGGCCTGGCGCTACGATCAGGACGCCTGGGACATGGCCATGTTCGGCCTGCGCCTCGGCGCCAACCCGCAGACCGTAGCCACGACGACCCCCAAGCCCACGAAGATGATCAGGAACCTGATCGCCGATCCGACGACCCACGTCACCCGGGGCACGACGTACGACAACCGCGCCAACCTCGCGCCGGGGTTCTACACCAAGATCATCACCAAGTACGAGGGCACACGCCTCGGCCGCCAGGAGCTGAACGCCGAGGTGCTCGATGACAATCCCGGCGCGCTCTGGAAGCTCAGCGACATCGAATCCGCCCGGATCCGCCACCGCCGCGAGTACCGCCGCATCGTGGTGGCGCTCGACCCCGCCGTGACCTCTCAGGAGGACTCAGACGAGTGGGGCATCATCGTGGCCGGCGAGCTCGACCAGGAGGACCTGAAGAAGCCGGCTCAGTTCGACGTGCTCGAGGATGTCAGCGCCATCTATACGCCCGACGAGGCCGCCAAGAAGGCGATCATTCTCTATCAGCAGTACGAGGCTGATCGGGTGATCGGCGAGGCGAACAACGGCGGCGACATGATCGAGGCGCTCCTGCGCCACGTCGACCCCAACGTGAGCTATAGCAAGGTGACGGCCAGCCGCGGGAAGGCAATCCGCGCCGAGCCCATCTCAGCGCTCTACGAGCAGCGCCGGGTGCATCACGTCGGCACCCTCGGCAAGCTCGAGGACGAACTCACGCAGTGGAACCCGCAGACTGAACTCCGCTCCCCGAACCGGCTGGATGCGCTGGTTTGGGCGATTACTGAGCTTTCCTCTGTCCAGCCCGATGGCTTCGCGGCGTACTATTCTCGCAAGGCCAAGCGTGACGAGGAGAAAACCACGAAAGCCACAACGACAGGAGGAACCAAGGTGCTACCCAAGGACGCCCGCAAATGGTCGATTGCCATTCAGATGATTCAACTCGAGACGCCGGCCGACGGCATCGACAAAGAGCGCTGGTTTGAGAGTTTCGGCAGGGAGCTGCGCGATTGGATCAAGTTTTGCTCAGCCAACGGCGGGGGTGATCGCCTCGCTTTTGCACAAAAAGAGATGGCGCGCCTCGAGAAGAAGTTCGGTAAGCTGGAGGTCGAGGTCCTCCCCTGACCCGGCCTCGCAGGAAAAGCGAAATAAACACGAATGTTCCACGCGGAACAATTTCGTGCAAAGCTTCGGCGCGGAAGCGCCGGAGGTTCGAAACCAAGGCACCTGGGGAGTCGGCGCAGGCTGGCTCCCCGATTTTTGAAGGAACCTCCGTCATGGGCAAGCTGATCGATTACGCGCAGTGCGCGTTCATCTTTACCACCTGGCTGATCCTGGCGATCGCCCAGGTATTGATCCTTCCACTCCATCTCCTGGCCATGCTGATCACCCGCGGCTGCGATTCCGCCGTGCAGTACATGTCGGAGATCCAGGCGATCGCCGTTGAGAAGCTGAAGGCAAAGTAGCTGCTGCTAAGATGGGAAACTGAAATGGCGGACAAGCCCACCAGCGGACTGCAGCTTCCTAACTCGATCGCGCGCGCCTGGTTCGGCCCCGGCACCGCCATCCCGCCGATCGCTCCCGCAGGGACCGAGCCCCGCGTCCGCGACTATGTCTACAACACCAACATCAACTACGCGAAGCGCAAGTACGAGCGCATCTCGTTCGAACAGCTCCGCTCGCTCGCGACCGAGAACTACCTGATCCGGGTCATCCTCGAAAAGGTCAAGGCCCGCCTCTGCATGGTGCGCTGGGAGTTCCGGCTCAAGGCGAAGACGCCCGACGAGCACCTGGTCAGCGTCCGGCAACGCTCTGCGGCCGACTCCAGGGTCCGCGCCCTTTACAAGCTCTTTGACCGCCCTGACGGCGAGCACGACTGGCCTGAGTGGCTGAACGCCCTGCTCGAGGATCGGTTTGTTCTCGACGCCGCCACCATCTGGATCGCGCGCGATTCAAGAGACAACATCGCCCGGCTGATCACCCTCGACGGCTCGACCATCAACCGGATCACCGACGGCATCGGCATGACCCCGCAGCCTCCCTATGCGGCCTATCAGCAGCTGGTCAAAGGCTTCCCGGCCATCAACATGACGACCGAGGACATCCTCTACATGCCGGCGAACTACCGGGCGCACAAGCTCTTCGGCTTCTCCGAGCTCGAGCAGACGATCCGCATCGGCGAGACGCAGATCCAGCGCGCGATCTGGACGCTGAACCACTACACCGAGGGCAACATCCCTGAACTGCTCCTGCTCTTCAAGTCTGCTGAGATGACGGTCACCCAGATCGAGCAGGTCATGCAGAACTTCGAGTCTCAGCTCAACGGCCAGCTCGGTCAGCGCCAGCGCGCCTTCCCGCTGCCGGACGCAACCGTGCACGAGCTGCGCGGCAAAGAGCTCTATGATCAGTTCGACGAGTGGCTGGCGCGGGTCTTCTGCTACCAGCTGGGCGAGCCGCCGACCGCGCTCGTCAAGGCCGTCAACCGCGCCAGCGCCCAGCAGATGGACGACACGCGCGAGGAGTCAGGCGAGCTGCCCTACATCAACTGGATCCGCACCAAACTGAATCGGCTGATTCAGGACCCGCTCTATTTCGGCTGGGAGGACATCGAGGCCAATCACATGGACTCGACTGAGGTCGATGCGCTGAAGCAGGCGCAGATCGACTTCATCAACGTCCCGCTGGGCATCACGACCGCCGACGAGGCCCGCGTCCGCGACGGCAAGTCGCCCCTGACCGACGAGGAGAAGGCGGCATTGCCGAGCGCACAGAAGAAGCCCGACGGCGCTCCTGACGAGGGATCCGAGAATGACACCGAGCGCGGCGCTCAGAAGGCCGCTGATCCTAAAAAAAAAGTATCCTCGTCCAACCCTTTCGACTCGCTCCCCGAGGCACTAAGGCCCGGAGCGCGCTATCTCTACTGATCGCCAAGCGCCTCGGTGAGGTCGCCGACAGCGCGGTCCCCCAGATCACGAAGGCATATGAGCTGGCCCTCGGCGCAGTCAAGAAGGCCGCCGAGGACGACCCAGATCCCGAGAAAGCAGTCGAACAGATCGTCGCATCGTATTCGACCGATGTGTGGGATGTGCTCGCCCTCCAGATGATCCCGGTCCTCCAGGAGACCGGCGAGGCCCAGGGCGAAGCAGCGCTCGCTCAGCTCGAGGGCGAGACGATCCCGGCGTTCCGTGAGACGGTGACCGCAAACATCGAACTCCGCGGCGTCTTCGACCAGGTCAACACCGGGGCTGCGGACTACGCCACGCACCGGGCCGCCGAGATGGTCGGCAAGCGCCTGGTGAACGGGATCCTGATCGAGAATCCGGACGCGAAGTGGCGAATCGACGAGCCGACCCGGCAATGGATGCGCGAGGCGGTCACCGAAGCCTTCGAAGAGGGCGCGAGCCCGGCTCAGCTCGCCAAGACCCTCCGAGGGAGCTATGCGTTCTCGAAGGCCCGCGCCAAGATGATCGCGTTCACCGAAACCGGCGAAATCAACATGCGGACGCACGAGGCGGCGGCGACGTTCTCCGGAGCCACACACAAACGCAGCCAGTTGTCCTCGGATCACGACCAGGACGACTTCTGCGACGACGCGGCCGAGGCCGGCGAGGTGCCGATCGACTATGACTACGGGCTCGGGATGCGGCGGCCGCTCTACCATCCCCGCTGCCAGTGCTCGATGACGTATTACGTGCGCGAGAAGGCGCTGGTCGCGTAAGCTAGAAAGCGGAAACGGAAAGAGGACCCTGTCTGTAGGACCGGGAAGTCGGGACAGATAACTGCCAGCATGTGACATCGTACCTCAGGGTCCCCGATGTCTCCCAACCGCAGAGATGCGGCAAAATTCTGGCGGGGCGTTTCTATAAAATCTTGCCTGAGCCCTGATGCTACGATTGCAGCGTGCCAGGAGCCAACTCATGAGAAACCTCGTCCTCACGCTGCTTCTTGCTTTCGTCGCCCTCTCTGCTGGCGCTCAGGCGTTCAGTCCGCGCAACGGACTCTGCCTCAACCCGGCGGGCAAGTGGATTCCTATCAACACTGGCGTCCTGGGTCCGGCTGCGGCTTCGTATCAGCCGATCAACCTGCTCGGCAAGAATCCGAACGGCAATTGGTATGGGCTCGCCTGCGACGCCAGCGGGAACATCACCGGCATCGCTTCTGTGGCGACTGCGCCCTCAGGGGCCTGCACTGCCGGCGTCCCAGGGCAGATGGTCACGAGCACCGGCGACATCTGGACCTGCCAGAGCGGGACCTGGGCGAAGGTTGGAGGAAGTGGCGGGCCGCCCTCAGGAGCGGCCGGCGGAGATCTATCAGACGGCTACCCTAACCCGGGTGTGGCGAAGGTCAACGGCGCCGCTCCTCCGGCCAGCTCAGCGTATGTCGGGACTAATTCATCGAAGCAGATCGTCACGGCCACCACTCCAGTGCTGCCCGCTAACAATCTGAGCGACGTTGCGTCTCCGGCGACCGCTCTTGCCAATCTCGGAGGAGTCGCTTCCGAGTTTCCAATTACCCTGGGTTCAACATCCATCGCAGCTAAATCAACGACAACTGCGCTGGCTGGCCTCACTGTCGACAGCGTGACGCCGACAACCTTCTCCTACGTCGACCCGACATCGAGTATCCAGACTCAATTGAATGCAAAGTTAGGTCTTTCGGGTGGCGCTATGACCGGGGCTCCGACCGCTCCCCAATGGGACCTCCAAAACACCAGCGCTGGCCCCTACGCGATGTATTTCAACGATTTCTTCTCATTTAGCGATCTTCAAGCAGCAAGCATCGGCTCGACGTCGGGCAGCGGCTGCAGCTACGTGAACACCTATACAGACGTGAATCACCCCGGGAACATTGTGTTGGTTTCAGGGACAGGTGGAACGGGAACTGGGGAAGTCTGCGGCGTCACGCAGGGCAGCAACGGTCCCATCTTCACTCCGAACACCTCTCTTGGGTGGACGCATGAGGTCGTGGTCTATGTGCCCGTGCTGCCTGGGACCACCGCCGGGGCCTATCAGGCCGGGATGGCAGGCACCAGCAACGTGAGTCCCTGGACGACCGGCATCGGCTTCTATCTTTCCTCCGCGAACGGGGTGGCAAACGACTGGTATTGCGAGTACGGCAGCACATACACCGATTCAACCGTCGCCGCGACCGTCGCCTGGGTTCGTCAAACAGTGGTCAACGATGGAACTAAAGTCCACTGGTACCTGAACGGATCGGAGGTCTGCGGAACCGGCGTGGCAATTGCCAGCATCCCCTCAACGACGATGAAGATCGGCATGTTCACGGCGGTGGCTCTGAGCGGGACGAGCATCAATTACGGGGCCGATTATGTAGATTTTCGCAGGCATGTAGTGAGGTAGGCTGAGCGGAGAGGGAGAGAAGGGAAGTCTTCACGTGCTACTATTTCCTCCGTAGGGTGCCCGAGGAGAGAGCCATGTTCTTCAATCCCGCCGTTACCGACTTTCTGGGCCGTCTGAAGCACCTGACCCAGTTCGCTATGAACGCGATTCTGGGCGCACCCACCGTCACCGTGACCCCGACCGGCGGATCTGCAACCAACTTCAGCTACGTCGTTGTGGCGAAGAACGGTTCAGACGTCATCCCGACCCTCGCTTCGATCACTACCGGCGCAGCGACGCTGACTGCCAGCGCCTTCAACACGATCGCCTGGTCCCCACTGGCCGGCACTAATCTCTCACCTGTCACATACGACGTATGGCGCACCGTGGGCGGAGCTACCCAGGGCCTCATCGCCAGCGGTCTATCGGGCATCTATTCGCTCGTCGACACCGGCCTCGCAGCCACCGCCGGCACAGCGCCCGTTCGGAACACGACCGGCACCTTTGTCGGCGCGCAGCAGCTACCTCAGACCGTGATCAGCGCCGCCGGCGCAGGAGTACTCCTGCCAAACGCGGGCTCGGTCATCATCACCGCAGCGACCCCGGCAACGGTCACGCTCGCAGCTCCAGTCGCCGGCGCACCGTCGGCCGGAGGCGACGACGGCGCGATCATGAAGGTTACGTGCACAACCGCCCAGGCGCACACCATCACCACGCCGTCCAACAAAATCAACGGCAATAAGCACATCGCCACCTTTGCTGCGATTGGCGACACGATCACGCTCGAAGCCTACAACGGCCTCTGGATGGCAAGCGCCAACACCACCACGCTTTCCTGATGACCGTCGTCTCTAAGCTCGTTGGGCTCACGATCACCCGCGTCGACATCCAAAAGGGTGTCGACGACGGGACCGGCTTCGTCTACCTGGACGCGGTCGGCGCCGACGAGACGCCTGACATCGATTCCGAGATCTTCGATTACAAAAGCTCCAAGCCTTACGTCGAGAGCTGGTCTGAGGACGCCGCGGAAAGCACCAAGGCGGCAGGCCAGGTCGTCAGCTATGGCAACGTACGCGCGCAGCATGGCGCTGCCGGGTCAGGAAACGTGGCCGGCACAGTCTGCGAGCCGATTGTCTTCGATGACGCCGAGCGCCGCATCAAGCTCCGGGTGAAGGTCGTCGACAAGGACGCCTGCATGAAGGTGGCCGAAGGCGCCTATCGGGGCATGAGTGTGAAGGGCGCGCTGATCGGGAAAAAGTGGAAGGACGGCAAATACTACCGCTACACCGTCAGCCCCACCGAGTTCTCCCTGGTCGATAAACCCGCCAATCCCAGTGCTACAATCACCGTGATCAAAGCAGACGGGTCTGAGGAGGTTCTACCGGTGGCGGCAAAGACAGCAGAAAAGGAAAAGCTTCCGGGCGCCTCGCTCGCTTACGCTTCAAACGCTCTGCTGAAATTCCGCGAGACCCGGGAGACCGCCAAGGGTGGCGGATGGGCTGGAACCGGCATGTCGACCATCTCTCAGCTCGGCTATATCCTCGATTCCATTTTTTACCTCCGTGATACAACATTGTTTGAGGCTGAGGTCGAGGGGGATAACTCCACGATCCCGGCGCGGCTCAGTAAACTGCTCACCACAGCGGCTGAGATTTTAGAAGACATGACCTCGGAAGAGGTCCAGGAGTTGATCGCCATGACTGAAGCCAAGAAAGCTGCTACCCAGACCGAAGTTGAGAAGGCTGCCGAGGTCGAAAAGGCCGCCCGGAAATCCGCCTTCGAAACCGCCAAGGCAGCGCACGAGGAAATGGGCGATCACCTGACCGGCAAGTGCAAGTGTGCCGGCATGGCCAAATGCGCCGAGAAGATGGCGGCCGCTCACGACAAGATGGCCAAGCATTTCAGCGGCGACGGCGCGCCCGAAGCAGAGAAGGCGGCAGACAAGGAAACCGATGCCGAAAAGACTGCTCGCGAGAAGAAGGAAGCCGAGGCCAAGGCGAAGGAAAAAGGCGCCGGCGAATCCGACGACATCAAGAAGCTGACCGAGCTGGTGACGACCCAGGCGGGTCAGATCACCGAGCTCCGCGACATCGTAACCAAGGCGGCCGAGGGGAAGGGCTTTACCAGGCCGACCCCGATCCACCCGGGTACCAAGGTCGCCGACAAGAGCGCAGACGGAGGCGGTCCGGAGGACGTCGTCGAGAAGAAGGCCGCGCTCGACAAGAAGGACCCGAACTACGTCGACAAGGCGTACGCGATCGATCGGGCGGCTGAATTGGAAGTCGTGAAGCTCTAAACACGGATTTTTGAGGGCTGTACAAAGTTAGTCAATACGTCCTGGGTGCCACCGGACGGCCAACGGAGGAAGCACCCATGCGATACAGTGGCGGATTCAGTTCGAACGATCTCAACCGGCGCATTGAAATTGCTCTGGCTCAGCAGGCGCACCGCCACCAGGTGGCTAAAGCTGCAGGGGAGACCGTCTCCAAGGCCGGCATCACAACCCAGACGGGCATCACCGCATACAACCTCGAAGCTCCCACCCTGGGCCTGGTGCCCACGCGGACTCCGTTCCTCGACATCGTCCCGCGGCGCACCACGATGAAGGGCGATCTCGGCGTGCACTGGAAGTCGCTCGTCGCGCTCGATACCAACGTCACCGCGATCGGCGTCTCGGAAGGTCAGCGCAACGCCAGCATCAATCCTCAGGTGACGGTCAGCGAAGAGCTCTTTAAGACGCTGGGTCTGGAAGATGACTACACCTATGAGGCCGAGGAAGCGGCTCAGTCCTTCGACAACGTGCCTCAGCGCTCCGTTGAGTGGCTCCTGGCTCAGTTCCGCATCGCCGAGTCCCGCGTCGTCGCCGACGGCGTCGGCTCGCTCAGCTTCGGCACCACGCCCACGCCGACCGGCACGACCGGCACGGTCGCTGGGTCACTCTCGAGCGGTGGCACCTACTACATCCGCGCGGTCGCGCTCTCGCTCGACGGTTACAACCGCGCCAGCGTCCCCGGCGGCGTCGTCCAGCAGTACACCCGCAATAACAACGACGGATCGCAGTCGACCCTGAACGGTGGCTCCGCCATCGTCTCGGCGGCCTCGGCAGCCATCACCGCCGGCACCTCACCGAACGCCTCCTTCAACTTCAAGGTCCCCGCCGTTCCCGGCGCGGCCGCCTATGCCATCTATGTCGGCACCAGCACGTCGAACATGACCCTGGCCGTGATCTCGACGTCGAACACCGGCACGATCATCGCGCTGCCGACCGGCACTCAGTTGGCCACCTCGGTCACGCTCGACTGCTCGGCAGACACCCTGGTCTACGACGGCCTGTTCACTCAGCTGGCGCAGCCCTCGAGCGGGTCCTACTTCAAGTCCCTCGACGGCGCGGGCTTCACGGTCGCCAACGGCGGAACGATCAACGAGTTCAACGCCGCCTTCGAGTTTCTCTGGACCAACTACCGCATCCGGCCTACCCGGCTGGTGTGCGGCGGCATCACCAACGTCGCCATCTCGCAGACCATCTTCGGGACCTCCGGGCCGGTCTATCGCGTGGATCTCGGCGCTGGGGTGACGGTCGACAGCGGCAAGCTCGTCCAGTCGGTGCTCAACCCGATCACCGGCGACAAGGTGCCGATCCTGGTCGATCCGTGGGCTCCGAACAACCAGGTGCGCTTCTCGAGCGAGGAGCTGCCTGAGTACACGATTCCTGAGGTTCCGCTGCCTTACAACGTCTGCACCCGCATGCGCGACTACTACCAGATCATCTGGCCGGAAACGACCCGCACGCGGTACAACGGCATCTACTACTCCGGCATGCTCCAGCTGCGCGTTCCCTTCTCGGGCGCCGTGCTGGTCAACACGCCCTAAGACTTTCACCGGGGCAGGTGGCACCCGGAACCGGTGGGAGCAACGGCGGTCAGGGGTGCGAACCTCTGGCCGCTTTTGCTTTGTGCGAGGATTGAGTCATGGACCTGATCACGCTGGCGCAGGCCGGGGTTTACCTGCAACTGACGTCGACGCAGTGGGAGGCTGATCCCATGCTGCCGGCGCTGATCAGCGGGGCGAGCCAGGAGTTTCTGACCCAGACGTCGCTCAAGTACATCGCCGAGCAGGCCTTCACCGAGCGGCGCAACGGGACCGGCACCACGATCATGACGATGCGGAACCGGCCGCTCCAGTCGATCACCAGCCTGGTGATCAATAACGTCCCCGTCAAAGCCTCCCCGGACGGCGTGCAGGCCGGCTACTTCTTCGACCTCGGCGGAACCGCGATCTACCTGGTGGGCGGCTTCACCGCTCAGTCGGTGCCGTTCCTCGCGATCGGCTTCCAGGGCTACCCGGGGCGCTTCACCCGCGGCTACGGCAATGTCTTCGTGAACGGCACGGCTGGCTACCCGAATGGGGCGGTCGCCGGCGAAGTTCAGACGGTGCCGTCGAACCCCGGGCCTTACCAGGTTCTGCTCGCACAGGCCGCCACGTTCCTCGGCGCGGCCAGCTTGACCGTTACCTACCAGAACACCGGCCTCGCGCTCGCCCAGGTCACCGGGACGCCCGCGGTGGGGCAATACGTCGTCGCCAGCAATGGCGTGCTGACCTTCGCCGCGGCCGACGCCGGCGTGGTGATGCTCTGCAGCTACGCGACCATCGGGATCCCGCTCGATATACAAAAATGTGTATACGAGATGGTCGGCTGGGCCTACAAAAGCCGCGACCGGATCGGGAAGGGAAGCTCCCACTTCGCGGATCAGCTCAGCGAGGTCTATCGGTCGACGCCGTTCTCAGACATGTCGAAGCTGACCATTCTGCGCTACACCCGCAAGGACGCGGTCATCGTATGAAGCTCGAATACGAGGTTCTGAACGGCCAGGAGATCGACTCCTTCCTTCAGGAGAAGGCGGAGTTGATCGTCGGCGCCGTGCGCGAGCAAATGTACCGAACGACGCTCGAGCTCCTGGGCTACATCAAGGACGAGAAGCTCTCAGGCCAGCTCCTCCACCAGCGCAGCGGCAACCTGAAGAACTCAGGCTTCACCGAGACCACCGAGGGCGGCGGCCAGATCACCGGCTTTGTAGGGTTCGGGCGCACCGTGCCCTACGCGGCGATCCTGA
>Ga0265320_10002010_pt1 | contig 14360 bp, 11 predicted proteins | sample 4827metaG_FD_202087 | JGI IMG/M metagenome (GOLD analysis project Ga0265320, IMG submission 202087) | Rhizosphere microbial communities from Carex aquatilis grown in University of Washington, Seatle, WA, United States - 4-8-27 metaG | ecosystem: Host-associated > Plants > Roots > Rhizosphere >...
AACAGTCCGGGTGGGGTGGCAAGCGGGGAGTGGGGGGGGATGAAGAGTGAAGGGAGAAGAGTGAAGAGTGAAAATGGCACCATGTCGACAGAGCTGGCTGAGGAAGAAACCGGCTCCACCGCCCTTTTAGGGCGGTGGAGCCGGTTTTCTATTGAATCCCAGCGTTTCGCTGCGCTCAACGCTGGGTTGGGCTCCTTCGCTCCTTCGGAGCGAAAGCCAGGGGACATACCGGAAACACGAGTTGGGCTCCTCCGGAGCGAAAGGCATGGGTCACTGCCCATGCCACTAGCTTTCCTCAAAATCCATATTTTCCCGAACGCCACCTTATCCCAAGCATCGCAAAGCCAGTTCGCGCATGATGGATTCTTCCTCGGCGGTGCCGCGGTTGAGGAAAGCTTCGAAGGTGGTGATGAAGGCGGTTTGGAAATCAATCAGGCGCTTGAGCGGAAGTTTCTTGGCGGGTTCGCCGAGTTTGCCGAGGTACCAGACGTTTTGGGTGAAGATGTTGAACGTGGACTTTTCCTCGAGGCCACCGAAATGTTTGGCGTAGGCGGAGCGGGCGGACTCGAAGGAGTTCTTATCGAGGCCGCCGTAGCCGAAGCGGAGTTCGCCGCTGTCAAGGAGGACGCGGAGTTGGATCATCAGGCGGTTGCGGCCCTGCAGGCTGGAAAGGAGCGGGCGGGCGGAATGGCCGGCAAAGAAATAGCGCTTCAGGGCGTCGAGGGTCCAGGCAAGGTCGCCGGAGAAGAAGGCTTCGGCGGGCTCGAAGAAATCGCCTTCGCCGAAATTGGGGACGAGGTCGCGGACGAGTTCCTCGGTAATGGGGCCGCCGGTGGGGCCCAGATAGGTGGCGACCTTGCGGGTTTCCTCGAGGGCGAGACGGGTGTTGCCGTTGACTTTGCCGGCGAGCATCTGGAGGGCGCCGGGGGCGAAGGTGACACCACATTTTTTGGCCTCCTGTTCGGCGAGGTTGAGGATGATTTCGCCGGTATTTTCGCCGCCGAGGAACTCATAATCCCCATTTTTTTGCAGCCACTTGAACTGGGTGCGGCGGCGGTCCACGGGGCAGGCGGTAATGAGGACGGCGACGGTGGCGGGGTCCACGGCCTCAAGGAGGGCCTGCAAATCCTCGACCAGTTTTTCGGCGCCCTCGGAGCGGCCGGTCACGGAGTCGGCGAGAAAGTTGGCGTCTTTGAGCCAGACGACTTTGCGATCGCCGAAGAGGGAGATGGTTTGGACGGCGGCGCGGAAGTGTTTGAGCGCGATGTCGAGTTCGTCAAGGTTTTGGACGCGGCCCTCGATGATTTCGCGGGAGAAGTCGTCGGTGAGGCCGACGGACAATTGGGCAAACAGCTCACGCCCGCGCTGGGCGACGAGGAAATCGTCGTCACCGCAGATGAAGGCGAAGGATTTGACTGTGGTTGCGGAGGGCACGGGGGAATTAAGAATTAAGAATTAAGAATTAAGAAGTGAAGCGCAAACTTCCGGCAAACATTTGTCGCAGCCGGCACGATCGACATTGAAGCGAGACCCGGCGCCTTGGGCCTATCGGTTTCGGAAGGTTCGTTTGCCGGCTTCGGCGAGGGTGAGGAGGAGATCGTTGCGGGAGAGGGTGCCGGCGAGGGTGCCGTCATTTTGGCGGACGACCGGAAGTTCTTGTTCGTGTTCGTGGGTGAAGATGACAAGGGCTTCGGGGAGGGGCGAGCGGGGGTCGAGGGCGGGCGGGTTCTCGTGGGCGATGTCACCAGCGATAAACGTATCGGCAAGGGCCTTGCTGTGGAGATGTTCGGCCAAATCCTCGAGGCGGACAACGCCGAGGAGTTTGCGGTCTGGGCCGACGACATACTGGCGATCGAGGCCGCCCGTAAGGAACTGGCGGGCAACTTCGCCAAAGCGGGCGGCGGGGCCGACGGTGCGGGGCTCCTTCTGCATGATATCGGCGACCGTGAGGGTTTCGAGCGGGCGGTTGAAAAGGTCGTAGGCGTCGGGCGAGCCGTGGTGGTAAAGAGAATGGAGGCCGATACGGCGAAAGGTATAATAGGCGATGACGGCGGCAAGCATCAGGGGGATCATGATTTCGTAGCTCAGCGTCATTTCGAAGATCATGAGGATGGACATGATGGGGGCCTGGGTGGCGGCGGCGAGAACGGCACCCATGCCGATAGTGGCAAAGCCCGCCTGATCGGCGTGCAAATCGGGGAAGAGGAAAGCAAACACCTGCCAGCAAAGCACGCCCGTGCAACTGCCCACAAGGAGGGTCGGGGTGAAGACTCCGCCGACGGCGCCTGAGCCAAATGCGGCGGAGGTTGCGACCATTTTGGCCACAAGCATGACCAGCACCATTTGCCAGACCAGCCAGACGCCGTCGCCGCGAACCAGGGAACGCAAAACCTCGTAGCCGTTGCCGGTAACTTCCGGATGGCTAATGGTGATCAGTCCGACGACGAAGCCGCCCGCGGCCATGGTGAGCGGCAGCGGTCCTGGTAGATAATGAAACCACTTTTTCACCTTTTCGAGCATGGTGAGAAATGCTGCCGCCATCAATCCGCCCACGATGCCAACCACGCCGAAGCAAAGAAGCTCCGTCCAACGCGGCAGGGCAAAATGGTCGAGACGGTACAGCGGGCTGCCATCGGAAAAGATGTGGACGGCGACGATGCTGGCGACGGAGGCGATGAGGAGGGGGCCGAGGCTCTCCATGGCGAGCGTGCCGATGGTGATTTCCGAGACGAAGAGCGCGGCGGCGATGGGGGCGTTGTAGGCGGCGGCGATGCCGGCGGCCGCGCCGCAAGCGACGAGGAGGCGCCGACGCGCGGGCGTCAATTTTCGCAATTTGCCGATGCGCGAACCGGCGAGCGCGGCGAGTTGCACAAGCGGACCTTCGCGTCCGATGGCTGAGCCAGAGGCGATGGAGAACATGGCCGCGAGGGACCGGTAGAGGCTGGGTTTTGTCGGCAAATGCCCGTCGCCCAGGGTGATGGCCTCCATGTAATCCGTGGGCGGTTGGCGGAAAAGCTTCTGGCCGGTTTGCAAAACCAAGCCGGCGAGGGCTCCGCCGAGGGCAGGCACGGCGAGGCGCTGCCACCAGGGCAATTGGACAAAGGCAAAGACGCCGTTGCTGCTCAATCCAGTCATCAAACTTTGAGTGGCATTGGTCGCCTGCCGAAAGACGAGCCCCAGCAGCGCACCGATGAAACCAACCACGACGGCCAAGACGAGATTCCACTGGACCTCGGTGGGCCGCGCCGTGCGGCGCAGCCAGAGCCAGCCGCGGAGCAGGAAATACAGATTGCGGTCTTTCATGACGCGGCCGGGCCGGCAGCGGTCACCTTCTCGCCCAAGCCCAGTAACTGCAGGAAGCTAGCCGAGTCTTGTGCCGTGAGCAACCCTGCGCGCACGCCCGGCTCGCGGAGGCGACGCAAGAGGTCGCGGCTGAAGGTGAGATAGCCGCTGACATCGGCCCGTGGGCAACCGACCAAAACGATGAGATGGGCTTTTTCCCTCTTGGGTCCAAAAGGGACGCCATCGCCGCTGCGGGCCACGGCCACCACTCGTGCGGTCACGGCATCGGATCGGGCATGGGGCAGGGCAACGCCCCCACCCACGTAAGTGGAAAGCACGTCTTCGCGCGAGAGGACATCGGCCACCAAGCGGGCGGAGTCCACAACGCTGGCAGCCCCCGCCAGGGCCCCGGCCAGTTGCCGGATGGCATCGGGCGCGTCAGGCGCGGACAAGTCAAGATTCACAAAGGCCCCCATTCAGATAGACAATGGGGAAATTAGGCCGGGGAAAAGCAAAAACGTGGGGAGGGATGTAACAAATGGCGGACTTATACCGTGATTTCCACCGCAAAGCCGGAAGTATGGATAACCCGGACGAGGAATATGAGAAATGGGAGCTTGGGGAGAAATGAGAGTTATGGCCCAATTCAAGCCGAGGCGGTTGCCGTCGGCGTGGCGGCGGGGATGGGTGCGGAGAGGGCGGGGCGGGGAAACTCGCGGGTTTTGTATTGTTTGATGAGGTCAGCCATTTTGGCGGCGACGTCGGCGTACTTGGGGTCGTGGGCGAGATTTTTCAGCTGGTGCGGGTCATTGTCCATGTCGAGGAGCATGGGGCCACCAAGGTCGTATTCAGCGTAGCGCCAGTGTTCGACGCGGACGCCGAAGCCAGTGGGGGCGTTGCCGGTTTCCTTCCAGACGGTGAAAGCGGGATAATTCCAGTCGGCCTTGGGGTTATCGAGAAGTTTGGTCATGCTGCGACCTTCCTGGCCAGCGGGCATGGGCAAGCCGCAGAGTTCAACAAGGGTCGGATACATGTTCAAGTTTTCGACGGGGCGGGTACAGATCTGACCATTGCCTTTGGCTTGGGGTGCGGCGACAAACATCGGGATGCGCGCGCCTTCCTCCCACAATGAGCCGGCTTTGGACCATTTGCCTTTTTCGCCGAGTTGGTAGCCATGGTCGGCCGTGAAACAGATGATGGTTCTTTGCCGGAGGCCAAGGCGGTCGAGTTCGGCGATAACGCGGCCGATGTTCCAGTCGGTCCACGCGACGGAGGCGTAGTAGGATTGAATGACCTGCTTCGCGGTCTCCGGAGTGGAGTCGCGGCCAATGAAGAGGTCGGCATTGTTGGGGCGGAGGCAGCCGGGGGGAAAACCTTGAGGCACGGTGCGGCGGGTGGCGTAATCCACGGGGAGCCGGATTTTGTCCAGCGGGATCATATCGTAAAAACGGGCGGGCGCGGTGGGCGGGCTGTGGGGTTTGACAAAGCCGCAGCCGATAAAGAAGGGTTGTTTGGCGTCCTTGTATTGGCGGAGGTATTCGATGGCGCGGTCACCGGTGGCGTAATCGCCATGGCCCTGGCCGTCGCCCTCAAGTTTGATGATCTGGTCGGAATAACTTTGTTTGGTTTTGCCGGCACTGCTGGAAACCTGGCGGTTGTGGCTGATGATTTCGGCTTCTGAAAGCGGGCTGGCAGGCGCAGTGGTGGTGGCGGAGGTGGCGCCGGGCGCAACCTGGCCCATGATACCAGCGCGGGGGTTGACATCGGGAAAATCCACGGCGGCTTCGGTTGGGTCGGTGGCGCCGTTGAGGCCGCCGACGGTCCAGGCCGGGCCGTCGTCAAAGTGGAAGATTTTTCCAGTGCGGGCGGTGACGTAGCCATTTTCCTTGAAATAGTGCGGGAGACTGATGAGTTCGGGATGGGTGTTGCCGAAAAAGATGGTATTGTCCATCACGCCGGTATTAATGCACTGGCGGCCAGTGAGCATGGAGGTGCGCGAGGGATTGCAGAGCGGGTATTGGCAATAGCCGCGTTGGAAGAGGACACCCGATTTCGCGAGGGCGGCGAGATTGGGTGCGGCGACGAGGGGGTTGCCGTACATGCTCAATTCCGGACGCATGTCGTCGGACATGAAGAAGAGCACGTTGTATTTCGTGGTGGCGGCGGTCTTGGAATCAGTCTTAACCGCCGGCGCATCGGCGGCGGACAGTTTGGGCCAGCGGGAGAGCGCGGCGGTGAGGCCGACGGCGGCGGTGCCCTTGAGGATTTCACGGCGGGTGGGGTGTTGGGGGCGGTGGGGCATGGCGGTAACGGGGGGTCGGGCGATTATTTGTCTAGGGTAAAAGGCGGTCAATGGGTTAATCGGAACGGAAAAATATGTGCTGACTATGTATTAAATGTGTGTAGCCTGTCCTGAAGCTAAGAGTTACGCCCGAAGTTAGAGGTCTCAAAATTAATTGAGCCCCAACTAGCTTAAGGCAACCTTAGTTCATGAATGAATTACTATCCCCACAGTTCAGTTTCAACATGTTCGTACCCGCTTCCGGGGAAACATGGAGCTGTGGCCGCCGCAAACAATACAAAAAACATCGTACCAATTAAAAATCGCCGGCGGGCAATTCGGAGTCGACTGTGGATTAAAGATAGCCGAAGGTCACGTCGCGGGGATTCCATGAATCGCCGCTTTTCCACCCTCAACCTATCAACCTCTTCTCATGGGTCGGCTCCCTCGAGCCGGACTCCCCCACTGATCGGAAGCGATGCCACTACTAGCCGAAGATTCTTTATGAATCGCCCTGCTACTGTTGCACGCTGCCGGCCCCCCCGTCACTGCGACTGCAATGACGGAGGGATCGCAGATGCGACCTCCTAAGACCGACACGCCCGTAAACCGGGCTGATATTCAACGTCGTTATCAATCCACGTTACAAAAATACGCTGGGCTTGAAGCGGTTCTTGAAGATCCCAACATTCCACCGCGCAGCAAAGCGCTAGTTTCAACCCAGGTTGCGGCGATGCTTTGCTTGACTCCGCTCGGAATTGCACACTCACCGTGGTATGCGTTCTGCGCGGTGGCAGCAATTACAATCACCTGTGCCAGCTTCGTCTACTTTGAAAAAAGCGGCTCCCGCGCCCACCGAGGCACGGGTCCGCCTAAACCTAGACCTTGATCCCAAGGTCAAAGCCCAACTTGAGGCCCTGCGAATTCGCAGTGGGGCCTCTTCCATCTCGGAGGTAATCCGTCGTTCCATTGCTCTTTATGATTTAGTAATTCAGCATCAGAGCGAGGGAGGCACCCTTGTGTTTAAGCATTCGGATGAAACCGAAGAAAGTTTGCGCCTACTTTAAGAACGATTAACAAGGAATGGCGCACCTTGGATTTTTAATCTGTGTCTCTATGGCATTAATCTGACCTCTCCAAATAGGTAGACCGCCTTGCGTTCTGGCGGCCCGTCAACATATTCGAGAGTGGAGAACTAAAAGTCAGGCCGGTGGTGGATTTTTATGGGTTGAGAATTTCCGGGGTGATTCCTGCAACAACAAGGCTGGTGGGATATTCAAGCCTGCGGAAAGGGACCGGATCATGGCCACGCTCAGGGGCCGTTTGCGGTTAAGTACCTCGGAGACTTTGCTCTTGCTGCGCAAGTAGGGCACGAGGTCAACCGGACGGAGGCGTTCCTGTTCCATGCGAAAGCGAATGGCGTCGATGGGGTCCGGGGCGGCAATCGGGAAGTGCTCGTCCTCGTATTTTTCCACCAGCACGGACCAGAGTTCGAGTTCCGCTTCCTGCGGAGAACCGGGTTTTGCGTCCATCAACCCTTCGAGATGGGTGAGGGCGGCGGCGAGCTCGGCTTTGGTTTTGATAACTTTGGGTTTCATGGGAGGATTCGGTTGCGGATTAAATGGTTTCGGCGTTGATTCGGTCGTAAGCCGCATGGGTGCCGACGAAGCGGATGTAAATGACACCGGTGTTGTAATGGATTTTTACCACGAGTCGGTAGGAGTTCCCTTTGATGTTGAAGACCACTCGATGGCCCGGGAGAACATCAGCGGACGGGAAGTGCCGTTTGATGTCCGCAAATGAGTTCCAGGCCGCCACTTTGGCTTCATGGAACCAAGCGCGCAGAGGCGGCTCTGCATCGGCGTGCCTAATCCAAAAATCCTTGAGTGGCTTGCGGGAGATAATGCGCATGAATAATGATTAAATGGAAACGTTACGTCAAGAACAAAGTTCCCATTATGGGAACTTGGGGTAGGGCCTGGGCCATCTGGCCGCTGGGGCCTGATTTCTTGCGCCTGACGGCGGGAGGTCAAGCGTGGAAGGGTGTGCATTTTAAGCTTTTGGCTGGCGGCTTGATGTCCTAGGCTGGCGAACCCTTTTTACAACTATGCCAACTGCTTCCTCTGATATTGGGCTCGTCGGCCTTGCCGTCATGGGCCAGAACCTTGCGCTTAACATTGCCGACCATGGCTTCCGCATTTCGGTATTTAACCGGACAGCGTCGAAGACCGATGCGTTTGTGGCCGAGAATCCCAACACGCCCGGCGGGCTGGTGGGTTTTGCCAAACTGGCCGATTTCGTGGCGTCGCTGAAGAAGCCGCGCAAAGTGGTGATCCTGGTCAAGGCCGGATCGGGCACCGAGGCGGTGATTGACGAACTGGCGGCGTTGTTTGAGCCGGGCGACATTATCATTGATGGCGGCAATGCGAACTGGAACGACACCATCGCACGCGAGAAGCGACTCAAGGCGCAGGGCCTGCGCTTTATTGGCAGCGGGGTATCCGGCGGCGAAGAGGGCGCGCGATTTGGCCCTTCGCTGATGCCGGGCGGGGATGAGAATGCCTGGAAAGAACTCGAGCCAATTTGGAAGGCCGTGGCGGCGAAGGTGGATCCGAAGACGGGCAAGCCGATTCCGGGCGCAGCGCCGGGGAAGCCGGTGGTGGGCGGTTTTTCCTGCACGACCTACATTGGCGCGGACGGCGCGGGGCACTACGTGAAGATGGTGCACAACGGCATCGAATACGGCGACATGCAGATGATTTGCGAAGCTTATGATTTGCTGCAGCGGCTGCTGGGGCTTCCGCCGGCGGCGATTGGCGACGCGTTTGCGCAATGGAACACCGGCCTCTTGGATTCCTTCCTCATGGAAATTTCCGCCGATGTTTTGCGGCAGAAGGATCCGATCACGGGCAAACCGTTTGTGGATGTCGTGCTCGACACGGCGGGGCAGAAGGGCACGGGCAAGTGGACGTCCACGAGCGCACTGGACATGGGTGTGCCGGCACCGACGGTGGCGGAGGCGGTGTTTGCGCGGTGCGTGAGCGCCATCAAGGAGGAGCGCGTGGCGGCGTCGAAGATTCTGAAGGGACCGGGGAAGAAATTCACGGGGGACAAGGACGCCCTGATCAAGGCGGTGCACGACGCGCTGTATTGCTCGAAGATTTGTTCTTATGCGCAGGGTTTTCAACTGATGCGTGAGGCGCAGAAGGAATACAAATGGACGCTCCATTTCGGCGAGATTGCGCAGATCTGGCGCGGCGGATGCATTATCCGCGCGGCGTTTTTGCAAAAGATCACCGAGGCGTATGCGCGGGACGCGAATTTGGCGAATCTGCTGCTCGACCCCTATTTCTGCTCGGCCATCGAAGGCGCGCAGGAGAACTGGCGCCGCGTGGTGTCACTGGGTGCGGAATATGGCATCCCGATGCCGTGCTTCGGCAGCGCGCTGGCCTATTATGATGGCTACCGGGCGGACCGCCTGCCGCAGAATTTGCTGCAGGGGCAGCGCGATTACTTTGGCGCGCACACGTACGAGCGCGTTGACCAGCCGCGCGGCAAGTTCTTCCACATTGACTGGCCGGACCCGAAGCGCCCGCAGTTGGCGATGTGAGGCCCCGAAATTAAGAATTAAGATTTAAGAATTATGAAGTCCACGACCACGTTCCCAGGCGACGCCAGTGTCGCGGGTCGTGATAAAGGGCAAATTTCAACTTCGCCAAGCGGTCTCGATGGGCTTTACCTCTTAGTTCATAATTTTTGATTTCCACTGCCCATGCCCGTCGAATCCCGCTTACTTGGATATTCCGGCTTCAAAGTACCATCGTTGTGCCTGGGCACGGCGACGTTTGGCGGGGGCGCGGTGTTTGACCAGTGGGGCAACACCGATGTGAAGGAGGCGACGCGGCTGGTGGACATTTGCCTGGAGGCCGGGGTGAACATGTTTGATTCGGCGGATATTTATTCGGCGGGGGCAGCGGAGACGGTGTTGGGCGGAGCGATCAAGGGTCGGCGGGACAGGGTGATTATTTCGACCAAGGCGACGTTTCGGTTCGGCGACGGGCCGAATGAGGTGGGGTCTTCGCGGTATCACTTGATTAAATCCTGCGAAGGGGCGCTGCGGCGGCTGGGGACGGATTACATTGATCTTTTTCAACTGCATGGCTTCGACGCGCTGACGCCGGTGGAGGAAGTTATGCACGCGCTGGATGATTTGGTGCGGGCCGGAAAAATTCGCTACATTGGCTGTTCTAATTTCTCGGGCTGGCATTTGATGAAGGCCCTGGCGGTCTCGGAAAAGCACGGGTTGGCGCGGTATGTGGCGCACCAGGCTTACTATTCGCTGATTGGGCGGGAATACGAATGGGAGTTGATGCCGTTGGCGCTGGATCAGGGAGTGGGGGCGGTGGTATGGAGCCCGCTGGGCATGGGTCGGCTGGGCGGGAAAGTGCGCCGCGGGCAGGCACTGCCCAAGGTGAGCCGGTTGCATGATGCGACGACGCAAAAGCTGGCACCGCCGGCGGAAGACGAATTTGTATTCCGAGTGGTGGACTCATTGGATGTGGTGGCGAAGGAGACGGGCCGTTCGGTGGCGCAAGTGGCCCTCAATTGGGTGCTACACCGGCCGACGGTGTCCACGGTGATAATTGGAGCGCGGGATGAGGAGCAATTGCGGCAGAATCTGGCAGCGGCGGAATTCAAGCTGACGGCGGCGCAAATTTCGGTGCTGGAGGCGGCGAGCGCCAAGACGAGGATTTACCCCTACTGGCACCAGGCGCAGTTTGCGGAGCGGAATCCGTTTCCGACGAAGTGAGCCGGGGGGAGGATGGCCTTCACCGCTGAAATATGGGCTTGAGGTGGATTTGGGATAATCAGATAATGTAAGAATGGCCAAGTTAACACAGGCAAAGCATCCGTACCGGAAGGTTCCCGTACCGCCATTCAAAGGCAGCGTCAGCCGGGAGCGCATGGCATTGGCCGTAAGCATCGTCTTGCAAAAACGCGCCCAACCCCATGGCCCACAAGCACCCTCCCCGGTCCTCGAAGCGGCAAGTATTCCTTAATGCACCATTTGACTCCGAGTACCAACCGCTCTTTGAGGCCATGGTATTTGCGGTAATGGATTGTGGTTATGTGCCCCGTTGTTCGCTTGAGTCCAGTGACGGAGGTCATATCCGGCTGCAAAAGCTTTTGGGTCTCATTCAGGATTGTCCCCATGGAATTCATGATATATCCCGGACCGAACTGGATCGGGAGCACAGCCTGCCACGGTTCAACATGCCCTTTGAGCTGGGGTTATTTTTAGGGGCGAAGCATTATCGTCACGCTTGGAAGCGATGTTTGATCCTGGATCGCGAAAGATTCCGATTCCAAAAATATATTTCCGATATTAGCGGTCAGGATATCAAGAGCCATGACCAGAATGCGGCCAAACTAATTGAGGCCGTGCGTGACTGGCTGGCAGAAGACATCCACCCGATTCGCATTCCAGGCGGCAAGCAAATCCACCGGCGATTTGGGATTTTTAAGGAAGATTACCCGGAGCTTTGTCGCGAGAGTCAGTTGGATCACACGCGATTCAATTTTAATGATTTCGTCAACCTCATCTCGGCCTGGATGGCACAGGCACCGTTGCCGGTGCAGGCAAAATCGGAGTCCGGGGATTGGACCACCGTGAGCATTATTGAAAACGGGCGGATTGTGCAAAAGAGGGTTCTGACGAAGCCCGTGGGTTGACTGGGATGAGGGAGAAGCGAGCAATTTTTTTCCGATTCGATTTTCTATCGCGCTCGGTGACGTCCTGAGCTTCAATACCGGCTTGAGATTACCCGATGTCCTCCCCTCTCTTCACCCGCCGCCGGATTTGGCAATGCGCGTTGCTCAGCGTGGCGGCGGCGGTGGCCCTGGCTTTTTTGCTCCCGGCGGATTTGTTTTTATCGGCGTCGGGGGCGGACATTGGGCAGTTTGCGGCGTGGCGGGCGTTTGCGTCGGACAGCATCTTGGCCGGGCATTTGCCATTGTGGAACCCCTACACCTATTCTGGTCAGCCGTTCCTGGGGGATTTTCTTTCGGCGGAGCTTTATCCGCCGAATGTAATTTTCCTGTTTCTACCCGTGGCGCGGGCGATAAACCTGTCGTATTTTCTGCACCTTTTGATTTTGGGTTGGGGGGTGGGGGTGTGGTCGGCGCGGCGGGGGGCGCGGCCGCTGGCGGCGGTGCTGGCGGGGTTCGTGATCATGTTCAGCGGGCCGGTGTTTTTACGATTTTATTCCGGGCATCTCGGGAATTTGTGCAGCATGGCATGGGTGCCGTGGATGTTTTGTGCGCTGGAGGCGGCGTGGCGGGGGCCGGCATTGCGGCCGATATTGCTGGCGGCTGGGGCGGTGGCGCTGCAAATATTGGGGGGCTATCCCCAATATGTCTTTGATGCCGCGCTGGCCGCGGGATTGCAGGCGGTGGTTTACTCTGCAATGGATCCAGCAGTGCGGCGCCGGGCCCTGCCGGTGCTGGTGGTGGTTTACCTCGCGGGCGCGGCGCTGGCGGCGGCGCAGTTGCTGCCGGGTTTGGCGGCGGCGGCGGAGAGCGTGCGGGCGGACAAACTGGACTTCAAGGTGGTGAGCCAGTTTTCGTTTCCGCCGGAGAATTTTCTGACCCTGCTGGCGCCAGGATTTTTTGGCAATCTCACGTCTGCGGTCTATTGGGGACGGTGTTATCTTTGGGAGGTGTGTCCCTTCATCGGGGTGACGGGGGTGGTGCTGGCGGCACTCGCGTTGGGCGACCGGATGCACCGGCGTTGGGCGCGCGCGGATTTGCTGGTGGTGCTGGGTTTGTTGGTGTTGGCGCTGGGCGCGCATACGCCCTTATTGCGCGTGCTTTATGATTACGCCCCTGAGTTTGGAAAATTTCGCACTCAGGCGAAATTTATTTTCCCCGCAGTGGTTTTTGTGATGCCCATGATGGCGGCGGGGGCGGATGCGCTGATGGGTGGCCGCCTGGGGCCCAAGCGGTTTGCGGGCGGGCTATTGGCACTCGGGGCCGCGACAGGGGCGGTAGGAATCATCCTTTGGGCGGCGCCGGCACAAATAGCCGGGTTATTGGCTTTCATCAACGGGACGAGGGAAAGTTATTTGCCGGAGACGCAGATGGCGGACACAACTTTCATTCGGGTATCCGGGGTGCAGGCCGGGCAATCGCTGGTGTGGGCGGGGGGGCTGCTGGCGGTTGCGGGGTTGGCGTTGCTGCTGGCGCGCGGCCGGGAAGGCTGGCGCTGGCTGCCATTGGCCATGCTGCCGCTGGAAATGGTGGTGTTTGCGCACGCGAATTTTGCCACGTCCCATCTGGGCGACCTGGTGCAGGCGCCGGTGGCAAAGTATATATCGGGGCATCCGGGCGACTACCGGGTACTCAATCCGGAGCGGGCGAACAGCGGCTATTTTGAGGGGGTGCCGGATATGTGGGGTAATGATCCGACGTTGCTCAAACGCTATTCGGAGTTCATCACTTTTTCGCAAGGGGGCAATCCGGACCACGCCGGCCAGTACGCGAATTTCAGCCTGCTGCCGCGCGCCTTTGCCCTGGTGCGTTTCAAATACGCCTTTACCCCAAACCCGGCGAAAGCGGGAACGTATTCGCTCAATTACAGCGAGAGCCCGCTGCCGCGGGCGTTGCTGATGTCGAATTACAGGGTGCTTCCAGGACGCGACGCCATTTTTGCCGAATTATTGAAAGCGGACTTTGACCCAGCCAAAACCGTTTACCTGGAAAGCGAACCCAATCCAAAGCCCCAACCCGGTGCGCCGTTGGGCACCGTCAACCTGCTTGATCTCACCAGCGATTCCCTGACGTTTGAAGCCGACACCCCGGCGCCTACACTATTGTTGATTACGGATTTATACAGCCGGGACTGGCGCGCGCGCGCGCTGGAGGGCAGCAGCCAAACGAGCTATGAAGTGTTGCCGGCGGACTATATCGTGCGCGCCATTCCCCTTGGGGCCGGGCACCATCACCTGGTGGTGGAATACGCGCCGCCGTCGTTTCGCCAGGGCCTGATGATCGGGGCGGCGGCCTGGATGGTTTGGGTGGCCCTAGGGGTATGGGCCATGCGCCGCACTCAGCCGACAGTTGGGCTGCGGCAGAATGCTGAGGCCGGATAAGGTGCCGGCCAGCGGAGGGAATCAAGGCGCCCGGAGCGGCGGGCAATCTGCGGGAATCTTACTGACCCGCGAGCATGGCGGGAGGAAGAACCGGTTGCGGATTCTGGTTCAAATTCATCGAAGAAACGATCCACGCGTCTTTCGGCTTATAGCACATGAAGGCCATCCAGACCGGGCCATTTTCGAATTTCAGCACCGCGTAAACCACGCAGGTGGACGGGGTCAGATTGACAACTTTAACCAACTCCCAACCTATATATTTGCCGTAACCCGTCTCGAATCCGGACAGGGCGCTCATAAAGTTGGTTTTGGTGGCGAGGTCCTTGCTGAGCGGCGAGTCTTTGAACCAGGCGTCCACGGCATCGCTAAAGGACTTGGTATAGGCGTCGAAACCTTTGGTCACGACATCGGGCACGTTCAGCGGGCTGGTGGCAGCGCTTTGAGCGGAAACCGGCGCGAGAAGCGCCAGGCAAAGGGCGAAAGAAAGAAGGAGTTTTTTCATGGGAAGCGATAACTGAAGCAAATTCTCCCGCCGAGGGCGAGCCGAAAAATTTTAGGGCCCGGGCGGGGGGTGTGTGACTAGAATCTGGCCAAAACGGATTACGCGGCGAATTCTTGGCGGAGTTGGTTTGGATTCCAGTCATTCC